>Ga0181560_10003867_pt1 | contig 13691 bp, 10 predicted proteins | sample 011ome_20_FD_133751 | JGI IMG/M metagenome (GOLD analysis project Ga0181560, IMG submission 133751) | Coastal salt marsh microbial communities from the Groves Creek Marsh, Skidaway Island, Georgia - 011509CT metaG (megahit assembly) | ecosystem: Environmental > Aquatic > Marine > Intertidal...
GCGTCAGCCCTCGGCGGCGTCCCGCTCGCGAAGACGCGTCGAGCTCAACTTGAGCTCCTCGCCCTCGCCGCCGCGCACGAGATCGACGACGACGACGCGCAGCGGCGCGAGACCACCGCTCGAACGCATGTCGTTCAGCGCCTCCGCCCCGGCCACGGTCTCGCGGCTGACGACGAGGCCGGACATGTCGCGAACCGTCGCCGCGAGCGGCGGCGACGCGTCGAGCGGACCCACTCGAACCTCGATCGAAGATTCCGGATCGCACAGCGCCAAGAACGCGCGCGCGTTCGCCGCGCGATCCGCGTACGACTCCACGAGCGCGCCGTACGCCTTATTCGCGAGCAATTCCGCGGACGTAACGCCGACGTACAAAACGCCGCCGCCGGCGACGGCGCGAGACGCCGACGCGAGCAACAGTCGGTGCCCGGCGTGCAAACGATCGAACGTCCCGCCCACGCTCACCTTATCCATCGTCCCATCGCTCCCGTCATCGCGCGTCGTCGCGTTCGGCGCGCTCCAGGACGCGACGCGCGCGCGCACCGCGCGCTCGACCTCCGCGTCCGCGTCGTCGTCTCGCGTCTCTTCGTCTTCCTCTTCGTCCTCGCGCGCGTCGCCCCGCGTCCCGACGTCGTCGCCGCCGCCGCGTCCCTCGAACACCGGGTACACCTCGCGCCGCGGATCAATCGCCGACACCACGTCGTACACCTTCCACAGCGCGCGAGCCGTCGCGAAGTCGTCGCTCGAGCGCACGGCGACGCCGCGCGAGGCGTCGCCGCCGCACGCGCGCGCGAGCGCGAGCGCCGACCCGAGCTCGTCCTCGCGTCGCCAGCGCACCTCGATCGGCGCCGGCGCGACGCGCGCGAACATCGTCGACGCGCGCGGACGTCGAGACGCGCCGCGCGCGCGTCGTCGCGACGCGAAAGCGTCGTCGTGTGACTGATTTCGAAACGAATCGCGTTCGCGCGTCGTTCGCGCGCGCGCGCGCGCGACGCGCGCGACGCGCGGCGACGCGGGACGCGCGATGGTTACGCGCGGCGTCGCGCGCGCGCTCGGCGCGAGTCGCGGCGTCGCGCGCGCGCGCTCGCGCGCCGAGGTGTGCGACCGACGACGCGCGCGCGGCACATCTCGACGCGACATGCGCGCGCTTCGCGCGGCGAGCGCGCGCGCGACGACGCGCGACGGCGCGAAGCGCGCGTCGCGCGCGCGTCGCTCGTCCCGCGTCGCTCGAAACGCGTCGAGCGCGACGCACGAGCCGTGGGAACTCGGGCTGGGCGAATTGCACTTTTCGACGCGCGACGTCGACGCGCTCGCGGGCGCGAGCGCGCGCGACGACGCGCTCGGCGCGCTCTCGCCGACGTGGCGAACGCTGTTGCTGAGCGATGGGAGCGTGACGCGACACCTGAGCGTGCTGGGACGGGCGGAGAGGACGGAGGTGGAGGTGACGCGGCGAAGCGCGCGGGACGACGGGACGCGCGCGCGGGGACGACCGTCGCGACCGAGCGACGTGGAGGCGATGCTGCGGGGACCGATCGTGCGTCGAGAGGTGTACCTGCGCGCGGGAGAGGTGCGAGGCGCGGACGGGCGACCGGCGGTGTACGCGGCGTCGTGGTGGAACGAGGACGCGCTCGCGGCGTATCTGCCGGACGAGGACGCGTCGATGTGGGCGAATCTGCGAACGCGGCACGTGGAGTTGCACCGAGAGATTCGAGAGGTGTATTACGGCGAGAGCGAGGGTTTAGAGGCGGCGTTCGGCGAGCGCGGGCCGTTTTGGGGGCGGCATTATATTTTTTGGAGCGGCGGCGCGCCCATCACCGTCGTGTACGAAGTCTTCAATCCCGCGGCGTTTGAAAGGGCGCTCGGGCCTTTGAAGGCGGCGTAGCGCTAGGAAAAGTATTGTCGTATTCTTCATCTATGATTGTCTAGTCAGCTACGCGTTCACGCGCTCGAAGGTGTCGAAACATCTCGACATTTCGCTCGTGGTAAAGATGGACGTGAAAGGCTCGGCGCGACTGGCGAGCGGGACTTTTTTCACCCGCGCGTCCAACTCCTCCGCCGTGAGCGAGCCGTAGCTCGCGCCGCACAAATCGCCCATCTCTAATTCTTTCGTTTTCACGCGGTCGGTGAGGTCGCGCTCGAGCAAGGCTACCATTTTAGGGATTTGCGGAAAGTAGTGCGCTCGGAGCGTCTCGACCTCCCACAGCGAACTCTTCAACGCGTTCGTTTTGGCCGGATCGCGCTCGTCGGCGTCAAACGGGTCGGCGTCGATGAGTTTCGCCGCCTCGCCTTCGACGCGCTCGCGATGCACGAGCACCACGCACGACTTGTGCCGACGCAAGAGATTATGAATGAATCCGACGCACACCATCGCGCCCGCCGGCGGCGCCGACAGCGCCAGTCGCGCAAAGCGCTTGATGAAACTCGCCACCAAGTACGCCGGTAACGCGGGCGATTTCAAGAAGACATCCATGAGGGAGAAGAAACCGCGACGGTGATTGGCGTGAAAGCACGATGCGTCGAGCAATTCGTACAAACGGTTGTAAAACGTCGGATATTCTAACCCGTGTTGCGTCATGAGAATGAACAACCCGTTCAACGCGAGCATCCCCGTGAGGCCGCCGACGTCGATGGAATCGACGCAAAAATCGCTCAACAACTGCGGATTCACCATGTGCGGCATCACGTCCACGTGCAGGCGCATCAAAATTTTTCGGTAAATATCCTCGGGAAAATCTGCGCGCAACAGCGCGAGCCAGGCGTCGCTGAACGCGCGTCGATGCCGCGCGCCCTCGGTCCACTTTGGCTTGCCGCCGCCCGACGTCTTTCTCTTCTTTTTCGCCGCCTCGAGATCGATCACGCTCCCCTCGGCGTCCTCGCACCACGGTCCTCGCTTCTTTTCGCCTTCATCATCGACGCTCTCGCCGCGCAATTTCGCCAGCATCGCCGCGAAATCCGCGCGTCCGTCTTCGTCCTCGGCTCCCGCTTCGTCGCCTCGATAATCGTCAAACGCGCGCGGCGTCGCGTTGAGCACGTCGTACACGTTCCTCGCCACGTCCACCGCCGCCGCCTCCCCCTCGCCCGGCGCGTACGTCTTCAATTCCTCCGCCAATTTCCGCATCGCGCCGTACGTGTGATACCGCACGTCCACGCGCGTCAGATACCTCGCCTTGAGCGTCCCCAGCAGCGCCTCGCTCCACGATTTCGCCCGCGTCGCGCGCCGCAGCGCGTCCTCGTACAATTCATTCGAAAACTTCCCCGGCGTCTCGCACCGCGCGCACTCCATGATCACCCCGAGCGCCAGGCACCGCGCGCGCTCGTCCAGCTCGCCGTCCACGACGCACCCCACGCACCGCTCGACGAACACTCTTCGATGCTTCGCGAACCACGCCAAGTACGCGTCCCTCGCGTCGTCGTCGCCGCCCTCCTCTCGCCCTCCCTCGTCCCGTTTTCGCCGCGCCCGCGACTCGGCGAGCTCGCCCGCCGCCGTGCGCTCGCAGAAGAACCGCTCGAGCGCGACGAGGGCGTCCGCGACGTCCTCGCGCGGCCGCCGCGACGGATCCCTGAGCGTCCCGAGCAGCGCCAGCGCGCCGTTCGGGTCGTTCGTCGACGCGTTCAGCGCGATCGCGCCGTCTCGAATCCCGCGACGCGCCGCCGTCGACGCGACCGACGTCGACGCGCGCTTTTTCGGCGCCATCGCGACGAGAGACGCGCGCGCGACGACGCGCGGCGCGGAATGACGTCGCCGGTCGACCGCGCATCGAGTGGCGGCGGCGCATCGATCGCGCGCGCACTTCACCGCGCGTCGCGATTCATCGCGCGCGCGTCCGCCGGACGATCCGCGACCCCGTCGCGCGTCTCGGGCGCCATGGCGGAGCACCTGGCGAGCATCTTCGGCACGGAAAAGGACCGCGTGAACTGTCCGTTTTACTTTAAGATCGGCGCGTGTCGTCACGGCGATCGCTGCTCGCGGCTGCACAACAAGCCCACGGCGTCGCAGACGATCCTGCTGACGAATCTGTACCGTCCGGACGTCGAGGTGGCGGCGGACCCGCGGGCGGCGACGAGCGGGGCGGCGAGCCGGGCGGGGCGAGGGCAGGAGGGATTCGAGGCGTTCGTCGAGGACGTCTTCGAGGAGCTGGACGGGTGCGGAGAGATCGAGGGCGTGAACGTGTGCGATAACGTCACGGATCACATGATGGGGAACGTGTACGTGAAGTTCGTCGAGGAGGAGGCGGCGGGTCGAGCGGTGGAGAAATTGAGAGGGAGGTATTACGACGGACGACCGATCGCGGTGGAATTTTCGCCGGTGACGGATTTCAGGGAGAGCACGTGCAGGCAGTACGAGGAGAATTCGTGCACGCGGGGGGGGTACTGCAACTTCATGCACTTGAAACCGATCGGACGAGGCATGCGGAAGCGGTTGTACGGACGGTACTTGGGAGGAGGGCGACGCGAACGACGCGAGGGCGAGCGGAGTCCGGGGCGAAAGCGCGAGAGAGACGACGGGGAGGACGACGGTCGAGTCACCGCCAAGGGGATGTCGGACGACGCGCGACGGGCGATGTTCGCGTCTTGGAACGACGCCGACGACGAATGAGTGAATGAATGAATCCGCGAATCTGCGATTCTGCGATTGATTGATTCGAATGTAGCGCGCGTTGAAACGAAACGAAAGTTGATTTCTACACTGGTGCGTCGGTGATTTACACGTCAAACTAAACTATTTTTTCATTTTTTTCGTCCCTCACGCGTCAATGCGCCACCGCGAACGCGGAGCGAATCAAGAATGGGTTGTTTCCGTCGTCGTCGCTGTCCATTTCGTCGTCGCTATCGACACTGAACGCTTCGCGAGTGATAGGATCCTTCCTGTCGAAGATTATGCGACCGCTGCGACCGTAACGGGGTCGACACTGCTTGAGATTGACGCCGAGCGGAAGCAAGAACGGTCGCACCGCGGCCATGGATGGAGACTTGGTGAACAGCATCTCGATGTCTGGAATCTCCGGCGGCGGTTGATACGGCAACACAGGAATTTGGACTCTCGGGCGAGGCGCGTAACCGCCGAGCGCGGCAAGACCGAGCTCGCGACGACGCTTGCGTCCGGCGAGATCGCCCATGTCGTCGCCCAACACGACGTATTGTCCATCGGGTTTCTTGATGAGTTCCACCGCGCCACCGGCGAGGACGATGTTCTTGTTCGGCGGAATCTCCGGCGTCTCCGTCTTGAAGCGCTTCTTGTCCGCCTCCATGACTTTTTGCTCGATCGCCTCGAGCGACGCCTTGGGCTCGTGTCGAAGCTTGATTTGGAGTTTTTGCAGCTCCTGCTCGACGGTGAGCAACTCGCTCTTGCGTTTCTCACGCTTCACTACGAGCTCGAGCACGCCTATGGAAATGTCGAGCGACTTGCGCAGCTGACGAAGCTTGTCGTAGCTCGTCACGTCGTTCTCGCGACGTCGACGAGTCTGCGGTCTAGAAATCTTCTCGCGCGGCCGGAACACGTTGAACGGGTTACTGTCGTTCGGTGCCGGTGGCGGTTGTAACCGACGCAGAAGCGGCTTCTTCAAGCGCTGGCGCCTGTCCGTCCAGTACTCGTATACCGCCGTGAGAATGGCTTGCTTGCCACTGATTTCTTGAAGCAACTCCAACGCTTTATCTTTGGGTAGGTTTGTCACGACACCCAGCGCGTCCACTTTTTCTTGGTAGCTGATCACTTGCCCGCGCGCCGCGGCCATAGCCGTGTTCGCCTTCATGATCTTCTCGTTCGCCTCGGCGCACGCCAATTCCAACTTCCACAGCATCTCCTCGAATTTCTCCGCGCTCAGCACTTCGGAGCCATCGTTATAATTCTCCAACCAATCCTCATCCTCGTTATCCAAATCATACTCCACGTAACTCGTCGTCTCCGTCGGCGGCAGCCCGCACGTCAATTTTGAGCGCAAGTAATAATCCGGCTGCTTATAATTCGTCGGATAATCCGACTCGTACGACGACACGTTCAAAATCTCAGGAATAGGAATTTCACTCACCCCAGTCGTCGTTTCCTTCGTCAGCACCTCCTCGTTCTCTTTATCCAGCGCCTTGTGCGCGTGCGTCACCTCGCGTTGTACCACCTGCTCATCCTTAATCGCATCTGGATCGCGCAACAGGGCCAACTGCGACGTGATATCGATAGGTCGCGCCCTGAACGATGTCTGTCGAGTCGCCATCGCGCTTCGTCCTCGACAGCGCGCTTCTGTCGAGCGCTACGACGGCGATGCCGCGATTTCGCTTCAAATTGCCGAATGCGCGCGATCGCACGCGAGAATCTCGCGTTTACGCGTCGACGCGCGCGCACGAACGGTCTTGTGCGAGCGCAAACTCGAGATCGGACGTTCGCAGACGCGCTCGCGGCGTAAGACGCGGCGCCGTCGCGCGCGGCGCGCTCTGCGGCGGCGAATTCGCGGCGAATTGGCCTAGGTCACGCGAGCCGAAAGTCCTATTTAAAAGTCTACACTATGGAAGCGGCGCGCGCGCGAACGCGAAACAAAGCTCAGAAGAACTTCTTCACGAGATGACGCTTTAAAACCTCGGATGAACACGAAGGACACTTGCCAGGACCTTTTGGCTTGACGAGACGAAGCCAACAGGCGTAGCACGCGATGTGCTTGCAGGTGGACGCCTCGAAGGGCTTGTCGCACGTGGCGCCGCAGGCGACGCACGCGCGAGGAGGAGCGACGACAGCCAAGCCGGGAGGGGCGCCAGCGGCGGATTTCTGAGCCTTGACTTTTTCTTGACGCTCTATCAGAGCGCGGCGATGCTTTTCGTAGATGGGCTTGTGCGCCGCAGGGACGAATTCGCCGAAGAGGGCGTACAAGCCTTTCGGGTTCTCCGGCGCCTTGAGCACGCGACTGGCGACGCGAAGGAGGTCACCAATATCGAACGCCTCGGTCTTCACTTTGTCAAGCTCGGCGATGAGTTCGTCGTAGGAATCACACGAGAGTTCAAGACGCGCACGACGCATAAAAAGCTTGGTACGATCTGCGCTCGGCGGCGCCTCGTTTTGATCGCTCGCGCTCGCCGAGTCCTTCTCATTCTGCTGCCCACTCGTCTTTGAGAGCTGAAGGAGAAGGGTCGACCTTTTCATCGCCTCTTGCGTTTTTTTACCATGCTTTTCGCGGAAGATTTCTGCTGCCGTCGTTTGAAGCGGGACTTTTTGCTTTGACACAAGCATAAACTTTTGGCGAGCCACTTCGTCTTCGCCACCACCTTGGTCCTTCGTGAATTGACGAACGAGCGACGTGATCGACGTACCCGCTTGCGTGAAATCTTGTTTGTTCTGTGACTTTTTCACGAAAGCAGCGCCCGAGGTTTTTGGTTTCACCTGCGCGATATCGACGAATTTGGCGGGCGCGGCGGCTTTCACCTTTGCGCCCGCTCTCGCGTGCTCTTGGAAGAATTCCTTCAAGCCGTGCACAGCACTGTGAAACACCGAGTGCACTTGCACTGACGGTCGAAGCCAAAGTGAAAGTTGATTTCGCGCGTTTTCGTTCGCGAAACGCTCGTCGGCAAGGATAACGGCGCCGAAGTCATCCTTGTGGCGAATGACACGCCCAAGCGCCTGGTTCACTGCGCGCATCGCGGTTTGAGAGTACCACTCGTTCCCAGAGTACGCACCCCCGTTGTCCGCTTTTCGCTTATCCAAATACGTTCGCTTGTGCATCACGAGTGGATCCTTCGCGCCCGCGTACGGAATACCAGTGAGAATCACGCCACGGCACGCCTTGTCTGCGAAATCGATGCCTTCGCTCAGCTTACCCCTACACACGGCGAAGAACGCCGCACCGCGCCTCGAATCCTCTTCAAGCGCCTTGTTGTAGCTATCGTAGCACGCATGAAATTCATCTGCATTGCTTGGCTCAACCAAGCACGTTTTGTTCGTCTCGAGCTGGTTCCAAAGCCCAGTCGATCTCCAGTGATTGACGCACGAGTGCATGACGCCGTACGACGGAAAGAACACGAGCAATCCATCGGGTACGATTCTTGCCGTACTTAAAATCACGCTCCCTATCTCTGTCTTATACTCGCGCGTATCGCGAAATCTAAATGAGCTGTTCAGCACGCCGTTATTCGGCCCGTGCGTGACGACTCCGCCCCAAACTTGATTCCTTTTGATCACGTGCGGATTCTCCAAGCGCACGGGAAAATCCAATGCGAGCTCTGACGCGAAAGATTCCATGGGGGAGAGCGTACCAGAGGCAAGCAAAAATGTTCCAACGCCTTTATCGATCAGTGCCTTGAGGCAAAGACCTGGGAAGAAGCACCAGTACGACAACGTCGGCCCGGCGCGCGCGCGATTGCTTGTCTTAAACTTCTCCATATCCGGCCCAAGTCTCGTGACGAAATACTGCTCATATCGATGCACGAATATCCTCTCTATGAAATTACCGATTTCCATTAACGGTGTTTCGTTTTGTGTCGGCTGCGCCATGAAATCGCTCCCGAGTTGCACCGTCCGCGAAGCGCTCTTAATGAGCTTTGTGATGTGCTCGTAAGTATCCGCCGTGATGTTCAACTCGGCGAGAATAACGTAGATGAACGCGCCGTCACCAATACGCTCGCCGAGACCTCCTTCGTGCTTGGCGTTCGGCGCCTTGGCCGCCTCACGACAAATACTATCGAGCAACCCTTCGAGTTGCACCAACACGCCCGTTAACATTTTAAAATCTTCACCCTTGAACGCCGCAGCGTCCTTGTCCATCCCTCTGCTAAAAAGTTGCAAATCTGCCTCGCTCACGATTCCTTCCCCGCTAGTGTCTTCTAAAGTCAACTTTGTCTCGTAAGCTCTCTCCGATTCCTTGATGGCTTTCGCCAATTTCGCCGCGGTGAGGGAATAACTCATGCTATCAGAAGCGCTCGACTCGAGGTTGTGCGCCTCGTCCACGATAATCACCGCGTTCTCCCACGCGATTTCCAATCCTTTGCGCACGCTCTCATCGAGCAGGTAATTATAAGGCATAAAAATTATCTCCGCCTCCGCGCACTTCGTGCGGGCGAGATAAAACGGACACGGCCCCCTCGCCTTGGCCTTGGACACCAAATCCTCGATGTCTTGCACGCCGTCGCTGAATAAATCGAATCGCCCATCCCGCCCCTGCAGCGCCCGATCGAGCGTCACTTTCGCCCCACACTTTTGCTGCTGCACCAATTTAGCGCATCTATTTTTCTGTTCCGTCCCATTCAACGCTCGAACGTCGTCCCGCGCGCACGCGTGCCGCCGACTCGCGAGCGTCGTCGCGCGCGTCGTCGAATCAAACAATTTCAACTCTCGCACCACTTGATCCACCTGCGAGTGCGTCCTCGTCGCGTACACAATCACCGGCGCGCGCGTGCGCTCCTTTTTTTCCACGTCATCCACGAACTCCCGTCCCGACGTCCCCGCGACGTCGTCGGCGTCTCCGGCGCCGCCTCGCCCATCTCTCACTTCCTCCCTAAATTTCCGCTTCCTTGCCCGTCCTTCGCTCCGCACGAACGCCAGCGCGCTCGCAAGCAAGCACAGCGTCTTCCCCGTGCCCGTGGGCGACTCCAAGAGCGCGTGTTCGCCGCGACACATCGCCAAGAGTGCTTTTTCCATGAAAACGAGCTGATTGTCGTACGCTTCGAACGGAAAGTCAACCGTGAACGCGCGCTTGTGCGCGATCTTGACCCCGTCCGCGGGCACGGTGATGGTGTACGAGTGCATCGTGCCCATGATGCGGCCGAGCGCGGCGGACGACGCCGCGCGCGCCGCGCGGCGGAGTGATGATGGAGAACGCGAAGGGACGACAGCTGGGGCGCGGCGTTTGAAATCGAAAGCGACGGACATTCGGCTCGAACGGTCGATCGGTGCGGTGCGTTTCTCGATTGATATAGCTACGGTGAGTGCGAACGTGCGTCGCTAGAGGAAATCGGCGTATCGCGAGGTGAAGTCGCTCTTGCTGCGTTGGCACCACCCGCTCGAACTGCTGTCGCTCGGATTGACCACGATGTTGTTGTCGAAGTAGATGACGGATCCTGTTTCGAACTCTTCTTTTTCGTTGATGATTTTCGGACGGTCGAGTCTCGCGAACCACGTGCCGAGAATCTTGTGAAAACGCCACGAGGAGGCGTGGAGCTCGTTCGCTGCGAGCAATTTGAGTCTGTCTCTGCCGTAATAGAACGTGAAAAACAAGGCGTCGCTATCGAGACGTTTGAAGAGCGCCGGGTTGTCCAACTGGCATCCGGGCGGTATGTCTCGAGGTGATCGCGGATACGACGATGGCGTCGCGATTTTACTCTTTTGCGGCGCCGACGCGGATTTCTTTGCGTTCTTCTCGCTCGATAACCGCCAATTCGCATCCGCGCTGAGTCCTTCGCGCGGAAGCTTGGCGCACGCGATTTCAAGCAAGCGATGGCTGACATGTCGGTCATTTATAACGACGCCGCGAATCGACACGCCCGATGGAATATCGGCGTGTTCGAGAGCCATGGCACCGCCGCTCTCGGGCGAAATCTCACCGTACGCGTGTCCGCCGCGCGACAGTTCATCCAGGCTCAACAATCCATTCCCGGGTAAATCGAAAATACACGCGTCCGGATGCATCCCGGTCGTAACCTTCGCGCGCGAAGTCGACGCAGACGACTTTTTCGGCGACGTCGCCTCGAATTTCGCCTGCAAACGATTTACCGCCGCGCCTTCGTCGCCGCCGTCCTCCGAGCGTTTCGGCTTCTTCGCCTGCGCCTCCGCCGGGGTCGAAGGCGTCGACGTCCCCGACGTCGACGCTTCATCTACCGCCGCTCGCATCGCGCCGTCTTTCCCCGGCGTTTCCAAACGCTCGACGTCCGCCTCGCTCGCCTCGGCTCCCGCCTCATCGTCGCCGTCGCCGTCCTTCGTCGCGTCCGCCGCCAAAACGCTCTCAAACCACCCGATATCCGCCGCGCACTCCCGCATCGCGTCCTCGATCTTCGCCGTCACCGCGTCGTCGACGTCATTGTTTTCTCTGTATTCCATCAACTCCCGCACGAGGTCGCGCAGGCGCGCGATCTCTCGAGTCAACTCCGTCTGCCCGTTCGTTCGTCGATTCGACGCGATTTCTCTCGTCAGTCTCGTCGCCGTTGACCGACCCTCTCGTCACCGACGCGCCGCCGCGCGCCTTCGCGGCGACCATCGCGCGCTCGTTCGTCTCGAATCATCGTCCGCGATCGCGTCGCGCACCTCGGCGCGTCGACGCGCGGCGTCGTCGTCGGCGGCGTTCGTCTCGCGAATCAGCTCGACCGCGCGCGCGGCGTGTTCGCGACACCCATCGATGCGCTTCGTTCGGCTCTGTATCTCCGCCGCGTGTCGTCCGGGAAGCGTCATGCGCGCGCGATTCGGTCGCGCGCGCGCGCGCGCGGCGCGTCGCGGTCGGCGGCGCCGCGCGCGTCGATGAGTGGCGATTTTGACGCGCCGAGAGACGAACAGACACTTCGACGCCGACGCCGCGGCGCGTCGACCGGAACGAAGGGCGATATCATACAAATTTATCGTAACACTCGACGCGGGCGCTTCGCGAGACGCGACGATCGAGCGCGGTCGTCGTCGACCCGCGCGCGCGTTCGCGGCGTCAGCCGTGCGAACAAACTTTACGCGCGCGAGCGTCACCTCGCCGCGCTCGATCGTCGCGCCGTCGCGCGAGTCGCCCTTCGCGTCGTTCGCGTCGCTCGCGTCACCCGCATCCGGCGCCCGAGGACGCGTCGCCCGTCAACCCTAAATCATCCGCGCTCAGCTCGCGCTCGAGGGCCTCGATGATCTCCAGCGCGCTCGGCGGTCGGCCTCGCGAGAGCGCGCTGAACGCGGCGTCCTTCGCGCGCGCCCCCTCGAGATCCGCCTCTCCCGACCCATCGTCCAGGCTGTCGCACACCACCACCTCGAACGCCCCCGGTCGAGGTCCCGCGTCGCCGACGACGCGCGCGTCGTTGCCGTCCACCATCAATCGCGGGAACGCGTCCTCGACGGCGTCGGCGACGGCGAGAAATGCATTTAAATGCTTCCCTTCGTCGTATTCGACGTGAATCGTCCTCGGCGGCGCGTTCCCGAGCGCGCTTCGTCACGCGTACGCGCGGTAGACGACGCGCGCGCGAAGTCGCTCGCATCCGCGCCGCGCGAGCGCGCGGAGCGCGGACATGACGACGTCGAAGCGGCGAAACGTCGCGAAGTGACGCTTTTCCGGGACACCGCGACGTCACGATGACGCGCGTCGCGCGGCGGCTGCGACGCGCGAGCGCGACGCTCGCGCGCGCGATGACGTCGATGGTTCATCACTCCGCGACGCGGCGCGCGCCGGGGGCGAACGGCGCGGTGCCCGTGGTGCATCACGCGAGCTACAGCAAACCAGTCATGCCGCGCGGGCACAGATTTCCGATGACTGTTTTCCAGCGCGTGCACGACATCCTGCGCGAAGAGGGCGTCATCGCGAGAGGGCAGACGAATTGCTTCGTCCCGGGACGCGCGCCGAGCGTGGACGAGCTGTGTCGAGCGCACGATGAAGATTACGTGAGAGACGTGCGCGCGAGCGCGCTGGACGCGAAGCGCGAGAGAGAAATCGGACTGCCGTGGAGCGACGCGCTCGTGGAGAGAACGCTGATGGAGGTTTCGGGGACGATGCTGACGGTGGATTTGGCGATGAAGGTGGGATTGTGCGTGAACACGGCGGGAGGGACGCATCACGCGCATCGCGATAGGGGGAGCGGGTTTTGCATCGTCAACGATTTGGCGGTGTCGGCGCTGAGGGCGATCGATTCGGGGGCGGTGTCGAGGGTGATGATTATAGATTTAGACGTGCATCAAGGCGATGGGACGGCGGCGATTTTAGCGAACGAACCGGGCGTGTTTACGTTTTCGGCGCACGCGAAGTCTAATTTTCCGGCGCGAAAGCAACAGAGCACGCGAGACGTCGAGCTGCCGCGCGGGATGACGGACGACGCGTACATGGCCGTCGTCGCGGCGGCGATGCGAGAGTCTCTCGAAGATTTTCGGCCAGAGTTGGTGATTTACGACGCAGGCGTGGACGTGACGTCGAACGACACACTCGGACATCTCGATCTCACCGTCGAAGGGCTGTATCGACGCGAGCGCATGGTGATGGACACCGTGCTCGGCGCCGGCATTCCCCTCGCGGGGGTCGTCGGGGGTGGGTACTCACCGGATATAGATGAGCTCGCGAGTCGTCACGCAGTCTTGCATCGCGTGGCGCGCGAAATGTTCGTCGATCACGGGTTGTAAACTAAACTAATCGTAGGTAGGGAGGTGCACGTTACATCATCGCGTCGTCATCGTCGTCATCCGGCATCTGTGAGCCGTCGCCGTTCTTTGTCGATCTCCGGTAGCAACGCGTCCACGCGCGCCGCTCTGTGCGCTTCGTCATACAGTCGTCTGTGCTCTCGCCAGAAAGGCAAGATTTCGCGAAGGGAGACGTGCCCGCCGTCGGCGTCGTGTCGATGCCGATGTCGAGAAAGTGCGATTTCGAGACCGATTACCGCGTCGCCGTCCGGGAGAATCGGCATCGCTACTTTTTCCCAGGTGAGTCGTAGACTCTGCGCGTGTGGATGCTCTCGCTCAATCAGGAAGAGTATGACTTCCATGTTCCCATTTGACATGGCACAAAAGTACGTCTTCGCGTCCCAAGGACACCCGCGCTCGTGCGCGTACTTCAAACACTCCA
>Ga0181560_10003870_pt1 | contig 13683 bp, 8 predicted proteins | sample 011ome_20_FD_133751 | JGI IMG/M metagenome (GOLD analysis project Ga0181560, IMG submission 133751) | Coastal salt marsh microbial communities from the Groves Creek Marsh, Skidaway Island, Georgia - 011509CT metaG (megahit assembly) | ecosystem: Environmental > Aquatic > Marine > Intertidal zone...
AGGTGCGCGTGTACTCCTCGACGACGACAGGTACAGAAGAACGGACGATGTTTTGTCGTCCTCTGCGTAAAGTTCTTCTTCTTCTTTTCGTCGTCGTCGTCGTCCACCGCGGTGTTGGTTCCTTCTACTAATCAAGAAATCCTCCGCCGTCACTCCAAACCCGAACAGCGACATGTTCTTTTTTTATTATTAACGACAGACCACCGAGCGGCCGAGAGTTTTCTTCTTCTTCTTCTTCTTGTATCGCGCTTTATGTGGTGGTAGATAGCATCGCGCGCATCTCGTTTTGTCGCGCGCGTGTTTTCTCTCTTTCGATGTGTCGCGCGAAAGCTGCCTTTGGAAAAGTAAAATAGTCGCAAAAAATCTCAAAAATCTCCATCAAACGAAAAGCATCATTCAGTCAGTCAGTCAGTCAGTGGTCGTTCGTGTGCGTGTGGAAGGAATCTTTCGTTATTCGTTCACCGTAAAAAAAAAAAAAGAACACTAATCTCTCTTCTTTCCCGCGCGCGCACATACGCATAAGTATACGAGAAGAGAGAGAGATGTCCTCCTCCTCCTCGTCGTCCTCCTCTGAGATGTACCCACCACCGTCGGAGGGACCATCGTCCTCTTTGTACGGAGGACGACGACGACAAAAACGATCGTTATCCTCGTCCTCGTCGTCGTCGTTATATAATAACAACAACAACAACAGAATGCACGTGCAACTTCTCCAACTGGGAGGCGTTCCGGAAGTTTTTCCTTCGTTTCTGTTTGGATTTTTGTCCGCGATGGCGTTGCGATTCGTGACGAAAACGCTCCACCGCGGGTACGACTTACCTCCGAAACAAATCAGCGTGACGGATAAGTTTGGGAAGAAGAAAACTATTCGAAGGTTGGAGGCGAACGACTACGAGAAAGGCTTCGTGGATCTGTTGAAACAATTAACCGTGGCGCCGAAGATGAGCAAGAAGAAATTCGTGAAACGTTGGCACCAGATGCGAGAAGGACCGGAGTTTACGTACGTGCTGGAAAACGAAGAAAAAACAAAGATTATCGCGACGGCGACGTTAGTGGTGGAACGAAAATTTGGACGAAATTTAGGTCTCTCTGGACACGTGGAAGACGTCGTCGTGGACGAAAAGAACAGAGACTCTGGGTTAGGGAAGGTTATGATTGACGCGATGTCAATCATATCGAGGAACCACGTGAAGTGTTACAAAACCATCTTGGACTGCTCCGCGGAAAACGTTCAATTTTACGAAAAGTGCGGATTTGGCGCGAAGGAGATACAGATGGCGAAGTATTACACGAGCGACAGAGGGTATGGAAATTCGTCGTACACGTACGAAAACGATAACAAAAAGAACGACAACAAAAAGTCGTCGGGCGAGAAGAAAAACGGCATCGTAAAGTTGAACAACGGCGAGAAGAACGGGAGCTCGTCTTCAACGAGCGAGAAGAAGAAAAGCGCGAAAAGACGAGTCACGTACGCGGCTGGGACCGACGAAGGGTTCGTTGGAAGTCCAGTGAAAGCATTGAACCAAACCGTGTATTACTCGGACGAAGAGTAAATTCGAATATTCTCCTCTTTGTCTTTTGAACATTTTATGAAAGAAACTTTCCGCTTTGTGAACATATTTTGGAACTGCTAATACAAACAAATTACTACTACGACTATTACTACTACTTTTTACAGCTTACCTTGAAACTTCTTTCGCATCTCTTCCAACTCTCGCTTCTCGAGCTGCTTCGCGCGCGCCAACTCTTTTTCTATTTCTTTCCTCTTTTCTTCTTTAGCCTCTTCGTCTTCCTCGTCGGCGATTTCAGTCAGCAGCGCTCGGAACGCTTCCTTGGCCAAATCGAACTCGCCTTCGTCGAGAAAGATGCGCCCTTTCAGCATTTCAGCCTTGAAAGATCTCCGATCTTCCGGGATTTTCTCCAAGTTTTTCTTCGCGGCGGTGTAATCTCTTAATTTTTTCGCCGTTACTGCTGCGTTTAAGAGAACAGTGTTTCTTAAAGAGACGATCCGAGTTTCGTTCTTTTCTTCTTCTTCTTCTTCTCCTTCGAGCAACGCTCGAGAGGCGAGTTGATTCAATTTTTGCGCCACGCTTTCGTACTTTTCCAACGCCTCGATGAGCATACCGTTTTTAAACAGCGCATTTGCATCCATCTTCAAATCCTCGCCGTCTTTGATGCAAACGGCGACGGCGTCGCTGTACCAATTGACAATCTCATCGAAGCCCGTCAAAGTGCACTCAAACGTAACTTGCGCGAGTCGAAAACCGTTCCCCTCGGCTTCATCGTTCTCAACGTCTCGAGATACTAATTCAGATAACGAATCTTTCAATATGTGCGAGTCTAAGTACGCGTGCATCCTTTCTTTTCGTTGTTTGCGCGCAAACGCCGTCCTTTCTTCTTCTCGCACGTCTACAGTCACGCGAATGGTTTCGCCCACGCACGCTGTTCGGAGCGCGGTTTCTAAAGCGCGTGGCATTTCTCCCGACGCTAATCGAAAAGAAAAGTTTTCGCCAATTTGCTGCTCATCATTTCCATTTTCGTCGCTTCCCACTATTCTTGTAGTCCCTGATGTGGTTTCTGCGCTCGCGGAGAGATTGGCGATGTACACTTTCGTATCTTGCACCGGAGAATCGCTCGGAAAGCTCTTGGACGGATCGCTCTTTTGCAAAACCGTTTTAATGACTTTTCCGTCTCCAAAACAGTCTCTCGCGCTCACCCAATCGACCAAATGGACTTCAATCGCGACGTAGTCTACGAAATCGTAAGAACTTTTGTTATTTTTACGTATGGCATCGATAACCTTTCCTATCTCGTGGTGCCCTCGCGGGAGCGCGAAATCGAGGAACCGTTCTTTCGGAACGAACGCGACCGACGTCTCTTTCTTTCGCATCGTTCGCACCAAAGCCATCATGAACCTTTCGTAGGAATCTTTCTTGCTTTCGTGTCTTTTCAAAACGAACGTGTGGTCGTTATTTTTAGCATTCATGTCGTTTATCCTCAGAGAAACTTCTGAAAAATCAGAAGGCGTCTCCCAACTTTCACCCGGCGCCACGACCGTCTTCAAAACGGCACATCTCGATCGTCCTTCGTCTTCTACTTCTATTCCCACCGTTTCTACTTTTCCATTTTTTGTATCGTCGTCGGTTGCATTTTTCTCGTACGTGGACAGCTCGTAAATCTCGATGATCTCGAATGCTTCGACTAAACGCGCTTCGCACAGCAACTTTGCGTTCGCGTCGACGCGCTTAAAAATCTCTCGAAACGTATCGCATTTTGTATTCATCGACGGATGTTTAAACGCCGCGTGCGCTTTCATCTCGATTCTGAGCACATCGCCGCTAACGTGTCTCTTCTCCTCTGAGGTAGTACCCATCCTCCTCGAACGTCTCTCCGCCTCTGCCGCGAGCGCCAAACTCGCTCCTCTCAACTGAAACCCGTCGCTCGTTCGATTCGGATTGGCGTCTACGCGAGCGAGGAGTAACTTCTTACCAATTCCATCGCTTCTGTCTTTCTCGGTCGTCGATAAGTTATCAAATAACAACTCTGTGTCTTCTTTTTCCTTTGTCGTCCAGATCTTTGCTCGGTACGCGACAATTTTTTCTCTGTTTCTTCTTCTTCCTCCTCTTTCGTCGTCGTTCGTTCCGTCGTCAGCGGAAGAGAGAGCGAGAGGAAGGAAAACGCATTCCTCTTCTTCTTCTTCTTCTTCTTCGTCTCCTTTTTCTCGCCGGCTTCGGCGCACTCTCACGTCTCCGCTTCGCCTGTGCATTTCGAGCTCGCAGAGTAGTTTCGTCTCTCTGCTCTCCGCGTTATTCTTCAGTCCACCGCCGCTTTTATTACCATCACCACCGAGGAGCAGCGCTTCGTCGTTCGTCACGAACGGTTTCACTTGCGCCAGCGGTAGAATGTCGTTACGCCCGTCGCGGTCGAAAAAACGTTTCCTTCTTCCGACGGAAGCGCACTGCTCGAGAAACGCTCGCATGATGATGATGATGATGTGCGCGCGCGCAGGAAAAGAGGAGAAGGAGGAGAAGATGAATTCGTCGTCGTCGTCGTCGTCGTCGTCGACGACGTGACAATAATATTTGACTTTTTCTCGCGCGCAAATAAAAAAGTGAAGAAGAGAAGAAGAAGAAGAGAGCTTTCGAACTGCTGCTGCTGCGTGCAAATCTATATGCGCTTTAATAATAAGAGTTTAAAACGATCGTCCACGCCGAGGTTTTCTACATTCTATCGACTACTCGAGACTCTCTTCTTCTTCTTCTTCTTCTTCTTCTTCGTCTTCTTCGTCGAATCCTAAAAGACTCCAGTCCAACATCCGAAGCGTCTGCTGCGCAACCGCGCCGGGATGGTTGCGGTCCTCTGTTTCTTCGGTTTCATCATCCGTCCCGACGCTGCGATCGCTTTTACTCGGTCGGACGAAACTAATGAGAATATCCGTATCGTATTTCTTTTCTAATCTGTGCGCGTACATGGATATCGTGACTGAACGAGTGGAGTCGTTGCCGTCTTCGTCCTTCGACGGGACGAGACAGTTTCTTTCCTCGGCGAAGGAGATCCACTCGCACTTATTTTTCACGTAATCGTCCTCTTCTTCTTCTTCTTCTTCTTCTTCTTCGTTATCGTCGTCGTCGTTGTCGTTCGTGTTATCTTTTTTTGATTGTTTTTCTACTCCTTCCTCTTCTTCCTCTGCTTCGTCTTTCGGTAACGTCAGCGATAAGTCCTTCATTTTCTTCGTCACCTCTTCCTTACTGTTTCCCGCCGCGCCGCGCACGTAAAACGCCCGGCCGTCTACGAATACCGCGCGTAGCTTCTCTTCTTTTCCAGACGACGAGAGTTCATACCTCCAATCCTTCGTAGCGACAACACTTTCACTCGAACTCGAACTCGAACTCGTCGCGTCCATCAACTCTTTCAAGTCTTCTAAATAAAACTTTGCCAAGTTGTCCTCTTCTCTCGTCTCCTCGGAGTTCACTCCAGTCACGTCGTCGCCCACGCGTTCGACAATCTCCACGCATATCATCGCCGGTGACTCCGAGTCGAAATCGCTAAACATCTCTTGGTTATCCGGCACCGGTCGATAATCGGACACGTCCAGCCATTCCAGAGGTATCAGCGCGCTCATGCAGTCGCCAAATAAAGGCAACTGTTTGTACTCTTTCGTTTGTTGTTGTTGTCGGTCTGGTGCGGTCGCTTTTGTCGTCGGGGGAGCAGCAGCAGAAGCAGAAGCAGAAGCAGCGGAAGCAGAAGCCGTCGGTGAGACCATCGCGGACTTTCTTTCTTTATGCGTAAACCAAACGCACTCTTTTTGTGATGCCGTGGACGCCGCGCTCTCCGCTACTGCCACTGATGATGAATGAACAACGGTATTTTGTTCGACGCGTTCGGGTTCTTCGTTTTTGATATTTAGGGTTTCAGAGGAGACCCTAAACTCTAAAAACGAGAAAGGCAAGAAGTCTTCGCCCTAAAACTCCTCACATAACACACGAAAAGAAAAGAAAAACGATGCCGAAGAAACGTCGAGCTAACGGGAGAAACAAACCCTCCGGGGCCAGAGGACACGTAAGTTACATCGAACGAATAGTTTTTCACGCGTAATCGATCGCGTCGACCGTTTTTATCGGTCGCGTGGTGATGTTTATTCGCGCAATCTTTGCCCGATTTCCCGTCGCGCCTTTCAAACCCGGAAAAAATGAGAAAAAAAACGGGTTTTGGGGAAATCGCGCGCACCCTCGCGAAGGGCGATGCGACGTTTGATACCCATTTGTTGCGAACGAAACTAACTCTATTGATATTTTTTCATTCACTTATCCACAGGTCAAGAGAGTATTTTGCGAATCTAGCGGTGCGTTGGTGCCAAAAGACAAGGCCGTGAAGAGGTTCATCGTCAAAAATATGGTTGAATCTGCAGCCATTCGCGATCTCCAAGAAGCGTGCGCGTACGAGACGTATACTTTACCGAAGATGTACAGAAAGGTGCACTACTCCATCTCTGCTGCGATTCACAGCAAAGTTGTGAGAGTGCGATCCAGAGAGGCGAGAAGAATCAGAGAACCGCCTCGTAGAGCACCGAGAAAACAAGAGAAGTAAATGGCTCTCTTTCTTGTTGGGTGACTGTTGCGTTCTTATGAGATGTAACAACCAACAAAATGCGGGGGGGTATTGTCATCTATTGTAATGTTTAGCTGGAGAGAATAAGAGACTTAGAAGAAGATGCGGAATATACTCGTGAAGTTTAGTAGCTTGTTTTAATATACGCATGTAGTTTACTATAATATAATTCTTGACATCTATCGCGGTGCAAACGGAGCAAGTTGGTTTTTAATACTCGGCGTCAACGATGTTCGGCGATCTCAGAGGTACCATAGCATCTACAGTGGGTTCCGCTAAGAGCGTTTCTGGCGCCACGTACTTCGGGACTCCGCCTCCAAAATCTCTGCTCACGCCGCCGTGGATAAAGTCAGCGCCAAATATGGACCACGTGCCGATAGTTATGACCGAAATAACCGCTATTAAAGGCGCAAACGACACCGTGGACGTTACGGCGAGCTTTAGAAGTTCGCCCGCGCGCGTCGGAAATCCCTCCAAACCTTCGCTATTTAACAGTCTCGATTTTTTCAGCTGGTCGTCTTCTTCTTTGTTTGCCCCGCCGCTTCTCTCGCCGTCCCGCTGCTGCGCGAACCTCGGAGGAGGCTTCGGCGCCGCGTCTGACGAGGCAAACGGAGATTTCACCGCTTTCGCCACGTTTGCAAACGGATTGTTACTGCTCGATCCTACTCCTTCGTCGTCGTCGCTTTTTATGTCCGAAGCATCTTTGATGCCTCTTTTTTTCAACTCTTCAGCAAACGACATCGAAACATCACCTGAAGAAGAAGAAGAAGAAGAAGAAGAAGACGCGTCGTTTTCACTCGTCTCGTTGCCATCACCTCCTCTTGCCTCTTCATCATCACCGCTCGATGATGATGATGATGATCGTACGACTACGAGCATGGATTTTCTACCGCTCATTCTTCTGCTGCTACATCTGTTCGTGTTGTTGATGCTTTGATATCGTTCTGTTGTTGATGAGGATGATGACGACAAAAGATACGAATTTTTCTTCTTCGAGTGACTTTGTCGACAACAAAGCGCGACGCGTCTGGAAGAAGAAGAAGAAGAAGAAGAAGAAGAAGAAGAAGAAGAAGAAGAAGGGCCGCTCAAGGCGGCGGGCCGCCGAGTGCAGCAAACGAGGTTAGCTCGTTGCGCGACAAACATCATTTTGTTCTCGTGTTCTTATATCGTTGTTATTGTTCTTTTATGTCTTGTGTGCACTAAAATTCTAAGGAGGCAATTCGACGACAATTTTTCCTTTTTTCGAAGCGTCTCCGAGCGCCTTAAAAGCTCTCTCGACGCTCTCCAAGCCGACGAAGGATTCACCTCCTTCTTCGTCCCCGGCGTAAACTTTCACGGAGAGTAAACCCTTGTCGACGAGATACTCGATCAAATTCGTGGCATCGCGATCGTTCGTGTTGGCGTAACCCCATTCGTATCCCATGTCGTATTGAAGTCGAGCGAAAGTTTTCTCCCGCAAGAGCTCTACAGACGCTTGCGCGGCGCCGCGAAGGACGCCGGATTCGCCTATGAGTTGCGCCATGTCACCGTGTAAGGTGATGTACGTCCCCGTGCCTTTTTTCAGCGCTTTTGTGGCCTGGAACTTCGTTTTCGAGGTGCCGACGGTATCGATGGCGACATCGAATGAAGGTTCGGCTTCGTCGACAAAGCGCGAATTCTTCGCCGTGAAGTTCTGGCCTGCCTCGTTGTTTGATTTGCTACTACTACTGCTATCGCTACTATCACTGTTACTAGTTCCACTACTACTACTAATAATAATATTACTGTCTTTTTTCTTCTTGTTTTCGTATCCAATCACTCTCTCGACGCCAACGTCTTCCTTTAACATCTGCTCGCTCGCTTTCCCGGCGGTCGCAACCACCGTCGTCGCGAAACCGCTTCTCAAAGCTATCCTCGCCACGCACTCTCCGACCGCACTCCCACCGCCAAACACCAAAATCCTCTTCGGATCTTTCCTATCCACGCACCCAGTCGTTCTCAAGCACGCGTACGCCGTGTACGCCGCAAAAGGTATCGCGCACGCTTCTTTGTGCGTCAACCTTTTCGGTTTTTTCATCAACTGTCTCCGGTCGACGAGGACGTACTCCGCCATCGTCCCGTTCTTAAAATCCGCCGCGGATATCGCTCCAAACACCTCGTCTCCGATTTCAAACTTTCCTCTTCTTCTTCGTTCCCCGCTGCCGTCGCTGCTGTTGTCGTTGTCGTGTTTCCCTCCAAGTTTAACGATTTCGCCGCTAAAGTCTTTCCCCAATCGAATACCTTTGCTTTTCGAGGAAGAAGAAGAGAGCAACGGAGAGAGAAACTTGTCCAAATACCCGCGCGAAACTTCCACGTCCAGAGGGTTCACCGAGAACGCTCGAACTTTCACCAAAACCTTATTCGGGTCGGAAATGTTTTCGTGCTCCAGACGATCGCTGGTAACGACCACGTGTTTGTTCAGAAGAACCCGCCGCTCATCTTCTTCTTTCGTGACGTATTCTTTCAGAACGACGTGCTTCCCGTAAAAGCGTCGGAGAAGTTGATGATGATGATGACGATGAGAAGGAGGACGAGGACAAGGACGACGAAGTGCAAAAACCGCCTCCGACGAAGAAACAGAAGCGTCGAGAAGGAAGGAGTGGTGGTGGTGGTGGTAGCACTGCCGAGCGGCGCGACGCATGCGTGCTTTAATTTATTGTCGCGCGCGCTCTTTTGTTCGTGTGTGTTGTGAGTTTTCCACTTTTTTTCTGACGACGAAAAAACGTTTGCGAGTGTGTGTGTGTTGCGTTTGGGTGTTTCTGTCTTGAAAACTATATACTCCTGTGTTAGCTTTAATTAAAATTTCTGCGCGTGTGCGTTACGGATGCGATGACAAAAGTCGATTTTTTACTCGGCTTGTTGTTGTTGTTCTTCCGCGGGCGCGGGCGCAGGAGCGCGTTCGTTCTTGACCAAGTTTTCGGCGCCTCTGATGATCTTCATGCTGACGATTTCGTCGTCGACTTTCATGTCTCTCAACAACTCTTGGTTATCGACGACGTAACCAAAGATGGAGTATCTTCCGTCCAAAATGTTCGTACCAGACGGCGTCAACTCGGATTCTCTCAGCAAGAAGAAGAATTGAGAGCTCGCGGAGTTGTTGTCGGCTTCTCTTCTGGCCATGGCTAAGGTGCCAAAGGCGTTGAACGGTAAGACTGGTTGTTCGCGATACATGCCGTTTTCCTCAAACGTGAAATCGTACTCCGGCGCTTTTTTCTTCATGAACGAACTTTCCGGCATAATTTCCAACGGGACGGTGCGTTCTTTACCCGTGGCTGGATCGATGTAGCCGTCCACGCCTTTTGGCGCGTTTTCTGGTTTCCCAGATTGGACGACGAAACCGTCGGATCTTTGGATTTTCATCCCGTCGTAAAATTTCTTCTGAATCAAATCCGTAAAGTTCCCAGCCGAGACGGGCGCATTGTACCCATCCAAGACGATCGTGAGTTTACCCCCCGGGTTCACCGCGTTGTCTTTAATTTTTACTTCCATTTCAACCGTAGCTCGCCCTTCCAATCTCGGCAACGTCGTGTCGTACGGCGCCGGCACTTGGTACGGAAACTCGTTCACCAACGCCTCCTCAATCTTCGTAACCAAACTCAAACATTTTTGCTGCGCGACGGGCACCTCTTGCTTATCTTTGTTAGCGACGATCGTTTGGAAATCTTGCAACTCCGTCGCTAAATCTTTCAAGTACTGTCTCACCTCGTCTTTCTTCGCCGGCGCCGTTTTGTCCACTATTTTGTTCGCGTCGTTCTTGACGATTTTCAAAGACTTGTTCACGCTATCCTCGACTCCAGAGAACTTCACCCCGGGGACTCTCAAATCGTCCGAAATCGATTCCAACGCTTTTTGCACCTGTCTAATTTCTTTGCAATCGATTGGGAGTGCGTTTCTCAACAACGCCCGCGCGTTCGTCACCGGGTTCGCCTGTAAACCAGCGAGTTCAGATATCGACGGATTACTACCGTAGCTCATCTCGTACGCCTGCGCGACATCCACCAAAGCGCCTTGCGTCATCGTCAGCGACAAGCCCAACGCCGTCGTCGCGGAGACGATTTTCTTCGCCATCGTTTTCTTCTCGCTTTGGTGGTATTCCTCCTCGCTCTCGTTGTTGTTGTTGCTGATATTATTCGTCGCGTTGTTTTTGCCAGCAAAGCATTTCGTCGCTGGTGACGACGACGACGACGACGACGACGATGGTTTTCTTCTCATCGTCGTCGTCGTTCCTTTCTTACTTTTGCCGATTTCGGTAAAAGAAGAAGAAGAGGTGGTGGTGGCAGAACTCATCATCATTTCTCTCGATCGTTGATGATGTTGATTTGTTGTTGTTGTTGATTTGTTGTTGTTGTGCGCGCACTCGGGGGAAGTGAAGAAGGTATATCCAACACGCGAAGAATGAATAATCGTGGGGAAGAAGAGGTAAAATAAAAGAGAGCAGAGAGAGAAAAGACAGAAAGAGAGACAAAAAAAACTGCGAAAAACTCACAAAACACACACAGAGAGAGACACACAAAAAAAAAGGAACACACACACCACACACTAACACACAAAAGCGAAAAACGCGCCTAAAAAAAAATCGTCGTCAACAACATCCATCATCATCACCATCATCAATCATCATGCGCGGAGGCGGCGGTAGTGGCGGCGCGCGAACGAACGATACCGTTCCTGGAACGACGAGGTCTTCTTCTTCATCATCTTCTTCTTCTTTAAGCGAGAGTGATAATAAAAACGTGTTTGATTGCCTTCGCGCCATTGAAAAAACGTTTGGGAACAACGAACGTTTTACGATTGGTGATTTACACAGCGTCGTTCCGGAATTTCCCGGCGGCGTTCTCGGGTTACGGAGAACCGTGTTTGTGGCCGCGTCGAAGGTGGACGCGCTGGTGGAGACGACGACGACGACGACGACGACGACGACGGCAAAAAATGCATCGGCGACGCTACGTGAAATAGAAGAGGAAGAAGAAGAAGCACAAAAAGATGTGAAAAAATACGAGGTGGTGTTTTCCTTTCCGAGACATTGTCGATCGGTTTACATGGCGCGAGATGCCGCTTTTCGCGCTTCTTTGCTGAGAAGACGAACGTTTCGCGCGTTCTACACGTTTTTACGCGTGACTTTTAGCGTCATGTTGGTTGTTTCGGTTATCATCGTTGCTCTGGCGTTAGTGGCGATGCTCATATTAGTATTGGCAAACGGTCGAGGAGATAATCGAGGTGGGGGAGGAGAGATTCCTTTGTTTATGAATCCTGGGTACGGACCAGGCCCTGGTGGAGGTGGGGGAGGAGGTAACATGGATGGATTCTGGATGTATTTGTACATGAGAGATATCATGTGGCTTTCGTATTGGGATGATTTGGAACGCAGACGCGTGTATTTGAACGGGGACATTTACAACAACGTGAACGTAGTGACGGGCGTCCCGGTAAAACCATCCGGTGGAAGAGGAGGAGGAGGAGGAGGAGGAAGAGGAGGAGATGACGACGACGATAATGGCAATAATAGTTACAACAATAATCGCAGTACTTTCCCGGACCCGGAAATGTATCGCCGGTTGATGATTGCGGAAGAAGACGACCACGACGACGATATCGTCGATAAAAAGAAGGAGCTGTCGTTCATCGAATCGATTTATGCGTTTGTGTTCGGGAGAGGCGATCCGAACGAATTTTTAGAACACGAACGGTCGAAAGCGATCTCGCAGCTGCTTCGCGCGAACCGAGGCGTTGTTTTTGCCGAGCAGCTGGCCGCGTTTACGGATGCATTCTTGCTCTCAAAGAAGGATCGAAGAGGTATGCGAGGAGGAGGATCTCTTTTCGCCTCTTTTTTTAGTGGAAACAGACGCGATGTGAAGAAAGACGACGCGTCGCGCAGTTTAGACGACCGCGAAGAGCGACAACACGAAGGATACGTGCTGAGAATCCTGGAGCAGTTTCACGGACACGCCGAGTCCGACGACTACGGAAGATTGATCTACATCTTTCCGTCTTTCCAAGTCACGGCTGAAGAGAACAAAACGGATGCACAAATCGCAAAGTTTGCGCCCCCGCCAATCCCACCACCGATTTATGAAAAGCAAAAGCCAGTGTTCGAGTACGGAGTGAAAGGTCCGTTAGTCGTATTCACTGGAATATTCAACGTGTTTTTGTTGTTTTTGTTTTATCGCGTCGGCGGGTTGGATTTTAAAGCGCCAAGACGAACAGTCACGAGAGCGCAATTACGACGATCGATGGGAAGGCGTGGGGGACAGTTTTCAGAGGCACAAAACAAGCTCTTGACTGCGGGACCAGACGACGAGGAAATCATAATCGAGCAACCTCCTGCTCTCGTGGCTTTCTTTGAGATTTTTCCGAAGCTCGCCCAATGGATGTACAAGCCGTTCGTCTACTACGCCATATTTTTCTTCACGGTTCCTTTGATCCGCGCGTTTTTTATTCAACGAGAAAACAAAGCGATAGCGAGACGAAACGCGATGCGCAAAGTGAGAGCCAAAGAAGCGTTGTTGATGTGCGTGAAAGCGTGCGAGGAGAAGAGAGACTTGGCTGAGCGAAAACAGAAGCGCAAGAGCGTTTTCACCGAAAACGGGTCCGTATCAAACGTATAAAGTAGAAACAACAATAAATCTATCAAAATAGATTCGCGCGCAGCACGCACAGCACATTTAGTGAAGACTATAGCATAAAAAAGATAGCAACAGTAGTAGTAGTATACGTTTATATTATATTATAAGAACTTCAAAAGAAGGAAGAAAGTACCTTGGAACGCCAAGTTGATGAAGATGAAGTTGATGACCACCTTCGGACCGCCCAAAAACTCGATGAAGTAGTTCAACTGTCCGTATTCTGAGTTCTTCTCCATTTCCTCTGCGCCGGTTAAATCGGTTCCAAAACTCGCGTAATCCTCCCCGTCTCTGTTCTCCGCGCCTAACCTGATCACAGATTGATTAAACACGCGAAATCGGTTGTTCTTTCGCAACTGAAATCCGTCCACGTACGTTCCGTTGGTCGATCCCAAATCCGTGACGTACAACTTGTTTCTTTCCATTTCGAGTTGGCAATGCACGCCGGAAACACACGGTAACGGGATGCTCACGTCAACACCATTACCTTTGTCTCTTCCAACGATTAAAACGTCGCCGTTTTTCAAGTTAATCTTACTCAAACGCTTCCTCGACGTCGAGGAGTCTGGCGTTAACGTCCACTTCGCGGTGCTCGTATCTTTTGCTTCCATCAAAGCCGCCGCAGCTTTCGAGGACACTCTCTCCTTGATTGCCGTGTCGAAGTCTCGCTCACCTTGCGCAGCTTTAGTCATTTGCACCGACTTGGACTGTTTCAACATTTTCGCGAACGGGTTCGAGGTCTCCGTCGATCCTTCCTCCTCTTCCTCTTCTTCTTCGTACGCCGGCGTCGCGGCTTTCTTTTCGGGCATTTTCAACTTCGGGATGGAAAACTTCGGAATCAAATTCTCCGCCGCGGATGAAAACCCTTTGTTGTTCGTTTCCATCTCCTCTTCCATCTCGTCCACGGTGTTGTCGTAGTTCACGTACTCCATGTCGC
>Ga0181560_10003871_pt1 | contig 13678 bp, 8 predicted proteins | sample 011ome_20_FD_133751 | JGI IMG/M metagenome (GOLD analysis project Ga0181560, IMG submission 133751) | Coastal salt marsh microbial communities from the Groves Creek Marsh, Skidaway Island, Georgia - 011509CT metaG (megahit assembly) | ecosystem: Environmental > Aquatic > Marine > Intertidal zone...
CGCGAAAAGAGAAACGAGAACGGTCAAAACGCGATGCGCGCGCGTGGTGGATTCGGAGAACGTGTACGGCGACGAGCGATTGAAAACACCGGCGATGCCTTTAGTCGAAGTGGTCGAAGAATCCAACGACGGTAAAAACACTCGAATTTTGCAGTGCATGTTGAGAGCGCGCGTCACGGATAAAAGCGGGAACGTTCGGTGCGTGGTGTCGCAGCTGGACGCTCCAATCGATGTCTTGCGAGGCGAAGCGAACAGTGAAGACGAAGACTTGTCGGATATCGACGATAAAGAGTTGAACGAGATTTTACCTGACATGCAGTTAGCGCTGGCGAAGAAAGGATTGTTGCTGCAGCGGTCGGCGTTGTGCTTTACGGTGAGAGGACCGATTCGCGCCGACTACGACGATTGTTTAGAGTTGGACCAAGGACGAGACGAGGCACCGCAGGAAGCGACAGAGTTGGTCACTTTCGATAGCGACGCGACTGGATGCCGCTATTTAGTGTACGCGCCGTTGAATCCCGTGTTGATTGTCACGAAAGAAATTGAAAGTAACGGTTCAAAACACGAGGCGGTGATGGAAGAGCCGGATGAAATCGTCGAGGCGGCGATTGAAAGAGTGTACGAAGAATTAGCCGCGGGGCCAGACGATGATTTGTTTTTAGAGATGGAAAAAGTTGAGAAGGACATGAACGATAGTAAGGGCAACAATAATAAGAAAGGTAATAATAACGATAGCGGCGGCGGTGGAGGAAAAAGGAAAAAGAAGTGAGTTGTTGCGATGATGATGATGATGATGATGATGAGCAGTAGGTGTTTTTTATTGTAAAAGTGTATTTATATTCGTCTTTGTTTCTTTCTCTTCCTGTCTCTTTCGCATTTTTATTCGTCGTCTTCTTCGCCATCGTCGCTGTCGCTGTCGTCGTCCTCGTCGATATCGTTGATGCCGTCTTCCACGAGCATCATCGGAAAAATACTAAGAATGAATGCGCGACACCCGGCGTGTCGCTCTTTAATTACCTCGATTTCTTCGTAATACTCGTCTCTGACGTATTCACTCGGACGTGAACACGCTTGCATGCAACTGTGAGGGTGCCACGGCAACTCTTTCTCGACGACGAATTTCAAAATCTCCAAGTGTCCCATCTCCGCCGCTTGTTCCGCGACTCTCTCGTCAAACACGACGCCGCCGTCGTAGAACATCTTCACGAGGTTTAAATGGCCACCTTCAGCTGCAAAAATTGCCGGGTTGGCCGAACGAATAGGCGCTCTGTGTTTCAACAGAAACTTGACGATATCGGTGTGCCCGTTCAACGCGGCGCGCTCGATGCATCTGTGATTCCAAGGTGCGAAGTGATTTCGACAGTATCTCAACATTTTGAGCGAACCAATGCCGCTCGCCTCCGAGCACACTCTTTCGCTCAAGTGACACCCGCCTTCCACCAAGTATTTCAGCACCTTGAAATGCCCCTCTTGCGCCGCCGCGATCGTCCCGTACGCGTTTTTCTTATCCTGCCACCCCCACGTGAAACGAAATAGTTCCTCCAAGAGATACCTGACGCACTCCAAGTTGCCTTTCGCCGCGAAAAAACCGACGAGTCTGTGGCATCTCTTCAACTCGTCCTTCTCGCACGCGTATCTCAACAGCTCTCTCGTCTGTATATCTCTCGCTCTCAACTGCGTGCTAAACTTTCGATCAGTTCTACTCTTCGCCGTCCACACTCTCGCGTTCTCGACCGCGCGCTTCATCTCTTTATTCGCTCGCGAGAGCAGCCGCAAACTCGTGCCATCGAGCTTCGAAAACACGAACCGTTCGACGATGTCCGCGTACCCGTTTAAAAACGCATACATCGGCGACGTCTCTTCTTCTTCTTCTTTCTTCTTCCTTCTCCCTCTCGTAGTTATTATCGTCGTCGTCGTCGTCGTATTGTTGTTGTTGTTGTCGTCGCGCTTCCGTTTTCTCGTCGTCTCGTCGTCCTCGTCGTCGTCCTCATTATTCAAGCGATCGAGAAACGTCATCGGAAAGCCGTGGATGGACATGATGTTGTTTTAGCAGCGCATCTCTCTTCTTCTCGGAGACTCTCTCTTGAGAGGCTTTTTTCGTGTATTTTTTGCGTGGTGTGTCGTGTGTATTTTTTTTAAAAGAAAAACTCGAAACGAGAGAAAAACTTCGTCAGAATTAAAAAAAAAAAAAATGAAAGCGTCGAATGCGAACACCTCCTCTCTTCTCTTAGCGGAAGAAGAAGAAGAAGAAGAAGAGAACGACGATAACAACAACGACAACAACGGGACGTCGTCGTCTTCGAAGATGAAGAAATTTTCTCTCGAGGACCCGGAAATTGAGAAGGATTTTTTCTCCGCGGTGAGAAAATACGGCGTCGGAAAGTGGAAAAGAATGTGCAACGATTCGCGATACGCGTGGCACCGATTGAACGCTCATTCTATTAATAACGGAACGACGAGCGCGAATATCGCTAAAGCGATCAGAGCGAAGCTCAAATCGCACTGGCTGAAACTCTCTAAAGAGAGCAAGAACAACGCGGAAGGGTTGAAGAAAATCAAAACGGAAATCACGAAAAAGAACGAGCCGTTTCGCGCGCCTCGGTTTCGACACTCGTACGAATCGAACAAGAGAGAAAACGAGTTGCGAGAGAAAGAGTACCAGCTGAAACCGTTTACGAACGCGCTGTTGAACTCGTTGGATAGATTCATATTGGAGTGTTTGAATATAGAATACGACAGACACGAAGACGGGTTGGAAGAGAGAGACGGGAAAACTATCGATCAAGTGGCGAATTATTGCATCGAGAAGTTTCGAGAAGAGGACGAGGACGGGTTGCTGGGAAAGTATCGGTTCGGGAGTTTGTTCGAGGTGTGCAAAGGCGCGAGGGAGCAACGAGTGCCGCAGAGGTTGACGGAACTCGGGAAGGAAGGTAAAGTGAGAAGAGATCGAGTGACTGTTCCCGGAGATAAGAGTGGACGGTTACACATGAAGTACGTGGCGTTGGTGGACGTCAACGGGAAACCGATTAAAAATAGAAATAAACAAGGGAGCCGTGAGGACACGGAGGAAGAGGAGGAAGAGGACGAGAGCGAATCGGAGGAAGAGTCGTCGGATGACGACGAAGACGACGACGAAGAAGAAGAAGAGGAAGAAGGAAGGGATGAAGACGCCGACTCGCGAGAAGACGATGAGCTCAAACAGCGAGGAGGAGGAGGAGGAGGAGGAGGAGGAGGAGGAGGAACAAATAGCAACGAGAACGGCTCGACGAAGAAACGACCGCGAAGACCGCGCGCTAAGAATGGACAAACAAAGAAATTGTCCAAAGCGATGCAACGCAGGAAAATCGAAGAAGAGTTGGAAAAGTTACCGCCGGTATTTTACTACGACGGGCGGTATTTAACCGCGGAGCAAGCCGCGAAGGAAGCTCGAGAAGCGTTCGAATACGCTGAATTAGCCGCAAACGAAGCGGAACTGGCGGAAAGAGAAGCCGCAGACGCCGAAGCGGAGGCGAGGCAGGCAGTTGCGTTGGTAGAAAGCTTATGCGCCGAAGCCGAGAGATTAAAAAATGCCAAAGACGACGACACTAATAATGATGTTTTTCTGAACCCGGTCGCGAACGACACCGACTCAGAACGCCTCGTTCAAGCGTAAATGTAAAAAAGAGTTGATTAGTAGCAGCTGCAATAGATGCGCGTATAGACTTCAAATTGAAAAACGTCGTTGACTATTCTTTTTTCGACTACTCGCCGTTGCTAGTATTAATTGTCTCCGAGATCTTCCTCCATCTGCGCTTCAATCAACCCCAACTTCTCCAAATGTTTCCTCCCTTTCTCTTCTACGCTAAACGTGTACGTCACTTTCGTCATCTTCCCGGACGCGTCAAACGGTCGCTCTGCTTTTATAAAACCATCGAATCGTTTCTTCTGCCCCCTCGCGTTTTTGTTCTTTTTATCTTCGTCGTTATTTCTAAACTGTTTTCGACTCTTTATCTGTTGGAGCAACGTTTTCATGTGTCTGCGACTGTGCACTTCGACTCGATTTTCCACCGCTAACTGGTACAAACTCTGCGAATCGATCGGCTGATGCGTGTAAATCAAGTGAAGCAGTTTCGCGACCGGTCCGCTAGATTTCCCGTATCGGTCTTCTCTCGTTTGATTTTGATTTTGATTTTGAATGTCGCGTTGTTGTTGTTGTTGATGTTGTTGTTGATGATGATGGTGATGTTGTTCTTCCATCATCGCCGGGAACAAAGAGGTTCGCGACGCAGTTGAAATGCCTTCGTTGCGCACAACAACCACCGAAGACGAAGACGAAGACGACAGAAGCAGCGACGTTCTGTTCAACACGTGAGAAGAAGAAGAATGCGAAGAAGAAGTGGACGCGAACATCGCGGTGTTCGCGCGGATGTTTGATGCGAGTTTGCGCAACATTTTTGTAGTTAAGCGCGTAAAAAGTGAGGAGGGACAAAGAATGTACGTGAAACCCTCCTCTCTTTCTTTTGATTTGCGTGTTGTGGGAAAAGAAAAAAAATGAAGACTTTTAATGTATTACACGTGGGTGTGCTCTTCTGCAACGCGCGCTCTGCTAAGTACAATTTCGAGACGAGAGAGAGAGAGATCATCGAGCGACGTTTGATGGATCGTTGTTCTCTTTTTTTGACTTTGCGCCGTCGTCGTCGTCGGCGTCGTCATCGGTGGCGGCGGCGGCTGCGGTACTGTTATTCCCTCGCTGACGAGCGTTTCGGGCGGCGTTGTTTCGGGCAAATTTCGCCGCGTTCCTGGCTTTACTCGTCTTTGATTTCATCTCTCGTTCCGTGTAATCGCTCGCGAACGAGAACATTTCCTTCTCCAACTGCTTAAAGCCACCTTCTAAAGCTTCTTGTTTGACGAAAACTATAAAATCTAGATGCGAACCGCTCTCCGTTTTCGGCCACTTGTCTTTGTTCGTTCGAAAGATGGCTCGAACGCGTCGTTTGCACAGGTTTCTATCCACGGCGCGCTTTAATTGTTTCTTCGGGACGACGATTCCGATTCGATGGCATCCAGTCGCGCCGGGCACGCCGTCGTTTGGTGCCGCTTTTATTCGTATGCACGAGTAGTTCAGCGCTCTCCCGTTCTTTTTCACGCGGTCGAAATCCTTGTCCGATTTTAAACGCTCGCGATCGCGAAAGACGTTCCCTTCGATCGATTCTAACGCTTTCGGTGGTCGTTCTCGGGAGCCGCGGCCTTCTTCTACCGCGCCTTCTTTCTGTTCACTACTACTACTACTACCACTACTACTGTTGCTGCTACTACTATTATTGCCACTGTTGGTATCATCGTTGCTCAAACTATTGCTCGCGTGTTTCGTAGGATTCCAATGTTTCGTCTTGTTGTACCCGCCCTCTTCGTCTTCGTCTTCATCGTCCTCGTCCTCGTCTTCATCTTCATCGTCCTCCCCAGTCGAAGACAACGCCGAAGTAGAAGTCGAAGATAACAAAGTCTCGTCGTTATCCGCCAAGGCGCGAAACGCGAACGACGTCCCGTTCGCGACGCTTCTCCTTCTCGTCGTCGGCGTTTGAAGACAAAGAACGCGACGACGACCATGATGATGATGATGATGATGATGATGATGATGATGATGATGAACGCGCTCGTCCTCCTTCCTCCCACTCGTCGTCGCGCTGCTCGTAAAAAACAAATTCTTCTTCTCCTGTCGTTCGTCGCGATTCGCCCAACACCGAACGCTGCGAATAGAACGAAGTCCACTCGACGACGAAGTCTCCCCGCCGCCGCGGAAACTTAAAAAACGCGAATCCTTTCTTCTGTTGCTGCTCGCGTCGTCGTTCCATCTGGTCGTCGTCGTCGTCGTCGTCGTCGTCGTCTCTCGCGGCGCAAACCCGAAAGGAGTCCCTCTGAGAATAACGAGCGCCGCTCTTTTCCTTCTCTCCGCAACAAAAGTCATGTCGTTGTTTTTAGAAGAAACAGAAGACGTTGAGCGATGGTGGTGAGAACGGTATCGGCAACAAAAAATGCTGCGCGGTGGTGGTATTTTGCTCCTCCTCCTCGTCGCGACGAACAACAACACCGGTGGCGCGGCGGGTGTCATGTAAATAAAGGTCGGTCGTAAACAAAGAAAGGCTATTTACGTTGTCGTTCGTCGTTGTCGTTGTGTGGGTTAAAATTAATATTTATATGCCTCTCTGGAGTGAAAATTTGAGGCCTTTTCCCTTAGAAAAAGTCGTTATTTTTTTTGCCGTTCGTTGTTAACAAAAAAAAGAGAGAGAGAGAGAGAGAAAAGCTCTTTTTTCTCACAAACAACAAACACTTTGCGCAAAAGAATAAGAAGAAGAAGAAGAAGAAGAAGAAGAACGACTTTGCGAGATGCTCGCTCGTCGTCTCTGTTCTTCTCGTCGTCGCACCGCGAACGCGCGTTGAAGAGGACGAAGACGAAGAAAAAGAACGGAGAGAGAGAGAGAGAGATTTGAAATCGGAGAGGAGAGATGTCTCCTTCTCCTTCTTCTTCTTCTCCTGATGATGATGATGATGATGATGATAACGATCCGTCGTCTTCCAACAACCTTCCACCGACGTCGCCTCCGGTAATGACGATGTTGCCGGTCGGGATGATGATGACGCGCGGCGCGTCGGCTTCTTCCCCGAACAAGAACGACTTCGAGGACTCTCCGATGCTTTCCGTCAAGGAGAGAATTCGTCTGATGCAAAAACAAACAGACGCGAGGAAACCGTCGCCGCCGATGACGAGAAGTGGCGGAACGACGACGAGTACCGCGTTTCCGCAGCAACAAAGAGGACAGCAGGCATTCGCGTCGTCGTCGCTGACGTCGAAAGTTGGCGCGTTGGAAACGATGCCGAGGCAGTTGACGCCGAGTTTTGAAGACGCGAGCGAGGACGACGACGCGAAGAAGAAGAAGACGAAGAAGAAGGTTGCGACGCCGTTGCCAAAGTACACGCCGTATCGCACACAACAAAAAGAGGGAGAAGAAGAGAAGGAGGAAGAGTTTCAAACGGCATCGGCGTTGATTCGGCAAAAGTCTGCACCACCACCGGTATCGACGACGACGAAAGGTCCTTCCCGGTCGCCGCAAAGGTCGCCTCGATCGCCGACGTTGAGAGACAGGGCGCAAATGTTCGAACAACCGGTGTCGATTTCGCAACGACAGGCGCAAATGTTGAAAAACTTGCGATTAAAAATACAAGCAAACATCGAAGCGTCCGAAGAAATTGCGCTTCGAAAGAAGAAAATGAACGATGCCATCGTGAATTTGCGTAAAGTCAAGTCCAAGTTGGAACAGAAACACGCGTACGATGGCGGCGGCGAGGGCGGTAGCAAAACGACGACGCAGTTTCGCAAGAGGATAATCTCGAAACTAGTCGAGACGGAATTTGAAATCGAAACGAAAGCGATCATGTTCAACGCGTGGAAAATACGGACAGAGAAAGAGAAAGAAAAGAGAGACGTTGTGAGAACAAAACTCGACGCTATACGTGTCGTCGCGTTGCGGCGAAGTTTTGATCACTGGCGCGACGTATCCGCCTCTTTACAGCCTAGAAGAGAAGCGTTGGAAGCGTTGGGATTAAACGCGAGACAACGATATTTGCGCGATATTTTCAATCGTTGGCGCAAGTTCGCGAGACTTTCACACCGGTCCATGCACGTCGCGGCGATGAAAACGATAGATTCGGATAAGAAGACGCTATCGATCGCATTCGCGCGTTGGGAGTTGGCGCTGGCAAAACGTGCAATCAGTACAGCCGAGAAGAAACTCGTTCGGGCTTTTGTTTTGAAAAAAACATTCATCGCGTGGCGAATGGCGAGAGATGAGTCCGCGTTCAAAGTCGAAGTCGCGAGACGTAAACTCCGCGGCGATGGCGAAGGGGAACTCGTCGTTTTCGTGGACGCTTGGAAACGCAAAACTGAAAATGAACGAATGACTCTATATTTTCGCAGCGAAGGATCCGCGGCAAGGAAAAAAATGGAGCGATGGAAAGATCAACACGTAGCAGCGAGGAATTACTTGACAAGTTTACTACCGTTAGCGACGTTGCGTGCGCCATGGGATTCGTTTTCAACATCATCGACCGATGCTACCGACGATGTGGACGACGACAGAAAAGCGACATCGAAAAAAGTCATGGAAGAGTCCAAGGTTGACCAGTTACTTCGAGAAGCAAAAGAGGCTATTCAAAGAGCCGACGAACTGAGAGACGAGTGTGAATTTGCTCGAAACGTCGCCGAAGACGCTGAAAACGCGTCTGATTTTCTTCTCGTAATGTTTCAACAGGGAAAAGATGTCAATCAGACGCACTTATCGAACGCGTTAATACATGCGGAAAAGATGTACGGAAAGTTTACGCTGTTATCGGTCGAGTGCGAGAAGGCTTCGGCAGAAGCGGTGAGGAAAGTGAGAAAAGCACAAGAGGCAGAGAAACTGGCTGAGAAGTACGAACACACGCGTTTGCAAAGATACAACGATGACGATCGCATTCCGATAACCGGCGGTGAACTGGAAAGAAACCAACCTCGAACGAAGACGACTTCGCGGGAAATCGCGGTGGTTTTTGCCAACAGGAACGTCGCGAAACGCTTTTTACAAAAATGGCGAAACGCGGTGAATATTCTCCAACGCGACAGACTCGAACTGTTTTTCACCTCGTGGCGAGAACAGACGCGCAAAGGGTTAATAACGCGCGCCGATCGCGAGATTCAAATCGAAAAGTTCGTCGAAGGGAGAGCGAAAACGATGAAGGCGAAAGTCTTCTCGGCTTTGTATTGGCACGCGAAGTGGAGACAAGATAGAAAGAAAGTTCTCGAAAACTCAGTGAGACCAATTGCCAGAGACTCTTTGCACTTCGCCATAAAACAGTGGAAAATCAAAATATACAACAAAAAGCTGCTGTTTCGCGTGTTTGCGAACTGCGAGCGCCTCTGGGATGAGAAAGTAAACGAACCGTACGACATGGAAAACATCCGAATGAAACGGGACGTTTTGCGCGTTTGGCTGAAAAACGCCAAAGAGGCGAAAAAAATGCGCAACGACTACGTCAAAGCCACGCAGTTCCACAACACGTCGCTTAAACTGAACGCCTTCCTTGGATGGAAATCGGAAACGGAGTCCTCGAAACGAGACGCGCTCAAAACCAATCGCGAACGCGAAATCAACGAACACATCGCCGATACTTTTCGCAGAGTCTCTCTTTCGCAAAAAGTCCTCCGCGCCTGGCGCGTTCGAGTTTTCAACTCGTGGAGAGAGCGGTTGGCCATAGAAATTAGGTATAGGACGATCGCGAGGAAAGCTTTGAGAGGCTGGCATCGGCGCGTCGTGCATGGTTTTTGACGCGGTAGTAGAAGTAGTGGTAGACTAATACATGTAGATGTCGATAGTTATTAAAAATCTTAATCACAGTTTTCTTCTTCTCTGTTTGTGTTGTATTTTTTGTTTCTCACGATCTCTTTTCTCTCATCATTTCTTCCGCATTCTTTCTCTGCGTGTAGTAGTAGTTTTTTAGAAGAGAAAGGTGAATAAAACAATAATAAACGCCCGGGAATCATGGGCGTGCAAGTGCCAGAATTAAAACAGTGCGTGACGACGCTCGCTCGTCTTTTCGTTTCGTCGACATCTTCGCGCGACGCGTTTTGTCTCGTCGCTTGGTGTCTTTATTTCTTGTTTTAGGGAAATTCTCTGGAATTCTTTCACTCTCTTGCGCCGTCGATTGTCGTTTTGTGCGTCGTTTCTCGTCGCGCGCGCGCGCATCGTCATAGGAAAAGGAAAGACGCTGACAACACGCCGCTCTTCTTTTCCTTTTTAAATCAACAGATACATGGATAAAAAACTGAAACTAAAACTGAACGGAAACAGAGGCGTGATTGGTACTTTGCGAGGGTTCGATCAGTTTTTGAATTTAGTCTTGGACGAGTGCGTGAACGACTCGACGGCGGAGAAAACGCCGCTCGGTATGGTAGTCGTGAGAGGAGCGAGCGTATTATCGATGGAAGCGTTAGAGCACATCGCGCCGGTGCAAAGGAAGAGCACCATGTAATATTACTATGAAATTTCTATTCTACACTATGTTCTATTTATGCTATTAATAATACATCTCTGTATGCCATCATGCTCGAACGTTCGTAACGTTCGTTATTTGCGAGGTTTGGCGCGAGCAGTCGGCTCCGCCTCCAAAGGATTTTCCGGCCAATAATGCCGCGGGTAACGACCTTTTAACTCTTTCCTTACGTTTTCGTATTGTCCTTCCCAGAAGGACTTTAAATCAGTGGTGACTTGAACGGGTCGACTCGCCGGCGAGAGCAAGTGCAATTCGGCTTTTTTACCGCCTATGACGGGCGTGTCTGCGAGACCAAACAGCTCTTGCAACCGACACTCGATAACTGGAGCGTTGTTATCGCTGACGTTTTCGTAGTTTATTTTCTTTTGGGTGCCCGATGGCAAACGAATGGACTCAGGAACAGTTTTCTCTAACACCTGTTTGTCCTCGTGCGAAACAAAGGTAGTTTCCAGAATCTGCCTCAAGTTTGTTTTTTTCAAGATGTCTTGTTTCGAAGCGCACCCAACGACCCATTGTGGAAGCCATTCGGCGGCTGTTTTAGTCAAAGTCTTATCCCGCAAGTCCGGAAACGAGTCAGGAGAACAGCTGTGCGCAAAAGCGCATCGTTTTAACCATGCGTTGAGATTTTTATCCCCGCTCACGTTGAAGAAACTAAACACGCCAACCTTTTTCGCTCTTTCAACTATTGCCTCCGTCATTTCACTTTCCGTCGCTTCGATTACTTTTTCGTCCAAAACAACGTCACCAATCCTGGACACTTCTCTGGAGATAACTTTGTTTGAGTTTTCCGCCCACGATATTTCGCGTTTTGTGGATACGTTCAAACAAAATTTCAGATTTTCATCTGTTGTCGCGGCAGCCGTGAGAATGTCTTTCGTTAAAGGCGACGCGAGCTTGATGATGTCATTCTTACCGCCATTCCCGTCGTTTCCGCCATACATTTCGCAAATGACTAACGCTTCCGCTTTTGCAATCGGGTCGTCTCTGTTATCGGCAGAAATAGAAGCAGCACCACCACCGCTCAGCTTGAACGTATTCGCGCTCTTACCACCGGATTTAATAGCGATTCGATCTGGGAAAGCAGCGGCGAGCAAAACCGAAGCTTCAAACTGTTTCGCGCCGCAGAAGATTTCTTCGTATACCGGTTCGTTCGCATTTAATCCATCCGAATCGATATCCGTAGAAACCGAGTTTGCGATTCGCAGAATATCGGCAACCGGTGCGTCGTTGGCGAGACTCCGAATGTTCCTGGCCAACTGCTGCGAAGATTTTCGAGCCTCAGAAACTGCAAACGAGTCGACGTTGTAATCCAAAAAGGAAGAGGAGCTGCCGCTGCTTGAGCCACCGCTACTCTCGCTGTTGTACGATTTCGAGAGCGCGTCGATTATTGCCGATTTTGCGCTCGTTTTCTTCCCTTTTGGTGCTTTCTTCATGTTCTTTGAGCGTTTGCTCGAGTTCGGCAGTTTCGCGTCCACCGGGACGCGTATGACATCAATTCCACGTTCCCCGACTTTCTTACCAAGCTTTTTGCGGTACTCGTCATCGTTATTATCGTTCATCGATCCAATACCACCGATATCAGATATTATGATATCTCGTCCCTGGATCGCTCTGGCATAACTTCTCGCATCCAAAGGAGCGTCTCTTCCGCGCAAAAGGCTCTTATCGCTATCGACACCGGCCGCGAGCTGACACGCTAAACGCGTACTCGCAGCTCCTCTTTGACTTGCAAATAATAACATCGCACCTATGCGAGGATGACAAGGTAAACCATTCATCGCTTTACCTTTCTCGGAGACAAAATATGTGACGTTCGAGGATTCCACGTCTTCTTCGACGACTTCAATCGCGCGGAGTTTTTCGAGGAGTTTGAGCGCGTTTTTACCCGGTCCAGCCGGTGGAGGATCTAGGAAAGCCAGCACACTCGATGACGACGATGACAAACCGCCAACATCTTCTTGCTCAGAGGAGGAAGAAGAAGACGCAGATAGTGATGATGACGATGGTGTCGACAAACTCGAAAAAATGTCTCGGGTGGACAATTCGCCATCGAGCGCGTTGGCTATGGTCAACATGCAACTCGTTAAATCGGCGGTTAACATCTCTGGCGTCGTTTCTTTCTGAAAAGATGTCGCCATGCTGCTTTCGTTCCACATTCGGTAACAAATACCCTCGGCTATGCGACCAGCCCGTCCTCGCCTCTGGTCCGCGCTCGAAATCGAAACACGCTCAGTCGTTAATCGCGTCATGCCCTTACTGTGGTCGTACTTTGGCGCTCTTCTTAATCCCGAGTCAACGACGATGGTCACGCCGGGAACAGTCAGCGAAGACTCCGCTATCGGCGTCGATACCACGATGCGTCTTTTTGCGGGCGTTACTTTTGAAGGCGTCAAGGCGTAATTCTGCTCTTCCGTTGGCATCGCCCCGTACAAAGGCAAAACCTCAAAATTTGAATCCCCTAATCGGTCTTTCAACGACTTGACGACTCTTCGAATCTCCGCCGCGCCAGGGAGGAACACCAAGACGTTTCCGCCGTTCGGACTATCGCCGAGAGCTCTCTGGACAGTCTTCAAAGCTACATCTTCCACGCCGTTGTTATTGTACGCACCATTCACGCCTCCACCACCAACGTATATCGTTTCAACCGGGTATGATTTGCCTTCGGATTGCACGATGGGGGCGTCGTAGCGATATCTCCGCGCTTCGTTTCCATCGTCGCCTCCTTCTAACGTCCTCCTCATCAACTCCCGACATCGAACCGCCACGTCCCCTAACGTCGCCGACATCACGCACACCTTCAAATCTTCCATTCTCCCAAACTCTCTCTTCGCTCTCAAAACTAGCGCTAAACTCAAATCCGCATCTAAATTCCTCTCGTGAAACTCGTCGAACACGACCATCGAGACCCCTCGCAAACTCGGATCTTTCTGTAATCTGCTCTTCAACACGCCTTCCGTGACCACCTCGATTTTCGTCTTCGAAGAAACTACTCTCTCGAATCGTACCTGGTACCCGACCGTTTCTCCGACTTTCTCGTTCAATATCGAAGCCATCCGTTCCGCCGCCGCGCGCGCGGCGACCCGTCTCGGTTCCAAAACGACAATCGTGCCTTTCGTTTCCCAAAACCACTTTTTCCCGAGCACCGAAAACAGCGCCGCTAACGGGAGCGTCGTCGTTTTCCCGGCACCCGGCGGCGCCTGTAAAATCAAATCGTTCAAGTTCTCCTTCTCGTCGTTACCGTTCTCACCGAACAGCGCGCTCAAGCACTCGCCGACGACGTCTTTAATCGGTAACTCCGATATTTGTCGCGCCACTCGGTCGTTATCTATCACGACTCGAATCTGTTGTTCATCTTCTTCCGCGGAAGCTTTCACCACCACCGAAGAAGAAGAAGAAGAAGAAGAAGAAGAACGATCACCGACGAAACCACGACGACGACAGGTGCTGCTCTCACGCGCCACTTTCCTGCCGCCGCCGCTGAAGCCGCCGCAGGTGCTGGCAAGAAGCGCGGCGCAGGGCATGTTTATTCTTTTGGGGAAAAAGTGTTTGTTTGACTTCACAAAACAATTGACACACTAACACATCGTTAACGCGCAAATACACACACACACACACA
>Ga0181560_10003876_pt1 | contig 13669 bp, 12 predicted proteins | sample 011ome_20_FD_133751 | JGI IMG/M metagenome (GOLD analysis project Ga0181560, IMG submission 133751) | Coastal salt marsh microbial communities from the Groves Creek Marsh, Skidaway Island, Georgia - 011509CT metaG (megahit assembly) | ecosystem: Environmental > Aquatic > Marine > Intertidal...
CGGCCGGGGTTGCCCCCCCCGCCCCCCCCCCGGCGCCCACCCCCCTTTCCCCCCCCCCGCGCCGCGCTCATCACTGGTTCATCCGGCCGATGCGTTGCATGATGACCTGCCCCGTCTCGAGGTACCTCAGCGCGCAGTTGCTCAGGCACGCGCTCTCGTAGCGATCGAGCGAGTCCGCGGGCCGCGTCACGCACTTGTCGAAGCACACGTCCGCGAGCTTGGACACGACCTCGTTGAACATCGCCTTGCGCTTCTCCTCCTGCGGTGGGTTCGGACGGACGGACGGACGGACGGACGGGGGCGGTGAGCGGGCGATGGGATCGGGGACGGGATCGCGGGATCGCGGGATCGCGCGAGAGGCGACGCGGCCGCGACGGAGGACGGGGAGCGATCATCGCGGGGTTCCTCGCGCGCGGCGCACCTCGAGGAAGTTTTGCATCTCGGGCGTGACGCCCTGCGACATCTTCGCGCGGTTTCGGGACCTCGCGCGGGGCGTTGTGCGCGCGTACTCGCGAGATCGCCCGCTCGTTTTCGTCGATGAGTGACTCGACGCGCGCGGGAGAATTGTTTCGCCCGCGCGCCCGTCGCGTCCTCATCCCTCGCGGCGCGGCGCAGCGCGTTCCGTTCCTCGACACCCGACGCGATGGCGTTCGCGTCGACGCGCGCGATCGCGCTGGAGACGCCGCCGCGCGCGCGCCTCGCGTCGCGCCGCGGCGACGTCGCCGGCGTTCGACGCGTCGTGATGCACCGCGCGGAAGGTCGGCACCGATCCGCCGGGGGCGCTTCTTCGCTCCGTGAGCGTCGTCCCGTCGCCGGCGTTCGACGCGTCGTGATGCACCGCGCGGAAGGTCGGCACCGATCCGCCGGGGGCGCTTCTTCGCTCCGTGAGCGTCGTCCGTCGTCGCGCCATCGCCATCGCCAACGCGTCGTCGTCGTCGCCGCCGCCGCCGCGGACGACGACGACTCGAACAAAGGCCTCGGCCTCCTCGAGTGGCTCGGCCCGGTGATCCCGCAGGGCGCGCTCGTGACCGGCGTCAAGGGCGGGTGGAAGCTCGCGTGGCGAACGATGATGACCGAACTCGCGCCGTCCGACGACGCCGGCGCGTACGTCCGTCCGTCGTACGGCTTCGACGACACGCTCTCGAACGATCCCACGGCGAAGCACCCGGCGATGTGCGGCCGGTACGTCGTCTACGTCGGCAACGCGTGCCCGTGGTGCCACAGGGTCACGCTGACGATCGCGCTCAAGGGGCTGAGCGACGCGATCGCGGTGGTGAAGATGACGGACGACGCCGAGCGCGCTTCGCGGGGCGGCTGGGTTTTTGAACAGTTCCCGGCGTCGGCGCGCGACCCGGTGTTCGGGGCGAGGGACCTGCGGGAGGTGTACGACGCCGCGGTGATGTCGAAGGGACCCGCGGGGGCGCCGTACCGAGGGCGGTGCACCGCGCCGTTGCTGTTGGACGCGGCGAGGAAGACGGCGGTGTGCAACGAGAGCGCGGACATCGTTCGCGCGCTCAACGACGTGGACTTCGTCGGCGTCGGACAAGGTGTCGGACAAGGTGTCGGACAGAGTGACGCGGAAGAGGGCGTCGTGGAGCTGCGGCCCGCGGCGCTGCTCGACGAGATCGACGCGTGGGGCGAGGAGGTGTATCGCGGTCTGAATAACGGCGTGTACCGGTGCGGTTTCGCGACGTCGCAAGCCGCGTACGAGAGGGCGGCGACGGACGTCAAGACGACGTTACTCAAGGTCGAGAAACGGCTGTCAGAAAGCCGTTTCTTGTGCGGGGATAAGATCACCGAGGCGGACGTGCGCTTATTCCCTACGATCGTTCGCTTCGACGCCGTGTACGCGACGCTGTTCAAGTGCTCGAACGTCAGAGTCGCGGACCTCCCGTGCGTCTCCGGATTCATGAAGGACGTCTACGCGTTGCCGGGCGTGAGAGAGACGGTGGACTTGGCGGGGTACCGGAGCTCGTACTTCGGTCAGCTGTTTCCGTTGAACCCGGGAGGGATCGTGCCGATCGGGCCGACGGAGGCGGACTTGGGGTTGGGCGAAGACGCGAACCGAGGCACGGGCGACGTGTTTCACAGGAGATGACGACTCACTCGTCAGCCGCAGCAGAGAGAAGCGACGTTCTACGAGAATGAATTACGTTCTGATGACAAACAACTCCGTCGTCACCGCTGTCGATTGTGCGACGTGACGCCGCCTTCCCACACCTCGAGCACGACGGACGACCGCCGCGCGTCCTCGCTCACGAGCGGCGTCACCCCGTGCACGCGCTCGGACGGAAACACGACCGCGTCGCCTCTCCGCAACCCCTCGACCGTGGTCCTGACCCCCGCGCCGTCCGCCGTAAACAGCACGCCGCCGCCGCCGGCGTCCTCGCGGTCGAGCAACACGCTCATCGTCAGCGTCGAGCCCGCGTCGCGGTGCGTCGGATCGCTCACCGACCCCCCCTGCGAATACGCGTGATACTCGATCGACCGCACGTACGCGTGGCGGCCGCGGAGGAGGCCCCACCCGCCGCCGCTCTCGACGACGCACTCGCGCGGCGCGCGGCGCGCGTCGCCGCCGGGCCGGTCGCGCGCGTCGCCCTCGTCCGCGCGGTGCAACGCGCGCAAAAGCTTCGCGCGCAGACCCGGCGCGCGATTATCGATCTCCGCGTTCGCGTGCAGATGCATCACGCGGTGCGACGGCATGGCGTGGTACGCGTCCTCGACCGCGGCCCACGTCCCGTCCGCGCTCGTCTGCGACGACGGCGATCCGCGGTCGGCGTTGAGGATCGCCTCAGAGAGCGTCATCGCCAGCTGTTCTTCCTCGTCCGCGTCGTCGTCGTCGTCGTCGTCGTCGCCCTCCTCGCCCTCCTCGCCGTCGTCCTCCGCGCCCTCGCCGCGAAGGCTGCCCCCGCCCCCGCGCGCTTCCCCTCTCTCCATCCTCTCTCTCTCTTCTTCCTCCTCGTCCTCCGTGCGCGTCCTGTGCGGCCCTTCGAAGCCCGTCGACGCGGCGAACAGATGCAACGCCGCGCACTCGGCGTCGGTGAGCACGTTTCGCACGACGGCGACGGGCTCCGCGTCGGCGGCGACGCTCCCGGGGCCGCACGCGCGCGGCGTCGGCCGCGACGCCCTCCACGCCTCCACGCTCACGCACCGCGGCGGGACGACGAAGACGCCGTACTTGGCGTGCGTCTCGTCTCGGTACACCTCCCATCCGTCCGGATTCGCCGCGCGCGGGTCGAAGTCGTCGAACGACACGCCGTCGCGGTAATCGACGCACGCGTCCAGGGATTCGACGCACGTCACGATGGTAAACGGTCTCGGCGCGCGCTCCCACTCGCGCTTCAGCCACGGCGATATCGCGCGCAGGCCGTGTCCGGTGACGAAGACGATCACGACCGTCGGCGCGGGCGTCCCCGGCGCGAGCGCGTCGTCGCGGCCCAGGACGCCCTCCGGCGCGGCGGTCACGTCCGCGAGATGCCATCGGCACAGGGTATCCACGACGGGCCCGCGAGACTTGGCCCTCGACGCGCACCGCCGCAGGCACGTCGCGTCGATCTCCACGCCGACGCACCGACATCCGTACCGCGCGGCGGCGTCGTGAAGGACGCGTCCGTCGCCGCACCCTAGGTCCCACACGACGGAGTCGCGCGTCAGCCGCGCGGCGTCGTAGACGACGGGAAGCCGAGAGGCGCAGCACGGCGCGAACGGGGATATCGAACGCGGACCCGCGTGCGAGTGCGGATCGTCCGTGTACAGGCGCGCGGTGAGGACGTGCTCGCGCGCGAGCGCGGACTGCTCCGCCTCGCACAGGTCGAGCGTCATGAACGCGGCGCGCGCGGCGTGGAGTGTGTGTGTGTGGAGTGGCGACGTCGGTCGGAGAACGAAAACCCTGCCTGCCGCTGCCTGCACGAGCGAGCGGCCGCGGCCAGCTCTTTCACATTTGATGATGTCGACGACGCCCGCGCCCGCGCCCGCGCCCGCCCAAGCCGCTAATAATAACGCTCGCACTCCTACCCGCTACCCGAGCAACCGCATGAGGCTCATCCCTAACGCCCCCATGGACATCACCGCGCCTATGCTGTACTTGATCACGTCGCTCTTCGCCGCCTCTATGTGCGTGCGCATGTTTGAGATCTCCCGATCCAGCCGCAACTCCATCGCCGCCGTCTTGTTATCCTGCTGCTGCAAGTCGTCCCGTATGCGCCCGCGCTCGAGGTTTAGGTCCAGCTTCTGCGACGACGACACCTTCTCGTGCGTGTACCGCAGCTCCGCGCGGAGCTTCTCGCACTCGGCCATGACCACGTCGCTGAGGTGCTTCGAAGCGCTCGACGCCTCTCGGTGCCGCGCCTGTAAATCTTGTTGAAATTCACGAAAGTCCCCGCGCTGGCTCAGGACGTGCCTGTCCAGGTCCGCCTTGGACGCGAGCGGCTCCGTCGCGCGCTTCACCGCGTCTAACGTCGTCCGCACGATCGTCTCCGCCTGCGACGCGGAGAACCCCGCGCGCTCGCACGCGCGGAGCATCTCCAGGGTGTCCACGACGACGACCTCGCTGCGACGCCCGCGCTCGTCCTGAAGAGACGGCGACGCCGCGCCCGTCCACGGGCGATTCGGGATGGACGACGGCCCCGGCGTCGCCGCCTGGTTCGCCGCGCTCTTGATTCGCGCCTCCGCGGCGGCGCTGCCCTGCGACACCGGCGGCGAAGGCGAAGGCGAAGGCGTCGACGGCGACGTCGGGACGTCCGACGACGCGGAGGAGGAGGAGGAGGAAGCCTCGGAGGACGATCTCGTCGCCGCGGCCTGCGCGTCGTGACGACGCGCGGCGCGCTGCGACGGCGGCGGCGCGGGTTCGACGGCGCGCCACGCTCGGGGTGCGAGCCGCGACAGCGCGCGGAGACGCGTCATGTTTTCGGAGCGCGCGCGGTCGCGTGTGGCCGCGCGCCGAATGCATTTTGGTTATTAAAGCGCGTGCGCTCAGGTTTCACGCCGTCATCACGCGCTCGCGTTTCCTCCAGACCCGACAGCGCGCCGCACGCGTTCGCGATGGCGTCCCTTCTCGCGGCGGCGTCCGCGATGCGGGCCGACCCGCGATGCGTCTCTCTCGCGTCGTCGCGTCGCCCGACCGCGGGGCTTCGCGCGACGACGACGCCGACGACGCGCCCCCACAGGGCGGGTGGGAATTCCTCCTCCCGATCCGCCCGGGCGTTAACAACGATCTCCTTCGCGGCGGACGCCCGCCCGGCGCAGTGGCCCGGGCTCCCGAAGGAGCCGAAGAAGAAATCCGGCGCCGGCGGCAGAGGCGGCGGCCGAGGCGGCGGCCGAGGCGGCGGCCGAGGCGGCGGCCGAGGCGGCGGCAGAGGCGGCGGCAGAGGCGGCGGCAGAGGCGGCGGCAGAGGCGGCCGAAGAAAGACCGCGTCGTCCGAGCGACGCGAGAAGCGCGACGACGCGGCGCGGGATCCCTCCGACGGCACGACCGCGTGGCGTCTGTTCGACGTGAAACTCTCCGTGGAAGACGACCCGGGGAAGGACTCCAACGACGTCACGGACGCGCTGCGACGCGCGGTCGCCGTCGAGCTCGGCCTCCCCGCGGACGCGCGGCGAGAGGACGGATCGCCGTTGCTGAGAGACGGCGAGACCTACGGCGTGCGCGTCGTGCGCAAGTCGTGCGACGCGAGGAAAATCCCGCCCGTGTTCAACTACGTCGTGGACGTGGACGACTCCGCGATCAACTCCGCGACGGTCGCGATGGGCTCGATCAAGCCGCTGAAGGTCAAGACGCGCGCGAAGGTGTGCGAGCGCGCGCCCGCGGAGGAGACGTCGTCGTCGCCGTTTGGTCTCAGAACTTCCGCCGCGGAGGGCGTCCTGTACGCCGTCGCCGCGCCGCCGAAATCGCTCGGCGCCGTCGGCGCGCCCCCCGTCGTCGTCGTCGGCCTCGGGCCCGCGGGTCTGTTCGCCGCGCTCGCGCTCGCGGAGACGGGCGCGAACGTCGTCGTGTTGGAGAGAGGGCAGCCCGTGGAGAGACGCGGGAGAGACATCGGCGCGTTCTATACACTGGTCCCCATACGACCCCGTCGCCGTGGTGAACGCCGTTCCTTAAGGACTTTTGCCGGTGCATCTCTCCGCCCACACCTCGCTTTCAATACCCGCCCTCGGCGCCTTTCAACTCCACCTGACGCCTTTCAACTCCACCCCGACGTCGCTTCGTATGGAACGACCCATAGGCGCGTTGTTCGCGCGGCGGAGATTGAACGAGGACAGCAACCTGTGCTACGGCGAAGGCGGCGCGGGGACGTGGAGCGACGGGAAGCTCACGACGCGGATCGGGAGGAACAGCGAGGACGTGCGCGCGGTGTTGCGAGCGCTCGTGGAGTTTGGCGCGCCGGAGGGGATACTCGTGACGGGAAAGCCGCACCTCGGGACGGATCGGCTCGTGAAAATTTTACGAAACGCGAGGGCGTATCTCGCGTCCAGGGGCGTCGAGATTCGCTTCGGGGTGACCGTGGACGAGATCGCGTTCGAGGACGACGACGCGGCGATCGCCGCGGGGTCGCTCACGCGGACGAGGCGCGCGGTCGGCGTCCGCGCGAGGGTGAACGACGGAGGAGGAGAGGAAGAGGGAGAGGAGGACGCGAACGCCGTCTACGTCGCCGCGTCCGCCGTCGTCCTCGCGTCCGGGCACTCCGCGCGCGGTCTGTTCGAGTCCATGCACCGCGACGGCGTGTCGCTCGCGTACCAGCCGTTCGCGGCCGGGTTTCGCATCGAGCACCCGCAGGCGCTCATGGACGAGTTGCAGTACGGCGCGGAGTTGGCGGCGCTCGCGAGCCGAGGGAAGGGGCCGCTGCCGGTGGCGGATTACCGCCTCGCGCATCAGTGCGTCGGTCCTGGCGCGGGCGCGCGCGACGGCGGACGAGGGTCGCCCGCGCGCGCGTGTTACTCTTTCTGCATGTGCCCCGGCGGGCAGATCGTCCCGACGTCCACCGATCCGAACGAGCTCTGCGTGAACGGGATGAGTTTCAGCGCGCGCGGCGGCAAGTGGGCGAACAGCGGTCTGGTCAGCACGATAACGGAAGAAGACGCGTTGCCGTTTTGTGAAACCCCCGGACGGGAGGCGTTATCTGGGCTGGATTTCCAGAGGCACATCGAGAGGAAAGCCGCGGAGATGGGCGGCGGCGACCTCGTCGTCCCAGTGCAGACCGCGGCGGATTTCATCGCGGGGAGAGACTCCGCCGTCGAGTCTCTGCCTCCGTCGTCGTACCGACTCGGCGTGAAACCCGCGCGTTTGGACCTTCTCTACCCGCCCGCGGTGACCGAGACCGTCCGCGAGGCCCTCCTCGCGTTCGACGAGAAGATGCCCGGATACGCTGGCGCGCGAGCGTTGCTTCACGCGCCGGAGGCGCGGACGAGTTCTCCCGTCCGGATCGTGCGGAGTAAGGTGGACATGCAGAGCGAGAGCGCGAGGGGGTTGTTCCCCGTGGGCGAGGGCGCGGGGTACGCGGGCGGAATCGTCAGCGCGGCGGTCGACGGGCTCCACGCCGGCGTCGCGGTCGCGGCGTTCGTCGAGGCGTCGACCGGGAGGTAGCGGGCGTCGATCTTTTTGAATAGACGAGCGAACCAAACACGCGAACGCGAGACTCAGTAGTAAGGACGCGAGCGTTCGAGGGACTGAACGAAACGTTTTTTATTTTCCAGCTGTTCGCGTTCTGTTCGTCTGCTTAGGGTTGCATCTAGTGCTCGCGTCGCCTCGTCCACTCATGCTCCGCGCGCGGACGCTGCGCGGCATGATGAGTCTCCGCGCGCCCGCGGCGCTCCCGCGCGGTGGCGCGCCGCCGTCGCCGCGCGTCGCGCCCGCCGCCGCGACGGAGCGGCCGCCGCGCCGCGGCGTCGCGTCCGCGACGTCGTTCGGCGGCGTCCGAGACGAGTCCCGGAACGCGCGAGACGTCCAGCGACGCGCGGCGGCGTCGGAGGCGTCGTCGTCGTCGTCGTCGAACGCCTGCCCTGGGGCGAAGGCGCCGCTCGAAGACGTCGTGAACGACCTGTCGCGCGGCGCGCCCCCGCGCGGCGACGTCGGCGGCGTCCGGTGGGCGAGCGCGCGCGTCCTCGCCCTCGACGCGCGCGCGCGCGACCTCCGCGATCCTCCTTCGCTCCGCCGCCTCCGCGACGCGTCCTGGCGCGCGACGCTCCTCGACCCCGCGGACGTCCCACCCGCGCCGCCGCCGCAGCTCCTCTCCGTCGCGCCGATGATGGACTACACCACCGCGCACTTCCGCGCGATGTGCCGCATGCTCTCGCTTAAGACGTGGCTCTACACGGAGATGGAGGTGCGTTCTATACACTGGTTCCCATACGACCCCGTCGGCGTGGTGAACGCCGATCCTTAAGGACTTTTCCCGGCGCATCTCTCCGCCCATCCCTCGCTTTCAATCTCCGACCGCGACGCCTTTCAACGCCAACTGACGCCTTTGAACTCCACCCCGACATTCGCTCGTATGGAACGACCCTGGAGGTGGACCAGACGTTGACGCACGTCGATCACCCTCGCCTCGACCGGTACCTGGACTTCCCGCTTCAGACGCACCCGAGCGTGTTGCAGCTCGGCGGGTCGGACCCGGAGTCGCTGGGTAGAGCGGCCGCGATCGCGGCGCCGTACGCGTACGACGAGCTCAACCTGAACTGCGGGTGCCCGTCGCCGAAAGTCGCGGGGAAGGGCAACTTCGGCGCGGCGCTCATGCTCGAGCCGGAGCTCGTCGCGGACTGCGTCGCCGCGATGGCGGCCAACTCGGGGGGCGCGCCAGTCACGGTGAAGTGCCGCATCGGCGTCGACGACGTGGACTCGTACGACGCGCTGTGCGCGTTCGTGGAGACCGTCGCCGCGCGGATGCCGCCGCGGCGGGGAGAGGACGCCAGGCCGCTGTTCGCGATTCACGCGAGGAAGGCGCTGCTCAGGCGCGTTTTATCTCACACTGGTCCCCATACGACCCCGTCGGCGTGGTGAACGCCGTTCCTTGAGGACTTTGCCCGGCGCATCTCTCCGCCCACCCCTCGCTTTCATTCCCCGCCCTCGACGCCTTTCAACTCCAACTGACGCCTTTCGACTCCACCCCGACGTTCGCTCGTATGGAACGACCCTCAGCGGCCTCTCCCCCGCGGAGAACCGAACGGTGCCGCCGCTTCGGCACGAGTGGGTGCACGCGCTCGCGAGGGACTTTCCGGACGTCGCGTTCGCGATCAACGGCGGGATCAACACGCTCGAGGAGGCGGTCGCGATCGCGCGCGGCGAGGGGACGCCGAGGGGGGGCGGTCGGCTCGTCGGAACGATGATCGGCCGCCGCGCGCACGCGGATCCGTGGGGACTCCTCGCGCGCGCGGACACCGCGGTGTTCGGGGAGGCGAGCGATCCGTGCGTCAGTCGACGCGCGCTGCTGGAGACGTACGCGGCGTACGCGGACGCGACGTGGGCGAGGTACGGCACGACGAAGGACGGGTACGCGGTGCCTTCGATTCGGCATCTGATGCACCCGCTGCAAAATTTGTTTCTCGGAGAGCCCAACGCGAAGCGATGGAGGCGGGAGGTGGACGAGGTTTTGAAGCGCGACGCGAGGCGCGCGACGACGACGGTGACGGGCGTGCTCGAGGAGACGCTGAGGGTGCTTTCGGACGAGACCTTGGACCGCGCGCCGGGGGAGGTCGGGGAGGCGAGGACGCTGTTCGAGGGGAGCGACGTCGAGTTGCCGTCGCGCTCGCGGAGCGCCGTCGTCGCGTAGCGCGAACGAGTCCGTCCGTCGTAGTATCGCATGTTGTATCGTACAAAATGATAGAATGCATCAGAGCGAAGGGCGTCCTTCGTCTCGCGCGCGCGCTGTTCCCCTAATATCGTCATCTGTTATCCCCGTCCCACCCCGCGAATCGATCGACGCGACGCGTCTCTCGCTCACGCCCTGACCTTCTTCCCCGGCGTGGACGTCGCGGCCTCCGCCGACGCCGCGCGCTTCCCGCCCCCCCCGGCGCGGCGTTCGTTCCTCCGTCTTCCCGCGTCCACGTCTCCGTACGGTCGAACCACCGCCTCGGAGTTCTTCAGCCCGTTCCACCCCGCCATCGCAGCCTTCGTCCTCGCCATCGCCTCGACCCGCGCGTCCTCCTCCTCGTCGCTGCCGCTCCGTTCCGTCAGCGGCGGCGGCTGGCTCGCGCGCTCCGACGCGCCAGCCCCGGCTCCGGCTCCGGCCCCGGCCGCAACGGGGACGCCGCCGACTTCCTCCACGAGCATCGCGTTTAACGTCCGGAACCGCTTCTCGACTTTCGATACCAGCTGCGTCAAGACCTCGGTGCTGTAGAACGGCTGCTGGAGCACGCTGACCAAGAACGGCGACCGCAGCGACAGCGACGACGAGCGCTTGTCGTGCTTCTTTAAAATTTTCACGAGCGCGGTGTAGTTTAAGGACACCCAGTGTTCCATGAGCACGAGCTCGCCGTGGAAGTCCGCGTACGCGCGGCACATCTTCTTGTGCGCGTCCACGGTGTACTCGTCCGCCTTCTCGCCCTCCTTGTTGAGCACCCGGCGGTACTCCCCGCTCAGGCGTCGCTCGCGCATGACGAATTCCTCCTCGGAGTTCATGAAGAACTCGTTAAACTTGGCGAGCTCCGCGTTGAGCGTCTTCACGAACGCGAGCCGAGGGCCGGTGAGCTGCCGCCTCTGCGGCGGGGATTTCACCGCGCCCTCCGCGGGCGACCCGTCGCTGCTCTTCGCCTCCTCGGGGATGTCCTTGAGGACCTTCTTCAGGGTCTTGTAGCATAGGAACTGCGCGGTTGGGAAAGGGATAATTCAGTCGGTCGGCAGCGTTCGGGAAGATCGATAGATCAGTCGACGGAGGGACGACCGCGCGGGGCGCACCTTCTCTCGAACGCTCGGATGCGTCGCCTCGATGAGATCCGCGAACGTGTGCCCGAACTTCATCGCGCGCGGCGGGGACGGAGACGGAGCGCCCTCTCCGCGTCCGGCCTCGTGCCGCGCGGCGTAGTTGTGAGAATATCCCCAGAAAATATTCCTTTTCAGCCGTGTTTTCAGCCGTGATTTCACAATGTCTCGATCAACCTTGCACGCCGTCGGGTCGAATTGAAAGTAAAACGAACGCGTGTAACTGTTTTTCAAACTAAAGTCTACCTATGAAATTCTGCCAATCACGCGTTCGGCACGACCGGCGCGCGGCAGTCCACCCCCAACTCGAGCGCTCTCGCCAAGTCCACCACCGCGGTCGTCCTGTGGTGCTTCAGCCCTTCCACCTCCCTCTCCGCGTCCTCTACCGAGACGCGCACCGTGCGTAACCCTGCGAGCGGCGATGAAGAAGCGACGGGAGGGAGGATCGCGTCAGCGGGGGGCGGCGGCGGCGGCGGGAACGCGCGGGTAATACATGCGAACAGTTTTTGGCGTTCCGACGCCGACGACGGACTACCGCGCGCACCCATGTTCCTCAGCGCGGGCTCTATCCGATCCAGCATCGTCGCGCGGCTCGGCATCAAGCCGCTCAGGGGCGTCAGAAAGTCCGCGTGACTCCGCCCGCCGCGGTACTCGGGCGTCTTCTCCGGGTGCCTCAGGTATCGCATCATCTCGTCTCGAAAGTTGAACAGAAACGACGTGTGGTGGAGCCAACGTCCGCTGCTTATGCTCTGCGCGTTGCCGCCGACTTTCTTCTCGCCCACGACGTAGTCGTTCTCTCTCAGACGGAACCCTCTCACGCCGTCGAACACCCCCCCGCGCGCGCCGTACAGCTCCCCGGTCCAGTCCATGATCGGACGCGGGAACGGCGCGGGAAGACTGCCGTGCGCGTCGCGGTTCATCACGAGCGTCACGAACTGCGTGTCGCCGTCCACGATCACGGTGCCGCCGCCGCTGAACCGCTTGATCACCGTCAGGTCGTCCCTCTGCGCGGCCTCCACGTCCAACAGAGCGTGCGGCTTGCCGGAGATGCCGAGCACGACCGCGGGGGATTTCGCGCCGTCGTTCACGACGCAGTAGTTTTCGCTCGAGACGCGAAGGAGCGCCTCCTCGAGGCGGAGCTGCCGCAGGATGCACATCCCGGACGTGCGGATCACCTTCACGACGTTCCGCGCGGCCGCGGCGGGCGGCGCGGGGGGTCGCATCGCGGGGACACCGTGACGCCCCCCGCGCCGTCGGGAGAGCTCTCCGCGGCGCGACGTGCGGCGCGGTGTGTCGAGGCGGCGTCGTCGCTCGTCGACGGGATCTGAAGTAACAAATACTTTCCCGCGAAGTTTTCGCGCCGTGGCGTGTGCCCTGTGCCGTTTTGACCGCAGCACGCCACGCCGCCGGCCATTCCTCGCCGCGCCGCGGGCGCACCGTTCGCGTCTCCGCGGGCGCGTTGGCGTGAATCATGAACAGCGCGGGGTCGAGCCCGATGGGCTCGGAGACGTCGCTCACCGGCGATTCGCTGCGACGAAGGCCCGCGCACAGTCGGAAGGCGTCCTTCAGCGACGATCTGGAAGTCGCGGACCCGGGAGAGGAGGGCGCGCTCCTCGCCGCGATGGCGCTCGAGGGCATGAGCATCCGAAGCAGGCACGCGCCGGGGTGGAGCGTCGCGACGCCGTCGGAGAGCGTCGCGTCCGCGGCGGCGTCGGGCGTCGCGGGCGGCGGCGGCGGCGCGCGACGCGTCGGCAGCGCCGACGCGCTCGGCGTCCTCGAGGACGCCAGCGACGGCGACGACGACGACGACGAGGTCACGAGCGCGGGGAAGCCGATCCCGAGCGCGCGAGCGCGCGTCCCCTCGCCGCCGCCCGCCGTCGGTGGGACGTCCATACGAAGCCGCCCGCCGAAGCCGAAGCCGCCGCCGGACGTCGACGCGACCGCGACCGCGACCGCGCCGCCGCCCCCGCCGACGCGCGTCAAGGCTGTCGTCGCGACCGGCGGCTTCCTCGTCGACAAGAGCGGCGGCGAAGGTAAGGAGTACAAGGGCGGCGACACGGCGTTGGTGACGGTGCCGCGCGGGTGCACGTTCCGCGACCTCGTCGTCTTGTGCGGGATCGAGCCGGAGGAGGGCGACGAAGAGAACGACGACGTCGGCGGCGAGAGGAGAGACCCGGTGCTGGTCGCGGCGAAGCGCGCGCGCGTGCAGTACCGCGACCCGTCGGACGCGTCCATCTACATTCGCGTCAAGACGGACGCGGACGTGCGCGAGATGCTCGAGGAGTGGGACGCGCACGTCGCCGCCGCGTCCGCGTCTATCTCCGCCGGGGAGGGAGGGGGGAGCGCGAGCGCGAGCGTCGGGAAGTTGCGCGTGTTCGTGACCGACATCGCGACCGCGGCGGGGCGGGGGGGGCACCGCGCGCGTCCGAACGCCGTCGCGGACTCGGACTCGCCGAGGGAGAGCGGAGGGACGCCGCGGGTCCTCTCCGAGGCGGGGACGGACGGCGGCGGCGGCGGCGTCGGCGGCGGCGTCGGCGTCGGGTCCCCTCTCGCGAACGCCGAGGCGGCGACGAAGGCGACGGCGGCGGAGAGACGCGCGGAGCTGCAGGTGGTTCCGAGCGCGGAGCTCGAGCTCGTGAACCGCCTCGGCGGCGGCGCGTTCGGGGAGGTGCACTTGGCGCTGTGGCGCGGGAGCGAAGTCGCGGTGAAGTTTCTCACCGCGATCGCGCCGGACGGAAGAGACGACGGCGGCTCCGAGGCGTC
>Ga0181560_10003880_pt1 | contig 13666 bp, 11 predicted proteins | sample 011ome_20_FD_133751 | JGI IMG/M metagenome (GOLD analysis project Ga0181560, IMG submission 133751) | Coastal salt marsh microbial communities from the Groves Creek Marsh, Skidaway Island, Georgia - 011509CT metaG (megahit assembly) | ecosystem: Environmental > Aquatic > Marine > Intertidal...
AAGTTCCCGGGGTTGAAGAAAATGTTGGTGAAAGGGAAGAGACGCTAAAGGTAGTAGTAGCGCGGCGAAAAGAGGGGGGTTTTGGAAAGAGAGAGAGAGAGAGAGAGAGAGATGAGAGAGAAAGCATCAATACCAAATACAAATCAACGCGTTTTTGACTGTAATCGTTTTTTATATTTTAAAAAGAATAATTTAACAACACTTCGCACACGCACACGCTTCATCACACTTCACACGCAACCGTACGTCCAGCGCGCCCGTTTGCGTTTTGGTGCGGGTAATGATATAATCATTTGTTATTCGGCTGCGCGTTCGTGGAGCCAGGCATGATGCTTTCAAACTCTGCGACTTGTACTTTCGCCAACTCTTGCATCAATTGCGTCATGTCTTCGAAACAGGAATTCAACACTTTTTCGATGCGTTCGTGCGCGTTCGGTAACTCAACCATGGTTCTTCTCTTCACGATTTCGTATTTCGCCTCCATCGCTTTCGCCTCTCGCGTTTTCAATTCCACGTCTTGTTGCATCTCGTAAATCGTCGGTGGTTTTGCGGTTAACGAAGCGGTGACCGAGGAAAACCACGACGTGAGTTGTTCCGTGGCGTTGCTCGGCGTTCCCGCCGCGGCGTTTGGCGTTCCCGCCGTGCTTGTGGGTGAGTCAGTAGCCCCTACTTTCGTCGGCGTCGCGTCTGGCGTGCTACTGCTATTCCCCGGCGGCGCGTTGACGACGATCGATCCACCGCCCAGCTGATTCTCCAACTTTTTCCTGGCCTGCTCTAATCGCTTCTTCGCTTGGATGACGTCGTACAAACACTTCGCTCGAGCTTCCGTGCTTTCTCTGCAACTCTCGCTCAAGTGTTTCGCCCACACCAACGGCTGCCGAAATTGCTTGCTCAAATCTTTCGATCGGCGTTCCATTGGATCTTTCATAGCTTTCATTGCTTCACCGGTTTTCTTGAACGCTTTACCTAACCCGCCGGCTTGATTAGATTTCAGCAACATTTGCGCGCCTCTGGTTTCGCAATCGCCCAAGAACGAGGCGTTTTCGCCCATCGCTTCCGAAAGCATCGCCAACGAGTAGAAACTCAAAATGACTTGCTCGGCGACATCGACGGAGACTTTGAGCTCTTTTTCGAGCTTTTTGATGTAGCTGGATAAAGCGGCAAAGTCTGGATCTTCTTTGTTTCCCGACGACGTGGTCGCTTGTTCCGGAGATTCATTGTTATTGTTGTTATTGTTAGCATCTGTCTTTTGCGGCGTGTTACTCTTATTATTCGGCACCGACTCGTCCTCGTTCCCTAACCCGCTAAACATGGACCCAATGCCATCTAACGCGGACGTCGCGTTCACTTTCGCGTACCACGGCTCTTTTTCCAACTGATCGTCGCACAAAAACTGCATCAAAACTTTGCTCAATTTCAACTCTTCGTTTTCGCACGCCGCCTTCAAGAACTGTTCGAACCCGTCTCTTCTCTTCTCTAAAAATTCCTCATCGAAAGGATCTGCGACGGATATTTTCTCCGGCAACTTGTACAAAACAAGACCCGGGTAGTTTTGCAACAATTTGTTTCGCACCCACTCAAAGTCGGAGTATCGTCGTTCGACTTGTGCGCTCGCTTTGTTGTACAAGCGACAGGTGGATTCTGATTTGATCGTATACGACGCGTACGCGGTCAAGCCTGTATTTTTACGATAAAAGAAGAAGAAGGAGATAAAAGTACATTTATCGGTGAGTTGTTAAACACGTACGAGAACGAGGAGAGAGTGAGAGAGAGAGAGAGACAGAGAGCAAGAATCGAGCGAATGGAACGAAGCGAAAGAAGAAGGAGAACGCGAATCTCTCTCTCTGCTAATCAAACCGTGTTCATACCTTGTCCAATCTTCTTTGGATTCACCACGTGACAAGTCAGCGTGATCTTCTCCTCTCGTTCATCGTCGTTGTTGTTGTTGTTGCTCGCATCGTACCCGAGTCGATCGGTATTCGGAGCTAACTTTCTCAACTCTTGAATGGATAACGAAGCGCACCACGAGGAGGACGAAGCGTTCTCGTCCGCCACGTTTTGATGATTCGAAGTACCGACAGAGGACGCGTCTTCCAATTTCGAGGATTCGTTTTTGCGGTTCGTCGTTAACGAGTCGTACGCGGGCGGAGGTGGTGGCGTTGTTGTTGCCGTCGCTGGATTGGTGGTTTTGGTCACCATGTGCGCGTGCGTGTGTCTCTCTCTTTTCTCTCTCTCTCTCTCTCTCTCTTTATCGTTGTTGGCGTTGTTATTTTGACGAAAGCTTTCGTATCAAAATCACCAACGTTTTTTATACGTTTAGGGTGTGCTAAACCCTAAACACGACTTTTAATGTAATCACTACGAGTACTAAATCCGCGATTGAAGAAGAAGAAGAAAGAAGACCGGAACGCGAGAAGAAGAGAGGAAGAGAGAAAAATAATGACGTCTTCTTCTTCTTCTTCTTCTTCTTCTTCTTCTTCTTCTTCTCCTTTTTATGAGGGGTTCTTCTTCAATGCTATTAATAGTAATGGAAATGGAAATCATAATCGGTTTTTAAGTTTTTTCTTCCTCGCGCTCGTCGTCTTCTTCTTACTCACCACCACCGCGACGACGACGACGCGCGTGACGACGAAGACGACGACTGCAAACGTTGGTTACGATGATACTTTTGTCGATGATTCTGTCGTGAAAATGAGTGAGAGTGAGTTGTTGTCCTCCTCCTCCTCCTCCTCCTCCTCGTGCTCGCTTCGAATCGATGATTTACTGACAGCTCGAGTGTCCAAAAAGCCATTCGAACACGTCTACGTTCCGGGATTCATCTCGAAAGAATGCTTGCGCGAAGTGAACAGAGATTTCCCGGAGAGTTTGAAACGAATATCGTCGTACGGTGGCGGGAACATCGACGAAGGCGCGCTCAGAAAAAGGAACGAAATAGGCGGTTCTTTCGAAGCGTTTTTGGACGCGATGGCGAGCGCGACGTTGCGGAAGGCGTTCGAACAAGTCTTCCAAACGGATTTGTCGAACACGTTTATTCGGTCGACTATTCGAGGCGTAGCGACGAAAGAAGATGGGAGAATTCACGCCGACGACGCGTCCAAAATTGTCACGGCTCTCGTGTATTTAAACGAAGAGTGGGTGCACGAATCCGAGTGCGGCGAGTGCGGTAAACTACAGCTGTTGGCGAGGAGAGATTTGCGCTCGAATAGCACGCCGGCGAACGACGCGTACGGAGGAAACCTCTTGGCGTTTAAAAATCCAGCGGCGTTTGGTGAAAACGGAGGATTTCACGGTTTCAAAAAGTTCTCCCCGCGAACAGACGGAGGATGCTTGTCCCGAGACGCCGGTTGCGAACGCAAGATGGTCCAGATCAACTACCAGACGCGAGTCAAACTCTTCGGCGACGACGAAAAGAAAAACGGCAGACGACGACAGACGACGGGGAAGAAAAAGAAACAACAAAATGTAGTGTACGTGCGTCCGAACGACCCGAGAGTTCGAGACGGGTCCGTGGAGCTCCCGGGAGGCGTTCGTTTAGCGATAGTTTAGATAGAGGTCATCATAAAATTCATTATTATTAGAGATTGTAGTAGTTGTAGTAGTAAAATCACAGTACAGTTTAGAAATCGGCGAAACACCACCACCACCACCAAGAGTGCGTGCGTCCGAAAACGACCCGAGAGTTCGAGACGCGGGTATTTGGAGCTCCCGGGAGAGGCGCGCGTTCGTTTAGCGATTTATTAGTATTTCAATACGTAAGTGAGAAAAAATTCGAAATTTTTTGGGGCGTTGACTCTTCAGAAAAAATTTGTGCGCATCTTCTATCATCACATTGACATCACACGCGCTCGCGTATCATCATCATCATCGTCTGAGAACACGCACGCGTGTATATATATATATAGAGAGAGAGAGAGAAAGAAACGATTATCATCGAGAGCAACAACAACATCACATATATAAGTAAATAAAAAGGAAAACCATGACGACAGAAACAAATCAACTCCCAAACTTTTCAAAAACGGAAAACTTCCAATCGACGATGAGCTCGTTGAACTACGGCCACGTCATGGAACAGGCCGCGAGAGATTATCAGAGAGAAATGCTACTGAAAGAAGAAAAAGAAGGCGACGCATCGAGAAGAAGGAATAATAATGGCGTCGTGGTAAACTTGAACGAAGACGACGACGAGGCATTCGTGGAACGGATGCAGAAGAAACGACTCGAGGAACTAAAAAATGGTACGCTTTGTTGCGCGCGGATGATGAAGAGACGCGATCGATGCTTTTATTATCATCGTTATTCTCTCTCTCTCTCTCTCGTGCGATTTTCTTCTTTCTTTTACTTCCTCACGCTCTTTTACTTTTCAATATCGAGAGATGTCATCTACTGACACAAATATGTATTCTTCTTCTTCTTCCTCTAACGCAGCGCAAAAGCTCCGGTTCGAGATGGAACGGTTAGGCCACGGATCGTACTCGCCGGTCGAGGAGAAAGATTTCTTATCTGCCGTCACGTCTTCGCATTTATGCGTCGTGCATTTCTCCTTGGACGAGTTCGAGAGGTGTAAAATTCTCCACAAACACTTGCAAAGCTTGAGTCAAAAGTATTTTAAAACTAGATTTATGAAGGCAAACGCGCCGGATTTGCCGTTTTTCACGGAAAAGTTGAACGTGAAAGTTTTACCGTGTTTGATTCTGTTTAAAAACGGCATCGCGTTCGATCGAATCGTCGGGTTCGAGGACTTTGGGAACAAAGACGATTACAAGACGATGGCTTTAGAGAAACGGTTGTTAGAGGCGGGCGCGATTGAAGAGGAAGAGAAGGATACCGCCGAGGAGGAGAAAGGAGACGAACAGATCGATAAGGAGGAAGTGATGAGAGAATTAGCAAACAGACGCATGAAGAGAGGATTTCACAAGACGGACAGCGACGAGGATAGCGATTTTGACTAGCTTAAAAATAATAGATGTTTATATATATAGAGAGAAAAAGAGTGCTTTTGATTTAAAGTCAACGCGTAGCGCAAATTGGAGCACGAATGTATTATTTTAGAAAGGTTTGTACGCAAGTTGTAGTGAAAGAGTTCACTGCATACCTATACGGTACTGGTACTTCCGATGATTTATATGATATCAAGAATACAACGCTCGCTTATATGTTATTATAGTACCATTTCCAATTCGTGCCTTCTGTACACGTTCTCTTTATCGTCTTTCAATCGAGGGTACGCGGCGACTAAACTCTGTTGCGACCCGACGTACAAGTTGTTGTATAAGCGCCAATATCGCTCTCTAACCATTCTCGCTGGATGAAACAAGCCCTGAACTAAGTGGGATAAAGTATAAGCCGGACCTAACGTCACTCTCGAAGCTTCGATGGCTTCGTTGACCGCGTTCACGACGTGTGGGGACTGTTCAAACACGTTCGGCCAGACGAAATTCATCAAGTGCGTCGCCGCGTCTTCGCAATTTAATCGAGCGCACCCCAAAAGTAAATGCCGCACCGCCACGCACGCGGTTTGTCTGTGTACGATATCTCTGTCCATCAGCGCGTCTTCAATTAACGGTGCGATGGCGTAGATGTAATCTTTACCCATCTCGCCGATGTATTCAAACAAGAACGCTAAGGATTTCAAAACGCCATTTTGTACGTTGATCTCCGGCACCCGGTATTCGTTCATCAACGCCGGCAAGACGGTAAACGGTGCGCAAGTTTCCGCGACGATGGCAATGGCCACCGTCGTGCACACTCTGTTTTGTCTTTCCTGCACTTTCAAGTTGTTTAACAACGTCGCTAAGACGTCCTGCGGTCCAATCGCTTTGGCGATGTACCCAAACGCATTCACCGACGCTCTTCGAATGGCTTTCTTTCGCGCCTTCAAGAGCTCGAGCAGTTCAAAACAGATCCGCATCCACTCTTTAGCGGGGACAAACTCCGCGCCTCGATCGGCGATTCTCCCGACCAAATCCACGCAATTTTCTTGCACTTTTTCGTGCCTGTTTTTCAAAATCGGCGTCAATCTCGGCAACAAATCTTTCACCGGCGGCGTCATCTTCGACATGCCGACCACGGCGACGATGGATTTCAAAGCGCCAAGAATGGATCCTAAAACTTCCGGATATTCTTCGCCCAAGTATTCGTATAAGACAACACCTAAATGGCAAATCAATTGCTCTTCTTCGCACACTTTCATGACCGGCGCGACTTTTGAAATCAAATCTGCCGCTTGTTGACGAATGTCTTGATTTTTGTTGTTCAAGCGCCATTTGATCGTGCCGCAAATTTGCGGCAAGTACGGTTTCGCTCTTTGACCGAGAGCGTTAACGACGGTACCGAAACCATTCAACATGATGTCGTTTTCGTCTTGCGTTTGCTCTTGAAATGAGTACAGGACACCATCGACCAACAATTCTTCCAATCTTTGGTCGACATCGGAAACCCCTAAATGTTCGACAACCTTCGTCACGCATTCCATGACCATTCGTCGAAACGGCTCGGATTCGTCCTTTAGATCTTCGACAATTTTAGAGATTATATCGGACGCGCCTACTTTTAACGCTAATTCAACGGTTGTTTCTACCAAAGCCAAGTAATTTCTCCTATCTAAAGCGGTTCTTCTCACCCAAAAGTTTTTGAAAAACGGAGGAATGATTTCCGTTCGCACGTATTCGCTATCGACGCCGTCGGTTTGCACGCACTGTTTGACCACTTTCAAAGTAATTTTCTTCATCTCTTCGTCCGCCGTGGCGAATTCTCTGATCAAAATCACCATTACTTCTTTCGTGTAATACGATGCGTAAATCGGGTCCATCAAAGGAATGATGTACCCTATGGCTTTCAAAAATGCCGCCAACGTTTTGCCGCGATGGGATCGAATACCTTTCCATAACGGCTTTAACACGGAATCGAAAGATTCAATCCCGTACGGCGTCGAAGCTTCCGCTAACGCCGCGATAGCTAAAGCAGAGATCATGCGAACTTTTTGGTTTTCGTCTTCCAAACCGGATTCGATGATTTGAACTAATTTCGTCAAGTGCGGCAAGACGGCGACGCCGGAGAGAATGGCGATTTGTTGAACGATTTTCACGCCCGTGTGTCTCGCTTGCCACGATTTTTTCGACTGACACACCGCTTTTAAGAATGGGACTAACGCTGGTATGGTCAACGCGTGCGCGACGACTGCGAACGCTCGAGCAGTCGTGTTCCTCACGTACTCGTCGACGTTATCGATGTCTGGTCGCATGGCGGCAATCATCGTCGCTAATCCCGCGGCTTTGGAAAGGTTGGCGATGATTTCTCGGCCTTCCACGCGCGCGTAGTAATCTTCGTCGATGAGCAGAGGTTCGATGACGACTAAGATTTTATGCACGTAAGGTCTCACCAAGTCGTCCAACTTGTACAAGATTCGATCGATGACTTTCACGAGTAAGTGCCTTTCCTGATCTTCCAGCGTCGGCGACATCAACAAAGGCAAGATCTGGTTGAATAACGGCCCGGCGCCTAAATCTCTCGCTTTGTCCGTCAACTGACGCAAGCTCGACTTTCTTTGTGGTGGTAATCCGTTCTTGACTTTTAACAAAAGCTTCATGATTTTCCGTTCTTTTTGCTCTTCGATCGACAAGGCGTCTTCGTCGATTTCTTTCAACAAAGGAGCGAAATACTGGTAATCTTCCGCTTTCATGGTTGGTAAATCCTCCGGGACGTCTGGAACGTCAAACATCTGCGTGCGATTCTCCTCTGGAATAGAGAAACCACCGCTGCCTCCCGCGGAAGTTAGCGGCGTTTGACCACCGACTGAAAACTGCGCCTTTCTCGCCGGCGTTCGGAGCGGGACGTAGTTTTTTGGTTGTTCCAGGATTTTGTACTGCGGCAAACCTGGTAAAACCGCATCCAACTCGTCATCCGTCATGAACCTATTTCGTTCTTCCATCTCTCGGTCGTGCCTGGCCGATCGCAACTGATCCGGCGTCATCGGAATCTGTTGTTGTTGACCTCCGAATTCGGAGGATCGAGCGGGCGTTTGCATAAACGCAGACGAACCAGTCATCAACGGCGTTTCGGACCCTAAACCACCGGCAGTCATCATAGGCGTTTGCATCATCATGACGCTCGGCTCATTTCTCGGCGTCTCGTCCCATCTGCTCGCTTTCCTTCGCGTAGTTGTTTGGGGTTGTTGGTTCCTCGGCGTCGCGTCGTCCCATCGGTTTCTTTTCGGCTTTCTTACGGCTTTAGCGGCTGCCTTGGAATCATCGTCGTCCCATTCGTTGGTTTTATTGTTACCAACCGATTGCGACGCGTTATCGTCTTCGTCGTCATCCCACGTATCGTTTTGCATCCGTCGGCGATGTTCCCTGACCTTCTCGGTATCCGCGGCTGAATCGTCCAGCCTCGCGACGCCGCCTCCGGTACTCGCCGCTACTCCACCGTCCGCCTCCTCGTTCGCGCTCGTTTTATCCCACCTACTCTTTCTCTTCCTCTTTTTCTCCTCGCCCGTCGGTTTATCATCATCGTCGCCAACTTCTTCTTTTTTCCCCTTCTCGGCGTCCTCGAACAGTTTCCTCCGCTTCGCCTCCTCCTCTTCCTTCTCTCTCTTCCTCTCGATGTTCTTCATCGTCTCTTCCTTCTCTCTCGCGAGCATCTGTTCGCGCATGGCTTCTTTGTACCCTCTCTCGCCGCCGCCGCCATCTTTACTCTTCTCTCTTTCCGGCGAAAGTTGTCTCTGAAACCTTCTCTTCTTGTACTCGTTTTCTCGATCCGAAATTTTCTTTGAAACCCCAAACTTTTCCTTCAGCAGCATTTCCTCCTCCTCCTCCTCGCCTTCGGTGAAGTCTTTGAGCGCGTTCGCCGGCATGGTGAACGACTTTAACGATCGCTTTTGACGATTATTATTACTATGAGCTTTATCGTTATCGTCTTCTCCATCTTCGTCATCTTCATCGTCTTTTCTGTCGAGAAGACGCGCGTTTGCTCCCGCGCGTCGCTCCTCTTGCAAGCGTCTGATGACGGTTTCTTCTTCTTCTTCTTCTTCTTCTTCTCTCGTCATTTTTGTTCACTTGCGTGCGTAAGTGTGTGTTTTGTGTTCTTTCTTCTCTCTTTAATAATAAAAGCACTCACTCGTTGAAGAGAGAGAGATAAAAGAACAACGACGACAACTACTACCACAACGCAACGCCGCCGCGGCTCTCTATTTTTCTTCTTCTTCTTCTTCTTCTTCCGTTCGCTTTGTTTGCTGTTTATGTGTACGTGCGCGCGTTGTATGCGGGAGAGAGAAGTAGAATTTGTGAGAGTTGTCGGCTGGCTGTTTTGAGTGCAAAAATGAGTTTAGGGTTTATGTTCACAAACGTTCTCTCTCGTTGAACAGAGAGAGAGAGAGAGAGTTGGTATCGATGAGGAGCACATTTATACACGCATAACACGAGCGAGAAGAAGAAGAAGAAGAAGAAGAAGTGAGAAGAAGAAGAAGTGAGAAGACGCTCTCTCTCTCTTCGGTCCATCTGTCTCTCTCTTTCTCTCTCTGCTGCCTCTTCTCCTCGAGAAAAGAAAAGGAGAAGAAAAGGGGAATTGGAAATAAAAAGCAGAGAAAGTTTACACGCGTACAGTTCTTGTTATCTTGTTATCTCTCTCTCTCTCTCTCTCTCTGTCTCTCTATCCGTAAAAAATCGCATCATCGTCGAGACGAAAAGGAAAAGAAAGAGCTTGAATACTAGTATACGTAATAAGAAGTTCTAGATATACTACTAGCGATTAAAAGAGAAGATAAAGGATGGCGCTGTACGTGAAAGCGTTCTCGTTGGTTTTGAAAACCGTCTCCAAACCGATGGCGAAATCTCTCAAATCCTTCATCGTGAGTCAACCAGAGTTGAAGGAAACATGCATCTCGTTGGCGCAGAAAATCAACGTTTTCTACTCTTACGTCGTCTTGGAAACGCCGATTCGAAAACCAACGACGTTCGTGACGACGACGACAAAGAGTGGAGGAGGAGGAAAAAGTGAGATTGTCGTGACGACGAGAGGGAGGAATAAACCGTCGTCCTCGTCGGGCGGCGGGTCGTCTTCGTCCGGAGTGAAACCGCTTTCGGACGACGTGGCGTTGACGAACGGAGCGGAGTTAGTCTCGGAGATCTTCCTTTTCTCCGTCGCCGGAGGGTTGGTGTATTGGGAAGCCGAGAAATCGAACGAACGCGAGCGGGAGAAGAAGAAAATAGCCGCCGTGGAAAGACAACAGCTGACAAAGTTGATGGAAATAACGAAAGAGAGTTTAGAGGACGTGGTCGCAGAGTTGGAGGAGTTGAAGCGATGGAGAAGGATGGTGAGCGAAAAGAACTACGAGGATTTAGTCGTAACAGCAAATACGAATAGCAGTAACAAGAAGAGTAAAGACGATGGCGGAAAAGGACAAAAAAAAGGAGCTGGCTAATTACGCGGGTAAGCGGAACTACGCGGTAGGAAAGTTTAATTAGGGGTACTTATAGTTAGAAAAGCAAAAGCTATGTGTAGTAATATATATGTATTAAAAAAGACGATATTGATGTAGTCTTCTAAGTCAAGCGCATGTGCAGTATACACATATCATGTAGAGAGTAAACAGAGAGAGAGAAATTGAGAGCTGCGCGTCGTCATATTTTCACAACAGACTTCAAAAATCGGACCAAAAAATACTCGGACAAATGTCGCGCATTGATTATTCCAAGTGGGATAAACTGGACTATTCTTCTTCTTCTTCGGAAGATGGAAAGAGCGAGGAGACAGCGATGAGAGAGAAGGCGATACGTGCGATGGAAATGCTTTTGCTCAGAGAAACGAGTTCGTCCCCTCTTTGGAACGGATTGGTGAAGCACCACAAAGATATTTTTGTCTCGCATGTGCTTCCGAAATTGAACAAGACGGATCGGATTTTCTTTTCAAAAGTGAATAGTGAAGGTAAGAATTTACTCAAATACGCGGGGATAAACGTATTGGAAATGGGTTTTTCTGTTTACGACTGTTCATCCATTTCGACGTTGGAATGGACGTGGAATGTTATGAGATGGGGAGCGAAAGCTCAAGATGGAACCGTGGTGGATCAAGCTTTTTTTTGCTGTAATGTTGCTGCAACGAAGAAACTCGAATTGCTCAAGTGGGCGAGAGAAGTAAAACATTGCGAGTGGGACGAAAGAACAATTGATGCGCTAGCAGCTAGAGGACAGCTCGAGATGCTGAAGTACTGCTTCTCGAATGGTTGCCCGTGTGATGAAGAAAATTCGTCAGCTCAAGCTGCGTGTGGAGGACACCTTGAGTGTCTTCGATTTCTTTTCGACAAGATGAAACCTCCGAACTACAGGGGAGATTTGCCGGTCATTGATTTGAGTGCAATTGTGGCTTCTGTGGATATTCAACAATGTGCGGGAAGACGAGTTTCAAGCGCCGCAAGGTATGGTCGACTCGATTGCGTCAAATATTTAATGGAAGAGGAGAAACCACCTCTTGACGACTGGCGATACGTCGCTACCGCTCGTTTTTTTAAGCAACACGAGTGCTTAGATTACTTGCGAGAAAAAGGGTCTAGAGAACCATCGGACGAAGAATACGCTCTATATGCCAAGACTTTTCGAGAACGAAAAACGTCCCAGCAGTAGAGCGGCGAATGAGAAGAGACTTTTCCCGTGTGCGAATCAAATATTTGGTTACGCAGCACACCTTTGTACAGACAACGAGAGATATTATTTTTCAATTTCATTAACAAAAAACTATACACACTCTTAATTCTCTGGGAACCATTTTACGTTGCCAACGATCAAGTTCGTGTTCGGCAAGTGCCCCGGGTTCGGACTCAAATACGTGAATCGTTTGGCGTTCATGTCCACCTCGACGATGTGAATGAACCCGGCGACGTTTGAGGTTAACAGATCCGATTGCGTTTTACCGTGCGAAACTGCAACGATGGCATTGACTAAGGACATGGACGGGATCACAGGAGCGACTCGCATCGGGTCCGTGCTCGATTCTTGTCCGATTGGCAGCGCCGACGTTGGAGCTTTCGGGCCGCCGCCAACTTTGTAAAAGGAAACGGAGGAGAAAAACGCCGATTGCGCCACCGGCGAAAGAGGGTTGGACAGGAAATCAAACCCGTAAAAGTATTCGCGAAACCGATCGTCCCTCGTTTTGCGTCTGAAATCGGTTGTTCGTTCAACCACGCCTCCGGATTTCTTCAAAGAGAGAATCTCAACTGCCGGGGAGGAAGCTTCGTCTCCTTCTTTTTTCCCGTCGTCGTCGCCGCCGCCATCACTCTTCTTCTTCTTCTCTTTCTTTTGTTGTTGCTGCTGCGCCAAAGCGGCGTCTTTCGCGAATTGTCTCGATAACGTTTGGAACAAACGCTCTTGGCCTAAGCATAAAACCGTATCAATCTTCAAGGATTTCACGGCGTGTAAGATCAACTCTAAACCTAAGCCTTCGATCCATCCCATGGTGTTTACTATGCACCCGGAATGTCTGGCGTGATCGTTTTTCGAGTTTCTCGCCTCCATCATTTCCGCAACTTTCTCGACGAGAAACTTATAGTGCTCTTTCGAATTTTCTGTGACCGTGACGTCGCCGAAAAAGTAGCTGAGAGGCATTTCAGAGTTCACGTGCGCGCCTTCCTCGAACGGGTTTATCGGGTGATCGATTGGAGCCGCCGATATCGTCCCAGGGACTGAAATAGCGTTTTGACCTAAATCTAAATCGATAAACAAAGGCGACCACGCTTGTCGCGCGGCGTAGTTGATGAGGATTTTTGACAAGGAAGATTTACCGACGTCAGATGGGCCGACGATTAACACTCGCGGACCCGCGGATGATTGCAAAGAAGATTGAGATCGACAAAAATCGTTTTCTTTTTCTTCTTCTCCGTCGTCGTCGACATCTTTTCTCTTCCTCTTTTTCTTCTCATCATCTTCTTCTTCCTGGTCGTCGCCGTCGATGAAAACCGCGGTGTCATCGCTCGTAGACATGTTCGAACACTCCCTCGCTTTCTTCCTCTTCGCCTCTAATACGCCGTGCACGTTCAAGTAACTCATCATCGGCGTTTCCTCGGATATGTACGCTATTTCGATCGCTTGTTCTTCTTTATCCTCCTCTTCGCCGCTCTCCTCTCCGTTGTCATCGTCGTCGTCGTCATCTTCCTCATTTATTACTCCCTCTTTGCTTACATCGCCGCCGCCGCTCTTTTTCGACGATTTCGACACCGTTTCCAACTCAATCGAGCACCCTTTATATGAAAAAAACGCCCACTTCCCGCCTCCCAATCTCTTCTTATCCGCGGTGCTAATGACCGTCGACGAAGTCGAACTCGAAGATGAACCAATCTCACTTCCGAAAATCTCGCACGTTCCCGTCCCAGCGACCACCGAGACGTAAAAAAATCGATTCAATTTGCACTCCACTCTCAACTCCGATTCCGCCGGAATCGAGAAAATTTGCTTTCGATTGTCTTCCATTTTTATTATTTATAATATATTACGTGTGTGTTTTACTGCGCGCTGTTTTCTTCTTCGTTTATTACGTTTGCGTGGTAGTGGCGGTATTCGTACCAGTCGTCGTCGTTTCTTCTTCTTCTTCCGTTCTGTTCCGCTGCCACCACCGCTGTCTCTCTCCGTCTCTCTCGACTTGTGTTTGTTTGCAGCTTTGTTGCGCGCGTGTTTTTTTATTA
>Ga0181560_10003883_pt1 | contig 13660 bp, 15 predicted proteins | sample 011ome_20_FD_133751 | JGI IMG/M metagenome (GOLD analysis project Ga0181560, IMG submission 133751) | Coastal salt marsh microbial communities from the Groves Creek Marsh, Skidaway Island, Georgia - 011509CT metaG (megahit assembly) | ecosystem: Environmental > Aquatic > Marine > Intertidal...
GGTAAGAATTGGGATGATGGATTCTTAAAGTTTTGTCTTAGGCTTTCTAAGAGCTGGGAAACAAAAGCGGATTCAAAAGACATAAGGCCCTAACGACTAGCTAATACTAAGCTCTCGGGGAGGTTTAGGTTAGGAGAATGATGAAGGTTGTTATCTTTGCGGGTGGCTTGGGAACCCGAATGCGTGAGGAAACTGAATTCAAACCCAAGCCAATGGTTGAGGTCGGCGGTATTCCAATCCTGGTCCACCTTATGGAAATATTCGCTCGGCAAGGTTTCACCGACATAATCGTCTTGGCCGGATACAAGGCTCAATACATCAAGTCCTATTTTTCAAACTTCTTAGTTAATCTCAGCGACATCAGTCTGACATTATCGGAGGCCGGCCAAGAGGTCACTTATCAGCCTCAACAAAGCGGCATGGTTGCGACTTTTTCAAAAGGTCTGAGAGTAAGCGTCCTCGATACTGGGGAGGAGACTCTTACGGGGGAGCGGCTAATGATGGTCCAGGAACAAATTGGAAATCAAGGTTTTCTGGCCACATATGGCGACGGTCTTGCCTCAGTCAATTTGAAGGACCTCATTATGAGGCATCAACAGGGAAAAAAGATGGCGACATTGACTGTAACACGACCGTCAAACCGGTTTGGCATAGTTGACCTGAATGAGGGGGGCACAGTTCAGGGTTTTAGAGAAAAGCCCGCAATGACTGACTACGTGAACATGGGGTTCTTTGTCTTTGAACCCTCTATCTTTGATTTGCTTAGACCCAACGAGTCTCTCGAGGAGGGGCTGCTAACTCGACTTGCTTCACAGTCCGAGCTGACTGCGTATACGTATGACGGTTTTTGGCAGCCGATGGACACTTACAGGGAGTATGAGTACTTGAACTCACTTTGGAAAGATGGCTCTCCTCTTTGGGGGGTTCCAGATGGTGACTGACTCATTTCATGGGGTTAGCCAATTTGAGTTTGCGCGATTTGTGGATGACAGAGGAGTCTTCCAACGTATTTGGGACAAGAACTCGTCCGAGGCGATGGGGATGTCCGAGGCGGTTCAAGTATCCGTCTCATTGAATCCAACCATTCATACCCTGCGTGGATTGCACATGCTGAAGCGCGATAAACAAGAAACGAAAGCCGTAGTTTGCGTGTCAGGCCAGATTCAGGATGTCTTAGTTGATATGCGGCCGGAATCAAGTAGCTTCATGCAGCACATGGCGGTCCAATTGGATGCCGGAATGGGAATTATGGTTCCTCCAGGGGTGGCCCATGGATTTCTGACGTTGGCTCCCGAGGCGACCGTGGTTTACGTCATGGGGTGTGAGTTTCAGCCTGAATGGGAAATTGGGCTAAACTGGTCGGATCCCAAGCTTTCCATCGACTGGCTGCACCCGCCCGCCAAGATATCTGAGAAAGACGCCTCGCACCCTTTTTTATGAGCGAAAACTTCAACCTTGTAATTTCAGGTTCGTCAGGCTACCTAGGGGGCATTGCCGCTCAATTGTGCCGTGATCTTGGCTTCGGCGTTGTACTCACAAGGGGACGCCGATGGGCAAGCGGAGAGTCAACACTCGAGCTTGACGTTCTTTCGACTGACTTGGAGACTCTTGCCACCCAAATCCGAGAACAAGATTGTCAAGCTGTGCTTCACTTCGCTACTGATTTCACTCGTTCAACTCATGTAGCTGTTGTAGAAGGTGTCATTCAGGCCAATTTTCTTTTTTCGGTAAAGCTGGCCGAAGCGGCACGAATCGCAGGAGTACCTCATTTCTTAAACATGTCGTCGACTTGGGAGATGACCCGTCGCACATTAGATGAATTGTCGCTAACACTGACTCCTTACGCAGCATCAAAACGGGCTTTTAGGGCCTATTTGGATGAACGCTTTGGTGATGAGGGCTTCGTGAAAAACGTTTTTGTCGAAGAGACCTTAGGGCCCACAGACTACCGGGACAAGGTCTTGCCAAATCTAGTTCGAAGCGCTGTCGCGGGTAAACCTTTTTCAGTTAGAAACCCTAATTTGGGTTTGAATTTTGCCCTCGCTGAGTCACTAGCTTCAATGTTGGTGGAGAGGGAAAATTGGCCATCACTACCTTATGAAGTCGGCTTCGTGAGCTACAAGGAAGTCACTTTGGCCCACGTTGCTGAATTAGTCGGAACCTCGGGACTTGAGGTTCCTACCTTGAATGTTCATCCCGACCCTTCAACTCTAGTTAAAAGCCCCTCGATACTCGAGGTCGGACTACCCGTCATTTTTGATGGCCAAGCACCTCCTCTAGTTGAAATAATCCACAAGATGATCGCCAACATTTCCAACCAGCACGAGTAGGAACCCACATGGCGGCAATCGATTTGCCGATTATTTTGACATCTGCTTTGAAGGCGAGTTAGGGTTTGGCAGCTCCATTGGCCTCACGAATCAGTGCCCAATGAGACAGGCGGGACATTTGCGTTCCCCTGTCCTGAGGCCCGGAGGGTGATTAGCGATTCAAACTCACTGTACTAATCTTGAGGAGTGAGCGTATTACATCTCAGGTTAGTTTCGACCTGCTTTCAGTTTGACAAGCTTGTCAGCCCAGAGTTGCAGCAGATGACTCATTTTGAGCACCACCCCCCCAAAAACCAGGCTTGGAGCTCCTCGGAGATGATTGAGATGTCGCGGGAAGCAGATGTACTCGTCGCTGGTGACGATGAGATTGATGAGAAATTTCTTTCACAAGCAACGAGACTCAAGCTTTTAGTTAGGTGGGGAGCTGGAATTGACAATGTTGATCTAGAGTATGCCGCGAGCATAGGTCTAAGAGTGGTCAACACCCCCGGGCTATTTGGCTCGGATGTTGCCGATCTCGCAGTAGCTCTTGCGCTTGGAATTGTAAGACAGTTGCCCATGTCCCACTTAGAAGTCGTTAGAGGTGGATGGCGCAAGGAAACTACTTTTTCCGTTTCTCAACTCAATTTCGGGTTGCTTGGATATGGAGCTGTGGGAAAAGAGATTGCTCGAAAACTGACTCCCTTCGCTAGAACTATTAGCGTTTTTGACCCATTCACAGAGCAGGATAGGGGAAATGGCCTGACTTTCGTTGAGTCCTTTGAGGAACTTCTTGAAGCATCGAACTTACTGATTCTCGCGAGTCCTCTAACTCCAGAAACCAACAGGCTGTTGGGCAAGGAAGAAGTTCTTCGACTTCAAGAGCCGAGATTTGTTGTAAACATTTCCAGGGGCGAGATTGTGATACAAGATGATCTATTTGATCTCTTAAAAACTTCTGAGCTGTCAGGGCTTGCGCTAGATGTCTTTGAAAAGGAACCTCCAGCATTGAGAGAAATTACGGACTTGCATCTGAATGCTTTTTTTTCCTGCCACAATGCGTCTAACACTTTTGCCAGCATCCAAAAAGCCAACATTCAAGTGGAGAACTTGATATGGGAGACAGTGCAGGGCTGGGGCTCTAGATGAACAGCATTGCGATTGTTACGGGCTCGAGCGGAGGTATTGGTTCTGAAGTCTGCAGGCAACTCTTGCATGATGGATTCGTCGTCGTGGGAGTCGACCGAGTTCCCTCAGAGTTTACGAACGTTATTTGGGAGATGAGAGACGTTCCGCCTGATGGCACATTTCCAACCTTTGATTATGGCCGGGTTGAAGTGATCGTTCACTGTGCGGCGACGCAGCCAACGGAAATGTTAGTGGAGACATCGAGGGAGCAATGGCTTGAGGCAATAAAGGTAAATGTGCTCGCCCTGGACCACTTGGTCAAGGAATACTTTGAAGACTTGTCGGCGTCCAGAGGGACAATTCTCGCCGTTAGTAGCGTTCACGCTTTCGAGACAAGCTCTCGGATGTCCGCCTATGCAGCCAGTAAGGCCGCACTCAATTCGTGGGTCAGGTCTGCAGCAATTGAGTTGGGCCCCGATGTTTTTACCGCCGGAATTGCCTTGGGGGCTATTGACACACCGAAACTAAGAGAGGGTCTTGAGCGCTGGTCTCCAACGGAGAGAAAGGCCAAACTCCAACAGCTTATTGACCGTACGCCCGTGGGAAGACTCGGCTTCGCGGCTGAGATTGCTGGTTGGGTAAGTTTCTTAGCATCTGGGAGTGCCAGGTTTTCGTCAGGGTCAGTTATAAGGATTGACGGCGGAGTAAGTGCAAGGTTGAGCTCCGAGTGAGCGTGTCCGTTAGCATCCTCTCTCGGGGCCATAAATTGGCTGAGAGTCCAAGATTCAATAAGTTTTCAGGCGAGCTGAATTGGGTAGACATTGAAACGAGCCACCTTTACTTTTATGCGCCCTCAACTGGCTTGGCGCAGAAGTATTTTGATACTGGGATAACTTCCGTAAATCCAGTTTCCAGAAACACCTACATTTTTACTTCACATAACGGAGTCCATCAATTAGAGCGTGGCAAGGTGCGTCACCTGTGGCTCAGTAGCGAGCCTGACGGGTGGCGCTTCAATGACAGCTTTTTTGATGGTTCGAGCCAGCTGATTGTGGGCACCAAGTCATTCGAACATGATTCGCCAGCAAAAATAGGAACTTATTCTTCAGGTAAACTTTCCTGGCATCCCGAACGTCTGTCGCTCGCTAATGGAATCGCCAGAGACTACGCGCGCGGAGTGATGTACATTTCAGACTCACTGAGTCGAAGAATCCTACGCTGGAGTCCTCCAAGTCGGCATCAGCTCATCAATGATTCAAGCTCTTTTGATGTTTTCGTAGGCGATCTTGAGGGAGAACCTGACGGGCTTGCAATCGACAAATCAGGAAACATTTGGGCAGCTCTATGGGGAGCTGGAAAGATATCTAAATTTAACGTCGCGGGCGAGCACGTTCATTCATGGGACCTAGCCGCCTCAAACATTAGCTCCATCGCTTGGGCCGACAAAGACCAAACTTTTTTGTTAGTTACAACCTCGATGTCAGGTCATGACACGACTAAATCCATTCCTATCCGGTCCGGCGAAGTGGCTCTAATGGAATTTACTAAAGTCAGATAGAGTCTCACCATGGAGCAAACAACAATTTCGGGTAAACGAGTCTTGATTGTTATACCAGCTCGAATGGGTAGCTCACGTTTCCCCGGGAAGCCTCTGGCAAAAATTCTTGGCAAGACAATGATTGAGACAGTAGCTTCAAACGCTCTCGAGTCCAAACTTGCGTCTATGGTCTGTGTTGCAACGTGTGATGAAGAAATCGCAAAAGCTGTTGAAGGGCTTGCAGTTGAAGTGATAATGACATCGGAGTCTCACACTAGAGCTTCGGACAGGACTTTCGAAGCCGTGGAGTCGCTTAAGCGTCAGGGTTACACTTTTGATCTAGTGATAATGCTCCAAGGTGATGAGCCATGCATAGAGGGACAACTGCTTGACATGCAGATAGATTTTTGCCTGCATAATCATGACATGGGGGTTGTGAACCTTGTGTCTCCTTTGGGCTCACGTGAAGAGGCTTCGAACCCAAACACAATTAAAGTAGTTTTGGGACAAAAGAATCAGAGCGTCGTGTACATGACACGATCTCTCGTTGCGGCTTCTTCTTTTGGTGACTCGGACATCTTAGGGAAGCAAGTTTGCTCAATTGCATTTAGTCCCAGTGCTTTGTCGAATTTCGCGTCCCTAGAAGAGTCGAAATTAGAGATCGCAGAGTCAATCGACATGCTTCGATTCATCGCTAATTCGATTCCAGTAAATTTTGTTATGGTGACCGATCGCACTCACCCAGTAGATGTACCATCTGACGTTCCCATTGTTGAGAGAATACTGATGAAGATGAACGAACCAGGACTCTAAGAGCTATTTGGGCTTTCAATTTGACTGGGTCTCATCAGGCTGACTAAATTAAGGAACACGTTTGCAAGGCAATCCAGTCCTACTGCTTACACGCCAAAACCAAGTAGGTGTGGCGCTACCGATTCTAAAGATCTTCCGCCAACTTAATCGCAACGTGATGATTGGCCTACTGGAGGGTCCTAGAAGGGGTTCAAAGAAACACCTTAGTTTTTCTGAATCTTCGACCTTCAGCGATCTCGAGCTATTACAAAGCTTGGGGAGAGTTTTTTTCTTTGCGCCAGGAAAGGACCTTCCAAGGCTTCCCACTTCGCCCGTTTACTTCAGTTTTAACTCGCCAGAAACATTTATGAGAGGCGTGACATTCCCCGCCGGAAGTTGGGTGCAAGTTCAAAATGGAGGCGGCGATTTGCTGATTTCACTAATGCGCTCAAGAAGGCGACCTGATCAACTTCTGCTCTGGGGTGAAGGTTGGGTTTCTGGGGACATCGCAGAAGACCCTGAAGTGTTACCAGGCCTTCGAGATGCAGCTAGTTGGGCGGCATCCCACTGCTGGAAAACCCTGGGAGATGTTAGGGTTCCTGAAGCAATGAGCGACCGGCAGTTCTCTGCCAGACCCCGCCATGTTCATTATTTTGAGCCAAACATTCTCTCTAGAAAGGCTTCAAAGTTATTTGATTGCATCGAGGTGTCTCGACTAAAGATGAAAAAGCGCGATGAAATTGGCGAGATCCAGAACTCGGTTGCAAATCTCGCATTCGCCCTCAGTGATCGGAATTACTCCTTAGGCTATCGCTCGAGACAAAAAACGCTTTCTGCTCCGCTAGGCCAGTCGGACTTTGCAGCCGGCCTAGATGACTCTCACCAAGCTAGCTCGGAGTCGATAATGCGCTCTCAGGCCATAGTTAGTTTTCTTCCGAGCACTTCCGCACTGGAAGCGGTGAGATACGGAGCTAAATCATTCCAGCTGAGTACTTTGCCACTACTTGAACCATTTACGGAGAATGCAATCACGCCCAACTATGCAATGTACCGATCCTTGCGAGCTCATATCCCTAATCACATAATTGACATTGAGGGGATAAGTGCTGAAGAGGCACTCGAAAGAATGGAACAGACTCCAACTGGCGATGCAGAGAGTCATGTCGAGCGTTGGTCTGCCATGCGTGTGGATAGACTAGGTGTGATCGATGAGTCGCTTTGGCATGGCAGCTTATAAGCTCGTCTTCTTCTTAAAGTCACCTCGTCTTATGGCTCACCCTGCGGCAAGAAATTGCCTCCAAAGACTTACCGCACGAATATTTTCAAAGCTCGAAGCATGAAGTCTCGCGAGTTGAGGATGCACCTGATCATCCCAAGTATTCATTTGTTCAATCAGGGCTACGCCTAAATCTTCAGCACTCAAAGAGTCCACGACTCTACCGAAGTTGGTTCCGAATAAGATTTGGGAGGCTTGTCCTACTTTCGTGCTAACTACGGGTCTCCCGCTTGCAAGCGTCTCCAGAATCGCTCTAGGCCCTCCCTCTAATCTAGAGCTCACCAAGTAGCAGTCAATGAAGCCATACAGTTGCTTCACTTCTTCCAGCTCGACAAAACCTAGATATGTGAAAGGGATACTCTCTTGACTGAGTCGATTCGTCACATATCCTCTGGACGGTCCTGTCAAAAGGGCATGAACCGTCACTCCTGACTTTCTAAGCCACAGTAGTGTGTCCACAAGAATATCTGGACCTTTTTCCAACTTAGGGATGTCACCGTCATCCCATCCAGCGCCGTCTTTTTGGAATGAGCCAATAATCATCGCGTCTAGTGGGATGTTCATATCACTTCTGAACTGAACTCTTTCTGTCTCCGACCTCAATGAGTGCTGGTTTATCTCAACACCTAGAGGAATAATCGCAATATTTTTGCTTAGCTGACTGGCCTCTAGTTGGTCCGCAATGTCACTATTGGTCACTCGTATGCCTCTAATTTTGTCCTTAACTCGCAGCAGTTCGAGAAACCTATCTGAAAACTCAACCCCATCAGAAGGTCCTCCATGAAAAAAATTTAGAAATCCTTTTGTCCCCCACGGAGATAACGACGCGAATTTCTGGCTCTGAAGAAAAATGTCTGGCGACAGGAACACCCTAGAGCTCTTTGGATTGTGGAGTCGTGATCGCAGAACAGATGTGACCTGTCCTCCAAGGCTATTCCTAAGTTCGTTTGCGACCTCATCTAGGGCCCAGTTAGCCTTGTCGCTTACGAACAATATCTGGGGATCGGATCTCAAGATCTACTTTGGGTGTATGTTGAACTGCAGCCGCAGCCAAGGAAGCGGAAGATCAAATCTTGTGCGAAGTCAGGCAATTGCCTTCTCCCAAAACTCACCAGGAATTGTGTCAATCGAGTTCCCCCGAATTGCCTGGACATCCCACTTGGTCATGAGAACTGCGAGATCCGTTCCTTTGATAGAAGCCTTCCAATTTAGGACTTTCTCTGCCTCTCCCGAATCTCCAATCAGTTTGTCCACTTCTGCTGGGCGGTGGAGGTTGTCGTCGAATTTCACGAAGTTCTCCCAATCGAGCCCTAGGCTTGCAAACGAGGCGTTTAAGAATTCTCTAACTGTCGTGCCTTCTCCAGTTGCAACTACAAAATCCCCAGGGTCGGGTTGCTGAAGCATTTTCCACATCGCGACGACGTACTCGGGCGCGTAGCCCCAATCCCTCACAGCGTCAAGGTTACCAAGTGTCAGACTGTGCTCTAGACCGCTAGAGATTCGCGCCGCTCCCGTTGTGATTTTTCTTGTCACAAAGTTTTGTCCTCGACGAGGAGATTCATGGTTGAAAAGTATTCCAGTCGATGCGAATAATCCGTGGGCTTCCCTGTAATTAATCGTGCTCCAATGAGCAAACAGCTTAGCCACTCCATATGGAGATCGCGGGTGGAAACGGGTCTTCTCGTTTTGAGGGGGAGCTTCCAATCCAAACATTTCCGATGTTGAAGCCTGATAGAACTTTGCCCCGGGAGCCGAATTCCGAACCGCTTCCATCAGGGCTAGCGCACTAATACCCGTGTACTGAGCAGTAGTCATAGGTTGCTCGAAACTAACCCTAACGTGGCTCTGGGCTGCCAAATTATAAACCTCATCGGGCCTGGTTTCCTCGAGCAATTCCGATATTTTGATTACATCCAGAGTGTCTGCATAGTGAAGGAACAGCCGTTGTTTGCCAGATCGATCAAATCTCTCGATGTGGTCGATTCTGTTTCTGGCGATGGAAGAGCTTCTTCGCAAGAGGCCGTGAACTTCGTAACCAAGGTGCAGCAGGAGCTCAGCAAGGTAAGAACCGTCCTGACCAGTGATGCCGGTTATAACCGCTTTTTTCATGTGTGCCCTCTTATTCTCGACCTAAGTTAGCAGAAACAGCCGGATTGCTATAGTTATGGCAAAGAGAAGGGTGGGGTTCATGGACCTAAAAACTGATTTTCACTTCAATGGTTTTGCCATTTGGGAGGTTCAAGTCAGTGATGAGCTCATTGATTTCGTAACTGACTGCGTGAAGGGTTCGCCACCGAAGGGGTTTAGTCTCGAAGAAAAATATGCGTTATCGGCTGATTTGAGGCCAAATGCATTGGATGCCAAACCAATCAAAGATTTTCTAGAATCGAATCAGGTTGAACGTGTCCTATCTGAGGCATCAGGGCGAGAGTTGAAATTAAAGACGGTCCAATTCAGAGTCGCCTACCCAGATCCAAAACCATATATGAGCTGGCACAGAGATGTCCATTTTTATTCCAACGCAACCGAACCCACAGGTGATGTCCCTCCACCTGTGAAGATGATTCTCTACCCCGTCCAACGCGATGCAGAGCCCCAAGCCACCCTTAGGGTTGTTCCGAGGTCCCACCACAGGCTCTTTCGGAACAGATTTATCGACAGGTTGCAAACTTTGCCTGGTATCACTCGGAAGAGCGAGATAGTGAGCAGCAACAAGACTGCCCTAGTTTTCAACACTCAACTATTTCATACTGTCCTCGCAGCCCGGGGGACACCTTCGGTGAGGATCATAATCAGCTTCGTTTGACGAATGTCGAGAAAGAGGCGGGTAGTAATTTTTGGCGCTGGGAATCGTGTTCTGAACCACATTCTCCCTGTGCTTGACAGGGAACTGTGTGACGTAACGATTGTTAGGCGGAATCTTCGAGAAATAGTCAACACCTCGACACTTCTGTATTCAGAATTTGATTTTGCCTCTTCCGTGCCTGACATCACAATTGTCTCCACGCCAAACTTTGCTAAGCGAGAAATCCTGGCGTCAATCAAAGACGCGGGGTGGTCCTGTCCTGTGCTGGTGGATACTCCTACCATCGGCCTAGAAGAATTCAGCAGCTCCTCAAATTTCTACGCCTTGGAGGAGTCTTTTTTTATTTCGCGACCAGAGGAGCTTCCCCTAATTAGTTGCTTCGAAGGTTCTGCAATGTTCATCTTTGGCGCTTTACCCCGGGGTCATGGTTTACCTGCTCTATCTGTGCTCCAGGGGAGTGGCCTGGTCCCGGACATGGCAAGAGTGTTCCTGTCTCTGATTGGCTACTTCAGGTTTCAAAAAACACGAGTTTTTTGGTGGCTGCCAAAGACTCAAAGGCGGGCTGTCCTTGCGATATCTCGAAGAGGGATTGGCATCGCTTTCAAATCGGTTGTTGCCCGACACAGTATTTTGAACACATATGAATTCAAGGCACCGAAGAACTCCAGCATCCCGGCAAGGTGGATACTGGACTTTCCTGAGTTGAAGTCAGATGCACTCCGATACTCACTATTGAAATCGCTGAAAGAACAAGTTCCTTTTCCCACAATTTCGGAAGGAATAGCTTGGGAAAACCTAGTTGATAGCAAGGGGCTAACTAAAGTCATTATGAATTTGATTCGGAAAATGCGTAGTAGAAGTTCGCGCTCGAATGCGGAGAAAGCCGGGAAATGATAGAGGGGTGCAGCATTTAGTGGAAAAAATTCATATTGCCTTTGAATTTAGAGAGTCTTCTTGGGGTGGCGGAAACCAGTTTCTGTCGGCTCTAAGAGATGAACTGATTGCTAGAAATTTGTATGCTGAAGATATCCAGTCTGCGGCGATTGTCCTCTTTAATTCATATCATCTTGGGCAGTGGCGAGTTCTCCGCTCGATTATTACAGAGAAGGCTAAGAGGCCAAGTCTTATTGTTGTGCACCGGGTTGATGGCCCCTTTTCTTTGGTTCGCGGCAGTGAATCGAAAGCTGATCTTGCCGTAAGAGATCTCAATTGGGGACTAGCTGATGCGACAATTTTTCAATCTAATTGGAGTCGGGTTCACTGCCAATCCAGAGGAGTCGGAATTCGGGGGCTCAACACGACTATTGTGAATGCAGCGGGATCGAACTTTTCAGATCACACCCCCAAGCCGATATCTCGAGTCGGGAGGAAGATTCGAATAGCGTCTTCAGGCTGGTCTACCAACGCAAATAAAGGTTTTGCCGATCTCTTGTGGCTAGACCAGAACCTAGATTTTTCCCTATTTGATTTTGTGTACTACGGAAATTCGCCGACTTCCTTTGAAAATATTCGATTGGTTCCGCCTTTGACCAGCGCGGCTTTGGCCAAGGAACTGCGCAAGTCAGACATTTTCTTTTCGGGGGCAAGAAACGAACCTTGCTCGAACTCACTAATAGAGGGGCTAGCTTCCGGCCTTCCTGCGGTTGCATTCAATGGTGGAGGCAATCCGGAAATTATTGGAAATGGGGGTTTGCTGTACGACCAAATTAGTCAAGTACCGGCATATTTTGAAGAAATTGTCCAAGACCTAGAGGGCTTCCGTTCGAGAATCGAGGTGCGGAACATATCCCGAGTTGCTGATGAATACTTGGAGTTCTTTCGCTCATTGTTGTACCGAGAGCCCACTACTTCGCCAATCACGCCTCTCATAGGCCTGCGATTCAAGTACGGAAGTCAGGTAGGAGATCATTTGCGAATACTCAGCCAAAAAATCAGAGAAAAGTTGGCTGTCTAATAATGGTTATCCACGCCTAGTGTTTTTCTAGCAGTGCCGCCCATCCGCCAGAGAACGCCGGCTTGCGCTTAGGGTCGCGAGCGCACGGATCGAGCGTCATTATTGGTTTTTTGAGAAGTCTCAAAGCTAGAACCAGAGCCGTCGCGAAGCGGGTTTTGCTCTCCCCACTCTGAAGATGAGCCTGTAGCGCGTCAAACACCGCGGATGCCCCCGACCCCAACCAGCGAAATTCAATAACCTTAAGTCCACAATGACTTGTAGCTAAGCGAAGTTTGTCCTCTGTCCAACGAGTAAAGTCCGCAGGGTCACCGTGTACCCGGTAAGCAAACGGCATAGATACAACGGCTTGGCCTTGCGGCTTGAGAACTCTGGCAAGTTCTTCCAAGGCGGACTCTGGCTGCTCTAAGTGCTCGAGTACTTCGACAAGCAATGCATAGTCAAATTCACTTGACTGGAAAGGGAGCTCCTCTGCGTATCCCAAATGGTCAGGATTAGCCCGAGGATCCGGGTTTAGAACAACACGAACAATGTTTTTTAGTTCATCCACATTTAGCTTCCCGCGGTATGAACTGCGCTCGCCACCTATGTCAATTAGTGTTCCAGACCAAAATCCAATGGATTCTTCGACGAAGTCCTCGAGGAGGGTTCTACGAATCGATCTATACATGAGACTTCTCTCTCACCACATAGCGCTCATAAGCCTCTCTCCAATTTGCTAGTGGGTCTCTGGTTTTCGTGAAACGCATGGACTTTGGAATTCCTCTACCCAGGTGGAGAAAAAGCAATTCCTCGTTGTTGTCAAAGGCCGCATCGGACCTGCCTCCAAACAAAGAATTTAGATGCGTCAAGACGTCGGGATTTCGGGCCTCACTCATGGATTTCAATGTATAGAAATCAAGCCCAAGTCTGGAAGCAGCCGCTGACAACTTCTCTCCCACGTCATAGTCTGGGAAGTCTGGCGCAAACTTCTCCCCAAGCTGCTCCAGGACGTCAGCGTTCCACATGCATCCTAAGGAATGGAGGATTGGCTCAGATTTACCCAGATTGAGTTGACGTCGAACACCGGCAGCAAACCGTCCCGGCTTTCCCGCCTCTTTTACTAGAAGGGGTAATGTTCTTTCGCTGGTGAGTAAGATGTCCATTTGAAGGGTCATGAAGAACTTGTACCCCTGATTTTGGAGCTTCTCCCACGCCCAGTCGAGCGTCCACCCATTGGCGATAGATCCCTGCCTTGGTGGGCCCATCATGAAGACTTTTCTTGCGGCTCGATATCTCGAAGACGTTCGCTCCCAAGACTTTGGGATGTAACTGGTTGAATGAAAAGTGACATCAGGAAATTCATCCGGATCGACACGCCATTTGCTCTTCGGTGAGCCAACATCAAACACATAGGTGTGGGCTTGGGGTGAAAATTTCTGTATCGAACCTAATGCGAGACGCAACAGTTCGGATGATTGCCGAGTTGGCTGATAAGAGCTAATAGCAAGTGCAGTTGCCGGCAGAGCAAGCTTCATTCACCGTCTCCTGAACTGAGCAAGAAGGTCGCGGCTCCTAATTTGGAACAGTCTAGTTTGTATGTCCATAAAGCCTGTCTCCAGCATCCCCGAGTCCGGGGACTATGTAGCCGATATCGTTTAGTTTCTCATCTAGTGCTGCCAGGTGAATGCTTACAGTCCTATCAGGCCAGCGTGCAATTACATGACCGCTGACGGCTTCAACCCCCTCTGGGGCACCTAGCAAACAAATGCAGATAGCGCTTTTTGCTCCACGTTCGAACGCGTAGTCGATTGAGTCATTTAGCGTTCCGCCCGTTGCCAACATTGGGTCAATGAATATTACTTGACGTCCAGAGAGATCA
>Ga0181560_10003893_pt1 | contig 13652 bp, 10 predicted proteins | sample 011ome_20_FD_133751 | JGI IMG/M metagenome (GOLD analysis project Ga0181560, IMG submission 133751) | Coastal salt marsh microbial communities from the Groves Creek Marsh, Skidaway Island, Georgia - 011509CT metaG (megahit assembly) | ecosystem: Environmental > Aquatic > Marine > Intertidal...
AAACCGAAGGTGAAGTCGGTTCCGTTTAGATCGTTGTCGATGGTTTTAGGCACTCCCACAATGGGGATTCCCTGATCGGAAAGCGCTTTGGCCCCAGCCAGCGTGCCTTCGCCGCCTATCACGATGAGCGCGTCGACGCCGTGTTTGGCCATGACTTCTTTGATGCGCTCTGGACCACCGTCTTTCATGGGGTGAGTGCGACTGGTGCCGAGGATGGTTCCCCCGAGCTTGCTGATGCCCTTTACCTCGTGGCGGCTTAGAGGAACGGTGTCGTCTTCGAGTACTCCGCGCCAACCGTCTTTGAACCCGACAAAGTCGATGCCACCCACGCGCTCGGCAGTGAGGACGATTCCACGAATAACGGCATTGAGACCGGGGGCATCGCCACCGCTTGTCATAACTCCAATACGCATGTTTCTATTCTGGGGCCTTCTCGTTTACTTCGGGTACCGCAATGACGTCAAGAAAACCCATAGGGAGCTCTTAGCCGGCTCCAACCTGAGCTGGCTAGCCTCAGGACACATCCACTACGAGAGGACTGGCCACCATGGCAAAAGCTAAAGACGATAAAGACATCGCTGAAACCGTTGTGGTTTCTCCTGATCGCGAAGACTTAAAGGAATACCCTGGCCGCACTCTTGGCGTTGTGGCCGTTGTATTGGCATTTTTCGCCCAGATTCCTGCACTCATCATGGGCATCATTGCGTGGGTGTGGTCGAGTAAGGCCGGACACAACAACGTTCCCGCGAAGGTTGCCGTTGCCGTAAGCGGTGCCTTGTTGGTGATCGTGATCGTCGCGATTGTCGGCTGGATCGCTCTCGTCGCGAGCCTCGGGGGAGAGTTCGGAAACGGATTCGGATATGACCTTCGCCACGGCTACAACATGAGGGGCATCTAAGAGTAGGCCAACGCCGATGGAGGGGTGAGAGAGTTTCGCCCCTCCAATCTCACCCCGTACTCTCTAGGTATGTCGGTTGAACGGGGTTCTTCTTCAGCATCATCAGGGAAAGCCACTGGAGTGCGTGGAGCAAAAGCCCTCGCAGACGAGTCGGTAGAACTCGTCAGGGCGTGGCTTGACCGTGCAGCTCACCTTCACCGTCGCCCAGACCCAGCCTCCCAGCGCCTCGCCGACTTGCTCAAAGACCCCGACGGTCCTGCCTTTGCCTTGGGATTTGTTGACCGGGTGCTTCGCCCAGAAGACCTCCGGGTTGCTGCGGCCAACCTCCGAGAGCTAGGTCGCACCCCGCCCGGATTCCTGCGGGGAATCTTGCGCTGGCTTGTGCAACTAGGAGCAGTGTTTGCACCGCTCCTTCCCTACATCGTCGTGCCGATTGCCCGCACAGCGCTCAAAAGTTTGATTAGTCACTTGATCATTGATGCCAATGACAAAACACTCCACTCTGCGCTGAAGCACCTCACAAAGAGAGGCGACCAGCTCAACATCAATCTTCTGGGTGAAGCCGTTCTGGGTGAAGCAGAAGCGAGCCGCCGTCTAGAGGGTGTTTCTCGTTTGATTGACCGAGACGACGTCAGCTACGTCTCCGTCAAGGTGTCATCGGTTGTGGCGCAACTCCAGATGTGGAACTACGACTACACCGTCGATCGTGTGGTGTCTGCCTTGGTGCCGCTGTATGAAAAGGCCGCGGCGACAACTCCGCCCACCTTCATCAACTTGGACATGGAGGAATACCGCGACCTTGAGATGACCCTCGATGTGTTCCAGCGCGTGATGTCAACTCGTAGCCTGAAGAACTATTACGCGGGAATTGTTCTCCAGGCTTATCTGCCAGAAGCACTCGGTGCCATGCAGCGCCTAAACGACTTTGCGAAAAAGCGCGTGGAATCAGGCGGTGCCCAGCTGAAAGTTCGAGTGGTCAAGGGCGCGAACCTGCAGATGGAAGAAGTAGACGCATCCCTCCACGATTGGCCGCTCGCTGTGTTACCGAGCAAGCAAGACTCCGACACCAACTACAAACGCGTGTTGGAGTGGTCATTGACGCCGGAGCGCACCAATGCAATTCGAATCGGAGTGGCCGGCCACAACCTCTTCGATCTAGCCTTTGCCCATCTGCTTGCCTCCAAGCGCGGCGTAACCAAAGACGTTGATTTCGAAATGTTGGTGGGCATGGCCCCCGACCAAGCTGATGCCGTTCGAGAAACCGTCGGTCCTCTTATTTTGTACACACCAGTTGTGCACGCTCACGAGTTTGATGCAGCAGTGGGCTACCTGGTTCGACGCCTCGATGAAAACGCAAGCTCCGAAAACTTCATGTCGGCCGTGTTTGATCTTCACGACTCAAGCGAGATGTTTGCCCGGGAGGAAAAACGCTTCCGTGCATCGCTCGATGCCCTCACGGCCAAAGCGCCTGCAGGCCACAGAATTCAAGATCGCAACCAAGCAGTTGCTCCCACTGAACAAAGGGGCTTCCACAACGAGCCAGATTCTGATTTGTCGCTTCCTGCAAACCAAGACTGGGCGAGAAAGATTGTTAAGAGCACTACAAGTGTTAGCGGGCAGAACCTGGGTGCGAAGACTCTCCGCGAAGGGTCGATTCCTGACGAGATAGGGCCCATCGAAGGTCGAATCAGGCTTGAAAACGTGATTGACCAGTTGCGCTCAGGTGCGCGTGAGTGGCAGAGCCTAGGCGCCGAGGGACGCGGGCGCATTCTTCGCATTGCCGCTGAAGAGCTTGGAGCGCGCCGCCTGGAATTGCTCTCAGTGATGATGCAGGAGGCGGGAAAGACCCTTCCCGAAGGCGACCCGGAAGTAAGCGAAGCGATCGATTTCGCCCGTTACTACGCCGAGCGAGCCGAAGAGCTTGAGAGCATCGACGGCGCTCACTTTGAACCGGTGAAGCTCACCGTTGTCACACCACCGTGGAACTTCCCTGTGGCAATCCCCACGGGGTCGGTCACGTCGGCGCTCGCTGCGGGAAGCGCGGTGATTATTAAACCCGCTCCTCAAGTGCGTCGCTGTGCCGCGGTAATGGTGGAGGCGTTGTGGGCAGCCGGTGTGCCAAAGTCTGTTCTTCGCCTGGTTGATGTCAGCGAAGGCGAATTAGGTCGCGCATTAATTTCCCACCCCCAGGTCGATCGGGTGATTCTGACCGGAGGATTCGACACCGCTTCACTATTTAGGTCGTGGCGAGCGGACCTGCCGGTGCTTGCCGAGACAAGTGGCAAGAACGCACTGGTAATTACCCCAAGCGCTGACATTGATCTGGCAGTGGCTGATCTGGCAAAGAGCGCCTTTGGCCACGCCGGCCAAAAGTGTTCAGCCGCATCGTTGGCGATTGTGGTCGGTTCGGTGGCGAGTTCTGAGCGCTTCACGAGGCAGCTATTGGATGCAGTGACCACGATGCACGTGGGCTACCCCGATGACCCCCGCACTGTGATGGGCCCGGTCATTGAAGCGCCTAGCCCCAAACTTCGCTCGGGTCTGACCGAACTGGGCGAGGGCGAATCGTGGCTGCTGGAGCCCAAGCAGCTCGACGAGTCTGGCCGAGTGTGGTCACCGGGAATTCGAGTTGGGGTGAAGCCAGGAAGTACTTTCCACCAGACCGAATATTTCGGGCCGGTGTTGGGAATTATTCGCGCCAACACGTTGGAAGAAGCCCTCCGTATTCAAAACGGTGTTCCCTATGGTCTGACTGCGGGTATTCATTCGCTTGACCCCGCGGAAGTCGACTATTGGTTGAACACCGTTGAGACGGGAAACCTCTATGTGAACCGTGGAATCACGGGTGCGATTGTGCGCAGACAACCCTTTGGAGGGTGGAAGAAATCAGTTGTGGGACCCACGGCGAAAGCCGGTGGCCCGAATTATCTCTTCGCCTTTGGATCATGGACGCCACAGCAGGCAGCAGAGCCGGCGGCTGATTTTGAACTCCCCGCAGGAATTGAGCGCTTGCTCGAGATTTGTAGCGACCAGCTGGGATCAGACGGCACAGAGATGGTGACGAGGTGCCTCGCCAATGACGAAAAGGCGTGGACCGAGCACTTCGGCGCCGCCGTTGATGTGAGCCAGGTGGGCGTGGAGCGAAATGTTTTCCGCTACCGACCCGGCGAAGTGACCCTTCGTATCTCCGCGCTTACTCCCCTGAAGGACGCGCTTCGTGTTCTTTTTGCGGGACTGCGCGTGGGGGCAACGATTCACGTGTCAACTTCGGAGCGTTTGCCCGAAGGTCTCGAAGAGCTGTTGATGGAGGGCGCAGCCTTTGGCACGAGGCTTGCCAGCTACGTCGAAGAAAGCGAAATGACCTTCGTCGAACGGGTGCGAAACAACCCTCCCGAAAAGATCCGTTTGCTGAGCGGAAACGAGAGCGTGCTCTACGTCCAGTTCAACGGCGATGCCTCAATTGCCATTTATGGCAACGCCGTCACGGAGTCTGGCCGAGTGGAGATGCTTCCGTTTGTGAAGGAGCAGGCCGTGTCGGTGACTGCTCACCGCTTTGGAGCGCCAGACCCGAGGTTTCTCGAACTAGCGATCTGATCTGGCCCGTGGCCGATCAATGAGCGACGAGAGCACAATGGAGCTTTTTGTGTGATTCACGTTTGGCGTGAGTCGAACCCGCTCAAGTGCTTCCTCAAGGGAGCGAATGTCCCTCGCGCGCATATGAACAATCGCATCGGCGTCGCCACTGACTGTTCCTGCACCCACCACTTCGGGGACAGCGCCCAATACTCTCTTGAGCTCCGAAGGGGATACTGTTCCACCGCAATAGAGCTCCACGTAGGCCTCGACGGCGAGCCCATCCACCACAGGGTCAATCTCGACGGTGAAACCACGGATCACTCCTTGTTCCACGAGCCGATCAACCCGCCTCTTGGCGGCAGAGGCGGAAAGACCCACGGCGCTTCCGATGTCGGCGTAAGGTGCTCGGGCGTTTTCTCGCAGTAAACCGATGATGGTGTCGTCTAGTGCGTCCATATCCCCACAATACGCATTAAATCGCCACTAAAACACCAAAAAACGCAGGAAACGTGCGTATCAACTAGAAATACTGCGGAATAGTGCGTGGCAGACTCGAACTATGACATCGCTCACTCTGGATCCCACCGCCCACGCAACTGGAGACAAAATGGCGTCGCCTAAATCAGTGTTGATGTGCCGTCCGGACTACTTCACCGTGGCGTACCGAATCAACCCGTGGATGTTTCCCGAAAACCCCACCGATCAGTCCAAAGCGCTTGAGCAGTGGAACTCGCTCTATGAGACCTACCTGGAACTGGGAATAGATGTCGACCTCATTGACCCCATCCCTGGATTGCCCGACATGGTCTATGCCGCAAACGGAGGCATGGTGGTCGATGGAATCGCGTACAGCGCGAAGTTCCGCCACGACGAGCGCGCCGCCGAAGGACCTGCCTATCTGGCTCACTTGGCGGCTAAAGGATTCACCGCACGCGAAGCGCACGAAGTCAATGAAGGAGAAGGCGACTTCTTAGTGGTGGGCGATGTCATCCTCGCAGCCTGGGGATTTAGAAGCGACAAGGAATCACACGACGAGCTCCGCCGCGTGTTTGGAAAAGACGTCATCAGTCTGAAGCTCATCAACCCGAGCTACTACCACCTCGACACCGCACTGGCAGTGCTCGATGAGCACACCATCGCTTATTACCCCGGCGCCTTCGACGAAGAATCACTTGAGATTCTCCGCGACCGCTACCCTGACGCAATTCTCGCCTCAGAGGAAGACGCTGCAGTGTTGGGGCTTAACCTTTTTAGTGACGGTAAAAACGTGATCATGGCCGAGCAAGCTGTGGCGCTTCGACGAGACATTGATCAACGAGGGTTCACGACCCACGGCGTGAACCTCTCCGAATTACTACTGGGCGGAGGAGGCGTGAAGTGTTGCACTCTGGAGCTTCGACGATAAAGCGCTACGCCCATCAGCCCACCGCCCAAACGGCGGCTGCGATTGAGCGTGAAAACGCTCACCTTGCCCACAACTACCACCCGCTCCCCGTGGTGGCGAAGAAGGCAAAAGCGCAGTGGGTGTGGGATGTCGATGGGGTGAAGTATCTCGATTGCCTGGCTGCCTATTCGGCCTTGAATTTTGGTCACCAACATCCCGCGCTCGTGCGCGCGGTAAAAAAGCAACTGGGGACCCTGAGCCTCACCTCGCGCGCGGTTCACAACAATCAACTGGGGCCTTTTGCTAAGGAGCTCACTTCTCTAGTCGGCCACGACATGGTCTTGCCGATGAACACAGGAGCAGAAGCCGTCGAGACTGCTCTTAAAGTCGCTCGTGCCTGGGGCTACCGTGTGAAGGGCGTTCCCGAGAACCAGGCCACCATCATCGTGGCGGATAACAATTTCCATGGTCGCACCCTTGGCATTGTGAGTTTCTCCTCGGATGAATCGGCCAGAGATGACTTTGGCCCCTTCCTACCCGGGTTTAAATCCGTGCCCTATGGCGACGCCGAGGCGCTCGAAGCGGCCATTGATCGAAACACCGTTGCAGTGTTGCTCGAGCCCATTCAGGGTGAAGCCGGAGTCGTGATTCCGCCGGCCGAGTATTTCCCGGCGGCGCGAGAGATTACGGCGAAGAACAACGTTTTGTTGATCGCCGACGAGATTCAATCCGGCCTTGGCCGGACGGGCGCGACGCTTCAGGTCGATAACCTCGGCGTCACGCCTGATCTCGTCACGTTGGGCAAGGCTCTTGGTGGCGGCTTGTTGCCGGTGAGTGCCGTAGTGGGCCGATCAGATGTGCTGGGTGTGATTGAACCTGGACAACACGGCTCGACCTTTGGGGGTAACCCTCTAGCCGCGGCCGTCGGCCGAGCAGTGGTGGGGCTGCTCGCGACAGGGACGTTGCAGGCCAACGCCAAGAAGCTCGGTGAATTGATGGCCGAGCGCCTGGGTGCCATGAGCTCGTTGGGGGTTGTCGGTGTTCGCCAGGCTGGCCTGTGGGCAGGGGTGGATGTGGACCCCGAACTTGCGACCGGACGCGACGTAGCAGAAGCATTAGTGGGACGGGGAGTGTTGACCAAAGACACCCACGGGTCCACTCTTCGCTTCGCGCCACCGTTGATTGTCGGTGAAAAGGACGTCACCTTTGCGATGGATCAGCTCGACGCGTCGTTGAGGGCATTAGCGAGGCGTTCCTAAAAACGATACCGTGTGATAAGTTAGGTATACCTAACTAACTCCGCCGGTCGATGACGTACCCCGGCATTCTTTTCTCAAGGAGAAACCTTGTCCGTATTGTCGTTCGCCCGTGTGGGTGTTGTTGCAGTAGTTGTTGCCAGCCTGAGCGCCTGCCAAGCTCAACCCGCCCCGGAGGTCGTTGAACCCTCTGTCGCCGAGGAAGGCTCAGTCGCAGCCGTCGAGGGGGAGCGAGTCTCCGATGGATTCCTCACCGTGTATTCCGGGCGCGAAGAAAGTTTGGTCCAACCACTCATCGATCAATTCACTGCCGATACGGGGATCAACGTCGAGGTGCGCTACGGCAACACCTCTGAAATGGCCGCACTGTTGCTGGAAGAAGGAGAGGCCACCCAGGCCGGAGTATTCCTCGCACAAGACGCCGGAGCTTTGGGTGCAGTGAGCAACGAAGGCCTCTTTGCCACCCTGCCCGAAGACATCACCTCGTTGGTGCAACCAGGATTCTCGTCCACTGACGGCACGTGGGTTGGCGTGACCGGACGCGCGCGCGTGGTCGTTTACAACCAAGACTTAGTTGCCGCCGACGAGCTCCCCGCTACCGCGGCCGAGATTGTCTCTCCCACCTGGTCGGGCAAAGTGGGAGTTGCCCCCACCAACGCCAGCTTCCAATCGTTCATTACGGCCTACCGAGTTCTCGAAGGTGAAGGCGCAGCCGAAAGCTGGGTGAGCGCGCTGGTGTCGAACGACCCAGAGATTTTTGAAAACAATCACGCCATCTTGGAGGCAGTGGACTCGGGAGTTGTTCCCTTGGGGCTAATTAACCACTACTACTGGTACGCCATGGCGGCTGAACGCGGCGTGGACAACATGAACGCCCAACTCTGGTTTACCCAGGCGGGAGATCCGGCGTCGATTGTGAACGTGTCGGGCGCGGGAGTCTTGACTCCTGCCCAGCTCGATCAAGACGCCTATGACTTCGTGTCGTACCTCCTCTCAGAAGCCGGCCAAAGCTACTTCGTCACCACAACCTTCGAATACCCCCTGGTTGACGGCGTGGATGCCCCCGCAGATTTGCCAGCACTTTCTGAGCTTGTGAACCCAGAGCTCGACCTGTCTGATTTGGACACCCTGAGTGAGAGCCAAGTGCTTCTTACTCGTTTCGGACTGCTCTAGTAGCGTGAACCAGGCCATCACCGTCCGGGATGGCCTGGTTACACCCCCACGTCGATGACTACTCACGTTGCCACCACCGCGCACCCCTTGGGCACACCACCAAGGGGTCGTTGGCTATGGGCACTCGGATCTGTATCAGTGGTGGTGCTACTTGCCCCGTTGGTATATCTCGCGGTTCGCGCTTTCGGTGTGCCCGTCGCTGAAGTGGTGGAAATCATCACTCAATCGAGGGCTCTTGAATATGGCGTGAACACGATTGCATTAGGTCTTGGTGCGGCTTTTGTCACCCTCGTCGTGGGGGTCGCAATTTCGGTGGGGATTTCACGGGCGCGAACCTCGTGGCAGCGACCGCTTCTCGTGCTCTCCTCCCTGCCGCTAGCAATTCCTTCCTATCTCGCCTCTTATGGCTGGCTGGTGTTGGCTCCAGGGCTTGAAGGCTATTTGCCAAGCCTTTTTCTCTTAAGCGCCGTGACTGTTCCCTACGTGGTCTTGCCTACTACGGCGATGCTTCGAAGCATTGGTGCGGCTCAGGAGATGGTCGCGCGGACGCTTGGACGCTCTCCCCTTCGAGCGTTTATTGACACCACCTGGCCAGTAATTCGAGGAACGAGCCTGGCGGGGACACTTCTGGTGTTTTTGTACTCGGTGAGCGATTTTGGTCTTGTGGCGATGCTCCGCTTTCACACCCTGACCTGGGGCGTCAACGCGGCATACTCGGCAAGCTTCAACAGAAACCAAGCTGCCGTGTTGGCGTTGCTTCTCGTGGTGCTCGCAATTGTTGCGGTGACCTCAGAGCGCGCTGTTCGAGGAAACACCACCGGCCTCTACACGCGTGGAAGCTACGGGTCGCCCGAAATGGGCCCGAAAGCCAGGTGGTCACTGCTCACCCTGGCCGTTTTGCCCTTACTCGTGGGAGTGGTCGCTCCCCTAGTTGGGTTGCTCACCAGACTTGTCGAGGCAGAAACCATCGCCGCGACGAATTGGCCGCGCCTCATCGCTGCCACGGGATCAACGATTGGTGTGGCACTTGCCGCGGCGGTTGCCGCGACCCTCTTGGCTCTGCCCATTGCCGCGCTGGCGGCACGCTTTCGCACTAGGGCAGCGAGGATTATCGAGTCCCTGGGTTATTTAAGCCACGCGCTTCCAGGCGTCGTCGTGGGATTGTCGCTCGTGTTTTTGTCTCTTCGCCTCATCCCCGCGATTTATCAAACGACAATCGTCCTGGTCTTTGCCTATGCGGTGCTTTTTGCCTCCAAATCAATTGGAACCTCCCGCGCGGCAATCGAGTCTGTTCCTCACACGGTGGTGATGGTCGCCCGCACACTCGGTGAGTCACCGTGGGGAGCGTGGAAGCGAGTCACTCTTCCCCTCGCATTGCCAAGCATCGCGGTGGGCGCACTGTTGGTCATGGTCTCCACGATGAAGGAGCTTCCCGCCACCCTCATCCTTCGCCCCACTGGGGTGAATACACTGGCCACGGAATTGTGGACGAAGACCGTCGCTCTCGAGTTTGGCGCAGCGGCTCCCTACGCCGCGTTGTTAGTCGTTATTGCCGCAATCCCAGCGATGTTCCTCGGTGGAATGCGAAGTGAAAGAGGGGAGGCCAGATGACGACGCTCAGTGTGTCCAACCTGTCGGTGTCCTATGGCCCCCGCAGTGCCCTTCGCGATGTCAGTGTTGTTGTCCCCTCTGGCTCCGTGGTGGCAGTACTCGGACCATCTGGCTGTGGCAAAACCACCTTGTTAATGGCTCTCGCCGGTTTGGTCTCTGTTGATCAGGGCACAATCAAGGCGGGGTCGACCACGCTGTCGAGCCCAGAGAGCCTCGTCCCTCCAGAGCGCCGAGGCATCGGCTGGGTGCCACAAGACGCATCCTTGTTCCCCCACTTGAGCGTCGCGGACAACATTGGCTTTTCACTTCCCGCCTCTGCCACCAAGAATGATCGAGTCGCCTCGCTCGCCGCCCTCGTCGGCTTGGAGGGATACCTCAAACGCTCCCCTTCTGCACTCTCCGGTGGTGAAGCACAGCGTGTGGCACTGGCCAGAGCGCTCGCCGCTGAACCAAGTGTTGTGCTGTTAGATGAGCCCTTCGCCGCTCTCGACACGGTGCTTCGTCACACCCTTGCACGAGAAGTAGTGGGACTGCTTCGTGACAATTACACGACGACAGTCTTGGTCACCCATGACCGTGAAGAAGCACTTGATTTGGCGGACATTGTCGTGGTGATGGACCGCGGGCGAGTAGCCCAAGTCGGCACCCCACGGGAAATCTACGAAACACCGCAAACACCCTGGGTGGCCTCGTTCGTCGGAGACACCGTTGAGCTAGAGGGCACGTGGCAAGACATCGCCCTTGAGTGTCGAGTCTGTGGTGCAAAGGAGTTCTGCGAAGGAGAACCCCAACGTTTTGGCTGCTCGGGTCACGTCGAGTCCGCTCTGGGAAGCCTCGCTGCGGGAGCCCAAGGCTTTGAGCCCAAGGGTGGCGAGAGTGTGCGGGTGGTGCTTCGGCCAGAGTGGATTGTCCCCCAACTAGACGGTGTGGCCTCCACTGTGAAGTCCGTGTCCTATGCCGGACATGATGCTTTGGTCGAGCTTCAACTGCGCGATAGTTCCGAGCGGGTTAGAGCCCGCATGGCGGCTCCTTTCTTGCCCGCGGTGGGTTCATTGTTCGGGGTCGCCGTTCGTCACCCAGCATTGGTCTTCCCTCGCGCCGATCGGGAGGACCTGGCAGACTCGTGAGCGTGTTGAGCGAGGCGTTACTGGCAGAAATACGTAATCGTGCTGCCTCGTATGACAGCGAGAATTCTTTTTTTCACGAGGATTTAGACGCTCTTCGAAAAGCCGGGTATCTACACCCTCGGCCCCTTTCTGAGATGGTCGCAGACCAGCGCCTCCTCGCAGCCCACGCCCCCGCCACTGCCCTGGCACTTGGTATGCATTTCACCTGGATCGGTGTTGCCCAAAGCCTTGCCCAGGCAGGAGACTCCACACTGCAGCACGTCTTAGAGGGAGCCCGTTCTGGTGAGCTCTATGCCTTTGGCATTAGCGAGCGAGGAAATGACCGGGTGCTCACGGACTCCGTCACGACGGTGACCCAGGTCGAGGGTGGTTATCGCTTTGATGGCGAGAAAATCTTCACCTCGCTTTCTCCCGCTTGGACCAAGCTCGGTCTATTAGGCCGAATGGGAGACCAGATTGTTCACGGCTTTGTGGAGCGTGGGGCTAAGGGAATCAGCATCGTCGAAGACTGGGACACCTTAGGAATGAGGGCAACCCAAAGCCACACCACGAAGCTAGACGGAGTTGTTGTTCCAGAGAACAACGTCTCGCGCATCGTCGCGGTGGGGGACACGAGTGATCTCTTTATCCAGGCGATCTATAAGAACTTCTTGCTGTTGGTCTCGGCGGTCTATGTGGGGATTTCAAAGCGCGCACTCGAATTAGCCGTCGAGGCCGTTCGCTCGAGAAAGAGTCTTGCTCGGGAGGGTCAGCCCTATTCCACGGATCCCGACATTCGCTGGCAAATAGCAGACATGGCGATGAGCGTCGATGCCCTAGATGCGCCGCTGACCACATTGGCGGCGGATGTGGACGCGGCAGTTGACCACGGGTCGAAGTGGTTCAGGCTTCTCTCTGGAGTAAAGCACCGATCCGTGGAGGCTGCTCGCGTGGTGGTTGACCAGTCGCTTCGGCTACACGGTGGAAGCGGCTACAAAGCGTCGAGTGAGATTTCTCGCCTGCAGCGGGATGTCTTAGCGGGTGTCTACCACCCAAGCGACACCGAATCGGTGCACAAGACAGTTGCTTTCGACCTACTGGGCCCACTCGACTAAGGATCGCTCATGGCAGCAGCGCTTAAGAGAACAGATGACATCTTTGTTGACTCTTTTGGCGTCACTATTCACTACCACCGCTGGTCTCCCAAGGGGGCTCCTCGCGGAGTCATCCAGCTCGCCCACGGCTTAGGCGAACACGCGCTTCGCTACGACGCGTTGGTGCGCGACTTGGTCGCCGCAGGGTTCGAAGTATTTGCCGATGAGCACCGTGGTCACGGCGCCACCGGACTTGAACAGTGGCAGGGAGATTATTCGAAGCTTGGCCGGTTGGGCCCAGGGGGTCTTCGGGCAACCATTCGAAACCTGGAAGAGCTTCGCGACCTCATCCAGGCCGAGCGACCAGGGCTTCCCGTGGTATTCCTCGGCCACAGCTGGGGTTCGTTAATGGGGCAGATTCTTTTGAACAATGGCTTTGCCAATCGCCTTGACGGTGTGGTGCTCACGGGCACGACCTATCGCACGCCCCTGTTTATGAACGCCGGTGATCTAAACGCCAAGCACCGGCACTTGGGTGATACCGGAGCGGAGTGGCTTAGTCGCGACCAAGCGGTGTGGGATGCCTGGGTGGATGACGAACTTACTTTCGAAGCGAACACCTTGAAACTCTTTGGCCCACTCGACGCTGCCCGTTTGATTGGCGTGCCAAAAACAGCCCCGCTTTCGCTTCCGATGCTCCTGATGGTCGGATCGGATGACTCATTGGGGGGAGAGCGCGGAGTGCGCCGATTGGAGAAGGCCTATCGAGAGCGCGCCGGGGTGAGCGACATCGACGTGAAGGTGTATCCAGAGGCTAGGCACGAAGTGTTCAATGAAATCAACCGCGACCAAGTCGTGGGTGATCTGATTACTTGGCTCGAGCGGGTCGTATCCAGATAACCGGCTTAGGCTTAATTCGTGCACGCAAAATATAAGGTTCCTGGCGGAAAGCTCGTCGTCGTTGACCTCGAGACGAACGCCGGAACAATCAGCGAAGCGCGCGTGGCGGGAGATTTTTTCCTCGAACCAGACGAAGCACTCGAGGCCATCAATCAGGCTTTAGTGGGTCTGTCTGTCGAATCAAGCCACGAACACATTGAGCACGCCGTTCACAACGCACTCCCTGAAGGCGCCAGCCTGCTTGGTTTTGACGCGGGGAGTGTGGCCACGGTGGTGCGCCGGGCGCTCAGTAACGCGAAGAGTTTTTCTGATTACGACTGGAGCTACATCGCTCCAGAACCCCTCGAGCCGCTCCAACAGATGGCGCTCGACCAGGTGCTCACCGAACAGGTGGGCTCGGGAGAGCGTGGACCCACCCTTCGCATTTGGGAGTGGGCAAAGCCTGCCGTGGTGATTGGAAGTTTCCAGTCGCTTAAAAACGAAGTCGACATGGACAATGCCGCGAAATATGGCATGGAGGTTACTCGTCGAATTAGCGGCGGGGGCGCGATGTTCATGGAGCTGGGGACTGCAATCACCTACTCCCTCTATGCCCCGATTGACTTGGTCAGTGGCATGAGCTTCCAAGATTCCTACGCCTTCCTCGACGACTGG
>Ga0181560_10003894_pt1 | contig 13651 bp, 16 predicted proteins | sample 011ome_20_FD_133751 | JGI IMG/M metagenome (GOLD analysis project Ga0181560, IMG submission 133751) | Coastal salt marsh microbial communities from the Groves Creek Marsh, Skidaway Island, Georgia - 011509CT metaG (megahit assembly) | ecosystem: Environmental > Aquatic > Marine > Intertidal...
AACAATCCGGATCTGCGCCTGGGGATCCGCTGGGTCATTTCGCCCGACAACATGGCCGGTCCGGCCAAGGTCGATAAGCTCCACAGCTTCCACCTTTGTTACGTCCAGTCGGAGCCCGGCCATCATCCGGTGCTGCACGCCCATGACTACACCGAAACCTTCATCTGCATGCGCGGCCAGTACACGATCCACTGGGGCAATGCGGGCGAAAACCACGTCGTGCTGAATCCCCACGACACCTTCTCTGTCCCGCCGCATCTGATGCGCTCAGTGGAGAACACCGGCACCGAGGTCGGCATGGTGATGGTGATCTATGGCGACCACCCCGATCCCAATGCGGGAATCGTGGTGCCGCAATCCATCATCGATGCCGATCAGGAAGCCAGTCGCGATATCTAGGCGCTATGCAGGATGATATTGAAATCCGGATCTCTCGCCCCGGGGATCGGGCCGCACTCCAGCGCCTGTATCCGGCGGCATTCCCGGATGAAGACCTGCTGCCGGTCGTCGATGAACTGCTGAAGGACGAACCCAACGTCTTGTCGCTTGTCGCGACCCGGCAGGAAAACGTCATCGGCCACATCGCCTTCATCAGATGCACGGTCGGGGGGGGGTTCCCAGCGCCCTGAGCCTGCTCGCACCGCTTGCGGTTGCACCCGAATGCCAGCGTCAGGGAATCGGCACCGCGTTGATCCATGAAGGCATGCGTCGGCGACGGGACGAGGGCGCCGTTCGCATATATGTGCTCGGCAACCCGGCATATTACGGGCGCTTCGGGTTCCAGCCCGAAAGCGATGTTCAGCCGCCCTACCCGTTGCCGGAAGACTGGCAGGGCGCATGGCAATCACTTGGATTGCAGGATGGAGAAGCCGGTCCGGCAGGAGTGCTTTCGGTGACCTCACCCTGGCGGAAGCCCGAACTCTGGGCGTAATGGTAATCGCGCCTAGAAAAACTGCTCACGCAGATTGACCGTCGATTCAACGCCGACCTTGTCAAAATTCTCGTCCAGCCAGTTGTTCGCGGCATCGCGACCGACATCTTTCAGCGTGGTCAGAAAATCCCAATCGGCATTGAGTTTCGAGGAAGCGCCGAATGCTTCCAGCGCATCCTCGGCCTCGATCATGTGGATGAGCATGCGCTTATAGTTGCTGGAATCGAGCTCACCCTCGTCGATCAGACGCGTCACGAACTGAATCGCACGCATCTCATGCATCAGACTGGCGTTGAAACTGATCTCGTTGATCCGGTTCTGAATATCGCGTGCCGATTTCGGGACACCATGCCGTTCGAGCGGATTGATCTGCACCAGCACCACGTCCTGCGTTTCCACACCATAGATCAGCGGATAGATCGCCGGGTTCCCCATGAACCCGCCATCCCAGTAGTGCTCACCATCGATTTCAACGGCCTGAAACATCTGGGGAAGACAGGCCGATGCCAGGAGCACGTCCGGGGTCATCTCCGCGTTCTCGAAGATGCGCGCACGGCCCGTGACGACATTGGTGGCCGAAATGAAAAGCTTCGCAGCTTGCGCATGCCGCAGAGTGTCAAAGTCGATCAGATTCTCCAGAATTCCACGCAACGGATTGAAGTTGAGCGGGTTGACCTGATAGGGCGAAAAGGTGCGCGTCAGGGTCTCCATGAAGGCCAGACCGGGCGAGCGCTCGAGCGTATAACCCCCGTTGAGCCACTCCCAGAAGGTTCGCCGCACGGGGCTGAACTTGTCGATCAGGGACACGTGCCGCCAGAAATCCGTGAGCCTTTCGCGCGCACCGGCATTGCCGCCTTCGGCAAGTCCCGCCGCCAGAACCGCGGCGTTCATGGCACCGGCGCTGGTGCCGCTGATCGCATCAACCTCAATCTGCGGATGCTCCAGCAGCCGGTCGAGCACACCCCAGGAATAGGCGCCATGCGCGCCGCCGCCCTGCAGGGCCAGATTGATTCGCTTGATAGGGCCCTTGTCCGCGCCGCGCCTTGCCGCACTCATCGGGCTGTCCAGCTCCCATCTATGGACAGAGAGGCGCCCGTGAACGAACCGCCGGACGGCCCACACAGAAACAGAACCGTTCCGGCGATGTGTTCGGTTTCGACAAAACGTTTGCTCGGCTGGGATGCCAGCACGATATCCCGAATCACCTCCTCGCGTGACATGCCGTGGGACTTGGCTTGATCGTCAATCTGACCATCCACCAGTGGCGTCTGCAAAAAACCGGGACAGATGGCGTTGCAGGTGATCGCGGTTTCCGCCACTTCCAGCGCCACGGTCTTGGTCATGCCGACCAGTCCGTGCTTGGCCGCCACATAGGCCGACTTATAGGGAGAGGCGACCAGACCATGGGCCGAGGCGATATTGACGATCCGCCCGAAGTTCCGGGCCTTCATGCCCTTGAGCGCCGCTGCCGTCGTGTAGAAGGACGACACCAGATTAAGGGAGATGATTTTTTCCCAACGCTCCGGCGGAAACTCGTCAATCGGGGCGACATGCTGGATGCCGGCATTGTTGACCAGAATATCCACACGGCCGATGGCAGATTCGGCTTCCGCGATCAGGCCCGTGGCCGCCGCGCCGTCCGTCAGATCAGCACCCGAATAACCGACGGTCACGCCGCACTCCGACGCCAGAGCGGCCCGAAGCGTTTCGATCTCTTCGGCATCGCCGAAGCCGTTCAGCATCACATCGGCACCGGCACGGGCCAGTTCGCGCGCGATTTCCAGACCGATTCCACTGGTGGAACCGGTCACGACCGCACCGCGGCCCGCAAGGTCGACAACACTCATCTTCCGCTCTCCTGAATTGCGGTGATGCGCTTCTGCCCCAGTCGATGATGTTGTTGTCTCAGGCCGCTTCTTGCTGGCGGCTCAGATCGAATGCATCGGCCAACAATTCGTAGGACCGCATGCGTTTCTCAAAGTCGTATGTAATGGTCAGAATGACAAGTTCATCCAGTCCGTTTTCTTCGGCAAATGCCGTGAGTTGCGCCTTCAGGGACTCCGGGTCACCGGTAAACCGGTTGGCCTTGTTGGACTCCACAACCCGTTGTTCCTGGGCGCTGTAGGGATAAGCCAAGGCCTCGTCGGGCGGCGGATAGGGCAAATGCTGACCGTATTGCAGCTTCATACGCCAATAATCCCGGCTCGCGGCCAGATAATCGGCCTCTTCCTGGGTGTCGGCGCAAATCACAAATACGCCCGCACTCGCCTTAGGCGCCGCCAGCGTGTCAGAGGGTTTGAAGTTGGCACGATAGTAATCGAGGATCGGCTTGCTGGCCTGGGGCGTGATGAAATGCGCAAAGGTATAGGCCAGCCCGAAATGGGCGGCATAGGCCGCGCTCTGATCACTCGAGCCGAGAAGCCAGACCTCGGGAATCTGTGGCACTGACGGTGTGGCCCGCACAGTCTTGAACGGCTCGCTGGCCGGGGCCTCATCGGACAGAAACGCCATCATGTCGGCGATCTTGGTGGGAAAATACTCAATCCCGATTTCGCTGCCATAGGCCAGCGCCGCAGCTGTCAGCCCGTCACTGCCCGGCGCCCGGCCGATGCCCAGATCGATCCGGCCGGGGTAAAGATTCTCCAGCAGCTTGAAATTCTCGGCCACCTTCAGCGGTGAATAATGGCTGAGCATCACCCCACCCGAGCCAACCCGGATCGTGTTGGTCGCTGCAGCCACGCGGGTCACCAGAATTTCGGGCGAAGACCCAGCAAAGCCTTCCGTCCCATGGTGTTCGGCCAGCCAGTAACGGCTGTAACCGAAATTTTCGGTGGCCTGCGCCAGGGTGATCGTCTCTTCAAGAGCCTGACGCGGATTGCCGCCGGCACGCACGGGAGACTGATCGAGAACGGAAAGTTTTACCATGGCGCGTTTTCTAGCACGCGCAGCGCCGGGTGCAATCTCATGATTCCTCTGTTGCCCGGCGATGCAGGAAGACCGTCGCCAGAATTCCTGCGGTCACCAAAACCGCGCCGGCAATATTCAATGCGCTCGGAATCTCGCCGAGGGTCGGAATGGCCACAAAAAGAGCCAGGGCCGGGGCCCCGGACATGATCGCCGCCTGACGCGTCGGACCAATGGTCTTCACCGAATAGGCGTGACCGAGGATACAGAGGAACGCGCCGAACACCCCGTGCACAACAACCTGCAGGGCAATGTCGAGCAGCGGTGCCGTCCACAGACCCGTGGGCAGAAACAGCAGCCAGATCGGCACATAGATCAGCGCATTGGTGACCAGAAGCGCGGCCATGGACTGGATGACCGACAACCGCCAGGCCCGCATGCCGGTGTACCAGAGCGCCGCAAATACGGATGCACCGAGAAACATCAGATGGCCGCGCCATTGCCCCGGAACTCCGCCGGTCACTGCGTCCCAGCCGACGGCGGCAACACCCACCACAATCGCGGCGATGCCCGCCCATTGCCAGCGTCCGGGCCGGTCGCCGATCCAGATCCAGGTTACCAGTGCGGCAAATACCGGCAGGGCCCCGTTCATCATCACCGCGGCATGGCCGACCGGTGCAAAGATCATCCCGCCAAAGATCAACAGGACGAACGGCGCGCCGCCAAAAAACGCCACGACAATGTGCGGCCGCACACCCACGCCCCAGGGATAAGCGCGCAACAGGAACGGTGCGGCAAGAAATGCAGCAACCCCCATCCGCAGGCCTGCAAGATCATAGATCGTCAGCGCGTCCGTGGTCGCACCCAACCGGCCCGCGACCAACATGGCAACAAAACACAAAACCGTGCCACATCCCGCGGCAATCCCGCCCCAATCTTTCATGAAAACCGCCTAGAGCTGCGCCAGCGCGTCGAGCACCTGATCCGATGTACCGGTCCAGCCGATCAACGCATCGGAAGACCGGACCATCTCGATGGTCGCCTGCTTGAAGTCGGGATAGTAGCTCTCGGTCGCGTCTTCGACGAGCAGGCAATCATAGCCACGGTCATTGGCTTCGCGAATCGTTGTCTGAACGCAGACTTCGGTGGTCACACCGGTCACAACCAAATGGGTCGCCCCCAGACGATCCAGTTCGTCCTGCAGCCCGGTGTTGTAGAAGGACCCCTTGCCTGGCTTGTCGATCACAATCTCCCCGACTTCGGGGGCGAGTTCCGGCACAATGTCACTTCCCGGCTCGCCACAGATCAGCAGCCGGCCCATGGGACCCGCGTCACCGATCTTCAGCTTCTGACGGCCACGGCGCAACTTGGCGGGCGGACAATCGGACAGGTCGGGCTTGTGGCACTGGCGGGTGTGTACAATGGGAAGACGGAGCGCGCGAAAGGCTGCGATCAGCGCGGCCATGGCGGGAATGATCGCCCGGCTGGGTCCGGGATCGAGCCCCAGGGACGAGCCATAGCCGCCCTCCTCCAGATAATCGCGCTGCATGTCGATGGCGAAGAGAACCAGCCCGGACGGGTCGAATTCGTAGTCGTAGGGCTGGGCTGAGATCGCGGGCATGACCATCCGTCGCAAATATGATGAACGCTATTCACTATATCAGCCTTGATCGAATGTGCCCGGCGCTAAACAATCCCCGCCCATGTCCGATACGCAACCCGACTTTTCCGCCATTCCCTCTCTCGACCGCCTTTTGCAGGCGCCCGAGATTGCAACCCTCGTGGAATCTCATGGCCGCGAGCCGACCGCGTCGGCCCTGCGGTCCGTGCTCAGCGAGGCCCGGGCCGCAATGGCAAAGGGTGAAGACGTGGTCATCAGCGAAGCGGCCATCGGACAGAGCGCGGCCGCCCGGCTCGCCCGCGCCGCCTCCCCGTCCCTGAAACGGGTTTTCAACCTGACCGGCACGGTGCTGCACACCAATCTGGGCCGCGCCCCGCTGGCCGAGGAAGCGATCTCCGCCATGGCCGATGCCGCACGGGGTGCGAGTAATCTCGAATTCGATCTGGCCTCTGGCAAGCGCGGCGACCGCGACGTCCATGTCGAGGACCTGCTTTGTGAACTCACCGGCGCCGAAGCGGCGACGGTGGTCAACAACAATGCCGGGGCCGTCCTGCTGCTGCTCAACGCGCTGGCGCTCCGCAAGGAAGTCCCGGTCTCCCGCGGCGAACTGGTGGAGATCGGCGGCGCGTTCCGCATCCCCGACATCATGTCACGTGCCGGGGCCAAACTCGTCGAGGTGGGCACCACCAACCGGACCCACGCCAGGGACTTCGAAGAAGCCCTCGGGGACCGGACCGGTCTCATCATGAAAGTGCACACGTCGAACTACATGGTGCAGGGCTTCACCGCGAGCGTCGAAGAACCGGAACTCGCCGAAATCGCCAGGGCGGGCGGCGTGCCCTTTGCCGTGGACCTGGGCGCCGGTGCGCTGGTCGATCTCGAGCGCTGGGGCCTGCCCCACGAACCCACACCGCGCGAAACCATCGCGGCGGGGGCCGACATCATCACTTTTTCCGGGGACAAGCTGCTGGGCGGCCCCCAGGCCGGTTTGATTGTCGGGCGGAAAGACCTGATCGCGAAGCTCAAGAAAAGTCCGCTCAAACGGGCCCTGCGCTGCGACAAGGCCACGCTTGCGGCACTGGCCGCCACGCTGCGGCTGTATCGCGACCCGGACCGGCTGGCCGATCGCCTGCCCACACTGAGTCGTCTCGCACGCAAGGCCGCGGATATCCGTGCCGATGCCGAAGCGCTCCTCGGCGATGTCTCGAACGCGCTGGGGGACGACTACGAGGTGGCGATCGCCGATTGTGCCGGTCAGATCGGCTCGGGCGCGCTTCCGGTGGAAACCCTGGACAGCGCCGCCATCACGATCACACCGCTCAAGGCGCGCGGCCGGGGTGCCGCGCTCAAGCGGCTGGCCGCGCAACTCCGTGGCCTGCCGGTCCCCGTCATCGGCCGGGTCCAGGACGACGCGCTCTGGCTTGATCTGCGCTGCCTCGACGATATGGAGGGCTTCCGGGTCCAGCTGGCCGGACTGGCTACCCGATGATCATCGCGACCGCTGGACATATCGATCACGGCAAGACCCTGCTGGTGAAGGCCCTGACCGGCACGGACGCCGACCGCCTGCCGGAAGAGAAGAAGCGAGGCATGACCCTCGATCTGGGGTTTGCCTACACCAACCTGCCCAACGGTGCGCGGCTCGGCTTCATCGATGTGCCCGGCCATGAACGGCTGGTGCACAACATGCTTGCCGGAGTGACCGGGATCGACTGCGCGCTTCTGGTGGTCGCCGCCGATGACGGCCCGATGCCCCAGACCCGCGAGCATCTGGCGATCCTCGATCTGCTCGGTGTGTCCCGCGGACTTGTGGCGCTGACCAAGATCGATCGGGTGCCCCAGGAACGGGTCGCGGAGGTGCGCGACGAGATCGACCTCATGCTCGCCGAGAGTTCCCTTTCCGGCGCGCCCGTCTTCCCGGTCTCCGCCGTCACCAACACAGGTGTCGATGCGCTGGCAGACCGGATCACCGAGCTGTCAGAAGAGGTCCACAGCAAGAGCGGCGGCGGTCATTTCCGGCTGGGGATCGACCGGGTCTTCACCGTCGCCGGTGCCGGCCTGGTGGTTACCGGTACGGCCTTCTCCGGCACCGTCACGCGGGAAGACCGCCTCTGGATCGCCGGGTTTGACACCCAGGCCCGCGTCCGCGGCATCCATGCCAACAATGCCGAAAGCGAAACCGGGCAGGCCGGTGACCGGCTGGCCATCAATCTGGCCGGGATCGACAAGGACGACATCGCACGCGGCGACTGGCTTGTCGCGGACCCGGTGCTCGGTCTCTACAAGAAGCTCGATGTCCGCCTGCGGGTAGTGGCCGATGCGCGCCGTCCGCTCCGGCATTGGACCCCGGTGCATGTGCATGTGGGGGCCAAGAACGTGACCGGACGGGTTGCGGTCCTCGGGGCAGACGCGATCGAGCCGGGAAAGAGCGTGCTGGCACAACTGGTCCTCGACGAAGCACTGGGTGCGTGCGCCCGGGACCGCTTCGTGATCCGGGATCAGTCGGCGCAGTTCACACTCGGTGGTGGCCATGTGATCGATCTGTTTCCGCCCCGGCGCGGTCGCGCGCGGGCCGACCGCCTGGCCATGCTGGAGGCATTCGACACACCCGACCATGCAGCGGCGCTCGCCGCCGCGCTGAGCCTGTCGGAAACCGGGCTGCCGGTGGGTGAATTTCTCGCCACACGCAACCTGTCCGAAGGTGAAGCACAAAGCACCTTCGACGCATCAGGCGCGGTGATCGCCGGAGACGGCGCGGATCGCCTTGCCCTGTCCGAGGCTGCCTGTTCGGCGCGTCGGGGCGAGTTTCTGAGCGCGCTCGACAAGTTCCATGAGACCAATCCCGACCGGCTCGGGCCGGCTGCCAGCCAGCTTCGCCGCAGCCTCGGGCGGTACATTCCCGAGCCGCTGTTCGACGCGCTTGTGGCCGCTCTCGTCGCCGACGGCACGATCGCCAGCGATGGCATGCTGCTCCACCGGCCCGCACACCAGCCCGGGCTGACCGGGGACGATGCCCGGCACTGGGCGCTGCTGCAGCCGCTGCTCGAAGAAACACCCGAGGCCCCGCCGGTCATTCATGACCTGGCGGCGAATACCGGCCTGACAGTCGGCGCGGCCATGAAGACCCTGCGTCAGGCGGTGCGCATGGGCATAGCCGTTCAGATCGCGGGCAACCGCTTCTTCACCCCCGCTGCACTCCGCGCCCACGCGGACACCTTTGCCGAAATGATCGAACAAGAAGGCACGGTGGGGGTTTCGGATTTCCGCAAGGCTGCCGGGATCGGGCGTAATCTCGCGGTCGAGGTTCTGGAATATTTCGACCGCCTGAAACTTTCACAGCGCGACGGCAATGTCCGCCATCAGGTCAAAACGGTCGAAGACGTTTTCGGGTCCGCGCCGAACGACTAGGGACGAACGATTAGGGACGCACAAACGCGTAGTTGATCACCTGTTTCACACCGTCGGTCTTCGCAACGGTATCGATGGCCTTGTCGAGTTCCGGCTGGGACCGGGCCCGGCCGAGCAGATAAACCGTCCCGAAGGAATCCACCGCCGTGCGGAAGTTCACATCGGCCACGCCGCGGGTTGAGACCATCTCCACATCGACCTTGGTTTCCAGCACCAGCACATCGTCCCAGGCCAGCAAATCGGGGCGGCGCTTGCGTTCTTCATCGCTCATGAAGACCGCGTGCCAGAACAACTCCTTCAGACCGCGCACCTTCTCGACCTCTTCCTTGAAACTGTCATGGGTTTCCTGATCCGGGAATATGCCCGTGATCAGCAGTTTCTGTTCGTAGATTTCGGACGAGGCCTTGATCGTGCCGATCTCGGCCATGATCGCATTCACATCGATCACGATCCGGTTGTCCTTGGCGATGTCCTCGGCGCTGCGCGCCTCGATCGCCCGGTCGATCAACGTTTTGGGAGACTTGAGAATGTCACCCAGTTGCGCACCGGCCGGCGCGGGTACGAAAGCAAGCGCGGGCGCGGCCAGAAGAGCGGCAGCTGTGGCTTTTTGTAGTCGCATGAGGATTCCTTTCGAAAACCCAACGTGAAAGCCCACCATGTTGTTCGCCTCCTGAGACTGACTAAAAACCATCCGATTGATGCCACCGGCATCCCATGCGGTACCCCCTGGCCCGCGAACGGGTCAACGCCGGCACATCAAGCTGACACCGGCACGCAATTATATAGATATCAATTGTGGCAGCGATGCGGAGATACGCAGGCATTCTCTGCGCTATGCCATCCCCGGCATGCGGGTCCAGTCGAACAGATGCCGGTGCGCCGGATCAACGGCGGCCAGGGTTGCGTCGTCTATAATCAGTGGTTTCTGACGTGCGAAATTAAAGACATCGCGGAACCACGGACGCTGGTAGGTGTTGTAAAGTACCGGCCGCGGCGCTTGCGAGCGGTTGGGCGTACCGTGGTGCCAGATCCGCGAATCGAACAGGATCGCATGGCCCACCGGCACCTCGGGCAGGATCGGAGTCCCCGGCGGCTCCTCGGTCACCGAGAGATGGCTGCCGGGAAAGAACGCCGTGGTTCCGTTCGTCGCGTTCATGTCCACCAGCGGCAACACCAGCGTGACGCAATAAACCGGCACCTGGGCGCCAATCTCGGCATCCTCGAAGAGCAGCGGCATGTCGACGTGAAATTCCTGGTCTTCCGAACCCGGCAGGGAGGTGACGGCAACAAGGCTGCCCAGAATGACATCAGCGCCGAGCAGGGCCCGGATCAGGGGCATCGCACCCGGATTGGCGTAGATGGCCGGATCGGCGAGCGCCCCGGACACCGCCACCGAAATCATGTTGCGGCGATCGCCCACATGGCGCGCATCGTCGTATTCGATGTCTCTGTGATAGGCCGCATAACGCTCGGAGTAGTCCGCATGGACGGCGGCCACCAGCTCGGGCGAGATCACATCCTCCAGGATCATGACGCCGGCCTTTCCGAAACGCGCGCAGGCAATATCGCGCACAACATCAGGCACGGGCGCACCTTGCGGAAGCTTGATCCTTGGAATGCCAATATCGCTCATGCTGCGAGATAATCCGTTCGGATTGCTTGAATGGACGAGCCTAACATCGGAGAGTCTTCTGACCCAATCGGGCCGAAAAGAGAAGTCGGCATAGTGGAGACACAGATGACGCAGGTCACACTCGAACAGGCGCAGGAAATCATCAGGGTGGCACTCAAGCACGGTCGGGAGACCGAATGTCTTCCGCTTGGCGTTGCCATCCTCGATCCGGGCGGGCATTTACTGGCCTTTGCGCGGGAAGACGGCACGAGTTTTCTGCGTCCGCAGATTGCGCAGGCTAAAGCCTGGGGGGCCCTCGGGATGGGGATGGGAAGCCGGGCTCTGGTGGAGCGACCGGACCGGTTCATCCAGACTCTCAACGCAGCAACCGACGGGAAAGTCCTCAACGCCCCCGGCGGCGTACTCATCCGGAACGAGGCGGCCGAAATTCTTGGGGCGGTCGGCGTCACCGGCGATGTTTCCGATCGGGACGAAGCCTGCGCGATCGCCGGGATAGAAGCGGTCGGTCTGATCGCAGATGCAGGTTAGGAGAAGTTCATGAGCATATCCGTCATTCACACCCACGACGTCGAGATCGAACGCATGCAAGAGCGTGACGGCTGGGCGATATCGGAATTCCGACTGCCGATCACCGGAGAGATGGGCAGCGCAACAACGGTGTTCCACTCGATCTTCCGGCCCGGCTCGACCCACGCCAAGCACCTGCACACGGTCAGCGATGAAATCGCGGTGTACCTGTCGGGATATGGCGTGGTGGGACAGGGCGACAGCCGGGCGGTGGTAACCGCCGGGCATTGCCGACTGATGCCGAAAGGCTCCGAGCACTTCTTCTACAACGAAACACCTGACGAGGATGCCCGGGTCATCGGCTTCTATATGAACGCCCCGGACGTGGCCGGAACCGGCTACCAGTTCTGCGGCAATGCGACCGAAGAAGATCTCGCCGCCCCGCGCGATGGTCTGAATGACGGCATTCTGGTGCGCCTCGAAGACACTGAGGAGCCGCAAGGCAATCTGCCCGATTCGTGGGCGGACGCAACCCTGCGCGCGCCGATCGGCAGCCACAATGGCAGCCCCAACGCGCTGCTGCATGCCACCCTGCCGCCGGGCGGCGCCATCGCCATGAACCGACTGACCAAGGCGGAAGCCATCTATTTTGTCGAGAAGGGCCGCGGCGAAGCCGAAGACGGTTCAGGCACGGAAGAACTGCGCCACGAGAGTTTCGTCTTTGTGCCGAAAGGTCAGAACCATGCGGTCCGGAACACAGGTTCGGACAACATGGAGCTGTTTATTGTGCTGACAGGTGCCGGTGGCCTCGCCGAAGCGGTCTAGGAACCAATCGACGGGAAACTAGGCCGCCTTCTTCGAAAACAGCCCGTTCAGCGCGAGCGCAATCGTGTAGCCGAAGGGCAGCACCATGACCGTCGTCAGGAGCGGCAGCCAGACAAGAACAAACGGCTCGGGCCCGCCTCGGATTTCAAACGCCATCACCGTGACAAAAGCGGTAACCGCCGATCCGACATAAGCCTCGCGATGGAAATCGTTGAAGTTCTCCAGGCGACCGGTGCGGCCATCATTATCAGATGCCTTGAAAAACCTGCCAATGAACAACATCACGACCGGCATCAGAACAAACGGCAATACAAACAGAATTACAACTTCGCCAAACGTCATGACGTCCCTCCACTGGTGTTCCGGTATTTGATATCCCCCGGATGCCCCATAGATACAATGATCCGAGCTGGGGATACAAGACTGTCATGATTGCAACGCAGCCCGCAAAATTGCACGATAGGGATCGTCTCGTGCCGTTTGGCACATGTTTTCAATGAGAAGGACTTGATATGTCTGACAAGCTTGGCATCGGTTCAGCCTTCCCCAATCTGACGTTGAATCTCGTCGATGGCGGAACGCTCGACCTGCCGGAGAGCCTCGGTTCCGGATACCGGGTCATCTTGTTCTATCGCGGCCACTGGTGACCCTATTGTCGCCGTCAGTTGGTCGGCTACGCAAATCTGAAAGACGAGTTTGACAAGCTCGGCGTCTCTATAGTCGCCGCGAGTGTTGATCCGATCGAGAAAGCCAAGGAAGTGGCTGATGAGGTCAACTTCCCGGTCGGTTATGGTGTCACCCGCGAGCAAGCGGATTCACTGGGCTCCTGGTGGGAAGATCGCCGCCAGATCATTCAACCGTCGGAGTTCGTGTTGGGCCCCGACAGCAATAATGTCATTTCCGCGAGTTACAGCGATGGCCCGCTGGGCCGCATGGATGCCGCAGACATTGTCAAAATGGTGAACTTCTACGAGTCCCAGAAGAACAAGTAGAGTCAGGACACATGTCTGACTTTTGCGCGCCGCGCCGGGTTTCCGGTGCGGCGTTTGCATGTTTAGCCACTTATCAGTCCGCACCGAAACAGCTAGACTTCTCCGCAGCACAAAACAGGAAAGGGAACACCGCGATGATCGCATTCGATCTGGAGGCCGAACAGGTCTTCGACCCACAGAAACATGTCGAGAAAATCCTGGAAACCGTATCGGGCGGGGACGTCACGGTCGCCTGCTGGGAACCCGGACAGGTGAGCCCGAACCATTGTCATCCCGATTGCACGGAGATTTATTTCTGCTGGCAGGGCGGCGGCACCATGCGCACGCCCGATGGTGAGGTGCTGGAGGTCAAACCCGGCTCGTTCGTGGTCCATCCGCCGGGTGAAGTCCACGAGTATGAGAACGGGCCGGAACGCTCCCTGCTCTTCCGCGTACGCTATGGATCGGACATGGCGCCGCGGTTTGTCGAATGGCCGAGCAATCCGGAATTCAAGCAAAGCGCAGAAGATATTGCCTATTTTGAGGCCAACCCAACCTGAGATCGCATTTAATACATATATGAAAGTGTAAATTAAAAAGTTCTACGTTGTCATTGTGGGTTTAAGTCCTATATACCCTCGCGATCTTTAAAATCGCGAGAGTCGAAAGGACTTGGCCATGCGAAATTCCATCACCAAACTCACACTGCGCGGCGTTACCGCCGTCGCACTGGCCATGGGGCTGCTCGCCCATTCCGGTGCCTCTGCCGACACCAAGCTGAAGGTGGCCTATATCCCGATCATGCCGATGGCGCAGCTCTTCGTCATGGAAGGCGAAGGCTGGACCGAAGA
>Ga0181560_10003895_pt1 | contig 13648 bp, 14 predicted proteins | sample 011ome_20_FD_133751 | JGI IMG/M metagenome (GOLD analysis project Ga0181560, IMG submission 133751) | Coastal salt marsh microbial communities from the Groves Creek Marsh, Skidaway Island, Georgia - 011509CT metaG (megahit assembly) | ecosystem: Environmental > Aquatic > Marine > Intertidal...
GGCCTGGCGCGTCCAGCCGACGGCACCGGGGTTGAGTCGCCCCCGTGCGTCGCAGAGGTCGACCGGCTCGGTCAATTCGGGCAGTGCCACACGGTCATCCTGCCCGACGTGCGACGGTCCCAGGCAACCAGCACACTCGATCCATGACCGACGAGCAGATGACCGACACCACCGGACTCACCCGCCGCCAGGCACTGGCCGCCGCGGCCGCGCTCTGTGGATTCGGAGCTGTCGCCGCCGCTGGCTCCGGTGCAGCGCAGGCGTCCGGCACCCTGCGCGTCCAGTTGTCCAAGTACCCCGCGCTCAAGAAGGTCGGCGGAGCTGCCGCCGTGGGTTCGCTCAACGGTGTGTCGGTGGCCGTCGTGCGCACGGGCAGGTCGTCGTACGTCGCACTCGATCGTCGCTGCCCGCATGCAGGCGGGATCGTCGCGCCGAGCGGGGGCGGGTGGGTGTGTCCCCTCCACGGCTCCCGCTTCGACCTCGACGGCGACAAAGTGAGCGGTGTCACACCCACAGGACTGCGCAAGCTCAAGAGCACGCTCAGCAAGGGCGTCCTCACCATCACGGGCTGACCACCGGGCTGCCCGACAGAGGCGGCTCCGCCGACTCGCCGGGCCACAGTGATCACTGACCGGGCAGACTGTCCCGATGCGCCTGCGCTGGATCGCCCCTGCCCTTGCCCTGGGGTTGATCTTTTCCCTCGGGGGGCCCGTGGGCGCGGCGCTCGCCCCCACACCTGCGCCCTCCGCCATGGCCGCTGCGGTGACCTCACGCGACAAGGCCGAGGCCCCTAACGTCCTGCTCATCCTCACCGACGACCAGCGCGCCAACACCCTCGTGGGCATGCCGCGGGTCATGGAGGAGCTCGTGGGCAAGGGGACGACCTACCCCAACGCCTTCGTGCCGACCTCGTGGTGCTGCCCGAGCCGCGCGAGCCTGCTGTCCGGCAAGTTTGCGCACAACTCCGGTGTCTGGGAGAACGCCCAGGCCTCGGCGTGGGGTGCCTGGTCGGCTTTCGCGAACGGCGGCGAGGAGTCCGACACCCTCGCCACGCGTCTCGACGACGCCGGCTACCGGACGGGACTCTTCGGCAAGTACCTCAATGACACGGTGGCCCAGGGCGAGGACTACCTGCCGCCGGGCTGGGACGCCTTCGACGCCTTCCTTGGCGGCAACTACACGCGCTATCGGCTCTCCTCCGATGAGAAGCCCGTCCGCAAGGACCGCCGCTACCTCACGGACCTCCTCGCCGATCGGACCCTCGACTTCATCGAGTCCACGCCCGAGGACACCCCCTTCTTTGCCTACTTCTCGCCCTTCGCGCCCCACTACCCCTACGACGCCGGCCCCTACGCAGGGTCCACGCGCGCCGCCGGGCTCCTCGACGACATCGAGGCGGCCACGAGCTTCCCCTCGCCCTCCACCAACCAGGAGGACATGAGCGGCTACCCGCGCTGGATGCAGAAGATCGAGCCATCCGACACCTGGGACAACGAGGGTCGCAAGAACCGCGAGACCATGACCCTCGAGGACGTCATCGAGCGCCAGGCCGACACGCTCATGGGAGTCGACGCGGCGGTCGGGCGCATGATCGACGCGCTGCGCGAGTCGGGCCGCCTCGACAACACCCTCATCGTCTTCATGTCCGACAACGGCTACGCCTGGGGCGAGCACCGCCTCCAGGGCAAGAACACGCCGTACGACGTGTCCGTGCGCGTCCCGCTCGTGATGCGCCTCGACGGCACCCTCCCGGCCGGCGTCGAGGACCCCCGCGTGGTCGCCGCCAATGTCGACGCCCACGCCACCATCCTCGATATCGCGGGCGTGAAGCCGGGCCGCATCGACGGGCAGAGCACACTCCGCTCCGACCGCGACGGCGTGGTCATGGAGGCCATGCGCTGGGTCGGGGCGCGTGGTCGTCCCGCCTACTGCGGCATCCGCACGGAGGACCGCCTCTACGTCCGCTACTCGACCGGCGAGGAGGAGCTCTACGACTACACGCGCGATCCCTATGAGCTCACCAACCTCGCGGGCGATCCGGCGTACGCCGACGACAAGGCGGCACTCAAGAAGCGGACACGCGAGGACTGCTCACCGATGCCGCCTGGCTTCGCCTGGGACAAGCGCGAACCGCGCCTGCGGCCACCCACCAATGTCCAGGTCACCTGGGAGAGCGAGGGCGTCGCACTCGTGACCTGGCGAGCACCGTCGGACGTCGGCCTGGAGATGCCGGCGTACCGCGTCTATCTCGGCGCGACCACCCGGGGCAAGCCCGTGTGCGAGGTCGAGTCCGTGCGCCTGTCCAAGGGGCTGCGCTGCCGCATTGAGGTCCCCGTCAAGCGCGAGGACCCCCAGGTGACGGTGGCCGCCGTACGACGCACCCAGGTGGCCGCGGCCGATCCCGTGGCGCTCGGCGCACGTCCCTGACGCTCACCGCGAGACCCCCGAACGACAGCGGACCGCCCACGAGGGGCGGTCCGTGTCGATGCGCGGAGGCGGAGGGATTTGAACCCTCGATGGGGTTTTAGCCCCAAACCCGCTTAGCAGGCGGGCGCCATAGACCGGACTAGGCGACGCCTCCAAGAACTAGCCGGGTCAGGTTACCGGGTCGGGGTGGGACACGGCACACTGATGTCGCGTGAGCGCAGAAGACCCCATGGTCTCCACCCTGGTCATCGACTGCGGGGGCGGCGGGATCAAGGCAACCGTCCTCGATGACGCCGGCACGATGCGCGCCCAGCCGGTGCGCGTGCCCACGCCGTACCCCCTCACGACCAAGCTCTTCATCAAGACCCTGGTCGACCTCTCCAAGAAGATGCCTCCCGCCACGCACGCCACCGTGGGGCTCCCCGGCATGATCCGGCACGGCGTCGTCGTGGCCACCCCGCACTACGTCACCGTGCGGGGCCCGCGCACACGCATCGACCCCGATCTCGTCAAGCAGTGGCACGGCTTCGACGCCCGCACAGCCCTGCGCGAGGCACTCGGCATCCCCGTGATCGTGCTCAACGACGCCGAGGTGCACGGTGCGGGCGTCATCGCGGGCAAGGGTCTCGAGCTCGTCCTCACGCTCGGCACCGGTCTCGGCTGCGCCCTCTTCGACGGCGGGCACCTGGCACCGCATCTCGAGCTCTCGCAGGCACCCGTGCGCTGGGGGCTCTCCTACGACACCTACATCGGCGAGCACGAGCGTCGACGCCTCGGCGACAGCCTGTGGTCGCGCCGGATCGTGCGCTGCATCGACGGCCTGCGCCCGATGTTCATGTGGGACCGGCTCTACATCGGCGGCGGCAACTCCCGCCACATCACGCCGAGCCAGGTGGTCAAGCTGGGCGACGACACCGTCATCGTGCCCAATGCCGCGGCGCTCGTGGGAGGAGCACGCGCCTGGCAGCTCCACGTGGAGTTCTAGGCGCGCCAGATCGGGCGTGTCAGGCAGGTGGGGCCGCCCTCGCCCTTGCTGATCTCGCTCGCCGCGTAGACGTGCACTTCGCAGCCGCGAGCCGCGAGCGCCTCGGCGGTCGCGTCATTGCCCGAGGCGATGACAACCACGCCGGGGGCCACCGCGAGGACATTGCAGCCGAGCGTGAGCCAGTCCTCCTCCGGGATCGGCAGGAGCTCCATGCCGCGACGGCGTAGCTCCTCGAGCATCGCCACGGGAGCGAGCCGCTCATAGACGACGGCGAGATCCGCGCGCACCGGCGAGATGACCGACATCAGATGCAGGCACCACTCCGGGCCCTGGTCGTGGGGTACGTCGTACACCTCGACGCGCACCCCCCGCGGACGCAGCATCTCCGTGAGCTGCGCGACCGCGACCGCATTGGTCCTGTAGGAGCGGCCCACAGCGAGGGTGGTGTCGTCCATCCAGAACATGTCGCCACCGTCGGCGGTCGCCGAGCCGGTCAGCGCACCGATCGTCGGCACGTCCGCAGCGGCAAGGTCGGCGGCAAGGCGCTCGCCCTCTCCCACGCGCACCTCCTTGGCCGCGCGGAAGGTGATCACGCCATCGCCGACGGTGAACGCCGGGTCGTAGGTGAAGCAGGAGTCCGGGAGCCCCTCGAGCGGAGGGAACTCGAGCACATCGCAGCCGAGGCGCTGGAGGATGCCGACGAAGGCCGCGTGCTGGTCGATGAGCAGGTCCACATCGAGGGGCTGTGCCCAGTGGGCGCGCGCGAAGTCGGAGGCCGGAGCGGGCGCGCGGACCGCCACGCGCCGGAGCGGTGCGGTCATCGACGTCACGCCGTAGTCCATGGGTCCTCCTCGCCGGTGCCTGCGTCGACCGCAGACACTAGCCGCCCAACCGGGCCAGGATCGAAGTAAGCCGCAACTGGTTGTACCTCAGCACGAGGAAGAAGACCATGTTGCCGAGGAAGACGATGCAGAACCACAGCACGATGAGCTGCCAGGGATTGAAGGGTACGATGACGAGGAAGGTGAAAGCGGAGAGGAAGTGCACCCACTCGCCGCGGCGCACCTCGACGAGATAGGCACGCAGGCTCGCAGCATCCATGCCGAAGAGCCGGGACTTGCTCTCCCCTCCGAGCCATGAGCCGCCCTCGGGGAGCCACCCCGCGAACCACGGGATCCCGAGGCGTCGATAGGCCCGCACCCGGTCCCATCGCGTGAGACGCAGCGGGCCCACGTCTCGAGCGAACCAGCGATCCGGGCATCGCGGTGCGAGGAATCCGATGAGAAGCGCGCACGCGACGAGGATGACCAGGTCGACCAGGGCGAGGCGCAGCATCGCGCCGACGTCCATGTCGCCTCCCACTGTCCCCAAACGGCTCCCGGACACGCTACTCGCACCTAACATGCACTCGTGGCTCTCTCCCGACGACGATTCCTCGCGGCCGCATCCGCACTCGCCGCCACCTGGGGCGTCTCGCTCGACACCATGGGACGGGCACTCGCCGCGCCGCTCCGCGCGGCCGACGCACCGACGACCCTCCTGCAGACCATCAAGATGTCGGCCCAGCCGGTGCGCGGCGACTACCGCGTCCTGCTGGCCGGGGCCGGCGAGGACTTCATCCCCCGATTCGACCTCCTCGGGCGCGTCGCCGACGACTCCCGGGTGACCTCACGGCGTTCGCTCTACTACTTCGCCCACCTGTCGGACATCCACGTCATCGACGCGCAGACACCGGCGCGGATGGACGCGACGCAGAGCCTCGTCCCCACCCTCTTCACCGACGCGTGCCGCCCCCAGGACACCCTCACGGTCCACGTGCTCGCCTCGATGGTCGACAGCGTCGTGGCATCGCAGACCAGCTCCGTCACGGGAGCGCCGCTGGCCAGCGCGCTGAGCACCGGTGACAGCGCCGACAACCTGTCGCAGCTCGAGACGCGCTGGTACATCGACACCCTCGACGGCGGCGAGGTCCTTGCCAACAGCGGCGCGGCCGGCGTCTACGAGGGGCCGCAGGTCTGGTCGGAGGCGACGTACGCCTATCACCCCGAGGATCCCTCGGGGGATGTCTACGGCGCGCGCGGCTATCCCACCGTGCCCGGCATGCTGGCCGCCGCCATCAGCAATCCCGTGCAGTCCCAAGGGCTGCCTGTGCCGTGGTACGCCGTCTACGGCAATCATGACGCGACGTACATGGGCACCTTCCGACCTGACCCCACGCTCTTCGCCTGGGCCGTCGGGGACCGCAAGGCCGCAACGGGAGAGGCACTCGCGGTCAACTGGCTGCAGGGCTACGCGAGCGATATCAGCGCTGCGCAGATGGCCGCCAACGCGATTCGCCAGCAGCTCGGCCTGCTCCCGGGCCTCAAGGCCATCACGCCCGATCCCGAACGAAGGCTGCTCGAGCGCACCGACTTCATGCAGGCGCACCTTGATTCGCCCGCGGTCCCCGGCCCGGTGGGGCACGGCTGGACGCAGGCCAATGTCGACAGCGGCCAGACATGGTGGAGCGCGGACCTCACGCCCTACCTGCGCGTCTTCGGGCTCGACACCTGCAACCTCACCTCGGGTGCGGATGGCGCGGTGCCCGAGGAGCAGTTCACGTGGCTGGAGGCCCAGCTCGCCCAGTGCGAGGCCGAGGGGCGCATGGCGATGGTGTGCAGCCACCACAATTCCTTCACCCTGGAGAACGACGCCACGCCCATGTGGGGCGGACAGCGCCTGGTCCACGCGGAGGAGTTCGTCGCGATGCTGCTGCGCTATCCCGTGTGCATCGCGTGGCTCAACGGGCACACGCACGTCAACACGATCACCGCGCATCTGCGCGAGACGGGGACGGGCGGCTTCTGGGAGATCACTACGGCCTCCTGCGTCGACTTCCCCCAGCAGCAGCAGCTCATCGACATCGTGGACAACCGCGACGGCACGATGTCGTTCTTCGTCACGGCGCTCGATCACGCCGCACCGCCCACGTGGACCCCGGGCGATCTCACCCAGACCGGGCTTGCGTCCCTCAGCCGCGAGCTGGCGGCGAACTCGTGGCTTTCGGATCCGCCACGCCTCGCCGGCTCTCCACTCGATCGCAACGTCGAGTTGCTGCTCCCGGCACCCTTTGACCTGTCGGTGATCACCGACGCGGCCGTCGAGGCCGAGCAGATGCGGGCCAAGGCCCAGCTCCTGGCCCACGGCGGTGCAGCATGAAGCGCCTCGTCATGGGTACGGCGGTCTCCCTGGCGGCTGTCGCCCTCACCGCGTGCTCCCAGGTGGCCTCGCTCACGCCGGTGGGAGGCAGCAGCCTCACGAGCGTGCGCAACGCGGCAAACGACGTACTCGTCCAGCAGCAGGTGCCCATCCTCGTGGCGCCCCAGTGCACGGCGGTGGACACGGGCTTCACCTGCGTGGGCTCCACGGTCGACGGAGCGGAGATCCTCGTGACGGCCGAGGGCACCACGCCCTTCGCCCTGTCGATCTCCGTCGGTGGCTCGGTGATCTTCGAGGGCAACGCGACGGACGTGCTCGAGTCGGCCGTGCAGGAGGCATCGTGACCACCGACACCGAGGCCGCACCGCTCTATCGCGTGAGCGTCCTGGCAACCGGCTTCACTCGGATGTGGCGCGCCTGGCGCGTGCTCATTCCGGTCGTCATCGTCAACGCCCTTCTCCAGGGACTGCTCCTGCTCCCAGGGGCGCTCCCCTACCTGTCCGTGGCGTTCGTGCTCGTCGCGCTTCTGTCGTTCGTCGTCCTCGTCGCTTCATTCGGAATAGTCGCCGCAGCGATGCTGCAGGCGGTCGAGGGGCCCGTATCGGTGGTGGCGACAGCGGATACCCTGCGCGCCCGGGCACTGCCCCTGCTGGCGTGGTCGCTCGGCCTGGCACTCATCGTGACGGTGGGCTTCGCGCTCTACCTGATCCCCGGCCTCGCGCTCTTGGCACTCACGCCCTACCTGCTTCTCGCGGTCGAGGACGGTCAGCGCAATCCCCTGGCGGTGAACTTCCGCACGATCGGAGCACGCTGGGGGCGCTGGCTTGTCACCGTCGCCATCATGGGGGCCATCTGCTTCGCCATGTGGTTCCTGTCCGCCCTTGACGGATTCTTCGTCACCGGGGCCCCCGGGGCGATCATCGCCTGGCTCGTCCTGGGCCTCGTGGCCAGTTGGTTCACCTGCGCCTGGGCGCTCGTCTACCGCTCCGTGAACCTGCGCTAGGCACGATGCACGAGGGCCCCGGCCACCCTTACGGGCAACCGGGGCTCTCGTGCGTTTTCTTTCGATTAGGTGAGCTGGGACGAACAGCTCGGTTCGCTCGAGCAGACCGGGAATCGACGCGGCGCCTGACGGCCGGCCTTCTCCGCGAGCTTGTTGAGGTCGAGGTGGTAGGCGATGTCCATGGAGCCATCCGGCAGGAAGGCCCCCGAGACCTGGCCAACACTGCTGAAGCCGGTGTACGAGTCAGCCCACGGCAGCTTGGTCATGACGACCGGGCCCTTGCCGATCCAGCCGTCGCCGCCCTTGGCATTCTTGGCGCACTTGTCCATGTGCTCGCTGCACAGGCGCCACTGCTCCACGCCCTTGACGATGCCGTTCTTCACGCTCGTCACGTTGATCCGGTACTGCATCTTGATCCCGGACTTCAGGGTCGCTCCCTTGAGCACCAGGACTCGCTCACCGGTCGTGGCATTGCCCTCGGCTGCCTGAGCGGGCAGGGCCGGGGCGATGACGGCGAGGCCCATAAGAGCGCTGGCACCGATGACGGCCCACTTCTTCTTACCTGAGATCACGATTCTCCCTTCGGCTGATGTCCTGCGGACATGTCGCAGACCGTAGGGAATCCTGCGGCTTCATTCCTGCCGGGAATACCGTGCTAGTACTCGTCTTTGCGGCCTATCTGGTGAGCCGGATGCGCACCATGACGCCCTTGCCCACGCCCGATCCGACACCCGGTCACGGGTAACTCCCCGTCAGTGGTGCTGTGGTTTCCACTTCACGCGAGCGCGCCCGTCGCGGCAATCCATAGCGTTGCGCCTCGGCGACTAGAGTGAGCGCGATGGTCAGAACCCCTCAACCACGGCGCCGGCAGGCGCGATCCCTGGCGAATGACGCCCGGATCCTCGATGCCGTGGTGTCACTGCTCGACTCCAAGGGCTGGGAAGAAACCTCCATCACGGGCATCGCCGCTCAGGCGGGACTCACACACCCCGCGGTCCTCGACCGCTACTCCAATCGAGCGGCTGCCGTCGTCGCCGCATGGGACGAGCGCCTTGCCACCGACTTCCGTCGCGCACTCTCGGCCCTCATTTCGGTAGTAGACACGCAGCCGGTTGATGCCGACTCCCTGCTCGACGTACTCGACTACTTCGTGTATCCGACGCCGGCGACGCGCGCAGCCGCCGAGGTGTTGCTCGTCGCGCGATACGACACGACGCTCGCCGAGGCAGTCGACCGGTCCGTCGGATCGGATCTGCAGGAGTGGCTCACTCCCACGCGTGGTCGGCTCACGCGAGCTCAGGCAGCGCGGCGGGGATTCGTCATCGGATTGGCCATCGGCACACTCATCGAGTCGCGCCTGCGCATTCCCGAGGACGACTTCGACCTCACCCAGGATGTGCGGCACATCGCCGCCGCTCTCAGCACGCGTGAGTTGCCGACGAAACTTCCCTCCGAGCGGGCCGAGCATCTCTTCGAGCCGCCCCGCTTCGACCTCCAGGATCCCGCCCTCGAGGACCTGCTCGCGGCCACCCTTGAGGAGGTGGGTGAGTTCGGCTTCGAGGCGGCCACGGTCAAGCGCATCGCTTCACGTGCCGGCTACACGACGGGTCTCATCTTCCGCCGCTACGACCACAAGCTTTCGCTCTTCCTGGACGCAACCCAGCGCATGCTCGCGCAATCGGGGGTGGCCAACCAGGAGTACCAGGTGCGCATCGCCGCCGCGACGTCACCCGGTGTCGCTGACGCAACGATGACGCGCGAATTCATGCGACCCGAGCACAGGCAACTGCGCACCATCGCCTACGAGCAGTACCGCATCGCCTGGCACGACCCGGTCATGCAAGGGACCTTCGCTGCCGCTCAGGACGAGATCCTGGCCTACTACGTGAGTGCCGCACCGGAGTTATCCCTGGAGCAAGCACGCGGGCGAACCTTTCTCGCCTTCGCCCGCGGTGCAGGCATGGGCGCACTCGCGGACCTGTCCTCCTCTGCCGCTGATCTCCCCTACGACGTCGTGAGCGTGCCGCTCGTCGAGCTGAGCGGAGGGAGTGGGATTTGAACCCACGGAGACGGGTTACGCCTCAACGGTTTTCAAGACCGTCGCCTTCGGCCGCTCGGCCATCCCTCCTTGCCGGGTGCGCGCACCCGACCGCATAACCCTACCGGGGCGGTCTCACGGGGTCGGCGCGACGAACTCCACCGCGGTCTGAGCCACAGCGATGATCGCCCAGGTGCCCCGGTCGTCCGCTGTCGTCACGCGGTACGCCGGGAGGATGAGCAGCGCGCCGTCCGGCTGCCAGTACTGGGCCAGGGAGAGATCCGCGTCCGTGGCCGTCATCGGATCCCACCACACCTGCACCCGTCGCGGATCACCCTGGGGCACCGTCGTGGTCCCTTCGGAGGAGACGGTCGCGTTATCGCGCGCTTCGGCGAGAGGCACCGCGATGCCGCCATCGAGCGGTGTCGGCCCGAAGGCCGCGAAGCGCGGATCGCTGGATCGGGTCACCGCTGTGCGTGCACCCACGATGGCGTAGGCCGGCACTTGCTCCAGGCCCGCGGCGAAGCCGTTGGCCCACGCGACGCTCTCACCGGCAAAGGTGAAGTTCCATGCCAGCTGGGTGCGCTGGCCGTCGACGCGCTGCCACGCGGTGACCCACGTCGAGTAGTTGTCGGAGCCCGACTCCCACTCGATGTCGATGCCATCGACCTCCTGGTCGGAGACACCCAGGGTTGCCAGGATCTTGCGCGCCTCACGCACGGCGTCACGCTCCGACAGCGGGGGCACCTCCGGGTCGCACGCCTCCGGCACAGCGCCGGGAGACCCTGCACTAGACCCGTCCGCAGGAGCGGGCTGCGGCTCGATGACCGCACCGCAGGACCACGGATCCTGCGAGGGATCGGAGTAGGACCACGACACGGTCGCGTCGTCGCCGATCCAGATGGACGGCCCGGTGCCGTCATTGCTCCCGACCATCCACCCGTAGTCCTGCTGGACGGGCTCGCCCGGCACAAGAAAGGCACCGGCCAGCTGGCGTGCGAGAGCTTCGACGTCGACACCGGCGGAGTCGAGGCGATAGCCGGGTGCCGTCCCCGGGATGTCGAGCAGGTCAGGTCCGGGCAGCATCGAGACGCCGTACCCGGGATAGATCATCGCCTTGTCCGCGACCGCCGGGCTCGTCGCGGCGGTCATGGCCTCCGGCGCGCCCACGGGCGTATTCGCGCCCGCCGGCTGCCCCGCGACCACGGGGATCGGAGGAGACGCAGCACCGACGACGGGGAGCGACTCCTCCGGAGCGGGCGCGGCCACGACCTCACCCGAGGGAGCGGTCACTCGGCCGACGGCGACGCCAGCCACCGCGGTGCCAGCCAGGAGGACGATGCCCGCGGCGACAGCACCCACCGTGATCGCCGTACGCCGACGGCGCATTGGCACCACCGTGGAGCGCTCCTGGGCGCGAGCGCGGATCGCCTCGAGGTCGGGCTCGGGTGCTCCGGGAGCGGGGTCAGCCCCCTGCAGGCGTGAGATCGGATCGCGGGTGTCGTCAGCCATGGTGGCCTCCTTCCACCCACGTCTATGTCAGCTGGACGCCGTTCCTTGCACTCCGGCGACAGAATCCTCGAATCTCGTGCGCGCACGCGACAAGGCCGCGGCCGCTCCGCCCTCGCTGATGCCCAGGGCGGTAGCAAGCTGGGCGCCGCTCAGGCCCTCCCAGGCGACGAGGCGCAGGATCTCGCGATCGCGGGGCGTCAGCCCGCGCCATGCTTCCGCGAGCACGGCGTCGTCCGTGACGATCTCGGCCGGATCGGACTCGTCGATGGCATCCAGCTCGCCGAGATCCGCGGAGGGCAGGTCCTGGGGGCGGCGGCGATAGTTGGCGAGCACGCGCCGGGCGACGGCGTAGAGCCAGGGCAGTTCCGCCCCCTCGGGGATGTCCGCCCGCCTGCGCCAGGCGATCACGAGGACATCAGCCGTGAGGTCATCCGCGGTCGACGCCGGATCCGCGCTGCCCACGAGGCGGCGGTAGAGGTAGCGGCGCACGTCGAGGACGTGGGCGTCCACCATCTCCTCGAGGGTCACCGCACTCCTTAACTCGCCGGCCACGTGGGTCTGTGACGCAGGGTCGAGTCTGCCGGATCCGGCGAATTTCCCTGGAATGCACCCGAAGTCCCTCCTCGCACACCTAGCCTCGGCCCCGGACCCAGGGAGGCACATATGGCACAGCACGACGTCGTGGTCATCGGAGGAGGCACCGCGGGCATCACCGCGGCAGCGCGATTGCGCAACGCGGGCGTCGCCGATGTCGCGATCATCGAGCCGAGCAGCGTGCACTACTACCAGCCGCTATGGACTCTGGTGGGCGGCGGCGAGGCGAACATCGACTCCACCGTGCGCCCAGAAGCCTCCGTCATCCCCAAGGGCGCTACCTGGATCCAGGGTGCAGCTACTGCAGTCGACCCTGCGGCACAGACCGTCACACTCGACAATGGCCAGTCCATCGGCTTCCAGTGGCTGGTCGTCGCCGCCGGCATCCAGCTCGACTGGGGCAAGATCCCCGGACTCGAGGCGACCCTCGGCAGGAACGGCGTCTCGAGCAACTACCGCTATGACCTCGCTCCTGTGACCTGGCGCAACATCCAGGCGACCTCCAGCGGTACGGCGCTCTTCACGATGCCTCCCGGCCCGATCAAGTGTGCGGGCGCGCCGCAGAAGATCGCCTACCTCGCGGCCGACCACTGGCGACGCCAGGGAGTGCTCGGCAGCATGGACATCCATCTCATCCTGCCGACCCCCGGGATGTTCGGAATCCCCGAGTTCGCCGAGGGCCTGGCCAAGGCAGCCAAGCGCTACGGCATCAAGGTCCACTTCGAGAGCAAGCTCGTCTCCATCGACGGCGACTCCCACACAGCCGTGATCAGCAAGCTCGATGGCTCCGAGGAGGAGCAGCTCACCTTCACGATGACCCACGTGACGCCACCCCAGAGCGCGCCCGACTGGATCAAGGCCAGTCCTCTCGCAGACCCAGAGAGTCCCTTCGGCTACATGGGTGTCGACAAGCACACCCTGCAGAGCACGAACTACCCGCAGATCTTCGGCCTCGGCGACTGCACGACGACACCCAACTCCAAGACCGGAGCGGCAGTGCGCAAGCAGGCGCCCACCCTGGTCGCCAACCTGATGGCCGCCCGCAAGGGGGCGGCAGCCGCGAAGTCCTACGACGGCTACGCGTCATGCCCGCTCATCACCGCCAAGGGCAAATGCATCATGGCGGAGTTCAACTACGACATGGAGCGGACACCCACCTTCCCCGTGCTCGACATGACCAAGGAGCGCTGGGACATGTACATGGTCAAGAAGCACGCGCTGCCCAAGATGTACTGGGACTTCATGCTCAAGGGCAGGGCCTAGGAGAAGCCGAGCCTCTGGGCGTCCTCGGGTCGGTCGATATCGACCGAGGCCGACCACCGGTCCACGATCGACACCACCGTTTGGGGACGTAGGTCGTCGACGACCTGGCGGATCGGCATGTCGCGGCCGTCGCCGTACGCCGCGAGCGCGGCCTTGAGCGGACCTAGGGCGTAGATCGCCGTCATCGGCTGCTCTCGGCCGCTCGCATCCGTCACGACTGCGGCCGCCGCATCGTCGATCACCTGGCGCAGTGCCGTCACCGCCGATCCGCCCGCGGGTGCGTCGCCGGCAAGCACCGCGACGTGGGTGACTTCGTCGGGGAGGCAGGCGACACCAGCGATGAGCGCCGCGCAGGGCCCGCCCCCCGGAGGGTCCTCGCGAGTCCAGATGACACCGCCGCCGACATTCCGCTCGGGACCGACGACGATCACGGGGTCGGCCACTTCGGCGACACCGGCGACGGTGAGCTCGAGCAGCCCGCGTCCCTGGTCATCGCGCAGCGCAAGCTTGTCGGAGCCGAAGCGTCGCGCCTCGCCTCCCGCGATGACGATCGCGGCTAGGGCGCCCACTCCGGCTTCCGCTTCTCGAGGAAGGCCGTCATGCCCTCCCGCGCCTCCACCGACGTGAA
>Ga0181560_10003901_pt1 | contig 13638 bp, 9 predicted proteins | sample 011ome_20_FD_133751 | JGI IMG/M metagenome (GOLD analysis project Ga0181560, IMG submission 133751) | Coastal salt marsh microbial communities from the Groves Creek Marsh, Skidaway Island, Georgia - 011509CT metaG (megahit assembly) | ecosystem: Environmental > Aquatic > Marine > Intertidal zone...
GGTCAGATCCTCGAACACGGAAACCAGCGCGTCACTGTTCGGGTCAGAGGGATCAACCCGACCGGTGTGCGAGCTGCCGGTGACACCGAAGGTATTATCTTCGTTGATATTACGGTCGAACATGAAGCCGTCGTAATTTGAGTGGGCGACGTTACCTCTGAATTCCTTGAAATTGGTTCGACGCGGCCATGTGTTCAGGCTGTCTTCCGAACCCAGAAAAGCACCGTTCGGATGTTCGGCAAGAGACAACCAGAAGCCGTTGGCGTCGGTACCTGCTGCCACGTTATCGACATAACTGTTATCCGGATTGGTTATCCAGTAAGCAGCTACCGTGTTGTCTGAAGGCAGCAGCACATTGGGTGAATTCTGGCCTCTGGGTCCGCTGTCCTGGCGTACCTCAGTGGACTCACCTTCCGCGGCAAGATTGGTAGGCTCACAGGACAGGGACGGATGGCACTTGACCTGGATGGCAAGGTTTTTAACGAACTCATTGTCATGCTCTATACCGTCCTCCATGAAAAAACAGTGGCCAACAATGTTATAGGTCACGTTGTTTTCAACACGCAAGTGGTTTGTGCCATGCACTGTGACACAGCGGTTGTAGGTATCGTGAATGGCCGCATTCCTGATGTACTGACCTTCACCACCGTCACCAACAAGATGCCAGTGAATCGGATAGCGGGCCAGCTCAAGGTGTTGTCCCATCCGGTTAAGCTCAACACCTTCGACATACATTTTGCTCGTGACCATCGCCATGATGTGTCCACCGAAATGTGAATCGGCGGCATCTTCGGATCCCTGCACTTTAATATTGCGAGTTAGCAACCCGACTTCACCGCGCTGATCCACCCCGTAAGTGATTTCACCGAAGTGCATATATTGCAGAGGTTCATCCATAGTAATGGCATTGCCAGAGATGGCTGTAATATGGCGGCGCTCGGCCTGGCGAGGATTGTAATCTGTTGAAGCAAGGACAATCTCATCACCCACCTGCCACTGGTCGGCATTGAGCACTTCAATTGTGCTGCTGCCCGCCTCGGCGGTCTCGGCCAGTTTGGTCCAGCTGTTAGTGCGGTTACCGTGCAGGTTTAATGTACCACCCGAAAGCATGATGCCACGGTCGCCCATCCCCATGAGCTGTTCGCCTTCGGTATTATCAGTCAGTGTGATGGTGGCCTTGTGTGTATGGGGGCTGGCCTCTGTACCTATCTCCAGTTCACCGAATACCAGAATCCACTCGGTGGTCAGCTCAAGATCTGTCTCATCAGAGAAGCTAAGTTTGCCGTTAATGGTCAAGCCACCCAGTGCTGGAGGGCTAACATCAAGAATGACTTCCTGGTCACTGGCAATGACCACCTTGTCACCTTCCGCAGGGATCTCGTTGCCAGGCCAGGTAGCAGGATCGGACCAGCGTGATTCCTGGGCCAATGCACTGTGAGAACTGAGAGTGCCGAGGGTACCGACGAGAAGAAAAAAGGCAGGCAGAGCCTTGCTAAAAATTTGGGTGAATGAACGGGTTGCTAAATACACCCGGGAAAACCAATTCATGATATTGCCCCTATATATAGTTATTGTTTTAGTGATTGTTATTTTATTCATCAAAAATGTGATCGAACAAGTCACAATCCTACCGCTAATTAAGCAGAAGGTGATGATATAACTGATATTCGTTAAAAAAAGGAAATATCAGGAATTACGCGCCCTGCGCCTGATTTTGGTACACTGCGCCCCTGGAGTCTATCGGATCTGGCTTGCCCTACTCCGGCAGCCTCAAGCCAATGGAATCAACACGCTTAAAGCCAATTGCAGTTTATTTTCCTAATAAAATCAATGTTCAGAATTCCCATAATGCCTTTTATTAGATTCTTGCCCGTCATCGTTTCAGTGATGATGGCGCAGAACATTCATGCAGCAGATGTTTCGCCGAATCAGCCTGATATAGACCACGGCGAGGCAATATTCAACACCATGTGTGCCGTCTGCCATTCAGTGCAGAAATCGGGGGGTCCCGTGGAGGGGCCTAATCTTCTGGGACTTGTTGGGCGTGAAGCCGCCAGTCAACCTGATTTCCCCAGGTATTCCTCTGCACTCAAGGCTGCCAATGTCACGTGGAGTGCTGAGACTCTCGATCGTTTCCTTGCCAACCCCATGGCGATGGTGCCCGGTACCATCATGCCGATGCTGATTGCTGACGATAAGACCCGGGAAGATGTGATTGCCTATCTGGCAACGCTTGAAGAGCAGGGATCAGAGTAACAAAAACACTTTCGCTTATTTTGCTATGCAAAATAAGCAGGATCACACATCTCTCAGCAACTGGTCATAAATAGCCATATTGAAATCGGCCGGCAGAAGGTTCTCGATTGAGCGAGCGAGATCGCGGGTCTCCAGCAGCATCAAACGGGTAATGCGTTTGTTGACTGCATCGTCGAGTCCGGGATTGAACCCCGGGCTAAGCGGGTCGAATGGCACCGCTGCCCCTTTAGTCGGCAGGTATCGCGCAAGGGAGTTCAGTGGCCCCAGCATGATGGCTTGTGCCAGTGCAACCTCAGGCGTGGAACTGCGCCGGTATGCTGAATCCAGTAACAACATCATGCTCCAGTAATTCATATTGCCGAGCCACGCCAGGGCCCTGAGGTCAGTATCCTCGATGCTGTTGGGCCGACCATCATAGGCCGTCGGATTTACCGGCACATCATAGCTCGGATAACGCGGATCGGTAGCGGGAAGCGACCAGATGTCAGGCGTGTCCTTGAGCAGTGGATGGGAAGTCTCGTAAAGAGAATGGAAAAACTTGAAGTGACCGTGCTCACCTTCCGCCTTGATATCCCCGATGTGCTGGAACCATGCGTTGTAATCGATGTCAGGGTCTCCAATTTCCTTGAGTTCGGCCAGCGTCGTGGTAATGGCATCATAGAGCTTGCCAACATGATTCGCCGAGATGGTGTCTTCATCAAGAGTGACCTTCATTTTGTCGATCAGGTAAGTCGAACCATCTTCAACTGATCTGACTCGCCCAAGTCGAACCGGATCGGCTTCGCAATAAGTGTACTTGGCCAATCGAACTGAGTTCAGCGGTGCGAGCTCGAACGGAAAGGGATACAGATCTGTCTCGTAGGGAAAATCCTGGCGCGTGAGTACCGGCGCGGCGCCAAGTTCCACCATCAACCGGTTTGCCCCGCGCAGATGAAGCATTTCCTCAATGATGACACCCATGAGCGAATCCGCATTCGCCGCCGGCGCACCGACAATCCCTGCATACTCGGGCTTGAGCGCATAGGCACCGTAAAGGTATTGCACCATGAGATCATGTTCGATCTCGGAGCCTTCTTTTAAAAGTCGAATAAGCTCGAGATAGGGATCGTCGAAACTGCGCTTTACCGTGGAAAATCGGTGCGTCTTTTTCGCAAGCACCTTTTGTGAGCCTGCGACCGTCCCAAAAATTGCCATACTGCGCAGGAGCGCACGGCGTGTTAAATCCTTGCCTTTCATAGAACGTAATTCCCAATTCTTAAGCGATACATCGGCAGTTATATTTAACAATTGTACTCGTTCTGGCAAACCTGGCTTTTATGGAACCAGACAACATTTATCCAACTAGAAGGCATTGATAACCTTCTGATGAGTGCTTGGGCAACAAAAAGGAAACAGATTTATGCACGCACCCTATCATCCAGCGAGAGAAAAATAGATCTGCCCCATTTTTAAACTCCAGCTTGCGCCAGGGCTGCAATTACCTACTGACATCCAAACTGGTTTGAGAATCTGAACCGCCACCAGCATTTGCAACTACAAACTTGACCCATAATGTTTCGCCATCGCTATAGTACGCGGTACCAGTGGCATCCTTTAATGCAGCCAGGTTACCTCTTTCCTCCCCACCAGCGACGGCGAATCCGGGAAGTTCAAAAATCACCCAGGAACCCTCATCCATTTCGCGCAGGGAAAGGGACAGGGACTCCCTGCCGGTCTCTACCCTTACTTCTGCTCCACTTCGTATCGTAGTTTGCCCGGTGTACTCCCATCGCCTGCCGTTACGGCTGAGCATGATCGGATCAGTAATGGGCCCACTGCCGAATCCCATGTTGCTGCCGAGGCCGAAGTGACCGAAATCGCCTTCGCAGACGGCAGCTCCCCATTCCGGCTTGATCTCACAAGCTTCTTCATCAGAGGCGATACCGTTATCCAGAACAATGTAGGCATCAGGGACACCGCCAACCGAGCCGTCCCGGTCATGGATCGCCGCGCCTCTCCAGGAATTACCCCTGCCCAGATCGGAGGCCCACCTGCGCACGAATGGCGGATAACTTACCGGTTTTGCATTGGTGAATGTCGCGCCCTCGATGGCGTTCTCGGTACTCATCCCGAAGCTGGTATACATCAGGTAGGAGAGTGCTCCAGCATCACGCATGTTGTTGGGTTCGAAGTTCATAAAGGTCGTATTCACCACATCATGACGCATATCGTAATACTCGTAACCCCGTATCGGGAAATCCGGGATACCGTTTGGAATGCTGCGACCATAAGCAATTTCTTCCGGTGTTTCGGGATTGCCAATATTGTCAGTTTCGCCGACGAACAATGAGTCAACCACTTTGGACGTATATTCGGCGCGCCCCACTGCGGCAGCTGCGTGGGTATAGCCGATGGCGTTGTCGGCCACTTTCAGATTGGTGAACAGATGTAACTCGCCACGGCCCCATACAGCGCCGTTACGGTTCTTGTAGCTGGTGAAATCCTCAAAATGTGATACCAGCATCTCGCTGTTCGTATCAGTCGGATCTGCATAGCTGACGTGGTAGTTGCTGCCGACAACACTGAACGTGTTATCGGGCCTGGGGCCACGGTCGAACATGAAACCATCAAAATTCGAGTGTGCAGTGTTGCCGCTGAATTCCCGGACTTTGGTTCGCCTTGGCCAGGTATTCGCACTGATCTCCGTTCCTTCAAATGCTCCTATCGGATGCACTGGCAGGGCAAACCAGAAACCAATCGCATCAGAACCGGCAGCCACATTGTCGCGGTAGATATTATCGGGGTTGGTGATCCAGAAAGTTGATGCTGTGTTGTCTGATGGAAGCAGGACATGCTCTGAGCTCTGTCCATTCGATGGCGGACGGCCCGGGCCGAGGTGAGTTGAGTCACACGGCAGGGTGGGATGACACTTGGTCTGAATACCTAAGTTCTTAACGACCTGGTTACCCTTCTCAATACCGTCTTCCATGAAAAAGCAGTGTCCCACGGTGTTGTAGGTGACATTATTTTCAACTACCAGGTTATCGGTACCATGAATGGTCACGCAGCGGTTATAGGTGTCATGAATTGCGGAATTCTTGATAAATTGCCCCGCTACGTCGCCGTTGATATGCCAGTGGATCGGGTATCTGGCAAGTTCCAGGTGCTGGCCCATGCGGGTCAACTCGATGCCGGAAACCGTCATCGTGCTGCCGTCCATCGCCATGATATGCCCGCCGAAGTAGGTGTCCTCGGCATCTTCAGATGCCTGGATCTTGATGTTGCGGGAGAGCATGCCGACTTCGCCGCGTTCATCGACGCCGAAAGTGATTTCACCAAAGTGCATGTAGTCGAGCGGCTCATTCAGGGTGATGCGGTTGCGCCTGATGCGGGTGATGTGGCGCCTCTCGGCCTGCCGCGGATTAAAATCCGTTGACGCCAGAACGATCTCGTCACCCACGCGCCAACCACTGGCATCAAGTACCTCAATACGGGTGTCACCTGCTTCGGCGGTTTCAGATAATTTTGTCCAGGAATTTTCCCGGTCTCCAAACAGACTCAGGGTCCCGAGTGCAACCAGTATGCCGCGATCACCCATGCCGTTGATGTTTTCCCCCGGGACATTGTTCGTCAGGGTTATGGTGGCATTGCTCGTATGAGGATCATTTTCACTACCGATATGCAGCTCCCCGCGCAGCAAAATCCATTCGGTAGTAAGCTCAATATCGTCATCATCGGAAAAGCTGAGGGAACCGTTAAGATTGATACCATTTAGTCCAGGCGGACTGACATCAAGGACGATGTCCATGCCCTCGCCAATGGTGACTATGTCACCTTCACCTGGAATCGTCCCGCTGGACCAGGTAGATGGTTCAGACCACAGACCGCTGCTGGCAGCCATCTGCGCCTGGGCACTAACGGTGAAACTGGCTGTAGTCAGGAATAATAGAAGGAACAAACGACTATGAATTTGCATGAAATCAGACCCCCTGTTTTTTATTTTCTGAAATTCCAGCTTTTGGGAAAAAGAGAATAGCATGATTGATAAGCGTTTTGCCTGTATCAGGCAAGCTGGTCAAAGGCTTCCTTAATTCTTGTCAATTTCGGTAAAGGGTAAGTTACTTGTCCTTTCCAGGGAAACTACCTTGCAGTGGTATCAGCCAATCGTCCGTTTGAACGCGCAATGCTATAATCGTGCTGCCCGAAATTCAGAAGCAGAAAATACACCTGAACTCCATGCGCGCTCCAGACCATCAATCATCCAACAGCATCATCCCCATTCTCGGCATCCTCACCGGCGTGGTTCTCGGCCAGGCCACACTGGCAGCTTCAGAAGAGCTTGTTGTACCTCTGACGGGGGAACAGGTATACAACAATGTCTGTATTGCCTGCCATTCCCCACCAGGCATTGGCGGTGCACCTGCTTTGGGCGATGCACAAGCCTGGGCTCCGCGCATTGCCCAGGGCATGGACACGTTGATAGAACATGCGTTGAACGGATTCACCGGCGACACCGGCGTGATGCCAAAAAAAGGCGAGCGTGTCGATCTCTCGGATGGGGAAATCATCGGGGCTATCGAATACATGGTCGAACAGGTCGCTGATCAAGAATAATTGGAAAAATAGATTTCAGGGGAAATGTGACTCTGACCCCTTGATAGTTCCTTTAGATAGTTTTCTTATACAAAATTTTGGGCGGCCAGAGTATAGCAAATTGATCTCCCTCCTTTATTACTGCTATTACCGCTACATTTATGGCTACTATATATAGATAATTGATTTTTCAACCTGACTGGCAAGGGGGCAAATGTGAAATTGGAAATTAATCGCGCGGCTCAACTAATCGCGGCTGCACTATTCGTGGTGGCGATAACGCAGTTGGTTTATGTGATACTCGGTGGAAGCGGTAATTCTCATATTGCCTATCCCATCTGGCGGATCGAAACCTTCATGGCGTTCGTCGTTGCAATTTTGGCATTCATTATCATAGACAAAAAACCGCTTGTCGGAGGATGCCTCGCGGTAGCCGGCATATTCAACGTCATCCAGACAGGATTGGGGCTGACCATGTTCTACCAGCTTGGCTATGGAGGTGAAGAGCCACCGAATCCGGTTTTCTTTCCCGTACTGTTCATGTCATTTTTTCTCTACTTCGCCGCTAAAGCAGCGCTGGGTGTAGCAGCACTGGTACTGGGAATAGAGCTCTGGCAATCAGTTTCCACCGGGATATGGCGCGTCATTGGTGTGCTGTCCGCCCTTGCGGGCCTGGGTGCCCTGCTGCTCAATGTGGCTGCCATGTTGCTGGGACTGGGTGTTGTCCCTTTTGCGGGCGCTTCCGGTGTGGTCGCCTCCCTGTTTGTCGGGGTTGTCCTGATTCAGGTGACGAAATCGACAAGTACTACTGCCTGATGTAAAACTCACATGCAGCGTCCAGAGGAGGAAGATATCTTCTTTTTCGAGTAAAGCATCTCTATACAGTTTTACAGTTTTCCTGATTCAACCTAACCAGAAGTTGTGAAAGTTGCCACCTGATCCTTCAGCATTACTACTTTATGCAATTGCTTTATTACAGCTCCAAAAAGCGCTGTGCACTTTGCGTATCACAGGGCATTTCAATCATTTCGAATTCCGGTGAATAGACCAACGTCATTTCGTAACTGACTGAACCGGTGAAAATATCCGGATCTGTCATTTCAAAACTGTAGGCAATACTTGCCCCATTCTGGCTCAACTCAAAACGTTCAATGAGATGCTTATCCGGACCTGAAGGCAGTTTCTGGGCGTTACCCATACCGTGTTCGATAAATCCTGCCGTATCAACCACCAGCACATCACCCTCCCAGTGTCCGATGGAATGACCCTGCACCGAAGGTTCAACACCTTCATGAGAACTTACGTTCATATGGATAACTCGTTCAACACTTTCAAGCTCTGTGCGAATTGTTATTTCGTCCTCGCCCAGGGTAATGACTTTCGCGTCTGGAATAATCATCAGGAACGGAGAGGCATAAGCCACACAGTTCTTGCCCGGGTTATCAGCGTTCTCGAAATTCTCAAAGGCGCGCAGGCCCGCCTCGGTCAATGGCCAGTCTGTTGGCTTAAAGAAAAAGAAATGTTCCCTTATCTCCTGCGTGATAGTGGTTCGCCACAGGCCGGCAAGACTGTCCGTACCGACTTCGGGTACAACGACTGCTGGCGCATTGGGATTGGCCCTGCGCATCTCCCGCAGCACACCATCGGGTGCTAACAAACGCGCTCCAAGTGCCATGGTTTGTCCAGCATTGAATGAAGGGTTTGCATAGATAGTGACCTGATCGCCCACCGCGATAGTGTCAGCCGCCCATCCGCGATTACGCATAATCACAGCCGAGGACGCTTCAATTTCCCAAACCTCTAGCTCCCCATCGTCGGATGTCGTTTCCAGTTGAATATAGGAATGCGGGTTAGCCCAGGTGTACTCGATCACCTTTCCCTCAAGTGTCACCTCCCGCTCCAGGTCATAGGGCGCCCAGCTGTGATGCGCCCACACTGGCGAGGCAATAAGAAAAAGAATTGACGCAATAAACGTCGGGCGTGAATCAGGATTGAACATTTGTTTCCCCTCTTGACTCATCGAATATAGTTTAAGGAAAAAATGAATACAACGATGATACTCAAGAAAAAGACTGAGCAAGGACATTACAAATTTCTACAATATTACTCCCGGGACAAATATGGATGCTCACGGCATTTCCTTTTGTTGTTTACAATGTCACGATTGGTTACTGTCATTTCTGATTTATAAATTGCTAGCGATAAACTCTTGAGTAAAAACCTTTCGGGAAACCTGTTCTACGATGTCATCATTCTTGGTGCCGGCGCAGCAGGGTTAATGTGCGCGATGACGGCAGCCGAGCGTGGCAGACAGGTGCTTGTGCTGGAAAAGTCCAACAAGATCGGCAAAAAAATTCTTATGTCCGGTGGTGGGCGCTGCAATTTCACCAACACCAGTGTCGAACCTGAAAACTTTCTGTCAGCCAACCCGCACTTTTGCAAGTCAGCATTAAAACGATATACCCAGTGGGACTTCATCAAGATGGTGGAGGATGAGGGAATTGACTATGAAGAGCGCAAGCATCAGCAGTTGTTCTGCAAGGATTCAGCGAAACAGATTCTGGACATGTTGCGCAGCAAGTGCGAGAACGCCGGCGTCACTATCAAGACCCATTGCGAGATCAATAACGTCAAGGCACTGCCATCAGCAGATGACTCAAGTCACAAGCGCTATCAACTAAGTCTTACCCTCAGCAAGAATGAATCCAGTACAGATCAAATTCTTACCTGTGATTCACTGGTCGTTGCCACCGGCGCCCTCTCCATTCCCACCCTTGGCGGCAGCGGTATAGGCTACGACATCGCCAGCCAGTTTGGCTTGAAACTCACTGAACGTCGCGCGGGACTCGTGCCTTTCATGTTTACTGATGACTTCAAGTCCCTGTGTGAGCGTCTGTCCGGTTTATCGGTGGATATTGAAGTCAGCTGCAACGGACAGACCTTTACAGAAAGCATGCTCTTTACCCATAGGGGACTGAGCGGCCCGGCAGTACTCCAGATTTCCAGCTACTGGCTTCCCGGCGATACCATCACCATTAATTTACTCCCCGATATAGACGCAATTGACTGGCTTTGTGAAGAAAAGCGCATGAAACCAAAGAGCCTGTTGAAAACAATCCTTCAACAGAAACTTGGTAAGGCGCTGGTGCTGGAATTACAGAACCTGTGGTGGCCTGAGCTGGCAGAAAAACCTCTTGCTGAATTTTCCGATCAAAAACTTAAATCCATTGGTGCGCAAGTCAATCAATGGATATTGAAACCCTCGGGTACCGAGGGATATCGCACTGCAGAGGTCACACTGGGCGGTGTGGACACGGATTATCTCAGTTCCCAGACCATGGAAGCCAAACAGCACCCGGGCCTGTTTTTCATTGGCGAGGTGGTTGATGTGAGTGGTCACCTTGGCGGCTTCAATTTTCAATGGGCATGGTCTTCAGGCTATGTAGCTGGGCTTTATGTGTAAACAGGATTAACCGTTTTTGATCATTAGGGTCAGCTGCCAATTGAAAACCCGCATTCCTTGAATTACGCTTATCCTTCGCCTTAAAGTTTCTATGGAGATTCACATGGCTCTCTTCACCCTCAATATAAACGGCGCATCTCAAGAAGTTGACGTGGATCCGTCAACACCCCTGTTATATGTCCTGCGTAATGACCTGGACCTGAAAGGACCGCGTTTTGGCTGTGGGCTCGCCCAGTGCGGGGCCTGTACGGCCATTATTGATGGTGTTGCGGTGCGTACCTGTGTGACACCGGTTTCGGCAGTAACTGGCAACATTACTACCCTGGAAGGACTGGCGCAGAACGGCCAGCTTGACCCCCTGCAGCAGGCATGGATCGATGAACAGGTCCCGCAATGTGGCTACTGCCAGAATGGCCAGATCCTGAATGCCCGCGTGCTACTGGATAACAACCCCAACCCTACCGATGCTGAAATACGTCAGGGTATGGAAGGTGTGCTGTGCCGATGCATGAGTTATTACCGGATCCAGGCAGCCATCAAGCGAGCGGCCAGCAACTCCACTGCTTCTTATATAGATGCGATGGCGTCTGATACACAGGAGGCCACATCATGAGAAGGAAACCATCCCCTTTTGCATTGCCACGAATAATAGAAGAAGCAATCCGCGCTTCCATTCCCGCAACCTCACGTCGCGATTTTTTGAAAACCTCCGGCGCACTGGTCATAAGCGCTATACCTGCAAGCAAGGGACTGGCGCAGGCCGCATCGGAATCCGCTGGCCCCTACCCTGATCCTGACTACCTTGAACTGGATACCTGGATCGTTATTCATCCCGACAACACCGCCACCTTTTTTGTCGGCAAGACCGATGGCGGCCAGGGCACGGGAACAGCATTCCGGCAGATGATGTGTGACGAACTGGATATTGCCTATGACATGACCAGCCTGGTCATGGGCACTACCGACATCACACCCGACCAGGGCGGCTCGGGCGGCTCTGATGCTATCGAGGTGGATGGCTGGCCCATGCGGCGCACAGCTGCCGAAGCCCGGCGTGTATTGCTGGAGCTGGCCTCGGATGAACTGGGCGCCCCAGTAGCAGAACTGACTGCCAGGAAAGGGATTGTTTCGCTGACCGGGAATCCATCTCGCTCGGTCACCTATGCCGACCTGATCGGCGGCCGACGTTTTGATGTGTCTCTTACTGGCAGAAACATTAACGCCACCACCGGTATTGCCGAGGTGAAGTCAGCTCAGGATCTGGAGGTTATCGGCCAGTCGATTCCCCGCTATGACATCCCGGCAAAGGTGGATGGTTCACTGACCTGGGCCGTTGACGTCAAAATCCCCGGCATGGTGCATGCACGAAATATCCGTCCACCGATGGCAGGCGCACAGCTCGCCAGTGTCGATGAATCATCTGTCTCAGGCATGCCCGGCTTTGTTGCCGTCGTGCGTCGTGCCAACTACCTTGCCGTCGTGTTCGAGCGTGAAGAACAGGCCATCAACGGAGCTAGAGCTTTAAGGGCTGAGTGGACGCCGCCGGCAGAAGCGCCCTTCCCTTCATCAGACAATCTTTATGACTTTATACGCAGCCAGGAGCCGGTAGCCAGTAGCGATCCCATTGTGAGCGGTAATCCTGAAGCAGTATTGTCTTCCTCAGAACACGTGGTGGAAGCCGAGTACGAAGTCCCATTCCAGGGACACACCGCCATCGGTCCGGCGCACGCCATGGCTGATCCGTCCGATGGGCAAATGACGATTTATTCCAACGACATGAAATCCTATGGTCTGCGCAATGGCGTGGCTGAATTTTTGAACATGCCGCGTGACAAGGTGAGAGTCGTCTACATGGACGGCCCGCAGGTCTATGGACGCACCGCTGCCGATGACGCCGGATTCGAAGCCGCTTACCTGGCCCATGAACTGGGCCGACCTGTTCGTGTGCAATGGATGCGTGATGAAGAAACGGCCTGGGATACAAAAGGCCCTGCGTTTACTTTCAAACTACGCGGCAGCCTTGATGCCGATAACACACTCAATGCATTGGAATACGAAGCACGCTGCCTGGACTACAACCACCTGTGGTACAACGATCCTGAAACCGTACTGATTGCCCAGCTCATGGGCATACGTTCCGACGAGCCGGCTCGGGGCAGCTCGCCAACTCCGGCAGTGCAGTATGGCATTGAACACCAGCGCCTGGCAGGACATGTAGTCAGCCTGCCCATGATCTGGGAAACCCCGCTGCGTTGCGGCAACCTGCGTGATCCCAATGGTCCGCAAGTCACTTATGCCTTTGAGTCTTTTATTGACGAGATGGCAGCAGCGGCCAATGCCGATCCGATCGAATTCCGGCTGAAGATGATTGAGGAGAGCGCAGAAGATGCACGCTTTCGCAAGGTCCGTTCACTTGCCACACTGCGGCAGGCGGCGGAAACTTTCGGATGGGATTCCAGGCCTTCACCGAACCCGAATGTTGCGGAAACATCAGGCCCCATCGCCAGTGGGCGAGGTGTCGCCTATACCCACCGCAACGGTACGGTTGTTGCTGTCATTGCCGAGGCGCAGGTAAACAAGGACACCGGACGCATTTTTGTCAATCGTCTTGTTTGCGCCCATGACTGCGGTCTGGTGATTAACCCGGCGAATCTGAAATACACCGTGGAATGCGGCATGCTGCATGGTCTGAGTCGCGCACTCTGGGAAGAAGTGAAATTCGATGAAGAGAAAGTGACCAGCGTGGACTGGGCTTCACACCCAAGCATGCGTCACTCGGACACGCCTGAGTCCATCGAGGTGGTGATCGTCAACGGCGACCCGAATCCTGATCGTCCCGACATGCCACACTATGGTGCTGGCGAGGCCAGTCATAAACCCATGATCGCGGCGATTGCCAATGCGGTTTACGATGCGACGGGAGTGAGGTTGCGCAGGATACCGTTCAGACCAGACCTTGTACTTGAAGAATTGCTGGCGCAATCCTGACTCAGCAGACACGAATCAGACGCTTGTCCGTCAACTACTGATTAGACCCCTGGAAACACTATCCAGTTTTTTCACTTTCTTGTGTTGCTCTTCACTGAGCCCGGCTTTCCAGTAGCTTGAAACATAAAGATCCTTGCTCACTACTTTCTTCTCCTGCTTGAAGTAACTGCGCAATGCCTTCATTTTGCTGAATTCACAGGCAGCCCAGATGGAAGGTCGCCCTTCATGCCAGGGTAACTGCATTAACTTATCCAGGAGACAGGTATTCGCGGTTTCAGTGTTCGGGTTGATGACCCAAAAGACTTCAAACCCATCAGGGGTTTCAAATGACTGGGCATCTTCCTCACTGTGAATTTCAA
>Ga0181560_10003906_pt1 | contig 13632 bp, 12 predicted proteins | sample 011ome_20_FD_133751 | JGI IMG/M metagenome (GOLD analysis project Ga0181560, IMG submission 133751) | Coastal salt marsh microbial communities from the Groves Creek Marsh, Skidaway Island, Georgia - 011509CT metaG (megahit assembly) | ecosystem: Environmental > Aquatic > Marine > Intertidal...
CCACGACGCCTTTCGACTCCGCTTCTGACGCCTTTGAACTCCACCCCGATATCATCGCTCGTACGGAACGACCCGCAGTCCACGACGATGGCGAACATCTGCCGGCGATGGAACCTCTTCGAGCCGCTTCGCGACTTCGCCGCGAGCGGCGGCGCGGTGTGGGGCACGTGCGCGGGGCTGATTTTCCTCGCGGACCGCATCGGGCGCGGCGCGAAGCAGGGCGGGCAGGAGCTGTTGGGCGGGCTCGACGTGACGGTCGATCGCAACTTTTTCGGATCGCAGGCGCGTTCTATTACCACACCGGTCCCCGTACGACCGCGTCGGCGTGGTGAACGCGATTCCTTAAGGACTTTCTCTCCCGGCGTTCTTTCGTCTCTCTCCGCGCCCGTCCCTCGGTTTCGATCCCGACGCGCCGCCTTTCGACGCCGCCTTTCGACTCCGCCCTGACGACCCTCGTTTGACCCATCCAAATCAGATCGACTCGTTCGAGACGTCGATGCGTTGCGCCGTCCCGGACGCCGACGACGGCTCCGACACGCCGTTCCGCGCCATCTTCATCCGTGCGCCCGCGATACTGAGCGCGGGGCCCGGCGTGGAGGTACTCGCGGAGTACGCGCTGCCGGAGGAGAAGAGAGCCGAGCTGAGAGGCACGGACGTGGAGGACGTCGAGAAGATCATCGTCGCCGTGAAGCAGGCGCGTCGTCCCGTCTCGCGCACTGGTCCCCATACGACCGCGTTCGCGTTGTGAACTTCATTCCTTAAGGACTTTGACTTTCTCTCCCGGCGAGGCGTTTCTCTCCGCCCACCCACCCCTCGGTTTCGACGCTCGACCCCATGACGCCTGTCAACCACTCCGTCTGACGCCTTCGATGAACTCCGCCCCGACGTCGCAGGGCGGCAATCTGCTCGCGACGAGCTTCCACCCGGAGGTGACGTCCGACGTGCGGTGGCACAAGCTGTTTTTGGAGATGTCGAGCGCGGCGAAGGCGTACGCGGGGGTCGGGGAGGACGCGGTGCGAAAGGCGTCGGAGAGCGAGATCGCGCTGATTCATCCGGGGTTGTTGCCGACGTTTACGGATTCCGTATTCGCCGGCGCGGCGCAGCAGGGGGGGGCGTGAGGGACGGCGGGCGGTCGGTCGTTTCGGCGGCGGGTGTTTAATGGATGTGCAGACGGACGGATCTCGCGCGCGTTGTTTTATCATATGGATATCCTCGTTCTATTATGTATTCGCTCGCTCGCTCACCGCGCGTCCGTGCCCGCGGCGGCGTCGACGTCGACGCCGGCGTCGTCTTCGTTCGCGGCGTCGGCGTCCCTCCTCTCGCCCGTCGCCGCCGCCGCCCCGCCCCGCTCCGGCTCCCGCGCTTCGCCTCCGAACGCCGGGTCCCCGACGTTATTTACCGCCGCGCGCGTGCTTCGGACCAAATCCTCCTGATACGCGCCGTAGAATCGCCCGGTCATGAACTCGCGCCATCGGTTGCGCGCGGTTCGTCCGTCCGGACCGGCGCCGTCGCCGCCGTCGACGAAACCGCCGAAACCGCCGAAACCGCGAAACTCGTTCGTCCAGTCGCCCGCGCCCGCGGCGTCCTCGTACCCGCCGGCGAACGACGACGGACCGTCGGGACCCGCGTCCGACCGCGGCGGCGGCGCGGACGTCCACCGCTCCGACCGTCCCGCGCCCTGGCCTCGGTAACTCCTCGCCGCGGTCCACCGCGACGACGCCGACGACGCCGCCGCCGACGCCGCCGCCGCCGACCGCGCGCCTTCGCCGCGGCTGAACGCGTCTCTTCGCTCTTCCGCGAGAGGAGGCGAAGGTCCAGACGGGGAGGAGGCGCTCGAGGGGCTCTCGGAGGCGGCGGCGGCGGCGCTCGCGCCGCCGTTCATCCATTCGTTGAACGGCACCGCGCGCGCTTCCACGTCGACGACGCGCGCGTCGTCGTCGTCGTCGTCGTCGTCGTGACTGGTTCCCATACGACCGCGTTCGCGTGGTGAACGCCGTTCCTTAAGGACTTCGTCGTCCTCCTCCTCCTCCGCCCCCGTGAACGAGAACCCAGCCTCGGACGCGCCGCCCGCGCCTTGGAACGCGACGGCGGGCGCGTCTACCTCGACCTCGACATCGTCGTCGCCCATGTCATCGACGGCGGCGGCCGCGGCGGCGGCGGCCGCCGCCGCCGCGCGTCGCACCGCGTCCACCGCCGACTTCGCCGCCGCCGCGGGTGGATATTCGCCGTACGGATCTCCTCGCGCCCGCCGCGCGCCGCCCGCGCCGTCGTCGTCGCCGTATCGCGCGCCTCCCCGTCCCGAATCGTCGGGTTCAAACTCGAAAGGGGGCGACGACTCGAACGGCGACGCGTTCCAAAACTCCCGCATCTCCCCGCCCGCCGCCGCCGCCGCTCCGAAGAGATCCTCGCGTCGCCGCCGCCGCCGCCGTCTCGCGTCGGCGTCCCTGAACGCGTCAAAGTTGCGCGCTCTGCTGCCCCACGCGTCCCCGGTCCCTCTGTCGCCGCCGTCGCGCGGGTCCCTATCCCCGGCGCCGGCGCCCGTTGGTCCCATCCCCATCCCCTCGCCGCGCGCGACCGCGACCGCGAGCAGCGCGAGCCCGCCGACGAGGACGACGACGCCGACGACGCGTTGGAACAACGCGAAGAAGAGGAATCCCCAGAGCAGATACGACAGCGTTCGTAGCGTCGCCATCGGAACGCCTCGCGGGGTGGTCCGCGCGAGGACGCGCGCGGTGGCGTCGGAGACGGACGCGATGATAGTCAGGACGAAGGAGACGACGGCGCCGACCGCGGCGGGGAGGGCGTCGCCGGAGAAGAGCGAGGACGGCGGCGTCGGCGGCGCGAACGGGTCGTCCGCGAACGACGACCTACTCGACGACTCGCGCCACCATCCGTCGTCGACCGCGCCGTCGCCGTCGCCGCGGTCGCGGTCGCGCGATGACGTCGCGTCCTCCGCGTCGCTCCCCCCGCGCGTCGGCCACTCCCCCCACTCGAGCTCGTCCGACCACGTGTCCGCCTCGTCGTAATACCGAGGCGCGCGCGGGCGGTCGTCGAACGACGACGACGACGACGACGACGACGACGACGACGCGCGGCGGACGACGAATCTCGTCGCGCCGCGCGGGCGAAGATCCGCGGGGAGACGGTGCCGCGGTCGCGCCGCGACGCCGCCTCGCGCGCGTCGCGGGGTCGCGCGACGCGACGACGACGCGCGAGGCGTCGTCGCGGAGGAGGGCGCGGCGGCGGCCCGGCGAGGGAGGAGGACGGCGCCGAGAGGCGGCATCTCTCTCGGCGCTCCCTCGCTTTCAAAACCAACCGAAGCGACGCCTCGGGCGCGCTCCCTCGGCGCGCCTCCCCTGCTGCGCGGGTTCGAGCCTCGCGCGCGGCGCGGGCGGCCGCGGCGGGCGCAGAGGACGCTCCCTGCCCCGCGGAGACGCGCGTCGCCGTCTTCCGCGCGGGCGAAGGTGGCCCACGGCGGCAACCCTAGCGGAACGACTACAAATCTCGCGTCAGTCGTCTTGCCAAATAAAGTGCAAGTGGACTCTGCTTCTTCAGCTAGTCCGGACTGGCACCACATTTCCGGCCCTTTCGATGTGCACTTAAGAGACGGTAAATCTCCGGTGAACGTTTTCCTTTCAAAATTTTCGATCGGTCGATCTGGGCTCAAATTCAGATTTCATCGCAAATCGATCTCATCTAGGGTTGCAGTTCAGGGTTTCGCGCTGCAAGGGGTGGTCGGTCTACGGCGTTTCGCGATGAAATGTGAATTTGAGCCCAGATCGACCGATCGAAAATTTTGAAAGGAAAACGTTCACCGCGAGATTTACCGTCTCTTAAGTGCACATCGAAAGGGCCGGAAATGTGGTGCCAGTCCGGACCTATCAGCTAGCTAGTCAGCCGTTTCGACGTCACGACAAGACGTCAGTCCAATCGGCGCCGCGGCCTCGCTCTCGGTCATGGTCGCGTCGTCGTCGCGGCCGCACGCCGCGTCCGCGTCCGTCTCCGCCGCGCCGCCGACGCACCTCTCCACGTTCCCGCCGCCGTCCTCCGCGGCCGTCGCGTCGCGCCTGGCGGGCGGTCAACGACTCTCTCGAGATCTACGAGACGCGATCGAGGCGCGATGGCGCCACGACGCCGCGGCGACGGACGAGTTCGCGCGCGTGTTCTCGGAGACCGCCGCGCGGCATGGGGCCACCTCGGAGGAGCGTCATCGATCGAGCGCGCAACAACCGTCCTCTCCGACGCCGCCGCCGCCGCCGCCGACGCCGACGCCGCGCGCGCGCGTCGACGCGCGCGCGTCGTCGTCGTCGTCGTCGTCGTCGCCGTCGTCACGACCGATGGCAACAACGCCGTCGCATCGGAAGCTCCGCGAGAGACTCGACGCGTGCGACGTCTCCGGCGTCGACGCGGCGTCGATCGACTGGTCCGCGCTCGCGAGCGTGATTTCGTCCGAGGCGGTCGCCGCGCTCGGCGCGAGGGGAAGAGGAGAAGCCGAAGGAGACGGCGACGAAGACGCGGACGCGCGCGTCGCGTTTGAAGTCAACAGCGGCGGCGCCGTGTTTTTTTGTATTTTTTCGTCGCCGCCGCCGCCGTCGTCCGAACCTGCGCCCGAGCCAGCGACCGAGCGCGTCCTCGTCGTGAAGTTCTGCTCGGATAGGCTCGCCGCGCAGTCAGAGTACTTCGCGCACGAGATCGCGTCCGCGCTCGGCGTGGACGTCCCGGAGACGCGGCTGTTTCGACGGAAACCGGCGGCGGCGGCGGCGGCGGCGGCGGCGAACGAGGAGAGCGACGCGCGCGCGTCATCGTTCGACGAGTGGAGCGCGATGACGCGCGCGGCGGAGCGCGCGGTCGCGGAGTGGCGCGACGACGCCGAAGACACCGACGACGCCGACGCGCGAGACGCCGCGGGGAGGATGCTGGGATGCCTGCGCGCGCAGCACGCCGCGCTGGCGATGCGTTTCATCCGCGGAGGAGGGTTGTTCTCGACGACGCGATCGCGATCGCCGACGGGAAAAGTCCTTAAGGAACGGCGTGCACCACGCGAACGGGGTCGTATGGGAAGCAGTCTCAACGCGAACGCCGACGACGCGGGCGACGAGTCCTCAGATCGTCCTCTTCGTCCGTTCGACACCCCCGCGCGATCGGCCGCGGCCGCGGAAGCCCTCGGCAGGGTCTTCGTCCTGGACGTCCTGTTAGGGAACGCGGACCGGATGAAGTGCGAGCGGCTGGCGTGGAGAGGCGCGTTCTATACACTGGTTCCCCATACGACCGCGTCCGCGTGGTGAACGCCGTTCCTTAAGGACTTTGCCCGGCGCATCTCTCCGCCCACCCCTCGCTTTCAATCCCCGCCATCGACGCCTTTCAACTCCACCTGACGCCTATGAACTCCACCCCGACATTTAGGCAATCCCGGAAACGTCCTCGCGCCCTCTCTCGGCGGCGGCGGCGGCGACGGCGATCCCATCGTCGTCGCGATCGACCAGGCGGTGCCGCGGCGCCCGCCCGCGATGCGCGCGCGCGCGGACGCGGAGAAGATACCGGAGTTTGTCGAGCTCCTTCGGAACCACGCGCCGACCGCGAGCGACGCGTTGATCGAAGCGCTCGGCGGTTTCGGCGGTTTCAACGGCTTCGGTCTCGCCGAGACGGAGGTTCGCGACCGATTGACCCCGGCGTTTCAAAGAGGCGTCCGAGCCGCGATCGACGCGACGGCGCGGTTGCAGGGGTTGTTCGAGTCCACGGAGGAAGCGTTGCGAGAGACGTTATCGATGCTGTTCGAAGACATGGACGACATGCGCGCCGCCGAGGAGGAGGAGGAGGACGAAGACGGCGGCGGCGAAGAGCGCGAAAACGAAACCGACGCCGCCGCCGGGCCCGCGAAAGAACGATCGCCCGTGCGCGCGCTCCTCGAAGCCCGACGCGTCGGCCTCGCGCCTCTCTCGAACGCGAACCGCCGCGACGCTTCGAATCCACCCGACCATCAGCCCGAAGGGGCTGGCGCTAAACTCCCCGCGCCGCTCGCGCGTCACGGCACGATGCGCCTCCGCGCCGTCCACCGCGACGCGCGGTCGGGCGACGCGGCCACGAGCGCGTGGCTCCTGGACTGGGAAGACGTCATGCGCGAGGAGAAGACGACGTGCGCGCGTCGGTGCCGCGAGTGGGCGAAGCGCCAGCGCCAGCGCCGCGGCGCGAAGGGTAATAACCTTAAGGGCCCGCCGACGACGACGCCTACCCTTAGTATGCGCACCGGTTTCCTCGACGTCGCCACCGGACGCGACGTCGTCGACTGCTACGAGCTCTGGGTCCGGCTGTCGCACCTCGCGCACCGCGGGTCGAGGATCGCGCGCGCGGCGGCGACGGCCGCGCCGTCGTCGGTGCACCCGAGGATCTACCTCGGCGGCGCGCTCGCGGCGAATTCGGAGCACACGCTGCGCGCGCTCGGGGTGCGTTCCGTCTTGAACTGCACCGACGACCTCGCCGACGCTTTGATCGACGCGGTTCCTCCTTTCAACTTTGGCCGAGTGCCGGTCGAGGACACGCCGGAGACGGACATCGCGGCGACGTTTGAAGCCGCGAGCGCGTTCATCGCCGACGCGATCGAAGGCGAATGCGAAGGCGAAGGCGGCGGCAAAGGCGGCGTCTTGGTGCACTGCTTCGAAGGGAAAAGTCGAAGCGCGACGATCGTGGCGCAGCACTTGGTTCGCGCGACGCGACGGCCGCTGCGCGAGGTTTTAGAGCGCGCGCGCGAGGCGCACCCCGGGGTGCGACCGAACGCCGGGTTCTTGACCCAGCTGAGCGCGTTCGAGCGGCGCGCGCTGGGGTCGGCGTCCGACCTCGGTCCTTTCGAAGCCGAGGCGGGCGCGCGCGCGAAGCCGAAGGCGCGTCGGTGTCCCGCGTGCGGCGCGGAGTGCGGCGTCTCGCTCGCCGCGGTCGCCGCGCACGCGCGACGAGCGCACGGCGCGGGCGTCGAGGTCGGGCGAAGGCGCACGAGTTAGGTTATAGCGGTAGTCGCGCTCGAATGACTTGTTCGAATGACTTGTTCTTGTTACAACGAAGATAACTTACACGGTGACTTACAGTATCATCAATCATATCGAGTCTCGCTTCTCGCTCGGCTGTCGGCGGGACAAACTTCTGTACAAAACGGAAAATAGGATACAAACGCCGGCGGCGCGGTCGCTCGCTCGTCGCGAAAGAAAGGAGGGCGTCATCCCCAGTACGTGCTCTTGTAGATGTCCTCCGCGTTGACGGAGCCGTCTTCTTTCTTCGCCGCCGGCGCAGCCGCGGCGGACTGCGACTGCAGGAGGTGGTGGTTCACGCTCTTGCCGTCCCCCGCGACGGGCTTGTCAAACTTGGACGCGCCGACGGCTCGCATGTTCATGTTCCTTCCCGGGTTGAACACCGCGCGCCACGGGTCATCCTGCGTGGTGCTAGTCGCGGTAGTTGCCGGTTTAGGGCGTAACGGCGCCGCCGCGGCCGTTTTGTAGACCTCGCCCGGCGCGGCGAGCCCCGCGGCGACGGCTTTCGTCTTCGTCCCCGCGTGCGTCGTCATCGCGCGCACCATGGACCGGTGCTCCGCGGCGCGGTCCGCCTCGTCCAACGACGTGCGTCTGTGCGCCTCCCACTTATCGTGCCAGTGGTCCTGCGCCTCCTCCTCGCCGCCGACGAACGGGAGCTGAGAGAACGAGTCGCTGTCGTGCATCTTCGTGACCTCGTTCGGCGGGGCGTGCAGCGAGAAGAGCGAGCGGAGCAGCGACGACGACCCGTGTCGAGGCTCCGCGGGGGACCGCGCGGGAGGTCCGGGTGGCGATCGCGCGGCGGCGCCGTCCACGTTGGGGTCCATCCAGAACGGTTGCATGTGGTCGTCGCAGTCGAAGGTGAAGATGATGTTAGTTATCGTTATCGCGCGAGATACTTTTTCTTTCTCTCGAATATCTTTCTCGAATCTCGCTCGCGTCGCGCGCGGTCGAGACGCGGTCGCGGTGCGGGCGCGGCGGGTGCGGGAGGGCGCGGAGGAGCGCGCGTGCGGGCGCGCGAGAGGTGTCGCGGAGCAGAACGTTCGCGTGCGCGCGCGTTCGATTGTGCCGCGGCCGCGTCGAAGAACTCCCACTGACTTTCTGACTCGGACGGCTGACTCGGACGCGGCGCCACGTGGCGCTGGCGGGTCTGTCATCCTGATCGATCGCGCTTTTCTTTCTGTTTGGCAGGCTCTCGGTCGCGCCTCTTCGCGAAATCGCGGCGCGCGGACGCGCGACGCGAGGGCGCGTCGTCGTCGTCGCCGCCGCCCGCGCGTCGCGCCATGCACGCCGTGGCGTCGACGCCGTGCGCCGCCGCCGCCGCCGCGCGCGGACGCGGTCGTCGTCGTCGTCCCGAAGACGCGGCGCGAGGAGGAGGAGGAGGAGGAGGATGCGAGAACGCGTCGTCGTGGTCGTCGTCGTGTCGTCGGTGGGAAGTGGCGCCGTCGCCGCGGCGCCTCCTCGCGACGCCCCGCCGCGCGACGCCGCGGCTCCGCGCGCTCCGCGGGGACGAATGGAAGGCGATCGCGCCGCCAGGGTTTACGCCGTCCGCGTTAAATCTCTCCTACGACGAGCACGAGGCCGACGCGCTGTTCGAACGCGTGACGGAGGTGATGGACGAGGTGGACGTCGACGCGCAGTCCGCGCCGGGCGGAGGCGTGAAGCTCACGGCGTCGCAGAAGCGCGCGCTGGACGCGTTCTGGCTGTCGTGCGGCGTCGCAAGCGCGTCGCACCGCGCGTCGCTGGTGCGCGAGGGCGGGAAGCGCGGCCTGTTCCGCGACCCGCGACGGGTGGTGGAGCGCGTGACGGAGCTGGAGGATTCGCTGTGGCGCGCCGTCGGCATCTCGGAGATCGACGTCGGACTCTGCGTCGGGCGGTTCCCCAAGGTGCTGTTCTTCGAGCCGGACTTTCTGATCGAGCGCCTGAGGCTCCTGCGCGACCTCCTGCCGAACGTCAACCTGCGGAAGGTCATCGAGCGGAACCCGCAGGTGCTCGGGATGGACATGACGTGCACGCTGCCGGCGAAGATGCGCGAGCTCTCCGTGCTTCTGCCGCACGTGGACGTCATCCACCTCATCGAGACGCACCCGAAGATTCTCTCCACGAACGTCAGCGGGAACGTCGCGGGTAACCTGAGACAGCTGAAACGTCTCATGAGCGAGGTTGGCGTGGAAGACATAGGCGTCGAGATGATGGTCACGCGCGCGCCGAGGTTGCTCACGTCGGACGTCGACGGCACCGTGCGCGAACGCATGCGCGCGATCGAACGCGCGTCGCCGGGGACGTTTCGGCGGTACGCGGATAAGCCCGCGAGCGCGGCGAGGATGCTGTGTGCGAGCGAGAAGGTCATCGACAGGATCGCGTTCTTGCACGAGACGGTGGAGGAAGGGGAGAGAGGGAGCGAGATCGCCGCGGTGAACGCTCCCGCGGGGACGTTTTCGAAGAAGCATCCGGGATTCGAAGCGTGGCAGCGAGAGCGCTCGAAGGCGCGGGAGAGAGAAAGGAGCGCGGATACGGGCGCTCTCTAGCGTCTGCTCTGTCGGTGCCCTAGCTAGACCTCACATCCTAAACCTAAACATAAAATACACGCGCGGCGCGCTCGAAGGCATCGTCCGTCATCCACCGCCGCGCGTCCAGACCCTGAACCCGGCGGCGAGTGCGAGCCCCGCGAACGTCCCGACCGCGTTGCCGAGATTCCCGACAAAAATCCCCGGCGCGACGAGCGCTCGCCACCCTTTCGATCGCGCGAGCGCCGCCGCGGTCGCGGGCCCGCCCACGCACGCGTTCGACCCGATCAGCGCCTCCGCTTTCGCGATGCCCAAACCCTTGTGCCCCGCGAACCACACGATCGCGAGGTGGCACGCGTACAGAACGCCGAGGTACAGAAACAACGCGGGGGTGGAAAAAATCTGCGAGATGCTCCCGCCGGCGGCGCCCGCGGAGGCGAAGAACACGTAGAGCGCCGCGTTCCCTACCAAATCTCCGGCGGGGGCGAGGTAGGCGGCGACGCGTCGCGGCGCGAGCGTGGCGAAGAGCACGGTGAACGCCGTCGCCGTCGGCAGCGCCCCCAACGACGGCGGCGCGACGCGCGAAGACGCGGTCGACACGACGCACGCGAGCGCGAGCGCGGCGAGCATCTGACCGACGTCCACGGCGGGCGGCGGAGGCGGCGCGACGATCGACGTTCCATCTTCCCTTTCAAAACCGTCCCTTTCCCCGTCCCCCGCGAGAGCGGCGACGACTGGGAAATAGACGAGCGCGAAGACGTTATCCGCGACGATCCCCGCGCTCATCGCGCTCGCGGACACCCCCAGCGCGCTCGCGACCGCGACGTAGTTTAACCCGCCGCCGATGCTCTTCGCCGCGAGCGCGGCGGCGACTTTGTATCCGTCGTCGGGTCCCAACGCGCCGGCGACGCCGGAGGAGGACAGCCAGCTGTGCGCGGCGGCGAAGCCGACGACGGCGCCGACGGCTGTCGCGGCGCTTCCGACCGCGAACGCGCGTGTCAGCCGCTTCGTGTCCTCGAAGACTACTCGGAGGTCCGCGCCGAGGAGCAGCAGCGGCGTCGCGAGCGCGACGACGAGCGATTGGACGGCGGCGTAGTGCGCGCCCGGCGGCGGGAGGACTGTCGTTTGAGGCGGTTTGAATCGTCGGTCAGTTGAAAGGGTCGCGCGATCAAACTGATGAACGTTGACCCCCGGCGGTGCGGTGGGTGCGTGCGCGCACCGTGAGCGTTCGAGAGGATCGCGCCGAGCACCATCGCGCACACCGGTCCCGACAGCGCTCGCCCGAGCGCCGTGCGCTCGCCCGCGGCGTTCCCGCCCGCCGCGCACAGCGTCAGGAGCGACCATATCTCCATCGTATCCGCGGGGGAGACGACGGAGGCGGCATTGGGGACGACGTCGTGCCGTCTTCGTTCCGCGTCGTCGACGCGTCGGAGACGACGTCCGCGCGGGACGGCCGCCGAGCGGGGACGGACCGCGCGCGCGCGAGCGAGGGCGCGCGAGGAAGCGTGAGGAAGCGCGGTCGCCGCCGGCGCGCCGGCGAGCGACCGCATGACGGCCGCGCGGCGCCGTCGACACTGCCGACACCAGATTCCTATTAATCGTCGGTCGGTTTGAGTTTCTCGAGACTCGACGCGATGCGATGATGCTTTTAGGGTTCGTCGCGCGACGTCCCCCTCTCACACCTCGCGCGCGATGTGGCGCGTCCTGCGACGCGCGCGCGAGTCCCTCGCGCCCGCGGCGAACGCGCACGCCGCGACGGCGCGCCGCCGCGCGGCGGCCGCGTCCGACGCGCGTCGATCCGTCGTCGACGCATCCTCCTCCTCCTCCTCCTCCTCCTCCTCCGCGTCGCGATCTCTCTCGACGTGGACGCTCTCGACGCTCCGCGCGACGCAACGCCGCGGCGGATCGTCCTCGCCCTCGCTCCTTCCGTGGGGGTGCGTCTCGAGCGGATACTCGCGCGGATACCGCGGCAACGGGAAGCGGAAGGACGGCGGCTACGGCACGCTCGTCCCGCGCGAGTCGCCGATCCCACCGCAGGGTGTCATCTCGCTGTCGAATCTCAAGGACAATCCGGGGTCGAAGACGTGGCGGCTGCGCGTCGGACGAGGGCGCGGCGGCGGCATGGGGAAGACGGCCAGACGCGGGTACAACGGGCAGAAATCGCGCAGCGGCGGCGCGCCGAGGATCGGGTTCGAGGGCGGGCAGACGCCTTTACGGCTGACGCTCCCGAAGCGCGGGTTCGTCAATCCGAAGAGGATGGTGTTCACGCCGCTCAACTTGTGGAAGCTGCAAAAGTGGATAGACGACGGAAGGCTCGACGTCTCGAAGACGCTGACGATGAAAGACTTCGTTGACGCGCGGCTGATCGATCCCAGGGTGAAGAACGGGCTGAAGCTGCTCGCGAAGGAGATGGACGGGCACGCGTTCACCGCGAAGATCAACGTGGAGGTGAGTCGAGTGAGCGCCGCGGCCAAGGAGGCCATCGAGAAAAACGGCGGGAGCGTCGTCACGGTGCATTACAACCGGTTAGGGTTGCGGGCGCTGTTTTACCCGCAGAAGTTTAAGTATGGGCTGCCGAAGCCGGCGAGGGCGCCACCGTGGCTCGTGGGGAAGGTGGATCGCGTGGGGACGCTCCCGGCGCCCGCGCCGAGGGAGGCGGCGAGCGCGGAGGCGTCGTAGGTAGTCGCGTATGTCGTATCGAACGCGAACCAAACGGAACGACTCTCTGTTGGGTCGTCGTTTACATCGCTCGCTCTCATGACGAAACGAAACGAAACGAAACGCTCTCCTCTTCTCCCTCTCAAGACAATAATATAGTTTTTTTTCACGAACGCGCCGTGGGGGCTGGCTGGCTCAGTACCACCCGTGCCGTCTCGCGACCTCGTCCTCCATCCGCCGCATGCGACTGGCGAACCGCTCGCCCCCCCACGCGTTGTTCGCGATTCGAATCGCCGCGCTGCTCGCCCGCGCGACGATCGAGGAGACCTTCCCCCCGCCGCTCGCCGCTCCCTCGATCACGCGCTCGACGCCGATGATCGCCTGCTGCCGCCAGTTGGCGTCCGTGCCCGTGAAGAGCGCCCACTCGACGGCGGGCTCCAACAGCGGCGGCGACTCGGGTCGAACCGTCTCCGCGTACGCCTTCGAGTACGATCCGCTCCAGTACTTTCGGCGGAGCGCGCAGACGGCGTTCGAGGTGCCCTGGCCGACGAACCCGATCGCGCCGGAGACGGCGGCTATGCGAACGCCCTGCGCGAGGAGCGCGAGGCCGCGCCACTTCCACGCGTACGGGATGACTCTGTGCCCGGCTTTCGCGAAGATGGACGCCGGCATCTTCCCCGGAGGCTGCGCCATGAACACGAGCCGCATGAAGTGGTTCAACCGGCCGCCGATGCGCGACTTCACGATCAACGCCTTCCTCCCGCCCGGGGTCTTCCCGAGCGTCACCGCGGGAGAGAGCATCGTGAGCACGGCGCCGTTCAAGAACACCGACGACACGACGTCAGACAAGAAAAACTTTGGGTCGTTCCATCGTTCAAAGCGACGTCGGGGTGGAGTTCAAAGGCGTCAGTTGGAGTTGAAAGGCGTCGAGGTCGGGGATTGAAAGCGGGAGGTGGGCGGAGAGATGCGCCGGCGAAAGTCCTTAAGGAACGGCGTTCACCACGCCAACGCGGTCGTATGGGAACCAGTGTGAGATGGAACGCGCCTCCGCCTCGTCCAACGCGGACGCGTCGTTCCTGCTCGTCGCCTCGCCCGCGACCGCCAGCCCGACGTCGCCGAGCACCTCCACCGCGAGCTTGTACAAGAACCACGGGTCCGCGAGCGCTCGGTCGCGCACCGCGGGGTACTTGGCGAAGAGCCACGCGAGGAATCCCGCGAGCGGCCCGGACGTGGTGTATCTCAGAAAATCTTTCATCACCACGACGCGAACGCCCTCCGCGTCCGCGATGTCCGCCATGTCCTTCGGGAGCGTCGCGCCGTTCTTACTACACATCGCGGTCGCCTGGGGGGTTAGGGTTGGGGGTTAGGGTTAGGGTTAGGATTAGGGTTAGGGTTTATTTAGAGGGGAGGGGGGGGGTGGGGGGCGCGAGGGGGGCAGAGGTCGCGGAGGGGGA
>Ga0181560_10003909_pt1 | contig 13630 bp, 5 predicted proteins | sample 011ome_20_FD_133751 | JGI IMG/M metagenome (GOLD analysis project Ga0181560, IMG submission 133751) | Coastal salt marsh microbial communities from the Groves Creek Marsh, Skidaway Island, Georgia - 011509CT metaG (megahit assembly) | ecosystem: Environmental > Aquatic > Marine > Intertidal zone...
CGTCGCCGCCGCGGAGGAAGTCCCCGCGGCGCCCGCCGCGGCGGTGTGGGAGGACGTCGACGCCGAGCGCAACGCGAGCTGCTTCCCCTCGCTATCAGTCACCGCGCTGCGCAGTCTGCCCGCGTACGACGCGTGTTTCATGTTTTAATACATACGGAAGTCAGGGAGCTACGCTACGTACGACGCGCGCTTCGTTTTTTTTTCGGGGAAAAGCACGCGCGTGATATACGTGAAGAGCGATCGATGGTGTACCTTCGTCGTGAAGAGCGGAACGAAAAAAAACGAGACGCGCTTTTTGCTTTTTCGTGAAAAATTCGTCCTCGCGCGATCAGGGTCTGTTAGACCGTTGCGTCTCCCGAAAACCGCGAACGACGGCCAATGGTTTCGGTTCGCGTTCCACCTTGGCAATCGCAGAGCCACGATTTGCAATCCTTGGTTTAAATTTTTGGTTGTTCTTTTCGCCCAAGAGCCGGCGGCTGCGATCGCGAGCGCCCACATCTGTGACGCCTGCGTACGGCTCGTACGCGACGCCGTTAAGCAGTGCGTGCATCCCCCGCGTTTCGCGCGCGCGCGCTCGACGCGCCCTCTGGATCTTTTTCGCCGCGGTCGCCGTGGCCGCGACCCCCCCGCGGCGCCGTCGAAACGACGCTTCGCGAAAAGATAAATATCTCTGGTTCAAAACCCAAGCGTTCTGACCTCCCTCCGTCGCGCAGGAACCTACCGACCATGGCTGCCATGACCTCCGCCGCGGCTATGCCCGCGACCCGCGCGCAGTTTGCGCCCAAGCGCGCCTCCAAGGCGCGCGTCGTCCGCCGCGGCGTCGTCGCCTCGGCCGGCAAGCGCGGTACGTCCCTCACGCTTCCGGGAGAACTGTCATCTTGTTTTTTTTACGCGTCTGGGAGCGTGAGACGCGACCGACACCGGAGACGCCTCCGTCGCGGCGAAGCTGGATCCGCCGCGTGACCGCCGCGCGGCCGCGCGGCGGTACACGACACGCGCACTCCAGACGCCTCGCTCACCCCGACCCGCCCAACCCGCCTCGCCCCTTCCCCCGACAGACATCTCCACCGATGCCGCCGCGCTCGAGGCCCCCCTGTGCCCGAAGTCCGCGGAGACCATCGCGTCCAACATCGTGTACCAGACCAGCAAGGTGGGCGCGATGCCGCTCAAGTTCGAGACGGACGACATGTACCGTGCGACCGCGGAGTCCGTGCGCGAGCAGCTCATGGAGAACTGGAACGCCACCTACTCGCACTTCCACGCGACGAACCCCAAGCAGGCGTACTACATCTCGATGGAGTACCTGCAGGGCCGCGCGCTCACCAACGCCATCGGTAACCTGGGTTTGACCGGCGAGTACTCGGACGCGCTCCGCACGCTGGGGTACGACCTCGAGTCCTGCGCCTCCGTCGAGAGGAACATGGGCCTCGGTAACGGCGGCCTCGGGCGCCTCGCCGCGTGCTTCCTGGACTCCATCGCCACGCTGGACCTGCCCGCCTGGGGCTACGGCTTGCGCTACAAGTACGGCCTTTTCAAGCAGGGCATCGACGCCAAGACGGGCCAGCAGATGGAGTACGCCGACGACTGGCTCGAGGTCGGTAACCCGTGGGAGGTGAAGCGCACCACCGCGCACAAGGTTTCCTTCTACGGCAAGGTGGTTGACGGCGTGTGGACGCCCGGCCAGACCATCAACGCCGTGGCGTACGACTCGCCCATCCCCGGGTACAAGACCAAGAACTGCATCTCGCTGCGCCTGTGGGACGCCGAGGTTGCGCCCAAGGATTTCGACCTCGCCTCCTTCAACGCCGGCGACTACGAGACGTCCATGGCGGAGACCAACCTCGCGCAGCAGCTGTGCGCGGTGCTCTACCCCGGCGACGGCACGCGCGAGGGCAAGGCGCTGCGCCTGAGCCAGCAGTACATGCTGTGCTCGGCGTCCGTGCAGGACATCCTGGCGCGCTTCAAGGAGCGCGGCAACGCCGACTGGGACGCGCTCCCCGAGAAGGTGGCGATCCAGATGAACGACACGCACCCCACGCTCGCCGCGCCCGAGCTCATGCGCATCCTCATGGACGTCGAGGGCATGGACTGGGACAAGGCCTGGGCGCTCACCTCCAAGACCGTCGCGTACACCAACCACACGGTGATGCCCGAGGCGCTCGAGAAGTGGCCCCTCGAGCTCATGGAGGAGCTCCTGCCCCGCCATGTCGAGATCATCAAGAAAATCGACGACCAGTTCATCGCCTCGGTTGAGGCGGCCTACCCCGAGGCCACCGCCGAGGAGATGGCCGCCAAGCTCGGCGCCATGCGCATCCTCGAGAACTACGTCACCCCCGAGGAGGCTGCCGCCGCTGCCAAGGCCAAGGCTGCCGCCGCCAAGGCGAAGCCCGCCGCCAAGGGCGCCGCCGCCGCCGAGGAGGAGGAGGAGGAGGAGGCCCCCGCGCCTATGGTGCGCATGGCCAACCTGTGCTGCATCTCCGGCTTCGCCATCAACGGCGTCGCCGCGATCCACTCCGAGATCGTGCGCACGTTCACCTTCAAGGACTTCGCCGAGCTCTACCCCGAGAAGTTCCAGAACAAGACCAACGGCGTGACCCCCCGCCGCTGGCTCGCCTTCTGCAACCCCCAGCTCTCCGACGTGATCACCGAGGCGATCGGCACGGACGAGTGGGTCACGGACACCGCGCTTCTGGAGAAGCTCGCGCCCCTGGCGAAGGACGCGGAGCTGCAGAAGAAGTGGAAGGACGCCAAGCAGGAGCGCAAGGCGCTTTGCGCGAAGCTCATCGAGGACTCCACCGGCGTCAAGGTTTCCACCGACGCGTTGTTTGACATCCAGATCAAGCGCATCCACGAGTACAAGCGCCAGCTCCTGAACATCATGGGCATCATCCACCGCTACAACGAGATGAAGGCCATGACCCCCGAGGAGCGCGCCAACGTCACGCCTCGCGTCTGCGTCTTCGGCGGCAAGGCGTACGCCACCTACCTGCAGGCGAAGCGCATCGTGCGCCTCGTCACTGCGGTCGGCGAGGTCGTGAACAACGACCCCGAGATCGGCGACCTGCTCAAGGTTGTGTTCGTGCCCGACTACAACGTGTCTCTGGCCGAGACGCTCATCCCCGCCTCGGAGCTGTCGCAGCACATCTCCACTGCGGGCACCGAAGCTTCCGGCACGTCCAACATGAAGTTCCAGATGAACGGCTGCCTGATCATCGGCACGCTGGACGGCGCCAACGTCGAGATCCGCGAGTGCGTGGGCGACGAGAACTTCTTCCTGTTCGGCATCGAGGAGCCCTAAGTGGAGCCGGCGCGCGCCGAGCGCGCCGCCGGCGAGTTCGAGCCCCCCGCGTCCTTCACCGCCGTGATGGACTGCATCAAGGCTGGCACCTTCGGCGCGCCCGGCGAGTTCGACGAGCTCCTGTGGTCCCTGGAGGGCAACGAGGGCTTCGGCCGCGGCGACTACTTCCTGGTGGCGAAGGACTTCCAGAGCTACATCGAGTGCCAGGCGAAGGTGGACGCGGCGTACAAGAACGAAGCCGGCTGGACGGAATCCTCCATCATCTCCACTGCCTTCTCGGGCAAGTTCAACTCCGACCGCACCATCGACCAGTACGCGAACGAGATCTGGGACATCAAGCCCCTCCCCGTGCCGTAAATGGTGTCGAGAGTGTTCGTGAAAGAAAAGTCGGTCGCGTAAAACGCGACGACGACTTGAGCCGCCGACGACGACTGACGTCTCGCGGTTCGTCTGATTTTTTCGCGCCGGAGTCTCCGCCGCGACGCGCGGCGCGACGATGCCGTCCGCGCGACCTTGTTTGAAATACGCGACATAAGCAAAGCACTCGACGGTATGTTCACGCGTCTCACCCGCGACACACCGCGCTTCTCTTCGTCGCGTCGCCTCCGATGGATCGCTTTTGGGGAAAAGAACGCGTCTCTCGCGTGCGCATAAAATCTGTCCTACGGCGGTTCGCGTTCGCTCCGTTCTCCCTCGCCTCATCATCACTTCAACGTGATCTTGTCCCGGATGAAGTCGTACGCGGCGACGAGCGTCTCCGAGGCTTGCGGCGAGGTGTCCCTCAGCCGCACCAGCGCGTCTCGCAGCGGCGTGCACTGCGTCACCGCGGTGCTCACCTCCTTTCCAAAACCGAACATGCCTTTGTTCTGGCACGCCATCCCGGGCGCCCAGCCGCACCCCTTCGCCACGCACTCCCGGCAGGACTCGGCGGGGCACGCGCCACCCCCCCCCGCGGAGACGGGCGCGAGGAGCGCGAGGACGACGAGCAGGAGGAGCGCGAGCGCGGCCGAGCGGCGGGCCATCGTGACACGCTCGAGAGGAGCGCGCGACGAAATGCGACAGCTCCCTTTCAACGGGCAGACATTTTACGCCCCCGCCGATCGTTTTCATGAGCGCTCTCCGCCGAGTGAGACTGCCGCCATACCCTACGTACGAGGTCATCAGATCGCGCGTCGCGCAGACTCGACGGCGCGGCGCACGACGCGAACGCAGCCTGTTCTGACCTCCACCTCGCGGCGGCGGGTGCGGGACAGAGGGTCGAAGGAAGGGCCGCGGCACGGCGGCGGCGGCGGATCGAGCATTGCTCTGCGCACCGCTCTGTCTGCCCCCCGGTGAGGAAGGCGGCAGAAAAGTCTCTGTCCGGCGCGCCGAGTGAAAAACCCGTCGGGCGTCATGGAGCCGGACGCCGACGCCGAACAGGCGAGGCTGGAGGAGAAAGGTACGCGCGGCTACCTCAAGGCACACACGGAGAAGTGCGACGCGCAGTCGCCACGTGTGCGGCGACGTCGTGTCGCACCGCGCGCGCGTTTTCCGGCGCGGATGAACCCTATTTCCCGTTCGCCGAGCGCGACTAACAAATGCCCATCCTCGTTCGCCCCTCCCCCTTCTCGCGCGCCCGCAGCCCGCAAATGGCAGCAGCTCAACGCCAAGCGATACGGCACGACCCGCAAGTTCGGATACGTCGAGCCCCCGAAGGAAGAGATGCCTCCCGAGGTGCGTGGCGAGACGAGACGCGGCGGCGTCCACCCCCTTTTCCCGCCCGCTCGGAACGACGCGCCAAGCCTCCGACCCGACCCGTGTGGTCGCACCGAAACCTTTCACCAAAACCATTCTCCCTCGCTCCGTCGAGGATAACGCTGAACCCGTCACCCCACGCGTTGACCCTTGGACGCTTCCCGTACCACACGTCTACGAATCACCAACAGCACGTGCGCAAGATCGTGAAGGACCACGGCGACATGAGCTCGCGCAAGTTCCGCCACGACAAGCGCGTGTACTTGGGCGCTCTGAAGTTTGTGCCGCACGCGGTGTTCAAATTGCTGGAGAACATGCCGATGCCGTGGGAGCAGGCGCGGCACTGCGAGGTGATATACCACATCACCGGCGCGATCACGTTCGTAAACGAGACGCCGCGCGTGATCGAGCCGGTGTACGTGGCGCAGTGGGGCACGATGTGGATCATGATGCGCCGCGAGAAGCGCGACCGGAGGCACTTCAAGCGGATGCGCTTCCCGCCGTTCGACGACGAAGAGCCCCCGCTCGATTACGCGGACAACTTACTGGACGTGGACCCGCTGGAGGCGATCGAGCTCGAGCTCGACGAAGAAGAGGACGGCGCGGTCTCGGAGTGGTTCTACGAGCACCAGCCTTTGAAGTACACCAAGTTCGTCAACGGCTCGAGCTACCGCAAGTGGCAATTACCGCTACCGGTGATGGCGACGCTGTACCGGCTGGCGGGGCAGTTATTGAGCGACTTGACGGACAAGAACTACTTCTACCTGTTCGAGGACAAGAGCTTCTTCACCGCGAAAGCGCTGAACATGTGTATTCCGGGAGGCCCGAAGTTCGAGCCGTTACACCGAGACATGGACAAGGCGGACGAGGACTGGAACGAGTTCAACGACGTGAACAAGCTCATCGTGCGTCACGCCAACCGCACCGAATACAAAGTCGCGTTTCCGTTTCTGTACAACAACCGCCCGCGGCGCGTGGCGACGCCCCCGTACCACCATCCGATGGTCATGTACATCAAGACGGAGGACCCGGATCTGCCCGCATTCTACTACGACCCGCTGATCCACCCCATCGCGTCGTACCGGTCGTCCGAGGGGGCCTCCGGATCCGGAAACGGGCGTTTTCGCGCCGAGACTTTCGACGACGACGACGACGACTTCGCGCTACCCGAGGGGTGCGACCCGTTCGCGAGCGACGCGCCCCTGTACACGGAGAACACCATGCACGGCATCGCGCTGGTGTTCGCGCCCGAGCCGTTCAACAAGCGCAGCGGGAACACGAAACGCGCCATCGACGTGCCTTTGGTGAACGGCTGGTTCAAGGAACACTGCCCGGCGGGGTACCCGGTGAAGGTTCGCGTCTCCTACCAGAAGCTGCTCAAGTGCTACGTGTTGAACCAGCTGCACAAGCGCCCGCCGAAGGCGGTGAAGAAGCGCTCGCTTTTTAAAGCGCTGAAAAAGACCAAGTTCTTCCAGTGCACGGAGCTGGACTGGACGGAGGCGGGGCTGCAGGTGTGCCGCCAGGGGTACAACATGCTGAACTTGCTGATCCACCGCAAGAACCTCAACTACCTGCACCTGGACTACAACTTCAACCTGAAGCCGGTGAAGACGCTCACCACCAAGGAACGCAAGAAGAGCCGGTTCGGCAACGCGTTCCACCTGTGCCGCGAGATTCTGCGGCTCACGAAGCTGGTGGTGGACAGCAACGTGCAGTACCGCCTCGGGAACGTGGACGCGTTCCAGCTCGCGGACGGCCTGCAGTACGTCTTCTCGCACGTCGGGCAGCTCACCGGGATGTACCGGTACAAGTACCGGCTGATGCGCCAGATCCGCATGTGCAAGGATCTGAAGCACCTGATTTACTACCGGTTCAACACCGGGCCGGTGGGTAAGGGGCCGGGCGTGGGCTTCTGGGCGCCCATGTGGCGCGTCTGGCTGTTCTTCCTGCGCGGCATCGTGCCGCTGCTCGAGCGCTGGCTCGGCAACCTGCTCGCGCGCCAGTTCGAGGGCCGCCACAGCAAGGGCGTCGCCAAGACGGTGACCAAGCAGCGGATCGAGTCGCACTTCGACCTGGAGCTGCGGGCGGCGGTGATGCACGACATCCTCGACATGATGCCGGAGGGCATCAAGGCGAACAAGGCGAAGACCATCCTGAGCCACCTGTCCGAGGCGTGGCGGTGCTGGAAAGCCAACATCCCGTGGAAGGTGCCCGGGCTGCCCGCGCCCGTGGAGAACATGATCCTGCGCTACGTCAAGAGCAAAGCGGACTGGTGGACCAACGTCGCGCACTACAACCGCGAGCGCATTCGGCGAGGCGCCACCGTGGACAAGACGGTGTGCCGGAAAAACCTGGGACGTCTGACGCGGCTTTGGCTGAAAGCTGAGCAGGAACGCCAGCACAACTACCTGAAAGACGGCCCGTACGTCACGCCGGAAGAGGCGGTGGCGATCTACACCACCACCGTGCACTGGCTGGAGTCGCGCAAGTTCTCGCCCATCCCGTTTCCGCCGCTGTCGTACAAGCACGACCGCAAGCTGCTCATCTTGGCGCTGGAGCGGTTGAAGGAAAACTTCTCCATCGCCGCGAAGCTGAACCAGAGCCAAAGGGAGGAGCTCGGTTTGATCGAGCAGGCGTTCGATAACCCGCACGAAGCGCTGTCGCGGATCAAGCGGCACCTGCTGACGCAGCGCGCGTTCAAGGAGGTGGGCATCGAGTTCATGGACCTGTACTCGCACCTCATCCCGGTGTACGAGATCGAGCCCCTGGAGAAGATCACCGACGCGTACCTCGACCAATACCTCTGGTACGAGTCGGACAAACGGCACTTGTTCCCGAACTGGATCAAGCCCGCGGACACCGAGCCGCCGCCGCTGTTAGTGTACAAGTGGTGCCAGGGCATAAACAACCTGACGGACGTGTGGGACACCGCGGATGGGTCGTGCGTGGTGATGCTGCAGACGAAGTTTGAGCGCGTCTTTGAGAAGATGGACCTCACCATGCTCAACCGCTTGATGCGGCTCATCGTGGACCACAACATCGCCGACTACGTCACCGCCAAGAACAACGTCGTGATCTCGTACAAGGACATGAGCCACACGAACTCGTACGGCCTCATTCGCGGCCTGCAGTTCGCGTCGTTCGTGACGCAGTACTACGGTTTAGTGTTAGACCTGCTGGTTTTAGGGTTGACGCGCGCCAGCGAGCTCGCCGGCTCGCCGCAGATGCCCAACGAGTTCATCAACCACCGCGACGCGCGCACGGAGACGCGGCACCCGATCCGGCTGTACAGCCGGTACGTGGACAAGCTGCACATCCTGTTCCGGTTCACCGCGGAGGAGGCGAAGGACCTGATCCAGCGGTACCTCACCGAGCACCCCGACCCGAACAACGAGAACCTCGTCGGATACAACAACAAGAAGTGCTGGCCCCGAGACGCGCGCATGCGCCTCATGAAGCACGACGTGAACCTCGGGCGCGCGACGTTTTGGGACATCAAGAACCGGCTCCCGCGCTCGCTCACTTCTTTGGAATGGGACAACGGGTTCGTCTCGGTGTATTCCCGGGACAACCCCAATTTGTTGTTCAACATGTGCGGGTTCGAGGTACGGATCATGCCCAAGACGCGCATGGCCACCGAGCACTTCGCGCAGCGCGACGGCGTGTGGAACCTCCAGAACGAGCACACCAAGGAGCGCACCGCGCAGGCGTTTCTGCGCGTGGACGACGAGGCGCTGAAACAGTTTGAGAATCGCGTGCGGCAAGTGTTGATGAGCTCGGGGGCGACGACGTTCACGAAGATCGTGAACAAGTGGAACACCGCGCTCATCGGCCTCATGACGTACTACCGCGAGGCGGTCGTGCACACGCAGGAGCTCCTGGATCTTCTGGTGAAGTGCGAGAACAAGATCCAGACGCGCGTGAAAATCGGGCTCAACTCCAAGATGCCGTCGCGGTTCCCGCCCGTCGTGTTTTACACGCCGAAGGAAATCGGCGGGCTCGGCATGCTCTCCATGGGCCACATTCTTATTCCCCAGAGCGATTTGAAGTACAGCATGCAGACGGACACGGGCGTGACGCACTTCCGCAGCGGCATGTCCAGCGACACCGACCAGCTCATCCCCAACCTGTTCCGCTACATCCAGCCCTGGGAGGCGGAGTTCACCGACTCGCAGCGCGTGTGGGCCGAGTACGCGCTGAAGCGGCAGGAGGCGCAGGCGCAGAACCGCCGGTTAACGCTGGAGGATTTGGAGGACTCCTGGGACCGCGGCATTCCGCGCATCAACACTTTGTTCCAGAAGGACCGGCACACGCTCGCCTACGACAAAGGATGGCGCGTGCGCACGCACTTCAAGGAGCACTGCCTGTTGCGGCTGAACCCGTTTTGGTGGACGCACGCCAGGCACGACGGGAAACTCTGGAACCTGAACAACTATCGCACGGACGTGATCCAGGCTTTGGGCGGCGTGGAGGGCATTCTGGAGCACACGCTGTTCAAAGGGACGTACTTTCCCACCTGGGAGGGTCTGTTCTGGGAGAAAGCCAGCGGGTTCGAGGAGAGCATGAAGTACAAGAAGCTGACCAACGCGCAGAGGAGCGGTTTGAACCAAATCCCCAACCGAAGGTTCACGCTGTGGTGGTCGCCGACGATCAACCGCGCCAACGTGTACGTGGGGTTCCAAGTTCAGCTCGATTTGACGGGCATCTTCATGCACGGCAAGATCCCCACGCTGAAGATCTCGCTCATCCAGATCTTCCGCGCGCACTTGTGGCAAAAGATCCACGAGTCCGTCGTCATGGACTTGTGTCAGGTGTTCGACCAGGAGCTCGACGCGCTGGAGATTGAGACGGTGCAGAAGGAAACCATCCACCCGCGCAAGTCGTACAAGATGAACTCGTCGTGCGCGGACATTCTGCTCTTCGCCGCGTACAAGTGGCCCATGTCCAAGCCCTCGCTGACTGGCGACGCGAAGGACGCGTTCGACCAGAAGGCCTCGAACAAGTTCTGGCTGGACGTGCAGCTGCGCTGGGGCGACTTCGACAGCCACGACGTCGAGCGCTACGCGCGCGCCAAGTTTCTGGACTACACCACGGACAACATGTCCATCTACCCGTCGCCGTCGGGCGCGATGGTGGCGATCGACCTGGCGTACAACCTGCACGCGGCGTACGGCAACTGGTTCCCGGGCGCGAAGCCGCTCGTGCAGCAGGCGATGGCGAAGATCATGAAGGCGAACCCCGCGCTGTACGTGCTGCGCGAGCGCGTGCGCAAGGGGCTGCAGCTGTACAGCAGCGAGCCGACGGAACCGTACCTCAACTCGCAAAACTACGGCGAGCTGTTTTCCAACCAAACAATCTGGTTCGTGGACGACACCAACGTGTACCGCGTGACGATCCACAAAACCTTCGAAGGCAACTTGACGACGAAGCCCATCAACGGCGCCATCTTCATCTTTAACCCGCGCACCGGGCAGCTGTTCCTGAAGGTGATCCACACCTCGGTGTGGGCCGGGCAGAAGCGCCTCGGGCAGCTGGCCAAGTGGAAAACCGCCGAGGAGGTTGCGGCGCTGGTGCGCTCGCTCCCGGTGGAGGAGCAGCCGAAGCAGATCATCGTGACGCGCAAGGGCATGCTGGACCCGCTGGAGGTGCACCTGCTGGACTTCCCGAACATCGTCATCAAGGGTTCGGAGCTGCAGATGCCGTTCCAGGCGTGCATGAAGATCGAGAAGTTCGGCGACTTGATCCTGAAAGCCACCGAGCCGCAGATGGCGCTGTTCAACGTGTACGACGACTGGCTGAAGACGATTTCGTCGTACACGGCGTTTTCGCGGCTGATTCTCATCTTGCGCGCGCTGCACGTGAACAACGACAAAGCGAAGATGCTCTTGAAGCCGGACAAGACCATCGTCACGCAGCCGCACCACGTGTGGCCGGACCTGAACGACGAGCAGTGGATCAAGGTGGAGATCGCGCTCAAGGACCTCATCCTCGGCGACTACGCCAAGAAGAACAACGTCAACGTGGGCGCGCTGACGCAGAGCGAGATCCGCGACGTCATCTTGGGCGCCGAGATCACGCCGCCGAGCGCGCAGCGCCAAGAGATCGCCGCCATCGAAAAGCAGGGCGCGGACGCCGCGCAGATGACCGCGGTGACCACGAAAACCACGAACGTGCACGGGGACGAGCTCATCGTGACCACCACGTCGCCGTACGAGACGGCGACGTTCGGGAGCAAGACGGATTGGCGCGTGCGCGCCATCTCGGCGTCCAACCTGCACTTGCGCGTGAACCACGTGTACGTCAACTCGGACGACATCTCGGACTCCGGGTACACCTACGTGCTTCCGAAGAACGTGCTCAAAAAGTTCATCACCATCGCGGATTTGCGGACGCAGATCGCGGGGTACATGTACGGCGTGTCCCCCCCCGATAACCCGATGGTGAAGGAGATCCGGTGCGTGGTGATGCCGCCGCAGTGGGGCAACCACTCCTCCGTGAACATGCCGCTGGCGCTCCCCGAGCACGAGTACCTGGAAGATTTGGAGCCGCTCGGGTGGCTGCACACGCAGCCCAACGAGACGCCGCACCTGCCCCCCGGCGACGTCGTGCAGCACGCGCGCATCCTGGAGCAGCACAAGGAATGGAACGGCGAGACGTGCGTCGTGCTGACGTGCTCGTTCACGCCGGGGTCGTGCTCGCTGACGGCGTACAAACTCACGCCGGGCGGCTACGAGTGGGGCCGGGCGAACAAGGACAATTCGGGCTCGAACCCGCGGGGGTTCTCGCCCGCGCACTACGAGAAGGTGCAGATGCTTCTGTCGGATCGGTTTTTGGGGTACTACATGGTTCCCGATGGGGGCTCGTGGAACTACAACTTCCAAGGCGTGAAGCACTCGCCCGGGATGCAGTACGCGCTGCGGCTGGCGAACCCGAAGGAGTTTTACCACGAGAGCCACCGCCCGACGCACTTCCTGGAGTTCTCGGGGGCGGACGCCGGGGACGGGGACCAGATGGAGGCGGACAGAGACGACATGTTCGTGTGAAGCGAAGACGTTTCGATGACGTTTTGTTTCAAGAGACACGCGATACGAGACACCCGAGAGGGAGGGACCCGAAGAATCGACCGCGGACACGTAGCCGCCGCGCGGTGTCTCGGGTTTGGGAGGGATGTACGAAAGGTAGCGGCGAAACGACGACGGGCGACGACGTCGGATCACATTCATTTCTCGCTTCTCGCGACGCGACGTTCGTTCCTCGTCACTTTCGTCACAACAGCCTGAGATTCCCCGTGATGCCGTCGATGACGGATTCCGGCGCGGGACCGATCGCGAGCACGGTGTGCGACCCCGCGGCGACCTGCGTCCGCCCGGCGTCCGCGACCAAGTAGCAAGGCAAGCGCTGCGCCTCCGCCGCGGCGAGCAAGCCGCTCATGTCCTTCTCTTTGGCTTTCAGCGCGATTTTCTTTTGCCCCTCCGCTTCCCACTGCCGCAGCACGTTCCTGTGCCTCCCCTCGAGGCTCTGGTACACCGCCAGCGTGGCGTGGCAACACTGGGCCGCGATTTTCCCCGCGCCCATGTTCAAAGAGTCGTTCACCACCAGAACCAGCTTGGTCTCCTCCCCGGGGTTCACCGCGGACATGGAAGGCACCGGCGCGTCGTCCGGCAGCTCCTCGATGATCGGCCCCGACCGGGGCGGCGGTTTTTTCTTCCGCACAACCTTCTTCACCACGGGGGGTTTCTTGATGAGCCCCATCCACGCGCACGTCGCGAACCCGGCGATGAACGCGGGCAGCGCGACGCGCAGTTTGCGGTGGTACACGAACCGCAGCTTGCCGCCCCGGACGCGCGCCGCGCGGGACAAACCTTGAACGTTTTTGCTCCGCATATCCCCGCCGACGCGCGGTCCCCCATCGGTGGCGTCCAGAACCTTCTCCACCGCGCCCGCGCCAGCCAGGCGGCTCATCGTGAAATCGAACGCCTCGCTGGGCTACTAGGCGCGCGCTGCGAGCGCTATTAGAGCAGTAACCCCACGGGGAACCGACCGTGGCGCGCGCGAGAGTGGCACGTCACGTCACCACATCCCTAACCCTCAAGAAAAGCCGACGCGTTTTTCGCGGCGGCAGTATTTTTCCACTCAGACCGTCAGACGCGACAGAGTCACACCACGAGCGTGTGAACTCCCGGTCGGCCGTCCGGGTCAGCAGTCCAAGCCGCGCCGCGGGGTGTCCGTCATCCATCCTCGGGTCACGGGGTCTCGGTTCGCCGAGTCGTCGAATCCCTCGGCGATGGCGTCGTCGCCCGGGGACGACACGAGGCTTCGATGCGCGGTGCTCGTCGGCGCCGTGGGGGCTGGAAAGTCAAGTCTGGGAAACGCCCTGTGTCAGAAGCCATCCGAGCCTCCCCCTTTCCGCTCGCGCCGGAGCGCGTCCGGGGTCACCACCGCGTGCGCGTGCGCGCCGTGCCTCGCCCCGGGCCTCGGCGGCGCGATCGTGTCCTCCGCCTCCGAGCGGTGGTGGGTCGTGGACACGCCCGGGCTTCGCGACGGGGACGACGCGCGCGCGCCCGAGCACCTGTTGCGTGCGATCGAGGCGTGCGCGTC
>Ga0181560_10003913_pt1 | contig 13627 bp, 14 predicted proteins | sample 011ome_20_FD_133751 | JGI IMG/M metagenome (GOLD analysis project Ga0181560, IMG submission 133751) | Coastal salt marsh microbial communities from the Groves Creek Marsh, Skidaway Island, Georgia - 011509CT metaG (megahit assembly) | ecosystem: Environmental > Aquatic > Marine > Intertidal...
CGAGGCCAAAAATGCCGCTTCGTGCGGGGCCAGCTGCGACAGCGATTTGTTGAAATAGGTTTGCGCCGCTGCCGTCACCCCATACGAATTTTGGCCCAGAAAAATTTCGTTTAAATACAGCTCTAGAATGCGGTCTTTGCTAAGCGTTTCTTCCAGACGCGTGGCCAAGATGATTTCTTTGATCTTGCGTTCAACCCGGCGTTCACCACCTAAGAGGAAGTTTTTCATCACCTGCTGGGTGATGGTCGAGGCGCCGCGCACATCGCGCCCACGGCTGCGCACCGCATCGACACCGGCTGCGATAATCCCGCGCGCATCATATCCTTTGTGGGTATAGAAATTTTTATCTTCGGCGCTGATAAAGGCATTTTTCACCAAATCCGGGATATCGGCAGCGGGGCTAAATAGCCGCCGCTCTTGCGCGAATTCATCGATGATCTGGCCTTCGCTGGAATAAATGCGGCTGATTGTTGGCGGGGTATATTGGGCCAAGCTTTCATGGCTGGGCAGGTCGCGGCCATAGATCCAAAACACCGCCCCAAGGCTGAGCGCGACCATGAACAGCCCCAGTGTGACCAAGGTAAAAATAGCACCAAAAAACGAAAGAATGAATCTGATCAATGCAGCGCCCCTGTTCAGTGCCTCTTCTATACGCGCTGCGGGCACGCTGGTCAAAACAAGAACCCGGGGCCCATCGGCAAAGATCGGCCAAACGCGGGTAAAACGCGGGCCGAACACTGGCCTAGCGGCGGCGCAAACCCGTGCGCGCCATATCTGCAATCACCCAGGCCTGAATGCCGCGCGCTATGCCTTGGGCTATGCCAAGGCGCCATTCGGGGTTGGTGAGGTTTTTCAAATCGCGCGGGCTGCTTAAAAAGCCCACTTCAATCAGAACCGACGGGATATCGGCCGCTTTGAGAACCGAAAAATCGGCCCGCCGAATGGGGTGGCTATTCACCGGCCCACCCGCCTGCTGGATTCCCGCCACCAAAAAATGCGCCAACACCTCGGCCCGGGGGCCGGTTTCTTGGCGGGCAAGATCCATCAAAATATCTGCAATAACATCATCTTGGCCGCGCAGGTCGATTCCCGAAACCAAATCATCGCGGTCGTGGCGTTCGGCCAGCAGGCGCGTGGCTTCGTCGCTGGCATTGCGATCCAACAGATAGACAGTGGCGCCGCTGGCTTGGCCTTGGCCCAAAGCATCGGCATGCAGCGATAAAAACAAATGCGCCCGGGCCTGATGGGCAATGGCGATGCGCCGCTCGAGCGATACAAAACGATCGTCTTCGCGGGTCAGCACCACCTCGAACCCACCCACGCGGCGCAGCGTGTCACGCAATTCGCGCGCGAAAGCCAGCATCAGGTTCTTTTCGCTTTCGCCCCCACGCTGGGCGCCCGGGTCGATGCCCCCATGGCCCGGGTCCAGCACCACAACCACCGGCCCATCGCCCAGCACGGGGGCTGGATCGGTGGGGGGGGTGGCGCTGTCGGGCAGGTCAAATGCCGGGTCACGCAGCACGCCAGAATTTGCTGAAAATATTTTTTTATCAACTTCTTGCAGATCGATATTTATCTCTGCAACGCCGGTATCCGGCAGCACTGTCATCGCGGCCTGCTCCAGCGCCAAGGGGGCGGCCAATTCCGCAACCAGCCGCGAAACCCCCGGGCGCACCATGCCAAACCGCAGGCCCAGAACCTGATCGGTTTGCACGAAATCGCCGGTGTTTAAGCCGGAAAAATCAACTTCGCGGAAATCAAGAACCAGCCTTGGCGGCCCATCCAGCGTGTAGGCCCGCCAAGGCACGCCTTGCGATAGGCGCAACCGCAGGCTGGCGCCCCGATCTGTGGCGCGCAGGCTGCTGGCGGCTGTATCTATGCGGGCAAGGCCACTGAAATCTTGTGCAGACAGCGGCAATTTTTGCATAAAAAGCACAGCGCAAGCCACGAATAAAATTATATATTTTTTCAAACCCGCCACCATCTAACCTGCTTTCACATCTGGGGCATTACAGCCTGCCAGTATCGGCCATGAACCGCGCCAGCCGGGCCAGCCCCTCGCGGATATCGGCGGTGCTGCGCGCATAGGAAAAGCGCAGGGTTGCGTGGCCTCGCTGGGCATCAAAATCTAGCCCCGGCGTAACAGCGACGCCTGCTTTTTCTAAAATCTCTGCGCAAAACTGACGGCTATCTTGGGTGAGATGGCTGACATCGGCATACACATAAAACGCCCCATCAGGGGGCGCGATCCGGTCGAATCCAGCCTTGGGCAACCCTTCAAGCATCAATTTGCGGTTTTCGCGATACACATTCATATTGCGCTGCAATTCCTCATGCGCGTCCATCGCGGCCAAGGCCGCCACTTGGCTGGCATGGGGGGGGCAGATAAACAGGTTTTGCGCCAAACGCTCGATCAGGCGCACGTGGTCTGGGGGCACCACCATCCAACCAATGCGCCAGCCTGTCATGCTGAAATATTTGGAAAACGAGTTGATGACATAGACATCATCGCTGATTTCCAGCGCGCTTACGGCTTTGGCCTCGTATTCGATGCCGTGGTAAATCTCGTCCGAGATAAACGCCGCCCCCTGCGCCTGTGTGGCATGGATCAGGGCCGCCAGCGCGGTTTTGTCCAGCATTGTGCCGCTGGGGTTGGCGGGGCTTGCCACCAGCAAACCATCCAGCGCCTGCCCCTCAAGGTCTGCGGGCACGGGCTGCAGGCGGTTTTCGGCCTTTGTCTCTAGCATGACAGGCTGCAAATCCAGCGCTTTCAGGATCTGGCGATAACTGGGGTAGCCGGGCGCGCCGATGCCCACCCTTTGGCCCGCATCAAACAGCGCGCTAAAGGCCAAGATAAACGCCCCCGACGAGCCGGGCGTGACAACCACGCGCGCCGGATCCAGCGTGATGCCATACCATTGCCCGTAAAGCTGCGCGATACGGGAGCGCAATTCGGGCAGGCCAAGCGCCACGGTATAGCCCAAGGGCACCGCCTCCATGGCTTGGGCCAATGCGGCCCGGGCGGCGGCGGGGGCGGCGGTGCCGGGCTGGCCCACCTCCATGTGAATGATGTGGCGGCCTTCGGCCTCGGCCGCGCGGGCGGCCTCCATCACATCCATCACAATAAAGGGATCCACTTCACCACGGGTTGAGTTCCGCATATCCGCGCTCCTATGCTATGCGTGTTGGTATTCGCAAGGAAAGGGGTGCAGGGTCAATGAATTATCTGATGCGCGTTGTCCTGCTGGCGGCTTTTGCAATGCTGGCCGCCCTGCCCCTGCGCGCCGCCAGTTTGATTCGTGACCCCAATATCGAAAACGCCCTGTCAGAATTGGCCCAACCCGTGCTGCTGGCCGCTGGCATGCCCAGTTCCGGCACCCGGATTTTGGTGGTGAACGACCCGGCGCTGAACGCATTTGTGATCGATACACAGCATATATTTTTGCATTCTGGCCTGATCTTGCGGCTGAAATCTGCTGCAGAATTGCAAGCCGTCATTGCCCACGAGGTGGCCCATATTCAAAACGGGCATATCGCGCGGCGCATGCAGAATATGCAGCGCGCCAGCACGGTGGCGGGTTTTGGCGTGGCCTTGGCCGCAGCAACCGCGGCCACCACCGGCGAAACCGCAGCCGCGGGTGCCTTGGCGCGCGGCATCATGGGGGCGGCGACCCAAAATTTCATGAGCCACACCCGCACCGAAGAAAGTGCCGCAGATGCAAGCGGCTTGCGCTACCTGATCCGCGCAGGCATAGACCCAAGCGCCTATTTGCGCGTCTTCGATCTGTTTCGCGGCCAAGAGCTGTTGACGCCCACCCAACAAGACACCTACGCCCGCAGCCACCCCCTATCGCGCGACCGGTTTCGCGCCATGGAGGCCCTGATCAAGGCCGCCCCAAACGCAGCCCCCGCCAATCCGCAGGCCGAGTATTGGATGGCGCGCGCACAGGCCAAACTGGGCGCGTTTTTGCGCGCCCCCACATGGGCACAAACCGAGGCGCGCAAACAAGAACACGCCGATCTGGCGCAAATGATGCAGGCCATCGCATGGCACCGCTTGTCCGATAGCGCCCAAGCCATTGCTGCCATTGACCGGCTGGCGCTGGCCCACCCCGAAGACCCCTTTGTGCACGAATTGCGCGGGCAAATCCTGTTGGAAAGCCGCCGCGTGGATCAGGCGGTTGCAGCCTATCGCCGGGCCACGGAATTGGCGCCGCGCAATGCCTTGATCTTGGCAGGCTACGGGCGCGCCATGCTGGCTGCGGGCCAGCCGCGCGAGGCGCGCGATATATTGGAACGTGCCCGCGCGCGCGATTTTCGCAATGTGTCGGTGCTGCGCGATTTGGCCATGGCCTATGCAAAGAATGATGAACGCGGCATGGCCTCGGTGGTGACTGCGGAACGCTATGCGCTGTTGGGCCAATTCGCAGATGCGCGCCTGCATGCCAACCGGGCGTTGGGCCAAGTGACACCGGGATCGCGCGCTGGTATCCGCGCCCAAGATGTGCTTTCTGGGGCCGAAGCTGCCCTAGCAAAATAACGGAGATCGCACCATGAAACATATCCTTGCCGCAGGCGCCATGGCGCTGACTTGCGCCACTGCATCCCCCCTTGCCGCGCTTGATTTGGCCCAAATGTCCGACACCGAGCGCGCCGCCTTTCGCGCCGAGGTGCGCGCCTATCTGCTGGAAAACCCCGAGGTGATCATGGAGGCGGTGGCGGTGCTGGAAGCACGCCAAGCCAATGCACAAACCCAAACAGACCGCGATATGATCAGCGTCAACAGCGCGGCCCTGTTTCAAGATGAAAACAGCTGGGCTGGGGGCAACCTGCAAGGCGATATTACCTTGGTTGAATTTGTCGACTATCGCTGTGGCTATTGCCGCAAGGCCCATGACGAAGTGGCGCAATTGGTGCAAAGCGATGGCAATATCCGCCTGATCCTAAAGGAATTTCCAATTCTGGGCGACCAATCTGTTATCTCCTCTCGCTTTGCCATCGCCACGCGTATGGTGGCCGGTGACGCCGCCTATAAGGCGGTGCATGATGCGCTGATTGCTTTCAAGGGCACGGTTGCCCCCGAAAGCCTTGAACGGCTGGCCGCCGATCTGGGGCTGGATGCGGCGCCGATCTTGGCCAAGATGGACAGCGACGAGGTCACGGCCGTGATCCGCGACAACCACCAATTGGCCGGGCGTTTGCAGATCAATGGCACCCCCACGTTTGTTCTGGGCGAACAAATGCTGCGTGGCTATGTGCCCTTTGACGGCATGCAAAAACTGGTGGCCGAGATTCGGGCGCAGTAACCATGGGCCATGGCCTGCGCATGGGGGTTGCGGTGGCTTTGGGGCTGGCCATGGCGGGCCAAACCGCCACGGCGCAAACCCTGCAAGAGCGACTGCAAGACCCGGCGCAAAAGCGTGCCTTTCAGCGCGCTTTGCATCAGTTGTTTGTGGATGAACCCCAGCTTCTGGTCCCACCCGCACCCCAAACCCGCGGCTTTTCCGCCCATGCCGCGCGTGACAAGGCCCTGCTAAAGGGGCTGTGGCCCCGGCTTTTTGCGCCAAAGGCGGCGGCGTTGGGGGCCCAAGACGCGCCAGTTAAACTGGCGGTTTTGATGGGCGCACCCTGCCCCAGCTGTCAGGCGGCGGGTACGGAATTGGGGGAATTGGCGCAGGCGGGCGCGGTGCGCGTCTACATGCACGGCCCGACCAGCAGCGCCGAATTGGCCGCTGTGCTGGGCCTAGAGACCGGCCAAAACGCGCAATGGCCGGTCTATATCTTTCCTGACATGGTCGTGCGTGGGCATGTGCCGCCCGTCGTGTTGGCCCGGTATATCGACAAACGTGCCGCGCGCCCTTAGTCGGCGCCAGCCTCGGCCGCGGCGGCATCGATTTCGGCGGCTTTCTTTTCCACCTGTTCCACGATGTGATCCACCATCTGCGCATTGCTTAATTTGTGGCTGGCTTTGCCCGCCAAATACACCATGCCACTGCCAGCCCCGCCGCCAGTAAAGCCCACATCGGTCATCAGCGCTTCGCCGGGGCCATTTACGACGCAGCCGATGATCGACAGGCTCATCGGGGTTTTGATATGGGCCAAACGCTCTTCCAAGGTTTCGACGGTTTTGATCACGTCAAACCCCTGCCGCGCACAAGAGGGGCACGAGATGATATTCACCCCACGGTGGCGCAGGCCCAAGGATTTCAAAATCTCGTAGCCAACCTTCACCTCTTCCACCGGATCGGCCGACAGGCTGACGCGGATCGTATCGCCAATGCCCATCCACAGCAGGTTGCCAAGGCCAATGGCCGATTTGATCGTGCCCGATGTCAGCCCACCCGCCTCGGTGATGCCCAAATGAATGGGGGCATCCGTGGCTTCGGCCAGCTGCTGATAGGCCGCCGCCGCCATGAACACATCGCTGGCTTTGACGCTGATCTTGAAGTTGTGGAAATCGTTGTCTTGCAGAATGCGGATATGTTCCATACCGCTTTCCACCATCGCGTCTGGGGTCGGCTCGCCATATTTTTCAAGCAGATGCTTTTCCAAACTGCCCGCATTCACACCGATACGGATAGAACAGCCGTGATCGCGCGCGGCGGCAATCACCTCGCGCACCCGTTCCGGGCTGCCGATATTGCCGGGATTGATCCGCAGGCAGGCCGCGCCAGCCTCGGCGGCCTCGATCCCGCGCTTGTAGTGAAAATGAATATCGGCAACCAATGGCACTGGGCTTTCGCGCACGATTTCGCGCAGCGCCCGCGCCGAGGCCTCGTCGGGCACGCTGACGCGCACAATGTCAGCCCCTGCTTCGGCCGCCCGTTGAATTTGCGCAACCGTGGCCGCCACATCCGTGGTTAGGGTGTTGGTCATTGTTTGCACGCTGATTGGTGCATCGCCCCCGACAGGCACATTGCCCACCATGATTTGGCGGCTGCTTCGGCGGTAGATGTTACGCCAAGGTCGAATATGGTTCAGCGTCATGACGGCCCCAATCGTTGTTTGGTAACAGGATTAGGCCCTTGGCCGCGCATAAGCAACCGCCAAGCGGCGCCTAATTGCCTGGTGTCAACTCTGCCACAACGCGGGCCAAATCGCCATCTTGGGCCAGATCCGCCAAGGCATAGTTCTGCGCCAACTGCCCCGCATCCAGCGCCAAATTCGATGTGACAGCGCCACGCTCGCCAGCGGGGCCATAGGTTTGGCCGCCCACATTAAAGTAAATCGCGCCGCTTTCGCCCACACGAATGGTGTGCGGCACCTCGGTTTGGGCAACCTCATAGGTTTCGCCCGCACCCATGATGCCCTCGAAAACCACCGTGCCATCGGCGGCGCGCACCCGCACCCACGAGGGGCGCGCGGCAACCACCGTCACCCCTGCGCCTTGGTCTTGGCTGACCTTGGGCAAGGTGGGGCTGCTGGCTGCGGCCATGGCAACAGTGCCGGTCTGCGTCTCGACCGCCAGCGCCAGCCGCGGAAATGTTTCACGATCCACTTGCGGCATCTGCGGCGCAGATTGGGCAAACACCCCAACATCTGCCGGATCCAGCGTTGAAATCGGCGCATCGCGCGACACCATAACCGGCACATCCAAAGGCTGCGGGCGGAAGGGCCGATCTAGCCCATCGGCCATGCCAATGGGGGCGGCCATCTGCACCATGAAGCGCGCATCCGGCAGCACGTCTTCGGCCAGCATTTGGCCCGCGCCTTGCACAGGGTCTAGCACCGCCAAAACATCGGGCGTGTTTTCCACCGGAGCAAACTGAACGCGTTGAACCTCTTGCAGAACCGACCATGCCCCAAAACCAAGCGACCCGATCAGCACCAGCAACACCAAGCTGGAGCCAATGGCGCGCGGCTCGATCCGCGAAAACAGCGCGTCGCCCGCTGGCACAAAAGGTGTGGCGGGGGCGGTAAAGGGGTCGCGACCGGCTGTGCCAAGCGCAGATTGGGGCTGTTTGGCAGGCTTTGCGGCACTGGCCGCCGCAGACATGCCATGGGCTGTGGAGAAGCCGCTTTCGGCACAAAACTGCGAAAAGGCCAGATCAGGGTCCATGCCCAGATAGCGCGCATAAGAGCGCACGTAGCCCGCAATAAACCCGGGCGTATCAAAGGCGGTTGGGTCGCAATTTTCGATGGCAGCGATGTAATTGGCTTTGATCCGCAGCTCGCGTTGCACGTCGAGCAGCGATTTACCCAAGGTCGCGCGCTCGCCACGCATCAGGTCGCCCAGACGGATATCGTAATCATCAAACCCTTTGGGTTTGCTGTCTTCCACCGCCTCTTCAGGCTTGGTTTTCCACCCAATCATCCGCCACTGCCCCACACTCCACCGGCATTATAACACTCGAACCTACGATTCGGATCATAGTGTTCATTCACTCTATATTAACACGGTGCAAGCTGTATTGCAGTCTTGTAATAAATTATGCGCTCAATTCGGCACGATTCAGCGCACAATGCGCCCACAGGCCATCCATTGCGCGCACCAGCGTGTCGATTTCGCCCGCGCCGTGCACGGGTGAGGGGGTAAAGCGCAGCCGCTCGGTGCCGCGTGGCACGGTGGGGAAATTGATGGGCTGCACGTAGATGCCGAACTGTTCCAGCAGCATGTCGGACAGTTTCTTGGTGTGCACCGGGTCGCCCACGATGACCGGCACGATATGGCTGCCATGGTCGATGATCGGCAGGCCCATGCCTTTGAGGCGCAGCTTAAGCACGCGCGCCTGCTCTTGGTGGCGCTGGCGCAGCGCTTGGCCGGCGTCGGTTTTCAAAAAGGCAACCGAGGCCGCCGCCCCCGCCGCCACTGCGGGCGGCAGCGAGGTGGTAAAGATAAAGCCCGGCGCATAAGAGCGGATGGCGTCGCACATCTTGGCCGAGGCCGCGATATAGCCGCCCATCACCCCATAGGCCTTGGCCAGGGTGCCGTTGATGATGTCGATGCGATGGGCCAGGGTGTCGCGCTCGGCCACGCCGCCGCCGCGCGGGCCATACATGCCCACCGCGTGCACCTCGTCGATATAGGTCAGCGCGCCGAATTCATCGGCCAAGTCGCAGATCTCGGCGATGGGGCCAAAATCGCCATCCATCGAATAGACCGATTCAAAGGCAATCAGCTTGGGCGCTGCCGGGTCATCGGCGGCCAGCAAGGCGCGCAGATGCGCCACATCGTTATGGCGGAAAATCCGCTTGGCGCCGCCGTTGCGGCGCACGCCTTCGATCATGCTGGCGAGGTTAATCGCGACGTAGTAGCTGATTATCACGGGAAACAGCTTGGGCAGTGTCGAAAGCGTGGCATCATTGGCGATATAGGCGCTGGTGAACAACAGCGCCCCCTCTTTGCCGTGCAGATCGGCCAGCTCGGCCTCGAGCGCCTTGTGATAGGCGGTGGTGCCCGAAATATTGCGCGTTCCCCCCGAACCGGCGCCGGTGGCATCCAGCGCCTCGTGCATGGCCGCCAAAACCGCCGGATGCTGGCCCATGCCCAGATAATCGTTGCCGCACCAAACCGTGACAGGCTGCGTGCGGCCATCTTCGCGCTGCCAAACAGCATGCGGAAAATTCCCCTTCTCGCGCACAATGTCGATAAACGTGCGATAGCGCCCTTCGGCATGAAGACGCTCGATGGCCTGATCCAGCTGCGCAGTGTAATCCACTGGTTACTCCTGTTCATCTTTTGCGTGCCACAGCTTAGGCACATAGGCGCTAAGGGGCAACATATTCGATTTTGTTAGGGTATAATTTCGAAACCCGCTCAGTGGTAGGCTACAAAATGCCGCTGTCTGGGGCTTTGACATATGTCAAATGCAACATTAACAGCCAAACCCCCGCCCCGGGCTTGAGATCGGGGCCAAGCTCGCCTAGATTTAAAGTGGCAAGCACAGGAGCGTTCTATGTTCTCGATCCCCGGAAAACAGGCCGTCACCATCACACCCGCCGCAGCCATGCAGATACGCAAGCTGATGGAGCGCGAGGGCCATGCCGGGCTGCGCATCGGGGTGAAAAAAGGCGGTTGCGCGGGCATGGAATACACCATGGACTATGCCGCCGATATTGACCCCAATGACGAAGTGGTCGAGCTGGATGGCGCGCGGGTGATGATCGCGCCGATGGCGCAGATGTTCCTTTTTGGCACCGAAATCGATTACCACACATCGCTGCTTGAATCCGGGTTTCGCTTTAACAACCCCAACGTGGCCGAGGCCTGCGGCTGCGGAGAATCGATTAAATTCAAAGATATCGACGCGCTTAGCGCCGACGCAAAGCTGTAGCACAGCCAATCACACCCAATCAAAGGGGCTGCCGCCACAGGCCGCGCAGCGCATCTTGACCTTGGCGCCCAGATGCCAATGATGCGCCCCCATATTACAGGAATGGTCATTGGGGGCAGGTATGCGGCGGAAATTGGCGGCGGGGAACTGGAAAATGAACGGGCTGCAGGCCGATTTGGCGCAGCTGGACCAGCTGGCCAAGGCACCGCTGCCCTCCCATGTTGATACGCTGATCTGCCCCCCTGCCACGCTGATACACCCCGCCCTTGCCCATGCCAAAGGCAGCGCCTTGGCCATCGGCGCGCAAGATTGCCATGCGCAAGGCGGCGGGGCATTCACCGGCGATATTGCGGCGGTGCAGCTGCGCGATCTGGGCGCCAGCGCGGTGATCGTGGGCCATTCCGAACGGCGCGAGGGACATGGCGAAACCGATGCACTGGTCGCCGCCAAAGCCCAAGCCGCGCAGGCGGCTGGGCTGTGCGCCATCGTCTGTTTGGGCGAAACCTTGGGCCAGCGACAGGCGGGTGACACGCTTGCGGTGATTGGCGCGCAATTCGCAGGCTCGGTTCCGGCCACGCTGGACCCGGCGCTGTTGGTCTTGGCCTACGAGCCGGTTTGGGCCATTGGCAGCGGGCTGATCCCGACGCTGGCCCAAATTGCCGAGGTGCACAGCAGCTTGCGCGCAGCGCTTGCGGCGCGATTTGGCGCCGCGCCCGCCGCCACGGTGCGGCTGCTTTATGGCGGCTCGGTCAAGCCCGATAACGCGGCCGAGGTGTTTGGCGTGGCCGATGTGGATGGCGCCTTGGTCGGGGGCGCCAGCCTGAACGCCCAAGATTTCAGCGCCATCGTGCAGGCCTTGGCGGCCGCCTGACATGGCACCGCCCCCCAGCCTGCGCCAGATGGTTTCGGTCTTTGGGCGCATTGGCGTGCTGTCTTTTGGGGGGCCTGCTGCGCAAATTTCGTTGATGCACAGGGAATTGGTGCAAAACCGCCCCTGGCTGGACGAGGCACAATTTTTGCGGGCGCTGTCGTTTTGCATGCTGTTACCGGGCCCCGAGGCGATGCAGCTGGCCACCTATGCAGGCTGGCGGTTGCGCGGCGTTACGGGGGGCGTTTTAGCGGGGCTTCTGTTTGTTATGCCGGGCGCCGTGCTGGTGGCGGCGCTGGCGGCGCTTTACATTGGCTTTGGCGCGCAACCTGCTGTTCAAGAAGCTTTTTTAGGGATAAAGGCCGCCGTTTTGGTGGTGGTGCTGAATGCGCTGCTGGCCCTGTCGCGGCGCAGCCTAAAGGGGCGGGCACATTGGCTGTTGGCGGCAGGCGCCTTTTTGGCGCTGTTCGTGCTGGCACTGCCCTTTCCCTTGGTCATCGCGTTGGCGGGGTTATGGGGGTTTTCGCGCGCCCCTGTGCGCACGCACCAGCCCGCGCCTGCCACGGTGGCGCTAAGGGCCACCTTGGGGCAGGTCGGTTTTTGGGGCGCGCTTTGGGTGGCGCCGCTGGCGGTTTTGTGGCTGCTCGAGGCCCAGTTCTTGCTGGATCTGTCGCTGTTTTTCGCGCAATTGGCAGTGGTCACGTTTGGCGGCGCCTATGCGGTTTTGGCCTATATGACCCAAACAATCGTCAGCGATTTTGGCTGGGTCGACACCCGCCAGATGATCGATGCATTGGGCTTGGCTGAAACCACCCCCGGCCCGCTTATTTTGGTCACGCAGTTTGTGGGTATTTTGGCCGGTCACGGCCATGCCGGCTGGCCTATGGCGGCGCTGGCCGGGGCCTTGACCCTATGGATGACCTTTGTGCCCTGCTTTTTGTGGATCTTCGCAGGCGCGCCCTATATCGAGCGGCTTTCCGCCCTGCCCCGACTGTCCGCTGCGCTGCAGGCGATTACCGCTGCGGTTGTGGGGGTGATTCTGTCTTTGTCGCTGTGGTTTGGCCTGCATGTGCTTTTCGCACAGGTCACCCCCACACGGTTTGGGCCTGTGCCAGAGTGGGCCAGCCTTGATCTGAACGCGGCAGCACTGGCCGCGCTTGCGGCTATAATGCTGCAGGTTTTGCGCCTGCCGCTGCCTGTGGCGCTGGCTGGGGCGGCGCTGACGGGCGTGGCGCTGCAGGCCTTTGAGCCCGGGCTGATTTAGGCCCTCTGCCCCCTTTTGTTTTGCCGCAAATCCCCTATGCTTGGGTCAAGCAAAAGGAAAGAACCATGTCTCGGAAGATTGATTACGGCCGGCTCATGCACCGCGCCATGCGCAGCCTGATCCAAGAAGTATTGGCAGATGTGCGCGATAACGGCCTGCCCGGGGCACATCATTTCTTTATCACCTTCGACACCACCGAAGACGGCGTTGAAATGGCCGATTGGCTGCACGACCGTTACCCCGCCGAAATGACCGTTGTTTTGCAGCATTGGTTTGACCACCTTGAAGTGCGCGAGGATGGTTTTGCCATCACGCTCAACTTTGGCGACAGCCCCGAACGGCTGAATATTCCCTTCGACGCCATCCGCACCTTTGTGGACCCGTCGGTGGAATTTGGCCTGCGCTTTGAAAGCCAAAGCGAAGATGACTTGGACGAGGACGACGAGGAAGAGGCCGGTTTCATGGAAAACGCCGAACCCACAGATGCCCCCCAGCAAGATGCCCAAGTGGTCAGCTTGGATAGTTTTCGCAAATAGGCGCCCCAATGGCCCGGGCCGACCGCGCGCTTTGCGCCCCTAGGCCCCCAGATGTGACCCAATGGCAGAGATTTTGAACCTCAATCAGGCCCGCAAGGCGAAAACGCGGGAAAAGGCGCGCCAAACGGCCGATAAAAATGCGGTGAAATTTGGCCGCACCAAAGCGCAAAAACAGCGCGAGGCGGCGCTGGCCAAAAAGGCCCAATCCCAGCTGGATGGGCACAAGCGCGGCGAATGAGCGGGCGCCCCATCAAACATTCGCTTACCCTGCAGGGTCACCGCACCAGCGTGACGCTAGAGGCTGAATTCTGGCAGGCCTTCCGCACCATCGCCGAGGAAAAGGGCATTGCCCTAAACGCCCTTGCCGCCGAGGTAGATGCAGGGCGCGCGCCCGAAACCGGGCTGGCATCGGCCATACGCGTTTACGTGCTGCGCCATTACCGGGCGCAGGCAAGGCCCGCGCAGATTTAGCCCGCGGCCGTTTCCCTGATCCGCGCAATCATGGCGCGCACCCCGTTCGAACGCTGGCTAGACAGATGCTCGTTCAGCCCCAAACGCCCCAGTTCGGCATGGGCATCCACCGCGCCCACCTGCGCCACTGGCACCCCGTTATAAAGCGCGCGCAAAACCGCAATCAGCCCACGCACGATCATAGCGTCGCTATCACCGTCAAAATGGAACAGGC
>Ga0181560_10003919_pt1 | contig 13619 bp, 10 predicted proteins | sample 011ome_20_FD_133751 | JGI IMG/M metagenome (GOLD analysis project Ga0181560, IMG submission 133751) | Coastal salt marsh microbial communities from the Groves Creek Marsh, Skidaway Island, Georgia - 011509CT metaG (megahit assembly) | ecosystem: Environmental > Aquatic > Marine > Intertidal...
TACCAGAACCGCTATTAAGAATGTAATAGATCCATACCCCCAGGCATAGGGATCAATCATTCCAAATCCTAGAGCAAATGGATAAAAGCAGAACGCCACGATGGCAACGGCAAATTTAAACGCGATAGGCGTCGGCTTGCTTGAAGGCAACAAGGAGCTCCACAGCAATAGAGTCAAGACAATACTGAGATCTCCAGTTACTCCACGCACATAAGCTACCAAGGGTAATTCCATGCCCAAGCCTAGCGGCCAGAACAATACATTTCCGATTAACAGGACCAAGAAAAGCTTTACGGCGAACGGAAAAGGATTGGCGGCGAATTTTTGCAGCACCCAAATACAAATAACCGAGGACGTAATAGATAGCTCTATCAAAGGCAAGATTTGCATTAATGAATTCATTGCTGAACCTCCGCACGTTGCGCTTCCGTATCTAGTGCTTGAGCCTGTATCTTAGTTAAAGCCTGTTTTAGCCAAGCACCCGAAAAATAACGATGTCGAATTTTTTTACGATCCCAGGTATAGGCCAAATGGGCATCATTACCATCAACAGTAATCATGTACGGATAGGAAAATTCTTTACGCTGCGCATCAGGCAAAGCTTCGTCATCCTCCAATACCTCAACGGTTTGCCATTGACCCGACTTGTTACTGCTCATCATTAAAACCAATCGATGGCGACCGTACTCAATATTATTTAAAGCCAAGATGCGAGCACCGTTCTTCAGCGTTACACCTGCCACTGCGGAATTAGGATTAGCAATTGCCAAATCCTCAGACTGTTGCCAGTTTTGGCCTGCATTTTGCGTACCACTGACTGGAATTTGCTTTGGCAATCCAGAGCTGCGCGTTTGTCGAAAATAAGCGCTAGCATCTTGAGCGTCGTTCACAAACATCAAAGGCTGAATTGCACTACGGCCAGAACTCATGCGACGCTTATCGATTACGCGCCCGGCGTCTACCCTCAAAAACTCACCGAAGCGCCCTACCCACTCATGATAGGCAGGCAAGCCCAGTAAGCCATCAGTGAATGAGACGCTCGGAGATTTCACAAGGGTGCTTAAGTTCAATAACGGAGAAGCGATCAGTCGTTGTGGATGACTCCACGTCAATCCTTCATCATCTGAAGTAATCGCAGAGATTGAACTTCCCGCCCAACCACCAATAGAAACAGTCACGAAAAATAGCTGCAGCCTTCCATCGGGCAATCTACTTGGTACAGGGTTGCCTAACTTAGCGATATAGCGTAACAAACCTTTTTCGGCGCTAACTCGATCCATCACAACAGTAGGCGCACTCCAGTTAGCAGAATGCGAATCGTATACCGAGCTATAGATCGAGACATCCGCTGCGCCCTCGCGACTACCTGCAAACCAAAATGCCCGAACCGCACCATCTTTTAATACAATCAACGAGGCTGCATGAACCGATGGAGCTCCAGTATCGGGCAACCAATTTGCTTGTGATGCTGGTGCAATAGCCTTGGACGGGGCCTTGGTCTTGGGTGTTGTAGTTACAGTCTCATCTGCCACTTCCTCCGTTTGAGGAAAAGCGGGCACTGCAAATGGCGCCCAAACAGGACGACTATCGATATGTAGAAAGCCCAATACAGCAGCAAGCAATAAAAAACAAAGTGCAACAATACGACTCATCTACAAACATCCTTCAGGTTTGATAAATCTGGCATAGCAGCTGGAGTAGCAATTAAATACTCATTCACAAATAAATGTTTGCCAATTTGTCCTGCCAACATCTCCGCAATTTCTTCATTAGAGTGGCGCGCCCGCATCTCCATTCTTTGCCCAACAATCTGACAAGATTCACATAAGGTAGGCGCAACACCAAGAGGCGAATGCACCGCTACCAGAGGATAGCTAGCAGTCAGTCCGTTGATATCAGCAGCGTCTTTGGCTAAGTAGCCGTGCAACTTGGCGCCTGGCAAGAGTAGACGATACTCCTCATCTTTAGCGCGGTAGTCGCAAGGAACCCAAACATCCTTACCTTGTGTCTGGGCAATAGTCTCAATGGAATAGCGCCCCAGACGCCCCTCTAATGGGGTAAGACTACTTGTCAAAGCACAATAGACCAGAAAGCAAGCTGCTAATGCCAGCACCTTGGTTTGACTAGGTCTAAACAAACCAACCAAGACGACTAGCAAACTCACAGACATCAAGATCCAGTGACAATTAGAATAAGTCCACTGACTAGAATCACCCATAAAATGGGAAAACTGCAAATTGCCGCCAATCCATATCAATAGTGATACCACCAGCAACTGCAGTAGCAAGGCAATTCGGAATCCCCATAAAGGTAACTTATCCCAATACAAAGCAATCAATGCGGCAAACGCAGGCATCACTGGGAGCAGGTAGCGCCCAGAGCGCTGACTAGGCAAACTAAACACAATGAAGAATGCTGCGATCAACAGCAATAACAACACCTCTTCTAGAATCAGAAAACGACGTGCACGCCAGCATTGCATCAATGTAGAAATTAGTACAAAGCTAAATAAGCCAGCATTAGCAATTGTGGTCAGTAACAGCAACCAAATACTGTCACCACCACGAAGTAAATCCATCAGGTAGCTAGATTGGCGCGCAGCAAACTTGCCAGCATTCTCGCCAAGGACAAATTCCCTCCAAACCGCCTCAGGATATGGGTCCATGGCAAACCATAAGGCAAATACGCCCAATGCAAGGACGGCAATGAGGATTAACTTATAGAGATCCCGTATTAACACTTGCGGAATACTCCACTGCCGCCAGCGCCAATAGTAAAGCCCCAAGGCAAAAGAAGCTGGCACGATATATGCAAAGGATTTTGCAAATAAAGCAAAACCAAAACATATTCCCGCCATCAAAGGGAAAAAGAATTTGGATTCAAATGCACTCTTACCCCAATATAAGATTGCAAAAAATGGTAACGAAATCCAGAAGACCTCAGGGGGGTCTGCCAAGAATGGACGACCATAGCGATACGTCGCAAAAAAAGATAGCCAGACTAATGCAGCTAATAATCCCGTTTGTGTTTTGCCACTAAACCGACGCACCGCTAAAAACAAGAAGAAAGCAGTCAAGCCGGTATATAAAACGCTCGGCCAGCGCAAATTAGTCAAAGTCCAATCGGATGCCCAATAGGTGCTAGCAATACCCTGCCAAAAAATAAGCGGAGGCTTGGTGTTTTTGATGCCATCCATCTCGGACTGCAAAGGCAGCCACTGCCCCGCATCTGCCGTCATCCGTACAATGTGCATATAAGGGTACTCGTCACCATTTTTAGGGGCAAAACGACTATCTAAGCCGTAAAGATAGGTAAATACACCTAAAAGCAGGATTAATACAGCAGAACGGTAAGAAAATGAGGCACGCATAGCTATAGTTTATAGGGCTTGCAGGAAAGCCCTATAAAACTGCTAATGCCTGTATTTTTGAATGAGCTTATGAAAAACGAATCTGATATGAGTATCCATTTTCAAGAGTTTCTTGATTAAGATACCTACAAACGAATTTGTAATTTATTACTTAGAAATAATCCGAACGGAGAACTACCATATGCGAGCAAGGTATTTAAAACCCGCAATCCTAGCATCTATTTATATTGGCATTAGTCAGTGGAGTGGCGCTGCCCTCGCGCAAAATGCCGATGCTAGCAATTTATACAAACGTGGCCTTGCAGCTACCTGCGCCAATTGTCATGGAACCGATGGCAAGGGTGTAGTTGACGGCGGTATGCCTCTAATTAACAACCTTACTAGCGAACAAATTCTGACTCAAATGAAAGCATTTAAGTCTGGCGCACGTGAAGGCACCATCATGCCGCAGTTAGCCAAAGGCTATACCGACGAGCAACTCGAAACCATCGCCAATCAACTTGGCAAGAAATAATAAGGAAGCCCATCATGGATCGTAGACACTTTATTGGCCAAGGCGCAGCAGCAATTGGCTTATTGGCTGGCTTCTCTGGACAAGCGCGTGCTAATTTACAAAAGGCAGAAATTCTGGTGATTGGTGGCGGTTATGGTGGTGCTACTGCCGCTAAATATCTGCGCTTGTTTTCTAACAACACAGCCAAGGTCACATTGATTGAGCCAAATACCTCTTTCATTTCTTGCCCTATGTCTAACTTAGTGATTGGTGGTTCACGCACTCTGGCTGAAATCACCTCACCATATGACACACTCAGCAAACGTCATGGCATCAAGATTATTCAAGATAGCGTAAGCAGCATTGACCCAGACAAGAAAATCGTAAAACTGGCCTCTGGCAAAACTTTGCGTTACGACAAAGCAGTTGTTTCTCCGGGCGTATCACTCAACTTCAAGAGTATTGAAGGTCTTGCACAAGCCAATAAAGATGGTGTTACTCTGCAAGCCTGGAAGGCTGGACCAGAAACAGTTGCGCTACACAAGCAAATTGCAGCAATGCGTGAAGGTGGAACTTTTGCGATCAGCATTCCAGAAGCCCCGTATCGCTGCCCTCCTGGTCCCTACGAGCGTGCTTGCCAGGTAGCCAATTACCTGAAACAAAACAACCCGCGTGGCAAGGTCCTGATCTTGGATGCAAACCAAGACGTCACCTCTAAGGGCGCTTTGTTCAAGAAAGTTTGGGCTGAGCAGTACGCCGGAATCATTGAGTACCGACCAAAGAGTAATGTGATTGGCGTAGATGCCAAAACCAGAACACTCAAACTCGAAGTCGAGGATGATGTGAAGGCAGATGTACTCAACGTCTTGCCACAAATGGCCGCTGGTGAAATTGCTATCAAAACTGGCTTAGCAAATTCCAATGGTCGCTGGGCGAATGTGAACTTCCTCAACTTTGAATCGACTGCTCGTAAAGATATTCACGTCTTAGGCGATGCGATTCAGATTGCGCCAGCAATGCCCAAGTCTGGACATATGGCTAACCAACACGCCAAAGTAGCTGCAGCAGCCATCGTCGCAGAACTCAGCGGTTGGGAGGTTAACCCAGCGCCGGTATTAACAAACACTTGCTATAGCTTTGTTAATTCCAAGGAAGTTGTCCACGTTGCTAGCGTCCACCAATACAACGCGGCAGAAAAGACTTTTAAAACGGTTCCTGGATCTGGCGGCCTATCCCCTGCTCCATCTACTCTTGAGGGAGTCTATGCTTGGGGCTGGGCTCATAATATCTGGGCAGATAGCTTGGGTTAAGAAGCCAAGGCCTTCGCTCCTAATAAAAAAAGAGACCTTCGGGTCTCTTTTTTATTTCCTGAGTCAATTATGACTTTTGTCTACGACGTCTGCGCCTACTAATCACCAAAAAGGTAATGGCAATGATTGGGGCAGCAATTGCGGCAATAATCTCGGGATGAATAGCGAGTCCAGCCTCCTTGCCGCCCTTGACGATGTATGCCAATAAACCAACTGCGTAATACGTTAGCACCAATACAGATAAGCTCTCTACGGTCTCTTGAAGTCTGAGTTGAAGTCTAGCGCGCTGATCCATGCTGGCTAATAATTTTTGCGTTTGCTGCTCATTCACAAACTCAATACGGGTTCTCAGAGTTTGCGTTGTTCTAGAAATACGATCAGACAATTCGCGTAAGCGACGTTGAGTCCAGATACAAGTACCCATGGCCGGCTGAAAACGTCTATCCATAAACTCTGACAACGTTTGCACTCCCGGAATAGAGGTTTCATTTAGTTCCAGTAAATTTTTTGATAGTAGCTGGCTATAGGCCTCGGCTGCAGTAAAGCGTAGCCCGTATCCAGAGATCCATTGCTCAATACGGGAAGCCAAGCGAGAAAGTTCCTCTAGAAATAAGCCATCTTTTTCAGTATTCACTCCTGACTCTGCTTGCAGTTTGGAGATTTTTTCGGATACCGCAGCCAACTCTGACTCTGCCTCTCTTAAAGGCAGTGACAGGCTTTTGGCAACCGGAAACGAGACCATAGCAACCATGCGATAAGTTTCAGCCTCTGCTAAACCCCTAGCTATTCGGCCCAGTTGTCTGGAGCCCAATACATCATGCGGAATAAAGAAAGAAATAAAGCCATCTTCATCAAGCTGCAAGTCGGTCCACAGCTGTGCTTTCTTACTTGAGAGAATAAAGCTACCGAGTACAGTGTTACCACTAAATATTTCAGAAACTTCTAATGCCTCAGTGAATAAAGGTCGATGCTCAAACACTAAATCTAAGGCAGAAATTCTTTGTCCGCCAGACTCAGAAATGGTTGGACAACCCAATCCCTTGAAAAGCAAATCCAGATCACGCTCAATTTCTAACCTCGACTTGAGCAATGGTTCTTTAACCTTGGTCTTATTGTGAACAATGACTGCAATGGTTGCAAATTCACCATGCAACTCCCATTTCACCAAAACTCTTTCTGGTTCTGGCGCCAAATGCAGCGTCATAAATGAGTGGTCATCTCTGCTAGGAGCACAACCTAAAGCATGGCTTAGCTTTTGTACCCAGGCAATCTGCTGCTTACGTGTAGCAGCGTCCAATAAGAAGGATTGAGAAATCACCCTCTCGTTTGGCCATAAGGGAATAGGAGGTCGAGCATGTACCTCTTCATGTAATAGCGCTCTAGATGGGTGATCGTATGGTCTCATAGCTTATGTATTTTTTTATTTCTTTAAATCATATACCTAAGCTATCTCACGCATACCTATGAATCTAAATAGGTTCGCTATTTATATCAAAATCCCCATATCCGTAAGGATGCTCACCCCTATTTAAGCAATTGCGTACGTAATCGATGCTAGTTCGCAAGGTGTAGTAATCGCTCGACAGCCGCTTAGAGACTTTAATTCTGAGCGCTTGATACTCGAGTAGATTAAGTCTTTTTAAATACTCTTCACGTTGCTCATCATTAAAACCATTCAATAAATCTTGCTCAAGAGCTTTGAGGGATCCATATAAACGATTAATCTTATTTTGCATCCGCTTCGTACGGTAGCCAGGCAGAGATTGCAGGATCGGGTACGCAAGAGCACAAAATGGCAACAGAATAAAGACTAGTCGATTAATCAGTTCGGCCAACCAAAACGGCACGTAGGTCGACAATAGTGGGTAATGATTATTTTCGTAATGTACTGCTATGGGACTATCGGGCAATATCGAATCCTTGAAAGAAGGAAATTCTCCTCGCTCTGAGAAAAATGAGCCGCGACCATTGATTTCACGAGCAGCCTCTAAAAAGAGGAATTGAATTGCTGGATGCATGCGATCATCTACCAGTAGATTAGTAGTGGTAGCAAGTAACTTCATATCCTGTGGAGGGAAGTTACGAGCTAGATCAAAAGATCCCTGAGGCACCTCCAAAATATGAAGATAGGGGATGAGTTTGACATAGGCTTCAGCGCGCTTAAAAGTGACGACATGCACAGATGGGTCATTAAGTAGCGCCTGCACATTAGGGGCTTCAAAAGCATCGACGATAAAAGCACCGTCAATTTTTCCCGCTTGTAGCGCCCTAACCGCTTCTCCCCCAGGTAAATATACGAACTGTGGAAGATGCTCAAATCCTGATATTTTCAAAATCTTAGATGCTTGTGCGTAAGTGCCGCTACCCTTCACGCCAATAGAAAGGGTTTTAGATGAGAAATATTTGAAATTTCCTCTGTGCGCCTCTAGATCACTATTCTTCACTTCTGGGCCACGATAAAAAAACCACACCGGATCGTAGGCGATCGCTCCCAGCGATTGAACTCCCTTGATTTCTTTTGCGTGAGCCACCCCTGCTTGTACAAATGCAGCCTGAACAGGGTCATTACGGTCCGCTAAGCGCTCGATATTTTCTTGCGCGCCTAAGGTCGGCACAAGCTCCAGGGTGACGCCCTTACTAGCAAAATATTCTGCATACTTTTTTCCCAGCGCCTCATAAGATCCACCTGGAGATCCAGTAGCCATTAACACCCGATTTGGCGGGGGTGGATCTGCATACCACCAGATACCCATCAGTATGGCCAATAAAAGCAGGAGCAATGGCCACGCTTCTTGTAAAAATTGAGTAAAGTCGCTCCATTTCTCCTGAGCGCTCTCAGAAAGACCTAAGAATGTTTCTCTAATGTCTTGTTTAAAACTTCCCATGAGCTAGCAATCTGCAAAATTCGTTAAAGCTAATGATAATGTCCTTATACAGATTCTTTCAATTTGCTTTTGGACACCCTAAAACCATGATAAATCTCAGAAAATCCCAAGATCGTGGCTATGCCGACCATGGCTGGCTAAAAAGCTTTCACTCCTTTTCATTCGCTGGCTACCATGACCCACAATTTATGGGCTGGGGGAACCTGCGTGTGATCAATGAGGATCGTGTTGCAGCAGGAATGGGCTTTGGTAAACACGGCCATCGCAATATGGAAATTATTAGCTATGTTCTCTCCGGTGAATTAGCCCATCAAGACAGCATGGGAAACATTGAATCTATACCCCCAGGAGATGTACAGCGCATGAGTGCTGGTAGCGGTGTGACCCATAGCGAGTTCAATCACGATAAAGACCAAAGCACCCACTTTCTACAAATCTGGATAGAACCCAACGTTTCTGAGATTGAGCCTAGCTATGAACAAAAAACTATTCCAGCAATTGAAAAAGATGGCAAGCTTCGCATCATCGCCTCCCCAGCCGGAAATGATGGCGCCGTGAAAATTCATGCCGATGCGACGATTTATGCCGGACTTTTCAACGGCCCTCAATCAGCAACACTCGAGCTAGACCCCAAGAGAAAATCTTACGCTCATCTCATCCGTGGAATGCTTACCATTAACGGCCAAAAATTGGTCGGTGGCGATGCCCTGTTGATTGAAGATGAATCTTCCCTGGTAATCAACGATGGTGTTGATGCAGAAGTGCTGATATTTGACTTGAGTCATTAAATATTTGGCCTGCTAGATATACGATCAGTTCAATACCTGGAAAACCAAAAGATTATGATTGAAACCTCTGGAAAGAAGCTGGCTGGCCCCATTATTCGCCTACATCCCAATGACAACATTGTGGTTGCACGAGTAGATGTTGCTATAGGCGCTGAAGTGCCGAGCGAGCATTTCACAAGTCGTAGCCAAGTTCCCGCTGGTTACAAAATCGCGTCTAAGAAAATACTCAAGGGCGAACCCATCCTCAAGTACAACGTTACCGTTGGGTTTGCTAATACAGATATTGAAGCTGGCACGATGGTCCATAGCCACAATACTGAGTTTCGTGAGTTTGATCGCGATTATGCTTACGCAAGCGAATACAAGCCTACAACCCTCTTACCAGAATCTGAACGCGCCACTTTCCAGGGCTATGTCAGACCCAATGGCAAAGTGGGAACGCGTAATTTCATCGGCATCCTTTCTACAGTAAATTGCTCTGCAACAGTTGTTAATAAGATTGCAGATTGGTTTACGCCAGAACGACTCAAAGAGTTTCCTAACGTAGACGGTGTTGTGGCCTTTAGTCATGACATTGGCTGTGGCATGGAGATGAGCGGTGAACCCATGGAGTTACTGCGTCGGACGATGGCTGGCTATGCGCGGCACCCTAACCTAGCAGCCGCACTCATTGTGGGTCTTGGCTGTGAGCGCAATCAACTTAAGGGCTTGATGGAGCAGGAAGATCTGACTGAGAATGCCAACTTGCACACTTTCATCATGCAAGAAACAGGCGGTACTCGAAAAACGATTGAAGCCGGCATTGAAGCAGTCAAAGCATTATTACCAGAAGCAAATAAAGCCAAGCGTGAAACTGTTTCAGCAAGTCATTTATGTGTTGGACTGCAATGCGGTGGATCGGATGGCTTCTCCTCCATCACGGCCAATCCAGCCTTAGGTGCAGCAATTGACATCTTGTCTCGTCACGGTGGAACAGGCATTCTTTCTGAGACCCCAGAGATTTATGGCGTAGAACACACCCTCACCCGTCGTGCAGTGAGTAAAGCGGTAGGCGAAAAACTCATTCGACGCATACGCTGGTGGAAAGATGAATACTCCGTTGGTAGAGACGTACAAATTAACGGGCAAGTAAGCCCCGGCAATCAAATTGGTGGTCTAGCCAATATCTTTGAAAAATCACTAGGCTCCTCCATGAAAGGTGGAACAGGGCCACTGATGGAAGTCTATAAGTATGCCGAGCCAGTTACAGCCAAAGGTTTTGTATTTATGGATACCCCTGGATTTGATCCAGTCTCCGCTACCGGACAAATAGCCGGGGGCGCTAACCTCATAGCCTTCACTACGGGCCGAGGTTCTATGTTTGGCTCCAAGCCTGCCCCCTGCATCAAATTGGCCACGAATACCCCAATGTACCAGCGCCTTACCGAGGATATGGACATCAACTGTGGGGAGATTTTGGATGGCACCGTCTCCGTCCAGGAGATGGGGCAACAGATATTTGAGTTATTTCTGAGGACTGCTTCTGGGGAGGCCTCCAAGAGTGAGCTACTCGGTTTGGGTGACTATGAATTTGTCCCCTGGCAAATTGGGGTAATGAGCTAAGAGAACTGTAGAATTATTCCTATTAGCTCAACCCAGACAGAAACGACACTGAAACAGGCTTATGAAATTTAGGGATTACTACGAAACACTCGGCGTTCCTCGCGGCGCTACCGAAGCTGAAATCAAAACAGCCTATCGCAAACTGGCGCGCAAATATCATCCGGACGTCAACAAAGAAGCTGGCGCTGAAGAACAGTTCAAGCAAATCGGCGAAGCCTATGCCGTTTTAAAAGACACTGAAAAGCGTGCAGCCTATGATCGCTTTGGCGAAAACTGGAAGAACGGTCAAGACTTCACCCCTCCCCCCAATTGGAATGAGGGCTTTGAATATTCTGATGCTGGCTTTGGTGGCGGTCATCCAGGTTATGGTGGAGGCTTTGAGGGTGATCAAAGCGAATTCTTTGAATCACTCTTTGGTAGAGGCAAACATCGTCAAGGTGGACGTGGTGGAAATAGTCGTCAGGGCATGAACTTCAAAGGCCAAGATCACCACGCCAAAATCTTGATTGATCTCGCAGATGCTTACAACGGCGCTAAGCGTACGATTGCTCTACACATGCCTACACAAGATGCGAGTGGTCATGTCAGCACACAAGAGCGCAAGTTAGACGTCAGCATTCCCAAGGGCATTAAAGCTGGACAAAATCTACGACTTTCTGGCCAAGGTGGTCCTGGTATAGGCGAAGGCCCTGCCGGTGATCTCTATTTAGAAATCGACTTCCATCCAAATCCCATCTATCGCGTAGATGGTAAGGATGTATTAATTGATATTCCTTTAGCACCATGGGAAGCGGCTTTAGGCACGACAGTCAATGTACCTACTCCAGCTGGCAGCACTCTGGAATTAAAAATCCCAGCAGGAACAATAGCAGGTCGCAAGATGCGCCTCAAAGGCAAAGGCATCCCTAGTTCAGAACCGGGTGATTTATACGTGGTCCCTACGATTGCCCTGCCGCCAGCACAAACCGATGCTCAAAAAGAGGCCTATCAAAACTTTGAGAAGGCTTTTGATTTCAACCCTAGATCTCACTTGAAGGGATGATAGATATGACACAAACTAATATCACTTGGATTGAAGGCGAAGTTGTTGAGAACGAAGTACACATGACGATTGTTGAGCTCTCACATGCCTCACGCACACCAGAAGATCTCATCATGACTTGGGTTTCTGAAGGCGTACTCAGCCCGGCAGGATCATCGCCAGAGGATTGGCGTTTTAGTGGTGACTCATTGAGAAGAGCCAAAACTGCAGCCCATCTCACGCACGATCTTGAATTGAATGTGCCTGGGGTTGCCCTAGCACTTGATCTGCTTGATGAAATCGCTCAGCTGCGTGCTCGCTTAAAGTAAGGCGATTAAACTCGCGACAACTTAAGATTCAGAGCGACTTAAGAGTTGCTCCCAGCGCTGAAGTTTTTGATCTAAATCGGCAGTAATTTCACTCAGACGGGCTTGCATGCTCGCCGCTAGCTCAGGCTCATTCTTATATAAATCGGGGTTGCTCATAGCAATTCCAATATCTGCTTGCTCAGTTTCTAGCGCTTCGATCTGTAATGGCAAAGCCTCTAACTCTTGGCGTTCTTTACCATTAAGCTTTTGAACACCGCTTTTGGCTACCGGCTTTGTCTCTACCTTAGCTTCTACCTTTACTTCAGCCTTTACCTCTGACTTCTCTGCTGATTTTGAACTGGCGTTAGCAGCGCGGATCTTGTCTGAACGGGCCTTCTGAATCTTCCAGTCTTCATAGCCGCCTTCGTATTCACGCCAGAAGCCATCGCCTTCATTTGCAATGATGCTTGTTACTACGTTATCTAAGAAGTAACGATCGTGGCTGACCAAGAAAACGGTGCCTTTGTAATCCTGCAAGAGTTGCTCAAGCAAATCTAGAGTATCGATATCTAAGTCGTTGGTTGGCTCATCTAATACCAACACATTGGCTGGCCTAGCAAAAAGCCTAGCAAGCAATAAACGATTACGCTCACCACCAGACAAGGTGCTTACTGGTGAATTGGTTCTCTCGGGCGCGAATAAGAAATCACTCAGATAGCTCTTAACGTGTTTTTTATTGCCATTGATTTCAATCCACTCACTACCTGGGCTAATGTAATCTTCCAATGAAGCATTGAGATCAAGACCTTCGCGCATTTGATCAAAATAGGCGACCTCAATACGAGTACCCATCGTTGCGGTACCTGAGTCTGGTGCAATGGTTCCCAAAATCAATTTGAGCAAGGTTGTCTTGCCGGCGCCATTAGGACCTAGTAAACCAACCTTATCGCCACGCAAAATCGTGGCTGTGAAATCCTTCACGATCGGACGGTCATAAGTCTTGCTGACGTTTTGCAGATCTGCCACAATCTTGCCGCTACGGTCGCCGGAAGAAACTGCTAACTTCACCTGCCCCATGGCATCTCGGCGTTCGGCACGGCTACTACGTAATTTTTCTAAGCGGGCTATACGAGCCACACTGCGTGTGCGACGAGCCTCAACTCCTTTACGAATCCAAACCTCTTCTTGGGCCAATAATTTATCTGCCCGAGCATTAGCTAGGGATTCCGAATTAAGCTCTTGTTCCTTAAGAACTTCATACTGAGTAAAGTTTCCAGGGTAGCTGCGCAGAATGCCGCGATCAAGCTCAACAATTTGTGTACAGACGTTATCCAAGAAGGCGCGATCATGGGTAATCAAGATAACTGAGCCTTGATATTCCTTAAGCAACTCTTCCAACCAAGCAATCGAATCCAAATCCAAATGGTTGGTTGGTTCGTCTAGCAAGAGTACGTCGGGCATCTCTACTAAAGCGCGCGCCAGAGCGACCCGCTTTTTGGTACCGCCAGAAAGCGTATTGATTTTCAGATCAGCTTCTAGATGGAGGCGATCTAGAGTTTCATGAACGCGCTGCTCCCAGTTCCAACCGCTTAGAGCTTCCAGCTGGGATTGCACTTCATCTAGGCGATGATGGGAAGCGTCATCCCACTCGCCGACGCTGAGCGCCTCATATTCTTCGCGCAAAGCTTTCGCTTTTGCCACACCCTTGGACACTGCATCAAAAACAGTTTCTTCAGCCTCAAAAATAGGCTCTTGAGGAACATAAGCAATGCGCAGGCCCTGCTGATACTGCAGGAGGCCGTCATCCATTTTTTCAATGCCAGCCAAGATCTTCAATAGAGA
>Ga0181560_10003921_pt1 | contig 13615 bp, 9 predicted proteins | sample 011ome_20_FD_133751 | JGI IMG/M metagenome (GOLD analysis project Ga0181560, IMG submission 133751) | Coastal salt marsh microbial communities from the Groves Creek Marsh, Skidaway Island, Georgia - 011509CT metaG (megahit assembly) | ecosystem: Environmental > Aquatic > Marine > Intertidal zone...
CGCGAGCGGCGGCGGCGGCGGCGGCGGCGGCGGCGGCGGCGGCGGCGGCGGCGGCGGCGGCGGCGATGAGGAGCTCGACCGCGCGCTGACGGGTCGACGCGGCCGCGCGTCGACGCCCGCGTTTCTCGACGCGACAGATCCGGGCGCGGCGGCGACGCTCGCGGTCGCGCGGCTCATCGCCGCGTCCGGCCGCGACGCGCTCCCGCGCGGGCTCGTGAGACTGATGTCGCCGTACCAATCGAACTTTCGAGAGCTGAAGCGCATCGGTAAGGGCGGTTTCGGGAGCGTGTGCGCCGCCGTCGGGAGGCTCGACGAGCGCGCGGTCGCTGTGAAGAAGATTCACTTCAAGTCCGCGGTGCCCCCCTGGGCGGACAACGACTCGTTGGAGCTCCTGCACGAGGACTTGCTGCGCGAGGCGCGCGCGCTCGCGCTGATGGATCATCCGTGCTTGGTGCGGTATCACGGCGCGTGGATCGAGCCGAGGTGGAGCAAGCGGGCGGGCGTCGGCGGCGGCGGCGGCGGCGGCAGCGAGCGGAAAAAAAACGGCGTCGGCGGCGCGATCGTGCGACGCGACAGCGCGCTCAGTTTCTCGAGCGCGTCGTCGTCGGACTCGGAGACGGAGTACGACGACACGACGAGCGGGAGCGTCGCGCTCGCGGGGAGCGAGAGCGCTTTGACGCTCTCGCCGAAGAAGACGACGCGCGAAGATTTAAATCGAGATCGAAGCGGCGACGACGGAGGCGGCGGAGATCGCGACCCCGCCGCCGGCGACTCGGGCGACGCGTCGGTCGTGTGGACGCCCGCGGCGCTCGCCGCGAACGCGTTCCGCTGGCCGTACACGCTCCATATCACCATGGAGCTCTGCCCCGGGAGCACGCTGAGGGATTGGATCCGGCTGCGCCCGCGAGGGGACGTGCAGCCCGGCGCGTTGAATCATATTTTTTCATCCGTCGCGGAGGCGCTGCGATACGTCCACGCGCACGGGATCATCCATCGGGACGTGAAGCCCGCGAACGTGCTCGTGCACCGCGGCGTTTCTCCGTTAGAGCCCGCGGTGAAGCTGATGGACTTCGGGTTGGCGGTGTTTCACGAGAAGAACGCGAGCGGCGCGGGGAGGGAAGGAGGACGGCGCGGAGACGGCGACGGCGACGGCGGCGGATCCGACGGCGGCGGATCCGACGGCGGCGGACCCGACGCGTTCACCGTGGGCGTCGGCACCGCGACGTACGTCGCGCCCGAACAACGCTCCGGTCATGGGCGTTACACCACCGCCGTCGACATGTACTCCCTCGGCGTCGTGCTCGTGGAGATGATCACTCCGCTCGGGTACGACGCCACGGAGAGCGAACGCCTGACGGTCATCGCGGAGGCGAAGGCGTCCAACTTGCGCGAGGACGCCGTCTCTCGCTTTCCGAAACACGCCGGCTTGGCCAAGGAGCTCATGTCGATCGACCCGAAGCTGAGACCGAGCGCGGCCGCGGTGCTGAAACGCTGGCCGCGGATCAACGGCGGCGGCGTCGATCGCGGGAGCGGCGGGGTGGGGGGGAGAGCCAGAGCCGCGCCGGCGCGGACGCAGTCGCTCCCGGAGATGGACTTGGCGGCGTTGGCGGAGAGCGTGGAGCTCGAAAACCAAATTCTCGCGGAGGAGACGACGGCGAATCCGAATTCGCGACGACCGAACGGCGGCGGCGGCGGCCGGTCGCGATTGGGGCTTCCGGACGCGCGCCGCCTCGATCGCTTAAACGAGGGCAGCGGCGGCATCGACGTCGGGACCGCGTCCAGGGACGACCTCGCCGCGGAGGTCGTGCGCCTGCAAGAGAGGCTCCTAATGCTCGGCGACGAGTGGCGCAGCAACGTCGTCGATCCGCCGGTTGTTATTCGCGAAAACGCGTAGGTATTACGATACGTAGCAATAATGTATTACGAAGGTACGGAAGTACATCGCACGACGTCGTCGGCGGCGAGCTACCGTCGTCATCGCGTGGTCGCGGCGTCCTCGGACTTCAGCTCCGCGAGTATGCGCCTCAGTTCCTTCGTGAACGCGCGCGGGTCCTCGCTCGTCGCGTTCGCGTGCGTCTCGATCGCCTCGAAGTCGAGCTGCTTCCGTTCGCTCCCGCCCGCGCCGCCAAACTTGAGGATCGCGCCGCGCGTCGGCTTCTTCCCCGCCGAATCGTCCTCGCGCGGGAGCCCGTCGGCGTCCAGACCGAGGTAGGTCTTCATCTCGTCGGTCATGTCCCCGCGTTGCTTGGTCGCCGAGTTTCCGATCGACGAGTTTCGAGCGGCGGAGTCGTCCAAAAATACCCCCGCGTCGGCGCCCGCCGTCGTCGCGCCAGCCGCCGACGCCGACGCCGACGCCGACGCGGCCGTCGACGTCGACGTCGACGTCATCTCGCGCGAGCTCTCCGCGGATTCAGCGGATTCCGACGGCGACGCCGCCGCGTACCCCGGTCGTCCGAACGCGCTCCCCGGCGTGCGCTCGCGCTCGGCGTCGAGAGCGATTCGCGTCTCCTCCGTCGCGCGCGAGTCGTCGTCGTCGTCGACGACGACGACGATCGACTCCCCGACCGCGGCGGTGCCGACGGCCGCCGCGGTGGGAGACGGCGGCAGCGGCGCCGGCGGCGACAGCGGCGAATTTTCGTCGACCGCGACGCGCGCGCCGCGAATCGGCGGCAGCAATCCGCGCCGCGTCGCCGGCGGGTCCAGCCTCGGCGTCGCCGGCGCGAGCGTCGGTCCGACGGCGGTCGCGAACGCGGCGGTCGGGGTGGGCATCGCGTCCTCCTCCTCCTCCTCCTCCTCATCATCATCATCATCATCGACTTCGACCATCGACGGGAATTCCAGATCGAAGTCGGAGTCGACCTCCTCCGCGGCGTCCGACGCGAGCTCGGATTCGACGTCGACGCCGACGTCGACTTCGGCGACGTCGTCGAGCGCGACGTCTTCCATCCTCAATCGCGTCGCGATCGCGCTGACGACGCTGTCGTCGAGCTCGGTCTCCTCGTCGTACACCCGCGTGCGCGACTTCCTCCGGTCTTTCGCGAGCCGCGGCGGCCGCGACGGCGGCGGCGGGAGCGACGACGACGCGTCCCTCGCCGGCGTCCGCGTCGGACTCGCGTCATCATCCGCATGTCGGTCGCTATCTTCCTCCTCCTCCGCCTCCGCGCCCTCCTCCGCGAACAGCGCGCGCCTCGACGGCGACGCGTCGTCGTCCTCCTCCTCCTCCTCCGCCGCCGCCGCCGCCGCCGCGTCGACGACGACGACCGCGTTCGCGGCGGCCACGCGGAGCGGCGGCCCCGCGCGGTACACCGCGATCGGGGATATGTCCGCGAACGCTTTGATCCCCGGCGCGCTCCCGCCGTCGTCGTCGTCTTCGAACGAGTCGATGGACGCGTCGCCGTCGCCGCCGGCGTCGTTCTCCGTCAAGTCGTCCGTCGCCGTCGCCGCGTCCGCCGCCGTCGTCGCCGGCTCCGGCTCCGTCGCGCACCGCGAGAACAGCTCGTAGAGCCCGCTCTTCACGCCGTCGAACGAGAGGCTCTTCTCCAGCGCGGCGGTGAACGACACGGCGTCGGCCGCGTCGCCGTCGTCGACGTCGACGAAGACGCCGCGGTCGACGGCGATGCCAGCCGTCTTCTTCTTGCGCCCGCGCGCGCGTCGCGGCGGCGGCATCGGCGACGGCGACGGGATCCGCGCGGACTGCCAGCGCACGGGCGAGAACTCGTCGAGTTGGTCGTCGTCGTCGCCGTCGCGCGCCGTCCCCGCTCTCCGACCGAGGCCGACGCGCGCGCGCCCGCCGCGGACGCTCTCGCCGCGCGTCGTCGGCGGCGGCGGGCGCGCCGTCTGCGGGGCCCACGGCGACGGCACGGACGACGCCGGGCTCGGGTCCTCCTCCTCCTCCTTCTCCGTCGGCGACCACGGCGACCACGGCGACGACAGCACCGGGTCGCGCGCGCCCGCCAGCGCGGCGGTCGTCTTCCTCGCGAAGTACTCGTGGCATCGGAACTCCTCTCGCGCTTCCTTCGCGAGCCTTCGCGCGGCGACGAGCTCGTCCTCGGACGCGTCGTCGCCGTCGCCGTCGCCGCCGCCGCCGCCGCCGCCGCCGCCGCCGCCGGGGGTCGTGATGTCCGCGGGGCACTCGTTCGCGATCTTCTCGATCGTGCAGTCCGCGAGCTCGCGCGCGCGCGCCGCCTCCGCGTCGTCCTCCAGCGACGCCGGTAAAATCGTCGCGCCGCGCGGCGTTCGGTCGACGCCGATCATCGCCTCCTCACCCTCCTCCTCCTCCTCCTCCTCGCGCGCGCCGCCGAAGACGTCTTTGACGTCCGGGAAATTCACGCGCGCGGCGGAAGGGGACTCGAACGGGCACCGCGAGCGTCGTCGCGGCGCGGACGCGCGCCGCCACCGCCGGGTGAACCCTCTCGCGTCGTACGACATCGCCCGTCGCGGCGTCCCAGAATTTGAACGCGAGCCAGCCGCGGACGAGAGAGAAACGAAATCGAAACGCTCGCTCGGCTCAACGGGCGTGGCGCGTGGCGCGTCGCGACGTCGGGAGTGTCCGACTTTATTTCCGGGCGGGGCGATTCCTCCCACATGCATCACGTCTCGCCGCGCGCGCCTCGCCTCGCCTCGCGCGCGCTCTCGTCGCGCCATGGCGACGACCGAGGAAGTCGACGCCAACGGCCCGCCGCTGCGCCCGCTTCGCGACGCGGGCGTCGCGCGCGCGCCGGACGACGCCGCGGACGCGTCGCACCAAAACGTCCGCATTCCGGACGGATTCGCCCCCGGCCCCTCCGACGCGCTCCTCGTGATCGACGTCCAGTGCGACTTCTGCGCCGGTGGCGCGCTCGAGGTACCGGGCGGAGACGACGTCGTGCCCCTGTGCAACGCGCTGATACGCGCGTTTAAACGCGATCGCGTCGTGTACTCCCAAGACTGGCACCCGCCCGCGCACTCGTCGTTCGCGAGCGCGCATCCAGGGCGCGCGCCGTTCGAGACGATCGACGCGCCGTACGGCGCGCAGACGCTGTGGCCGGATCACTGCGTGCGAGGCACGCGCGGCGCGAGCTTCCACCCGAAGCTCATCGTGGACTGGGGCGAGGAGAGCGAGGAGAGCGGGCTCGGGCCGTGGGTCGTGCGGAAAGGGTTCAGACCGTCCGTAGACTCGTACTCGGCGTTTTACGAAAACGATCGGTCCACGTCAACGGGGTTGGCGGAGCATCTGAAGTCCATCGGCGTTCGAAGGGTGTTCGTGTGCGGCCTCGCGCTCGATTACTGCGTGCGGTTCACCGCGCTGGACGCGCGGACGGCCGGGTTCGCGACGGTGCTCGTTTGCGACGCGACGCGCGCGGTGGGCGCGGGGGATCCGGGAACGCGGGCCGAAGCGACTGAGACGACGACGCGGGAACTGGAGGACGCGGGGGTCGTCGTCGTCGACGGCGGCGCCCTGGGCGGGGTCTGAGCCGCGCGGATCGGGGGGAGGGGAGGGGGGAGTTGTAGCGTGATAGGAGTGGTAAAGAGAGGCGAGATGGACGAGGCGTATGAGTGACTACGGAAACGAAGAAGCGTTGGTTCTCATCCAGTCATCAACTTTTCGTTCTCGTTCGACGAGTCCAAGTGTCTGGCAGATCTTCGACGCGCCGACAGCGACATCACTCTTCTTCGCGACAGAACCCGCCGCGGACGAACGAACGGACGTCGTCGGTCGTCCGCGCGTCTTCTCGGCATGGGGGGCACCGCGGGGCAGCGCCGCAACGAGAAGGCGGAGCGCGAGCAGGCGAAGAGGGACGGCGCCGCCGCGGCCGCGGCGAAAGCCGCGGAGGACGCGAGATGGGCGGGCTCGGAGAACAAAAAGACGCGCTCGCAGGCGAAGCGCGAAGAGGGCGACGCCGCCGCGGACGCGCGCGCGGCGTCCCGAGCGGAGGCGAAGCGCCTCGCGAAGCTCGAGGAGGAGGAGATCGCGGGGATGGGGAAGCCCAAGGGCGGCGGCGGGAAGAAGGGCGGCAAGATGACGCAGGCGGAGATCGCGGACGCGCGCAAGGCGGAGGCGAAAGCGGCGATGATCGCAAAGTACGCCAGGGCGAAAGAGGCGAAGAAGGAGACGAGCGAGGAGGCGTACGCGGCGATGGTCGACGTGAAGAACGAGAACAAAGAGGATAAGATCGAGGCGTCCGGTATCGACGCCGCGGTGGAGGCGATGACGGGGATGAGCGTCGGAGGGGGCGTTGGCGGGGGCGGAAGCGGCGCGAAGCCCGGGACGACGAACATGAAAGCCGCGTACGCGATGTTCGAAGAGCAGGAGCTGCCGCGCTTGAAGGAAGAGAGGCCGGGGTTGAAGATGTCGCAGTACAAGGAGGCGCTGCACAAGGCGTTCCAGAAGTCACCGATGAACCCGCAAAACTTCGAGCGGTGATGAAGCGGCGGCTGCGGCCGCGTTTAGCGACGCGCACGAGGACGAAACGTATTACGAATCTTATTATTAGACGCGGTCGCTCGCGCGCGTTCGATCTCTCTACCTCTTCCCGCCGCCGCCGAGCCCGTCTAACGGGTTCGGTATCGAGCTCTTCACCTTATCCGCGAGCCCTCGAAACACGCCGATGCCCTTGTTCACCGGCGACTTCGCCGCCGCGGCGTTGTACAGCGCGGACTCTAGATCCTCCGCCTCCGGCCGCCGTCGCATCGCGCCGACCTGTTGGTATTCCTTCCCGTCGTCTTTGACCAGAATGCGCCACGGCGACCCCTCCGGGGCGCCGCCCCTGACGCACTTAAACACCGCGCCCTCCGTCGTGTCGCCCGCGATGCCCTGAATCGCGAGCGGGAGGTACGAGTACACGACGCTGAACGAGTTCGCGAAGGTTTCATCCGGGGTCGCCGTCGACGCCGCCGGCGTCCCGCGGAAGGAGACGCCGCCGTCGCCGGCGTGCTCCCACTCCACGTTCACGCCCACGATCGGCCTGCCGCCGCTGAGCTCCGCGACTCGACGCGCCTTGTCGATCGCGTCGTCGGGGACGCCCACGAGCGCGACCGCGCCGGTCCCGACCGCGAGGTCGCAGCCGTCCCCGCGGAGGGCGTCGTCCAACGAGACGTGCTCCGCGATGCCGTCGTTCTCCGCCTTCGTCTTCCCCGCCGCGAGCGTCGCGCACTCCGGGTCGCCGTACACCGCGGTGGAGACGGTCCCGCCGCCGCACGCGCCTCTGACCATCGCGCAGACCGCGCTCGGGGCGTCGGACGCGAGCGGGAGCTCGACGGCGACGCGGAACTGCGCGAGGGATTTGCCGCTGGACTTACGTTTTTTTCCGCTCTTCTTCGCGCGCTTGGAGACGACCGCGTCGATCGCGACGCGCGCTTGCTCGAACGAGTCGTCTCTCGAGACGGGGGGGAGGAGCTCCATCTCCCCGCCCGCGCCCGCGGCGGCGCCGGCGGCGACGACGACGAGAGAACGACGAGACGACGACGACGCGGCGACGACGGGGAACATCGTCTCGCGACGACGACGACGCTGGATGTTTTTCCGAGACGAAACGATCGACCCGAACGTCGTCGACGACGGCGCGCGCGTGCGCGCCGCCGCGGCGGCGGCGGCGGCGCGACGAGCGGGCGCGATCGGCGCGAAGGACGCGCGCGACATCGCCATCGTCCGCGTCGGCGCGCGCGCGAAGTGGCGGACGCCGCGCGCGCGCAACCCTACTAATCAAATCTCTATCCACTATCATATCGAGTCCTGTCGTAAACAGCGCGCGGTTGTACACGAATCATAACCAGATCACCTCCTGGTCCTCCTGTCCCCAACCGAACGCGAGCGTGGAGACGCCGTCGACGCACGGCTCGGGCACGTACATCCTCAGCGTGTCCAACCCTCCCGCCCAGACGCGGATCGACGGCGTCCCGCGCCCGCCCCTCGCCGCGGAAGCCTCGACGGCGACCGCCGTGAACGTCTCCGCCTCCGCGCGCGCGTCGAAGTCCTCCCCGGAGACTCTCTCGTGCCGCCACAGCTCCGCGCCGCTCCGGACGTCCCACAGCGCGACCGCCTCGGAGCCATAGATCCACGGACGTTGTGGATCGCGCACGTCGCGGCCGACGTCCATCGCGACGAACGTCTCGCCCGGGTCCATGCCGATCCGACGCCGCGGGTTAAAACTCGCGGACGCCGCGGCGTGATACGCAATCACCGGACCGCGAGATAACGCGCGGACGTCCCATCGCGACAGCCCGCCGTCCGCGCTCGCGGCGACGAAGTGCCCGGGGTGTGTCGAGAGCGGCGCGATGTCCGTCACCATCGACGACATCTTGCGCGAGCCGGCATGGACGCGATGCTCGCGCGTGTCGATGAATTGAAACGCGCCGTTTCGCAGACCCAGCGCGATGGTCTCCGCCGCGCCGGACGCGGAGTCCGTCCCCGAGGTGTCGCTCCAAAAGTCCACGTCCGACGCGATCGCGGTTGCGTTCGAAGAGCCGATGTCGTAGTAGCATCGCGCGGTGCCATCTGAGTTCCACGTCGTCACGCTCGCTCGATCGCTCGTGCGCTCGTGCGCGGCGGCGACTCTCCCCGTTCGCATCGACGCGGACGCGTCGAATATCCCCACGCGACTCCTCATGTCGTACGAAATCGCTCGGCTGACCTCGTCCCTCTGGGTGATTTCGTACGACAACATCGTGACATGGCCTGGTCCGGCGGCCAGCACGTGTCGCATGTTACACTCGAAGCCGAAGACGTCGACGGAGTTTGCGTCCGCGTCGCGCGGCCACATTCTCGACAGCACGCGCACTCTGGCGTCGCACGGATGCTGCCCAAAGAGCCGCAGAGATCGCCAATCGTCGCGGTCTACCGGTCGCAGCGTCGTCACAGCGCACGCGCCCGGTCCCAACGTCGCGCGGACGTCGAATACGGACATGTAATGGTGTCCCGCGACGAGAAGTTGCGTCGCGGAGGCGACGGGAAACCGCGGACTATTCCAGTCGTCCGACGCGCCGGGTTCGCGGTCGGGTTCGGATTCGGAATCGGGAAACCGCGCCGCCTTCTCCGGCGCGTACAGAGGCAACACGGCGTTGTGACATCGCCCGAGATCCGAACGCGCGCCGATCGACCCGACGTGCGTCAGGCTTCTCGCGTGCGAGCGGAGCGCACGCGCGACGACGTCGCGACCGCCGCCGCCGCCGACGACGACGCCGACGCGACCGCCGAGCTCTCGTCGTCGCGTCGCGTCGCGCGCGCTCGGCGGCGGAGACCGCGGACGCGGCGCGGCGCTCGGCGGCGGGGACGCCGCCCCGCCGCGGTTGTTCGTTCGCGGCGTCCGCTCGTCTTCGTCGTCGTCGTCGTCGTGCGCACGGCGGTCGCGTTTTTTCGTCAGCCTCCGATGCTTTCCCCGACCCCGCGCCGCGGCGCCGTCGCCGCCGCGACCGCCGCCGTGCCGTCCTCCGCGGCCGCGGCCTCTGCCGCCCCGACCGCGGAGGTGCGCGTTCTCGGGCGCGTGCGACCCGAGGTCGGGCCTGCGATGGAGCGCGACGTCAGAGATCCTCGAGGGAAGAGAGCTCGGACGGCGAGAGGAATATCGTATCGGGGAGGGCGACAGGACGCGCGGACGGGAGCGGGGGTGACGAAGGCGCACCGCTGAAGCCCGCGCGCGACGTGCTCGGGCTGCAGCGCGAAGTACCGCTGCCTCTCCTCGTCCCAGTAGAACCCGGGAAGGTCGCGCATCGCCCCCCGCGCGGCCGGGCGCCCCCGACGACTGATGAGACAGCCCCGATCTCGGTCGTGACGTTGTTATTCATTCGTTCGTTCGTTCGCTCGTTTCGTCGGACGCGTCGCCGCGCGCGCCACAGCCGTCCGCGCGGCGCGATGGCCGCGGACGCGACCTCCCCCGCGCGCGCGATCCTCGACGCCGCGGCGCGCGACGACGCGAAATCCCTCCTCGCGCTCCTCCCCGAGCGCGACGCGCCCGTCGCGCGAAGGACGACGGAGACGACGCGAGATCCGTGGACGCGCGCGGGACCGATCCATCTCGCGTGCGAGCGCGGCGCGATGGACGCGCTCGCGGCGCTCCTGCGCGTCGGGTTCGACCCCGCGGACGTCGACGACGAAGACGCGACGCCGCTTCACTACGCCGCGGCGCGAGGCGAAGTCGCCGCGATCGACGCGCTGCTCGCCCTCGGCGGCGGCGTCGACGTCGACGCGACGGACGTCCGCGGGCTGACGCCGCTGCACTTCGCGTCGGGAGCGGGAAAGCCGCTCGCGGTCGTCGCGCTGTTACGCGGCGGCGCGCGCGTCGACGCGAAATCGCGCGACCACCGCGCGCCGTTGCACTACGCCGCCGCGGTCGGGTGCGTCAAGTCCGCGGAGGCGCTCCTGCGCGCGGGCGCGGACGCGGACGCGGACGGCGGCGCGAAGACGAAGACGAGATCGCCCGTTGTCGTCGCCGCGGAGAGGCGATGGGAGTTCGTCGTGGAGGCGCTCGCGCGCGCGGGCGCGGCGTTGGACGACGACGTGAAGGCGATCGCGCGAAAGGAGCGGTGGGCGATCGCGGAGGGGTGGGGGCCGCCGCCGGCGGCGACGAAGACGGCGGTCGAGGCGACGGCGGCGGCGGCGGAGGCGACGGCGGCGGCGGCGGCGACGACGGCGACGACGGCGACGACGACCGCGCCGCCGCGGTCGACGCGCGTCACCGCGGCGGTCGCGAAGACGTTCACGACGACGACGACGACGACGACGCGTCCCGCGTCCGGTCGTCGTCCGGTCAGCGGACGAATGACCGTCGCCGCCGGGTCGACCGTCGCGGCGCGGCGGCGGGCGCCGGCGCCGCCGCCGGAGCCTCCGGTTCCCGAGGCGAAGCCGCCGCCGGCGCCGAACGCGACGTTCCTCGCGCGGTACGGGCTCGCGGACGTCCCGGGGTTGTTCCAGGCGTGATGACGCGAGACGCGGGCAGGCGGACGACGAGGTAGCGTAGCGTTAGGTATCATTACAGCGAGCCGCGCGCGTCCGCCTTTGGCGGGCGCGGGCGAGTAAAAAAAGAATGCGTCGTCACGTCGCGACGACGCCTCTCGTCGTCGTCGTCGTCGTCGTCGTCGTCGTCCGTTCGTCCATCACGCCTTGGCCTCCGCGCGTTTCTTCTTCAAATCGTCCACCGCGGCTTTGATCGCGTCCTCCGCGAGCATGCTGCAGTGCAGCTTCACCGGGGGCAGGTTCAGGTGCTTCGCGATCTCGTTGTTTTTTATCGTCACCGCCTGATCGATGTGCTGCCCCTTCACCCACTCCGTGACGACGCTGCTGCTCGCGATCGCGCTGCCGCACCCGAACGTCTTGAAGCACGAGTCCACGATGTTCCCGTCGTCGTCGACTTTGATCTGGAGCTTCATGACGTCCCCGCACGCGGGCGCGCCGACGAGCCCCGTCCCGACGTTCAGATCTTTCTTATCGAACGACCCGACGTTGCGAGGTTTCTCGAAGTGGTCGACGACGTTCTTGTGGTACGCGCGCGCGGTCGCCGCGGTCGCCGCGGGGGCGACGTGAGCGCGCGACGTCGACGCCGCGGCGCTCAGGAGCGCGCGTCGCGCGATGCTCATCGCGGCCGAGATCTATCCTACGCGCGAGAAGCGCCCTTTTCTTTCCGCCCTCTTTCCTTTAGGGTTGCCGACCGACGCGTTCGCGGCGCGCGCGGGCGTCGGGTTCGCTGTCGCGACGACTGGGCGGCGACGGCGCGCGGAGGACGACGCGCGAGACGAGCGTCGAGAGCGTTTCCGTGGCGTGAGACGTGAGCTCGCGCGCGTGGAAGTGCTACGCGGAGGAGGAACGCCCCACCACGTCATCGTCGTTGCTACGCTTCTCGCTGATCTCGACCACGCAGTTGCGCTAATTCGATTGAGACTAAAAACCCATATGAAGCGTATGAGTACAGTACGCGTAATTTCGTATGGAATCTTAGTCTGAGTACGCGAGCGCAGTATTGACCGGTCGACCGGCCCGCTTCTGCCGACGTGGACGCCACGGCGATTCCCCTCATCGGAAGAGACCACACGCCCACGCACGCCCGACGCGACGCACACGCATCGCACGCCTCCTTCGTCTCTTCGCAGACGTCGCGCCGCCTTCTCACATCCTCCCGTCTCATCCTCGACGCTCACGCGCGCCATGTTCTCCGTCGCCGCATCCTCCGCATCGATCGTTCCGCATCGGGTGTCAGTTCGCGGGCCCGCCCCGCGCGCGACCCGAGGCGCGTTCCACGTCGTCGCGGTGCGTCCCCGATCGTTCGCTCCCGCGATTTCTTTCGTTCGCGGCGTTCACGCATCGACGCGATCGGCGCGAGCGACGCCGCGCCGCGCGTCGCGTCGCCCGCGCGTCGAATCCGGCGCGATCTCGGCGTGCGCTTTTCGCGGAAAGAAAACTAACTTTTTCTCTCTTCCCCGACACGACTTTCCCGGAACGCCCACCAGGGCACCGGCAAGGGGTTCCAACATCAGACGCACCACAAGGACACGAGGCAGGAGATCAACTACGAGAAGATGATCCCGGGATACGCGGAGATGTCCAGGCCGCAGAAGTTCCGCGCGCGTCGCAGCGTCAAGCAGGTCCGTCGCGTCGACGACGTTCGCGCGACGATTGGACGCGATATTTCCTCCCATCGCCTCGTCAGCACTTTTTATCTATCCCCCCCCAGTTCCCTTCGACTTACTCGCTCCCTCCGTCCGTCGTCCACTCGCGCAGATGATCAACAAGATGGAGAACGACCAAGCGCAGAAATCCGCGGTGAGGAACACGTCGGATTTCGCGAAGAAAGTCTACGCCGCGTTCAACGATTGCGTCGCGCGGTGCGAAGGCCCCGACTGCGTCAACGAGTGCAAGGTCGAGTGGGGGATGGATCAATAAAAATCGTTCGATCGATCGATCGAACGCGTCATCGATGGAGTTGAAAGGCGTCAGTTGGAGTTGAAAGGCGCCGAGGGCGGGTATTGAAAGCGAGGGATGGGCGGAGAGATGCGCCGGGCAAAGTCCTTAAGGATCGGCGTTCACCACGCCAACGCGGTCGTATGGGGACCAGTGTATAGAACGCACGTGATGTTGACGACGATGGTCTTGATGTTGACGACGCCCGCGCAGGGTCGAGCGGCGGTCTGCGCGCGACGACACGCCGCCCTCCCTCCCGCGATCGCGCTTCTCGGCCGTCGTGAACGCGGACACGAGAGACGCGAGGGACGCGCTGCTTCATGTGCACGTCTGTGCTTCGGACGACGCGTGTAAGTTACTAATAATCATCTGAGAACGAAGAGAAAAACGAACACTTCTCATCACCCGCGCCCGCGTCAACACCGAGTGAAACTATCGTCCTCGCTATCCACGGCACCCTCCACGGCACCCCCCACGGCACCCCCTTCGTCGTATCCGTCTCCCTCCGCGAAGTACGCGTCCTCCGCGTCCTGCGTCGCCTCGCGCGCGTGCCAATCGTCCAACGACCGATCGGCGTCGATCGCCGCGTAGTCCGCGCCGGGGTCCATTCCGTCTGACGAGGGTCGACGGTCCGCGCGAGGCGACGTCGGGGTGGATTTGAAAGGCGTCAGAAGCGGAGTTGAAAGGCGTCACGGTGCGTCGGGATTGGGATTGAAACCGAGGGGTGATGGGCGGAGAGACACGCCGGGA
>Ga0181560_10003922_pt1 | contig 13615 bp, 8 predicted proteins | sample 011ome_20_FD_133751 | JGI IMG/M metagenome (GOLD analysis project Ga0181560, IMG submission 133751) | Coastal salt marsh microbial communities from the Groves Creek Marsh, Skidaway Island, Georgia - 011509CT metaG (megahit assembly) | ecosystem: Environmental > Aquatic > Marine > Intertidal zone...
CCCATCACTCGCCGACGCCCACCCCCGCCCCATGCCCACCCCCCTCGACGTCGTCGCAGGACTGGCAGGTCGCGAAGCAGCGCGAGGAGAGGAAGGACATCGCGCTCGAGATGGCGAGGCTGTGGAAGGAAAACCCCAAGCAGTGGCTCATAAAGTCGAAAGTCGCGTGGGCGATCCGGCACGAGTCCAAGCGAAAGCGGACGCGGCACGACATCCCGACGATCAACGCGGACAGAATTCCAGCGGGCGAGTTCGTCAAGGGCGAGGGACGGACGACGAAGAACTCCGAGCGCGCGGGAACGGTCGGCGCGCCGAAACGCCCGGCGCGAAGCGGCGTGCCCGGACGGTCCACGGTGTCTCTCAAGATGCTTGTCGACGACGGTAAGTGCAACCCAGGGCACGACGCGCTGTGGATCACGTACCAGAACCAGACGTGGAGCGGCGAGCTCAGCGCGGACGGGATCATAACGTTCCAAGGGAAGACGTTTAACTCGCCATCCGCATGGGCGATCTACGTGAAGAGGCTCGCGAACCCTGGGAAAAAAGCGGATGACGGCTGGAAGTCGGTTCGCTACGGGCACGAGGAAGGGCCGATGCTGGACGACCTGAAGCACGAGTACCTCCGCGGCGAGTCCGGGGCTGGGCTCAAGGGCTCCTCGGGCGGCGGCGGCGGCGGCGGCGCGGGGATGGCGACGAAGCCTCAGCAAAGGGGGGCGACGGCGACGCCGGAGACCACGGAAGCGACGGCGACGCCTGAGGCCACGGAAGCGACGGCGACGCCGGAGGCGACGGCGACGGACGACGGCGGCGGCGCGGTGAGCGGCGGAGGGACGAAGCGCGCGGCGGAGGACGAGGCGGAGGGCGGAGTGGCGGCGAAAGCGCCGAGGACGGACAGCTAGAGAACGACCACGTTTAAACGAGTTGATTTTTTCGCGCGCGTTCTCAGCTGTTATTAGTCACTTCACTTCCGCGCGACCGCAGCGCCCGCGCGGCGTCCGTCATGAGCGCGGCCGCGGCCGAGACGTCCACGCCACCGACGGAGATTAAGCGTGGACTCGGACTCGGCGCCGCGCGCACGCCTCTGTGGGACGATCCGTGCGCGACCCCTCGCCTCGACGCGCAGCGCCGACGCCTCTTGGCGGACCTTCGCGCGAGCTTCCCGCTCCAAGCGGACGCGGACGCGTGCAGTGTCGTCCTCCTGTGTGACGATATGCGCGTCGACGACAAGGACTGGGCCGCGCTCGTCGTGGCGGAGAAGGACGACCGCGCGTTCTACGTGAAGCCCCTGGACATGTCCGTCGCGCTCCCTCGGACGCCGCCGAGGGCCTCTGCAAGCTGTAAAGGCGCTGAGACGGCGTCGGAGCCGCGCCCGCTCGTGACGCTCTCCGTGTCCGACTACCCGGTCTGCGCCGTCGAGGGGTGCTGCATCATGGATCGCATGCGATTCAGCTCCGCGATACGCCAAGCGACGGTGGAAGAGCGGCCCGGCGCGAGCGCCTACCCCGCGGCGCTGAGACGCGTGTATCACTTCACGCGAGAAGAAACCGCCGCCGCCGCCGCCGCCGCCGCCGTGGACGAGAAGGACGAGACCGAAGACGAGGACGACGACGGCGTCGTCGTCGAGGAGGGCACGTTCGCGCATCACAACCACCGGGGTTTGTATCGCGCGCCCGCGCCGTCGCCGCTTCGACCGAGACGACTCGACGTCGCGGACGCGCCCGCGGCGGCGGCGGCGGCGGCGGCGGCGGCGGCGAACGCAAAGTCGGGAAAGGAGAACGTCGCCGCCGCCGCGTTGGGCGACATCCCCGAGGAGACCGGCGAGCGGGACGGTCACGAGGACGACGACGCGGCGGCGGAAAGCGGTGCGGACGCGTCGACGCCGTCGTCCGCGCCGTCGAACTGGGCGCACTCGATGTTCGGATCCGACGCCGGCGCGTCGAGCGGCGGCGGCGGCGGCGGCGGCGGCGGCGGCGGGTGCCGACGCGCGAGTCCGGTGGAGACGCTGAGACGAGCGCTCAGAGGCGCCCCGGAAGGCGCGGTGCTCCTGTCTCTGCCCATCGCGGACGTAGAGATGGTTCTGAACGAGGTCGAAGAGCTGCGACGACGGGTAGCGTGAACGATGTTCCGAGCTCGAAGAGCTGCGCGCGAACGCATAACGACGACGACGTCTCATCATTCAAACCACGGATAAGTCTAAACAAAAGTTGCGGAGTTCCGACAGATCCGACGAGAGTAGCGGGCACCTTTCGCAAGGGACACAACCGCCCGCGCTGCCCCTCCCGCGGGCGGCATGGCCGACCCGTCGTGCGATGGCGCCGACGTCGACCAATCCGCGCGCGATACGAAGATCACCGACCTCGACGTCACGACGCTCTCGAACGTGCTGTCGCATCTCTCCACGGAAGACGTGCTCTCCCTCTCGAGCGCGAGCAAGCACCTCCGCGAGTGCGTGGACGAGAGCGTGTTCAAGCGCCTGCTGCTCAAGCTGTGGGACGAGCCGGTGTGGGAGGTGACGTCGTACAGAGAGCTCTTCCTCGCGCGGCATCGCGCGCTGGAGTTCATCGCGCGCGTGGGCGCCCACGACGGCCCGGAGGACTGGGGAAGCGACGACGCTTCCAGATCGTTCGCGAACGCGAAGATCGCGTGCGACGAGCTCGCGTCCGCGGTGAACGCGTCGTGGCGCGTCCCGAAAGACGGCGCCACGGACAGCACGATGGGTCGCGAGGACATCGAGCGCGCGCTCGTGACCACGCTCGTCGCCGTCGACCGCGGTAGCGACGCGAGCCGCCGCGAGGACGCCGCGCGGAGGGCGGCGACGGCGCTCTCCGTCTGCGCGTGTCTCGGCGCTGTGGCGACGCGGTGCCCGTCCGCGCGCGCGCGGTACCTCGACTGCGCGAGGGAGGCGCAGCACGCGAAGGCGTTGGATCGGTTCTTGCGCGCGCCCGGAGGAAGTCCGACGAGCGGGGTGTTCGCGGAAGGATTCCGCGCGGCGGGCGGGGCGCCGCCCGCCCGCGCGTCGGCGGCGGCGCCGCCGTCGCTCGACGCGCTCGCGGCGTCCCTCGGCGGCGCGCCCGCGCGGGACCCGCACCCGTTCCCCCCGAACGACGGGTTCAAGCCCTCGATCGACGCCGCGACGGCGCTGTTCTACGTCCCTATCGTGTTGTACGGCCGACTCGGGCGCGTCGACGCGCGCGGCGCGCGCGCGCGGTCGCACCCGTTTCTGGATGCGGATCTCCTCGACGACGCGTCGGTCCCTTCCCCGCCGTCGCTCCCCGGGCGCGGCCCGTACCCGCGCGGCGGCCGCCCACCGCACGGGCAACGCCTGCGGATGGAGAGCCAAGCCAAGGCGCCGGCAGTCGGCGCGATGGCGGGCGCGTGGGCGGGATGCCGCGTGCGCGTCTCGCCAAGCCTCGACGCCGCGGGCGCGGGCGCGGGCGCGGGCGCGAAGCAAAACGCGCTCACCGTCGAGTCCGTCTTTCGAGCGACGATGAGCGTCACCCCGGACGGGCGCATCTCGGGCTGGATCGCGGACACGGTCGGGAACCTCACGATGCGCGGGCGCGTGGACGCGGCGGAGAACGCGGAGGGAGGGCGCGCGGTGGTCATCGACGCCGCGTACGACGATTGCGGCGGCGTGCCCGGCGCGATGTTTCGCGCGGCGTCGCACGGCGTCGCGAGGACGCGCTTGGCGGGGTGGGTCACCGGCACCGCGGTGGGGGGGGAGTGGTGGCAGTGGAGCGCGGGGGTCGTGAGCAAAGGGATGTTTCTCATGTGGCCGAACGACGCGCCGGGGGTGTCGAGCCGGCGCGTGAGCATGGATAGATAGTCTAGTCTCTAGCAGATGACGCGCACTGTGACATCTCCGGGCCTGTCCTTCGCTGGCGCAATTCTCTTTTTGTTTCTTCGAGCGCTCGATTCGTCGACCCTCCGCCAGTGTCCGCGCGCGCGGAGTCGGTCGGCGCGAGTCCGCGACTTCGCGCGTTCGTCGTGGAACGGCGCTTTCGTCGCGCGTCGCCGGCGGCGCGCGAGAGGGCCGGCTCCGGAGCCTTGGCGCGGTCAGGGACGCGCGGAACGGAGCGCGGTTCGCGAGAGGCCGCGCGTCCGACCGTCTTGGGGTTGGGACCGGCGCGACCGTTCCGCGGCCATGGGGGCGTGCTGCAGCGTCCCGGTGACCGGGGATGGGACCACGGAGACGGACAATCGCGTGGTACGCGCGCTCGCGTGATTCGCACCCCGCCGCTCGTCTCGCTCGAGGCCGCGACGGCGCCGTCCTCGCCGCCGCGTTCGCGTTCCTCCCTCGCGCACAGCTGTGCGATTTTCCTTCTCACGATTCCGATTTGGTCCTCCGACACGCCCGCTGACCGTCCCCTCCTCGCTCGCTCGCGCAGAGACGGGAGCGGACGGAGAACTCGCTGTTCTGGAACGACGACAGGCTGATCGTCTACGGTGCGTCCGCGCGCGAATCACCCGCCCCCTCGCGCGCGCGCACGATTCGACCCCTCGAGCGCGAGAACAGAAAAACACCGATCGATCGAGCGCCACGATACGACGCGCGAGCTCCCGCGGCGCGCGCTGACGTCCTCGCTTCCCGCCCACAGGCATCCTCGCTCGCGCGGACGCGAAGAACAGGAACGGCCGCGTCTACCCGAGGTCCCTCCTCAAGCGCGAGACCGTGGCGTTCGAGAACGCGCACTTGCGGCACGACCGCGCGCTCGGCGAGCTCGACCACCCGCCGCCGACGTCGCCCACGTTTCGCTCGCTGAATCGCGAAAACATCTCGCACCAAGTCTTGGACTACCACTGGGAGGGCGAAGACCTCATGGGGTACGTCGAGGTGTTGCCCACGAAATCCGGGAACATGCTGCGGTCGCTGTACTTGGCCGGGCACCAGCTCGGGATGAGCTCGCGCGGGTGGGCGACGCTGAAAGAGCGCGAGGGGTTCACGTACCTGGAAAGCGACTTCGAGCTCATCACGTTCGACTTCGTGTCCGACCCGTCCACGGAGGGCGCGTTCTTGCGCCCGCTGCAGCGCCGGTACGAGAAACTCAAGCCGCAGATCGACATCGACGAGAAGTTTGAGTCGTTCATACGGTTCTGCGCGGACGTGAACGAGCACGGCGCCGCGCCCGCGCGGGTGAAAGGCGACGAGGCGCACTTGCCGCGGGGGAGGAACGCGCCGGCGATGAGCGCGTCGTCGTCGTCGTCGGCGGCGGCGATGCGCGCGGGATCGGTCCCGAAAGAGCTGCCGCCCGTGCCCGGCGCGGTCGCGATCGCGTGCGAGGAGACGGGCGGCGAGGTTTTGATGACCGGGAGAGAGTTCATGGACGAGACCGCGTGGGACGAGGAGAGTTACTACGAGAGCGAGGAGGAGGAGTGGATGCCGAGCCCGACGCCGCAGGAGCTCAGGGCGAAGGAGGCGGCGGCGGCGGCGAGAGGGGGGTGGTGGGGGAGGAAGAAAAAGAACAAGGTGGTTCCGTTGAAGCCGACCTTATCCTTGCGGGATAGCTTCGATCGGCTGCCGAAGCACCGTTAGCAGAGAAACGAGCGCGACATGATAGCACGCGCGTAGCACGCGACGACGACGACGTTTATTAACGCGAAAACCGTTCGCATCTCGGCGTCACAATTTCGCGAAGATCGGCTTCCGTCTCTGGAACTTCGCGCTCATCGCCTCCGTGAGATCCTCCGACGTCAACCGCGCGGAGTTCATCACCGCGACGTGCTCTAACCCCTCGTTCACGCTGTGATCCCGCGCGTGTAACATCGCCGCTTTCGTGCCCTGCACCGCGAGCGGCGACTTGGCGGCGACGGCGATCGCCGCCGCCGACGCGCCCCGCGACAACTCCCCCGCGTCCGCGAACGCGCGCGTCACTAACCCCACCCTCTCCGCCTCCTCGCCCGATATCTCCCGCGCGGTCAGCGCGAGCTCGGTCGCGACGCCGTGGCCAACGATCGTCGGGAGGCGCTGTAACGTTCCGATATCAGCCGTTATCGCGAGGTCGACTTCCTTCACGCAGAACCGCGCGTCTCGCGTCGAGAACCGGACGTCGCACGCGGTGACCAAGTCGACGCCGCCGCCGAAGCACGCGCCTTGGATCGCGCATATCACGGGGACGCGGCACCGCTCTACGGACGTGAAGGAGTCCTGCAGCCTTCGTATGTGCCTGCGATGGAAAGTGGTCGTCGGGGACTGGTGAGAATCCGCAAGCGCGTCGGTCGTCGTCTGATGAGAGTCCCCGTGCGACTACCCTGTAGCTACTAGGGTTGATCGATCGTTTTCGGAGCTCCGAGATCCGCGTCGCGCGCACCGGTACAGCGCCTCGGCTTTCCTCCCCGCGCACGCCCCTTTCATCGCGTTCGACTGCCCCAGCTGCGAGGACAGCGACTCCGGCGTCGACACGTCGATCCCCGCGCAGAAGTTCTTCCCTTCGCCCGTCAGCAGCACGCAACGGACGTGCTCGTTCTCGTCCAGCCATCGCATCGCCTCCGGGACCTCCCTCCACATGTCGCCGTCGATCGCGTTCGACTTGGACGGGCGGTTCAGCGCGAGCGTCCCGACGTGCGTGGCGGCGTTCACGCCGACGATGAGCGTCTTGAACGCCGGCGGTGCGGTCATGACGCGCGGCGTGCGAGCCCTCGGAGGGATACGCGCGCGCGAAGAGTGCGGGGGGAATTCCTCGGCAGCGCAGCGTGCCGACTGGACATCAGCGGTCAGATCGACGCTCGCGAGCGGCGGACGGCGACGCAGCGGTGACACGTCGACGAGTCCCCCGACGCTCGCGCGCGCGCTCGACACACGCAACGCGCGCGCCCTCCGTGACGCACGCGCCCGCTCCTCGTTCGCCTCGAGCTCGGCCTCTCTCGACGACGCGCGCGCCGCGCTCGCACGCGCCTGCCGCCGCGCTCCCGCCGCGTCGTGGACGCTCCCTCCCCGCGCCCGTCCATCCCGTCCAGCTGGCGACGGTTCCCGCGCGGACTCGACGACGGGACGAGCGCGGAAGGGAGATAAAACAAGATGCGCGCGTCGTCGCTCGCCCTCGGGGCGTCGTCGCACGTCGCCCCCGGCGCGCGCGCGCTGCACCGTGAGCCGCCCGCGCCGCGCCGCGCGCGACACGCCGCGCGCCGCCGCGGCGTCGGCGTCGCGCCCCCGCGCGCGATGTTCGACCGCTTCGACGGCGACGCGGTGAACGCGGTGAAGGACGGCATGGACGAGGCGAAGAAACTGCGGCAGAGCGTCATCAGCACGGAGCACCTCCTCCTCGCGATCGCGCGGCAGCGCAACGACACGTCGTCCGCGATGCACCGCGCCGGGGCGACCGAGGACGCGATTCGCAAGGCGTGCGCGAAGCGGGCGGGGATATCCGAGCTCGAGCTCATGAACCCGTTCAAGCAGACGGGAAAGACCGCGGACGGGCTGCTCCCGCTCTCGGACGACGTCAAGCGGCTGTTCGAGCGCGTCGCGACCGAGGCGGAGGCGAAGACGGGGGACGCGCAGGTGACGACGAAAGAGCTCGCGCTCGCGATGATCAGCGACGTCACGTGCGGCGCGAGGACGGTGTTAGAGGATGACCTCGACTGCGATCTCGGCGCGCTGAAGAACGAGATCGACGGCGCGAAGAAGGAGCTCGTCGGCGCGGGGAAGAAGCTCGGGAAGAAGAAGAAGGGCTCCGCGCTCGCGGAGTGCGGCGTCGACCTCACCGCGGACGCGCGCGCGGGGAAGCTCGACCCGGTCGTGGGAAGGGACGAAGAGGTGGACCGCATCTTGCGGATTTTAGTGCGACGAAGGAAGAGCAACCCGTGCCTCGTCGGGGACCCGGGCGTGGGGAAGACGGCCATCGCGGAGGGGCTCGCGCGTCTGATCGTCGCCGGGGACGTCCCCGAGCGCCTGAAAAACAAGCGCGTGATCTCGCTGCAGCTCGGTCTACTCCTCGCGAACACAAAGTACCGCGGCGAGTTCGAGGAGCGCCTGAAGAACGTCATCGAGGAGGTGAAGGCGGCGGCGGATATCATCCTGTTCGTCGACGAGCTGCACATGCTCGTGGGCGCGGGCGGTACCGGGGAGGACGGCGGCATGGACGCGGGGAACCTGATGAAGCCCGCGCTCGCGCGCGGGGAGCTGCAGTGCATCGGCGCGACGACGATAGAGGAGTACAGGAAGCACATCGAGAAGGACGCGGCGCTGGAGCGACGGTTTCAGCCGGTGAGGATCGGCGAGCCGTCGCCCGCGGCTTCGCTCGAGATTCTCAACGGCCTGAAGGAGACGTACGAGGCGCACCACGGCGTGACGTACGACGACGACGCGCTCCCGGCGGCGGTGCGTCTCTCCACGAGGTACATCACCGACCGCTTCTTGCCGGACAAGGCGATCGACGTCATCGACGAAGCTGGCGCGATGGTTCAACTCAGAGCGTCCGCGTCCGCGGCGGGCGGCGGGGTGGCTGACGTCGTCGTCGACGCGTCCCACGTCGCCGACGTCGTCGCTCAGTGGACGGGCGTCCCGGTGCAGCAACTCAGCGAGGACGAGAGCAAGACGCTCTTGAACATCGAGGGCGCGCTCTCGAAGAGGGTCATCGGGCAGACCGAGGCGGTGAAGGCGATCTCTAGGGCGGTGAGACGCGCGCGGAGCGGCCTCGCGGACGGCGGCCGCCCCGTGGCGTCGATGATTTTCGCCGGACCCACGGGCGTGGGGAAGACGGAGCTCGCGAAAGCGGTCGCGTCGTCGTACTACGGCGCGGAGAAGGCGATGGTGCGGATCGACATGAGCGAGTACATGGAATCCTTCGCGGTGTCCAGGCTCGTCGGGCCGCCGCCCGGGTACGTCGGGTACCAAGAGGGCGGGCAGCTCACGGAGGCGGTGCGAAGGAACCCGCACACGCTCGTGCTTCTGGACGAGATTGAAAAAGCGCACCCGGACGTGTTCAACGTCCTCCTGCAAGTCCTCGAGGACGGCCGCCTCACGGACAGCAAAGGAAGGACCGTAGACTTCACGAACGCGATGCTCGTGATGACGTCGAACGTCGGCTCGAAGGCGATTCTGAACTCGATCGACGCGAGCGTCGACGGCGACGCCGCCTCCGACGCGGCGGCGTATCGCCAAGTCCAGGCGGACGTCCGCAGGGAGCTTCAGGTGACGTACCGCCCGGAGTTTTTGAACCGCCTCGACGAGATCATCGTGTTCCAGCCGCTGACGCGCGCGGAAGTCGGCAGCATCGCGGAGCTCATGCTCGAGTCCGTGCGCGGGCGCGTCGTCGGCCGCGGCGTGACGCTCGCCGTGGACGACGCGTTCAGAGACCTGCTCCTCTCCGAGGGGTTCTCGCCTAAATTCGGCGCGCGGCCGATGCGTCGCACGGTGCAGAGGCTGCTCGAGAATCCGCTCTCGGAGTGCCTCCTCGACGGGTTCGTCTCCGAGGGCGACGCGATGACGATCTCCTCCAGCTTTTCGGACGCGTCCGTGACGTTGACGAAGGACGGGTCCGGGGAGTCGCGCGCATTTTCCTTCGACGAGCTCGGCGTCGGCGAGGGCGGGATCGAAGAGGGCGAGAGGAACACGAGGAACGAACACGCGAGGAACGGTTCCTCGGGGGCTGGGGCGGGGGGCGGAATGGACGCGTCCGATCTCCCGTTGCCGGGGTTCCAGTCCGTCCCCGCGCGGTAGCATACAGTAGTACCGCGGCGGTCCCCTGGCGGTGGATTGATCGCTAAAAGTTTTAATTCGAACGACGCTCAGCTAAAGGGCCTACTTCTTCGTCCCCGCGAGACGCTCTAATCGCGCGGCCTCGTCCTTCAAGTTCACGACGACCGTCCTCACCTCTCCGCTCAACCGCACGAGCCCTGCCTTCGCGCCCGCGGGCTTACTCACCTGCCGCGCGCGCACGAGCGACACGGGCGCCTTGCCCGTCTTGGTCGACTTGCTGTTCGCCGCCGCGAGCGTCGCGGCGTCCACGACGGTCTCTCTCGGCAACGCGTCGTACTCGCTCGTGTGTCGTATGACGACGTGCGAGCCCGGGCACCCGGCCGCGTGCATCCACCAGTCCCGCGGGTCTCTGCACTCCGGCGACGTGGACACCTCGTCGTTGTCCGAGGACGTGCGACCGACGCGGATGTCGATCCCGTCGAGGGACACGAACGTCCAGTACGGTTTCCGCGGTCCCGCGTTCTCCTGCTTCTTCTTCTGTTTCTTCGGCGGCCGCGGCGGCCGCGGCGGCGGGGCGTCGCGCACGCCCAGGGCCGCCGCGCGCGCGTACGCGTCGTCCGCGAAGTTCGGCGACGACACGCTCTTGCACGTCTCGAGGACGTCGTTCAGCGCGTTGAGGTCCGCGAGGGTTCGCTTGCACGCGGACAGCTCTCTCTCGATCGCGTCCACGTCCGGGCACGACTCCAGCTCCGCCTCCGTCGCGTCCGCGTTCGCCACGAGCGCGTCCACGGTCTCTCTCGCGACGCGCAGCTTCGTCGTCGCCTTCCCTACTTTCTTCACCTCGCGCTCCACGCGCCGCCGCGTCTCTTTCTTCAGGCCGGCGAGGTCGACGTCCGCGGGCGACGGCGGAAGCGACGGCGCCGTCGTCGACGCCGCGGCCGTTTCCTCGTCCGTCGCCGCGCGCGCGACGGACGAGGACGACGGCGCCGTTCGCATCGCGCGGTGGCGACGCGCGGGGGAGGGGGAGCATCGCCATCGCGGCGCGACGACCGGCGACGCGAGAGCGAGCGACATGGCGGCCCGGCAGCCGGCGGCCGCTGTGCGCGTGGATAATGGAATTTAGACGCGCCCGCGCCCGGAGCGGAGCCGGATCCTGTCGAGAGTTCCGATGACGATGACGTGCCGACGCGCGCACTAGTCGTCGCGCGAGCTCCACGCCATCGCGCGCGGCTTATTTCCTCTCGTTCTCCACGTCGTTACATGCACGCGAGTCTCTCATCGAGCCGCCCTCAGGTCGTCTCCGTGTCCGCGCGCGCGTCGCGCTTCCTCGGGCGCCGTGCGCACCCTCTGGGTCCGACGATGAAGCGCCGCATCGCCGCGGCGGCTGGCGGCGTCCTTCGCGCGTCCTCGCTCGGCCGCGCGCGCGATGCCGCGCCGTTCCTCGCCGCCGCGTCGGCGACGCAGACCCCTCGCGCCGCACTCGGAGCGACGTCCGCGCGCGCGAGGGTCGCGTCGACGTGGACGCTCCGCGCGCGCGCGCTCCCCGCGCGCGCCTCGTTCGCGGCGGCGGGCCGCTCCGCGGGCGAATCGTCGTGGCTCGAATCCACGTCCACGCGAGCGGTGCACGCCTCCGCGGCCGCCTCCGCCGGGAACGCGCCGACGACGGTCGCGTTCAAAGACCTCGGCCTGTGCGACGCGTCGTTGCGCGCCATCACGGCGGTGAAGAAGTTCGAGTTCGCCACCGCGGTGCAGGACCAGACGCTGCCGCACATCATGGACGGGAAGGACGTCCTCGCGCGCGCGAAAACCGGCAGCGGGAAGACGATCGGGTTCCTCCTCCCCGCGATCGAGGCGCTCGCGCGCGACGGCGGCGCCGCGAGGAGAGGACGGCCGAGGGTGTTGGTGCTGTCTCCGACCAGGGAGCTCGCGACGCAGATCTTGGACGAGGCGAAGGCGCTTCTGACGTTTCACGACGGCGTCGGCGCACAAGTCGTGTTCGGAGGGACAAACTTCAACTCGGACCTGAGGAACTTGCGGGATAAGCGGTGCGACATATTGGTCGCGACGCCGGGGAGGCTGATTCAGCACCTCGAGGACGGCGACCGGGATTTACTGCGCGACGTGAACGTGCTCGTGCTCGACGAGGCGGACCGGCTGCTCGACATGGGGTTCAAGCCGTCGATCGAGAAGATTTTGAGATCCGTCCCGCAGGACCGCCAGTCGTTGATGTTCAGCGCGACGGTCTCGGACGAGATCAAGAAGATCGCCGCCGCGGGTCTGCGTCCGGGGCACGTCTACGTCGACTGCGTCGGCGAAGAAGAAGGCCCGGACACGAACGCGCAGGTGAAGCAATCCCTGGCGGCGGCGCCGCTGTCGCACCAGATGCCGACGCTCGCGCAGATCATCGACGACCACGCGGCGACGACGCCGAACCATAAGATCATGTGCTTCTTCACGACCGCGCGCGGGACCGGGTTCGCCGCGGAGCTCTTCCGATCGTTCCGCGACGACATCGTCGAGATCCACTCGAAGATGTCGCAGTCGAAGCGCACGAAAGCGACGGATCAGTTCCGCGCGGCGAAGAGGGCGGTGATGATGACGTCAGACGTCACCGCGCGCGGGATCGACTTCCCGGACGTCACGCTCGTCGTGCAGATCGGGATCCCGGCGAACCGGGAGCAGTACATTCACAGGCTGGGGCGGACCGCGCGCGCGGGAAAGAGCGGCGAGGGGATTCTCATGCTCGCGCCGCGGGAGGAGTTCTTCGCGAAGAAGGACGTCGGGGACCTCCCGATCGTTCGCGCGACGTTCGACGTGTCCGACGAGAACGTCGCGAAAATCTCCCGCGCGATGGACGCGGTGTCGGACAAGACGAAAGCGCAGACGTACGCCGCGTGGCTGGGGTACCACAAGCCGTTCATCAAGAAGATGGGATGGACCCCTGAGACGCTCGTGAGGGAGGCGAATGACTACGCGACGGAGGTGATGGGGTGCCCGGAGCCGCCGCCGATGATGAAGAAGACGGTCGGGATGATGGGGCTGAAGGGCGTCCCGGGGTTGAACATCGTGTCCGCGCTGCCCGAGTACGAAAACGGCGGCGGCGGCGGCGGGCGAGGCGGCGGGCGAGGCGGCGGCGGGCGAGGCGGCGGCGGGCGAGGCGCCTCCGCGCGCGGCGAGCGCGGGTACGGCAGCGTCGCCGGCGGCGGTCGCGGCGGTCGCGGCGGTCGCGGCGGTCGCGGCGGTCGCGGCGGTGGCCCGGGCGCGGGCCCGGGCGCGGGGAGGGGCGACGTTCCTTCGGGGACGAGGCGTTACAGGACGACGACCGCGAGGACGTCGAACAAGTGACGGACTTCTATTCTTTTTGTGTTGTATCTGAAAATCGCGTTGGCAAGTGTGAGTGGAGTTTCGCGAGCGCGTCGTCGTCGTCGCCCGTCACTTTCTCCGTCGCCCCGAAGGCTCGAGAAGAGACCGAACTCCTCACAGAAATGGGTCGTCGACGCGGTGGCGGCGGTGGCTTCGGCGGTGCGTCCTCGATCGCGCGCGCTTCCCCCGCGCGTCGCTCGAGATCTCGTCGCGGATATTCTCGCTCTTTCGCCCCCCTTCCGATCGCTTCATCGTCGACCGACGCGTTCCTCCCTCCCCTCGCCCTCGCAGGTGGTCGCCCTCGCGCGCCCCCTCCTCGCCCGGCCTCGAGCCACGGCAACGCTCCCCCCCCCGCGGCGCAGCAGCGCCAAAGCGGCGGCAGCATGATGGGCGGCTTGGGATCGATGGTCGTGCAAGGTTCGCGTCCCACCGACGACCGCGTTCCCCCGCCCCCACGACGCCTTTCATTCCTCGTCTGTCTTCGGATCTCGTTTCCAGCGAATACTGACGGCTAGCCCTCGACCTTCGCGTCGCAGGCATGGCTTGGGGCACGGGAAGCTCCATCGCCCGCCACGCCGTCGGCGGCGTCTTGGGCAGCGGCGGCGGCGGCGCCCCCGC
>Ga0181560_10003923_pt1 | contig 13613 bp, 20 predicted proteins | sample 011ome_20_FD_133751 | JGI IMG/M metagenome (GOLD analysis project Ga0181560, IMG submission 133751) | Coastal salt marsh microbial communities from the Groves Creek Marsh, Skidaway Island, Georgia - 011509CT metaG (megahit assembly) | ecosystem: Environmental > Aquatic > Marine > Intertidal...
CGGACTGAGGATGGGACAGCAAGCTTGCAGGGTAACGAGGATGTGAGCCTGTTTGATCTTGCGACAAGCAGTCAGGATGTTCTGGATGCGATTGAGGCATTGGCCACGCAAGAGCATGAGTTCAAGACTGTTGTGATCGACAGCATCACGCAGTTGGCTACGATGATCGAAAGTGAGATCGTCGCGGCAGATCCAAAGGCGAAGTCCATCAACCAAGCTGGGGGTGGATATGGTGCAGGGTATGCCACAGCCGCTGAACGTCACCGTCAGGTGCGTGAGTGGGCTGGGTCACTGGCCTACGAGACTGGCATGAATGTGGTGTTCATTGGCCACGCAGATACAGAGACAATGGATCTGCCAGACATGGACCCATATGCGCGGTACACTGTGCGGATGCACAAGCGTAGCATTCCGCATTACACGGACAACGTGGACTTGGTTGGGCTGATCCGACTGAAGACATTTGTCAAAGGAGAGGGCGACAAGAAACGCGCCATCTCAACTGGGGAGCGCGAGATCCTGTGCTTTCCACAGGCGTCAAGCGTCACCAAAAATCGTTTCAACATCGACGAGCCGCTGCCTTTCACGTTTGAAGGCGGCAACCCATTCGCAAACTTTGTAGCTAAGTAAAGGAGATTAACATGGACTTGAATGGATTTAACGCACTGGAAGTAGAGCCACAGACATCAATGGAGCCGCTCCCTGCTGGGTGGTACAAATGTGTGATTTCTGAGACTGAAGAGAAGCCGACCAAGGCTGGGACTGGATCTTACCTTCAGCTTCAGTTGGATGTGATCGAAGGCCAGTATCAGGGTCGCAAGGCGTTTGATCGTCTGAACCTGAAGAACCCAAACCAGACTGCCGTTGAGATTGCGCAGCGTACACTGTCGAGCATTTGCCGCGCGGTGAACGTGCCTAACCCACGCGACAGCTACGAGCTGTGCGACAAGCCACTGATGGTTAAAGTCGCGGTACGCCCAGCGGATGGCCAGTACGATGCGTCAAACGACATCAAGGGGTACGCAGCCTGTGATGCACAGGTAGCAGCACCAGCAGCCGCTGCCACAGCGTCTGTGAACGGAGCAGCAACGCCACCTTGGAAGCGCTGACTTCTGGTCTGTGATGGGGCGCGTGTCGCCCCATTTTATGAACAGAAGGAGAAAGATATGACAGTGCAGAAAATGAGCTTGAAGAAATACTTCGACTACAAAAAGACGCCCAAGGATTTTGAAAAGCCATCGGAAGAGGTGATGGAAATTTTTGATAGGGTCGCTGTGAAGTATGGCTACAAGGAGTTCAAGAAGGATGATTGAGTATATCGCAGTTCACACAGGTGTCGTCATCGTCTTGGCCTTACTTGGAGTTATCTAATGAAACTTGAGCAGTACATGACCCCAAAGACAATTGAGGCGATCTACCAGCATTACAAAGACAAGCGCAAGAATGAGCATCGCCCACACCTTGGTGGATCTCAGATTGGCAACGAGTGTGACCGTGCATTGTGGTATCAGTTTCGCCACGCATGGTCGCCCAACTTTGATGGCCGCTTGCTTCGCCTGTTCGAGACTGGTGACCGCGAGGAAGATCGCATTGTCTCCAACCTACGCGCGGTAGGTGTGACGGTCTGGGAGAGAGATCCAGAGACAGGCAAACAGGTTAGGTTCGAGGCTTGCGGTGGTCACTTTGCACTGTCCCTTGATGGGGTGGGTGAGGGTTTCGCTGAGAGCAGCAAGCCACATACGCTTGAGTTCAAAACCATGAACGACAAAAACTTCAAGGCCACCAAGAACATGGGGGTCGAAAAGACCAAGCCGATCTACTGGGCGCAGTGTCAGGTTGGTATGCTGCTGTCTGGTTTGGACCGCTGCTTCTTCTTTGCTGTGAATAAGAACACGGACGAAATGTATGGTGAGCGGATCAAGCTGAATAAGCGCGAGGCTGAAGCTTTGATTGATCGCGCGGAGCGGATTGTGTTTGCGCAGCAGCCGCCAAGCAGATTGACTGAGGATGCAAGCGATTGGCGCTGCAAGTTTTGCCCATACTTCGCTGTGTGTCAGGGGTGCAAGATCCCAGAGGTTAACTGTCGGACGTGCTGCCATTCAACGCCAGAGCAAGATGGGACGTGGAGCTGCGCGAGGGGCCACAAGATGGAGCCGTGCGAAGAGCATTTGTACATCCCAATGATGATGCCCAAGGACATTGAGATGACCGACGCAGCAGATGACTGGGTTGAATATACGGACTTGGATAGTGGTGAGATTTTCCGCAACAATGGAAACAGCCACGAAATATTTAAGATGAGGATGCAAGATGGGGATGCGTGAAGAGTTACTTCGAGATGCCTTGGAACAGTTTATCGACAGACTGCCTGATGAAATCACCAAGGCTGAAACTGCTTGGATCATATTCAACGTCGTTGGGTCACGCGACCTACTTGAAGAGTGGGGGTCGATTAGTCGGCTGACCACTGCGAACATTGCAGAGTATTTTTTGCATCAGTCTTTTGGCCCAGAGTTTGAGGCAGCAATGCAGACTGAAGAGTTTCTGCAAAAGATAATGAAGGAGCATAAATCAAAATGACCTTTGAACTGAGAGATTACCAGAAAGATGCAATCGATGGATTGTACAGCTACTGGGCAAACAAGATGGGTGACAACCCACTGATCGTCGCGCCGACTGGGGCTGGTAAGACAGCTATCATTGCGCAGATGATAAAGGATGCCATGAGCTTTCCCAACACTAGGGTGCTGGTTCTAGCGCATGTTAAGGAGCTACTGGAGCAAGGGGCGTCAGGTTTACAGAAGCTGTACCCAGAAGCTGAAGTTGGCTTCTACAGTGCGTCTTTAAAACAAAAGGATTTAACCAAGCCAATTACATTTGCTGGCATCCAGAGTATATACAGACGTGCATACGACATGGTTCCAGCGCCAGACTTGGTGATCATCGACGAGGCACACATGCTGCCACCTAGCACGACCACACGCTATGGTAGGTTTATCGATGACCTGAAGCAGTGCAACCCAGACGTTAAGATTGTTGGCCTGACAGCTACGCCCTATCGATTGGGGTCAGGGTATTTGCACAAGGGTAAGGGTGCGATCTTTGATGGCATTGCCTACGACATTCCTGTTACGATGCTGATGGATCAGGGGTATCTGTCGCCTGTCATCAGTAAGGGTGGCTTGCAGCAGATCGACCTGACCAACGTGAAGAAGCGAGGTGGTGAGTTTGTCGAGAGCGATTTGGCTGTTGCTGCATCTGATCCTGAGTTGGTGCGCAAGACTGTTGAAGAAATTGTTAGGCTTGGAGCCGACCGCAAAAGCTGGTTGATTTTTGCCAGTGGCGTTAACCATGCGCATATGCTGCAAGATGCGTTCTTCGATAATTTGGTTTATTCTGAAGTGTTGACTGGTGAAGACAAACAGAAGGATCGCGCAGCAAAGATCGAAAGATTTAAGAACGGTGACACACGTTGCCTGATCAACGTCAACGTGCTGACGACAGGTTTTGATGCGCCTAACGTGGATCTGATTGGTTTGGTTCGAGCGACAGCATCCACTGGCCTCTACGTCCAGATCATTGGCCGTGGGACACGTCTGTTCGAAGGTAAGGAAAACTGTCTGGTTTTGGACTACGGCCAGAACGTCGAGCGCCACGGATTTATCGATCAAGTGAAGCCATCGAAGAGCGGTGGGGGTGGTGACGATGAAGCACCAGTTAAGCAATGCCCAAGCTGCCAGACGTATCTGGCGATTGCTGTGTCGCTGTGTCCATCCTGTGGGCATGAGTTCCCACCACCCACACTGAACCACTCAAGCGAAAGTTACGATGGCGCGATGATCTCGACACAGGCGCAGATGCCAGAGTGGTTTAAGGTTACGGATGTCACCTATCGCCGCTGGCGCAAGGCTGGCAAGCCCGACAGCATCCGCGTGGATTACAGCTATGGGTTTTTCAAGACTGTGTCAGAGTGGCTGTGTCCAGAGCATGGTGGGTACGCCACGACGAAGTACATGCAGCGCAAGGTTCATCTTGGCGCGACGGCCAACACAACAGATGAGGCGATGGAAGAGTGCCAGTTTTGGCATACGCCCACACGCATACAGGTAAAACCAGACGGTAAGTTCGACAGAATTGTGAGGTATGATTATGAGGAACCCGAAGAGGAAGAGGACAACGTCATCGACCTACTTGATTACAAAAACGCAACCATCTGAGCATGACGAACAGGTTGGCTTTGTTAATTGGTTTCGTGCGAAGTATCCCAAGGTTTTGATCTTTGCCATTCCGAATGGGGGCAAGAGATCCGTGGGAGCTGGTCGAAAGCTGAAGGCTGAAGGCGTTGTTGCTGGCATCCCTGATTTGTTTATCCCAGCGTGGGATGTCTGGGTTGAGATGAAACGCAGCAAAGCTGGGCGACTTTCCCCCGATCAAAAGAAGATCATCGAATACCTAGAGAACGAGGGATACAAGGTGATCGTGGGTAAGGGTGCGACAGATGCGTCACGCCAGATCATGGAGCTGGGGGGCCATTGGAAAGAAAATTGGAAAACTTCAGAGTGATCAAAATCCAGAAAGAGTTTTGCTTCGACTTGATCGAACAGTCTCATTATCTGAAACGACTGCCCAGCATCATGTATGCCTTTGGCCTGTACAATGGGAATGATTTGGTTGGGGTATGCACATTCAGCACACCGCCAAGCCTGAACCTGTGCATTGGGGTCTGTGGCAAAGAGTTCAAGGATGAAGTCTTGGAACTGAACAGGCTGTTCTTGGTGAAGAACGAGAAAAACCTAGCGTCGTTCTTTGTGTCACGCGCACTAAAGATGCTGCCCAAGCCCAGCATCGTTGTGTCCTACGCTGACAAAAATAGCGGCCACTGTGGTTATGTATATCAGGCGACCAACTTCATCTACACTGGCCTATCTGAGAAGCGCACCAACCTGAAGACGGACACTGGCTTGCACAGTCGGACAGACTGGAAGCCCAAGAAGGAAGGCGAGGTCAGGGAGTATGTCGAGCGGCCACGCAAGCATCGGTACATCTACTTCACTGGCAGCAAGGCAGAGCGCAAGCTGAGAAGGCAGAAACTAAACTACAAAGTTTTAGACTATCCCAAAACTGAGAATGAGAATTATGATGTGGATTATATCCCATCGTTACAACCGCTGTTAATTTGAGGAGAGCAGAATGGAATGGCCATACCACTGGAGCGTCAGGGATGACGGCTTACACATTTACGAGAACGGCCAACGGATAGCGAAGATCCCGACCACACACTTCGCACATCTGGTGGCAGAGCTTGCGGAGCATGTCCGTTGGCAAGAAACAAGAAAGGGAGAAAATGGAAGTCTGGACGGCACTAATAATTAGCTACGCGATACAGGGAATGGGCTACGAGTCCGTCGTGTGGTTTGAAACAAGCAAGCATTGCGAACAGGCGCTTCGATCAGGATTGTATGAGGTCATCTATGATCACTACGAAGATACAGCAATGGGATGCCATAAAACTGAATCACTGTCTAAATCAATCAAACCAAAATTGAGGCCCAACAATGGAGAACAAAACTCATAACCAGAAAGAGCTTACGATGTTTCAGAAAACCCACGTCAAGTGGCTGAAGCAACAGGTGCGAAACCTTCAGGATGAAAAGCGCGGTTTAAATCCGCGACCTCGCATTGACCAAGAAATATTCGCTGCTGACATGGAGCTGACCGACTACCAGAAGAAGCTTCGACAAAACGGATACAAGGCGTAACTATCTGTTTTTGCACGATATAAAAAAAGTTTTCTTTCTGCCCTTGTAAATTCTTTTGGGGTTCCCATATGTATTGTGTAAGGGAAGAAACTTTAAGAAAGGTAGAAAGAAAATGACCAAGATCGTACAAAAAGAAAAAGCAGTTTATGTAAACAATCGCCTAGCTGACTATGGTGCAATTGACCACATCCATCAAGAACGCGCTGGTGTGTGGATGGGCTACACTAGCTGGTGTGGTGAGCGTTATGGCTTTACATTAGTAGGTGGCCAAGCTTCAGGTGGCGCATCAAACGAATGGTATTTGACATTCCCACTTTTGTTTGGTGATCAGCCAGTTCGTTACAACAGCGCAAAAGCTGCAATCGAAGCAATCTCAAAAGGTTAATAAGAAAGGAAGAAAGAAAATGAACGTATGTAAAAAACACATCGCTGAACGCATCAACGAAATCGAAGCAATCTTTGCAGAATATCCAGAAGGCCGCATTGAACAATCACGCGCTGATTGGGAAACATGGAAGAACATGATGGACGACCTTTCCAATCTTTCAAAAGATGACATCGAACGCTTCAAAGCATTGGACACTGAACCTGTTCGTTTGGAAGGCGAATTGACTGAGTTCAAAAAAACTATGGGTCAACAACTTATGAAAGTGGAAACACGTTATGTTGTTACCAATGAAGAATTGATCAATCCAGCAGGGTTCCACCCAGATGACCGCGTGTTTGTCCAAACGCAAATTGCAATTCACACAAACGATCCAAAACGTGTGCCGCGATCAAACCAAACACTATACATCTACGATTTAGAAAAAGCGTAAACAACAAGGGGCTTCGGCCCCCACCCATCAGAGAAAGGAAGAAAGATATGAGAAGTCACAGCCAAACACTTACACTAGAGCATCGCGGATGCGAGTTCGAGATCCGCATCGACTACGATTATGCGAAGGGTGGGTCTAACAGCCACGGCTCAGACGAGCCAGCATGGGAAGAGGCCACCTTCGACGTGGGCGACTTCTACAGCGAGGAGAAGCGCACCAAAGGCAATCCACTGTCTAAGCGCCTTCAGAAAGAAATCTTGTCCAAGGAGAACGAGTATCAGCTTGGCGAATACTTGTTGTTTTATCATGTGGGGTAATACGCTGCTCGAATACATACTGGCGATGCATGGGGTGGATTTGGTCTGGAAACCAGAAAAACCAGACGAAGAACCACCCTTCTAAGTAATTAAAAACAAACAAAATAAAAAAAGTTTTCTTTTGCCCCTTGTAAAATGTAGGGGGCATCCCCATATCTATTGTGTAAGGGAAAGAGTTTTAAGAAAGGTAGAAAGAATGACACTATACATCGAACAGCACAAAGCAGCGTTTGCCAAAGCAATTGCCAACCCAGAGAACATCAACGAGGATGGCAGCATCAACTGGAACTTTGTCGATAGTGACATCTGGTTGGACAGCGATGAGCAAGGTTGGGAGCCATCCAGCGATTACATCGATCAAATGTTCAACGAATATCAAGCACAATAAGAAAGGAAGAAAGCATGAAAAACCTAACCATCAAATCAGTCAACCACCAGCGCGGTGACACCAACCGCTACTGTGGTCCAGCAGTCATCAGCGCCATCACTGGGATGGCCACTGGTGAGGCAGCACGATTGATCCGTCACGTTGGTGGCCGCAAGGCCATCAGAGGATCTTCAGTTCGCGAAGTCACAGACGCACTGGCGATGTGTGGCATCAAGAGCGAGTATCAGTCATTCGGCATGAAACTGAGCCGCTCCACTGGTCCGACACTGGCTGCTTGGCTGAAGGCCACAGTCAAAGAGCGCACTGCTAATCGCGTGTTCCTGATCGTCGCTGGGCATCACTGGCAGTTGGTCCAAGGTCGTCGCATCGTCTGTGGCATTCTTGGCAGTCCAACGTCTGTCCGTGACAAGCGCGTCAAGCGCAGAGCGCGTGTGGCAAACGTCTACGAGCTTCACTCCACTGGGGCCATCACAACGCCACCAGAGGCCAAGAAAGCCAAGAGCGTTGATGCTAACCGCAACTATCGTTCCAAGGCTCAGAGCCTCGCTAAGAAGCTGGGCATCACCATTGAGATCGAACGCTTCTATGAGTTCGATGGCTCGCGCTGCTATCAATACTGGATTCAGTATGACGGTGACTTCGACTACTCTGACAACGGCATCATCGACGGCCACTGCTCATACGACTGGCAAGAGGTGTTCTGGAAGCTCGAAGAAATCGAGAAGCACCAAAAAGAACAAGCAGCGTAACGCGCTGCTTTTAAACAAAATATAAAAACTTTTCTCTGAACCCTTGTATATAATGCGAGGGTTCTTATATGTATTATGTAAGAGAAAGGAAGAAAGACATGGCATACAATCCAACACACGAACATGAGCATAAGTACCACCCAGCTATTGAGGCTCGTAAGATGGCCAATGCTGCGACCACCAAACGTCGCAACTGGGTTGCAGAAGATGATCGCGCACAAGAGATCATCGACTTCTTAGAGGGTTACCCAGCAGAGCAAGATGCTGGTTTCTTCAGCGCGGTTCAATACGGCATCCAAAACTTTGGCAAGCCAACTGACAACATGCGCAACAAGATGGTCGAGATCCTAGACCAACGCAAAGCACAAGCTGCTGAGTGGGCTGCTCAAGATGCCAAGTCTTCTTGGATTGGTAAGATTGGTTTACGCGGTGGATTCAAAGTCACAGTCAAGCACGTTGTTGAGCTTGAAGGCATGTACGGTTTCTCGTACATCAACATCTGCCGTGACGCTGATGGCAACGTCGTCATCTACAAAGGCACACAAAACTGGGGCAAAGGTACTGAGGTTGCTTGCACGGCAACAGTCAAAGACCATGCTGTTCGCGGTGGCGTCAAGCAGACCATCATCCAACGCCCTAGCAAAGTTACATTAGATGGTGAGGCATACTGATGTCAGTAGAAAACCTACGCATCGCATTGCGCGATAACATGGACATGACAGTGTACAAGGTGGACGGCAAGCATGGGATGCCCAACGTCCACTACATTGGCGAAGGCAAGTATCCAACTGGTTGGATGCTGCTTTTGCATATCGATGAAATGGGCAAGCGCGTGTCCACTGGGCTGAAGCGAGAGCATGTCAACTGGATGTCAGACTACATCAAGAGTGGGGGCAACGCTTGGGTGATGGTCCGTGTTGGTCGCGAACTGAACTGCCTGTTCTGGGGGGCAGAGGCTGTGCTAAACACGCTATTTGATCGACCCAGTCCAAAAGACTTTGTCGAGCTTGCGGCATACCACAAGCGCGGCAACATGAAGTATTACGACTGGCATGAGATGCAAGACGTGATCATGAACTAGCGCGTGGCGTTTAGAACCTTCTGTGCTGCGTCTGGGTTGAGAGATCCAAGGATGCTTTGCAACGACGCTGAACTTGTTTCTTCTTGTGCTGGCGCTTCTACTGGTGGTTCCACTGGGGGCTGAATAACACCTTCATCTGCACTGACCAACAACGCAGTCTGCAACCAGTTGCGAGGGTCTGTGATTCCCACTGCATTGGCAAAGCGCTTGTATGCTGGAGACTTCATCACCTTATCCATGTTGGGCTGTGAAGCATCCATTGCCAAGCTTTTGAACGCTGGACTGTTCAAGAAATCACCAGCAGCTTGAATTTTCTGCTTGTCTGTTTTGCGCAATAATATTTCGCCAACTGCATCTGCTGCCGCACCACCAGCAGGGCCACCAGCAGCTTGACCAGCGACACCTCGAACAATGCGATTGCCCATTGTGGTATTGAGAATAGACTTGATCAAACCATCGGCAGTCATTGCCTGAACGAGAGCCTGATTTGATTTGCCTGTTGAAAGCACAGCGCCACGCGCCTGTGTGATGCGCTTAGACATTTCATTCAGATCCGCAAATGTCTGGGCTGTTTCAGGCCCAAGGATCTTCATGACACGACTGTAGACTGCTCCGTTTTTCTTCAGGCCATCATAGAACTGAGCAAACTTTGCAAAATCAAATGGGCCATCAAATCCAACGGCTGTCGAGGATGTCAGAGATCCAATAGCTGTCGCGACTGCTTCACGCTGAAGCTCTTGAGGAATGATCTTCAAGGTGCGGTTTAGGTTTGCGATGTCGCCTTTCTTGCCGCTGTTGATTGCTGTCAAAAGCTTTGGTGCGATACTGCCTTCGCCGTCTTTGCCGAAGAAAGAAACTAGGCGCTTTTCCAACGCTTTTTGTTTCGCTGTTGTTTGATTGGCCAGACGCAATGTGGAACGCGCTTGATCACCGCCAACTGACTGGGCTGTGTCCAGATAGTCATCAGTCAGCGCGGCATAGATCCGCTTTGCTGTGCCTGTGTCCATATCAGCATATTCGCCTTCGCCTTTGTTGATCGCGCGGCCAATGCTGTTTCTGAACTTCTTCAATGCTGCGAATGTCAAAGGTGTGTTTGCATCTGTGAGTTTGTTAAACAAGGCTTTTTCTTTGCCTGTCAACGCGCCTACCCCACCAACTTCTTCGAGGATCTGATTAATCAGCATGACGCTGTTGCGTGGCTCGACCACTGAGCTTGCAGGGACAAGCTGATCAACTTGCTTGTACATCTCAGACGCAGATCTTTCGAGTTCACCTCTGGTGTTCAACACGTCAGTTTTTACGCGATCTGCAATTGACGAAATATCTGGATTGGCATCCAACTCTCGCATGATTTCATCTGCGCGTTGTGAGGCTAAAACAACTGTATCTCTAAATGTTGCTTCTGCTTCGCTTCCAGCAAGAGAACGAGATAGACCAGCCGCACCTTTTAGCTGCGTGTCATCGCTCAATACATCTGCTGGGACATCGATGCCAAGACGACGTGCTGCTGCTGCCGCCTGTGGATTGATACGAGCCGCCTGTGCGATTGCTTCTGCCGCTTCTTGTGATCCACGTCCACCAGACGAAGCAATCCTTATAAGCTCTCCCAGACGCTCTGGTGTCATGCTAGATACTGAAGGTGGCTTTGGCGTCGCATCGATCTGAAATTCTGTTTCGCGCAGTGCAGCAAGCTCATCTGGAGTAAAGCGTCTTGCCACTTCTGCCTCTTGAATGCCACTGACGCTAGGATTGCGAACACTGCGTGGACGCATGACAGAGGTTGGAGATCCAGCAAATGCGTCTGGCATTGCCATCATGTCTCTTGCAAATCGATCTGCTGTGCCTTCATCGACGCCAGCGCGTGTGAGAATGTCAGCAGCGCCACCCACCAGATAGCCATATCCAGCCATGCCATAGCCAGCCGCTGTAGCCATGCCATCGCCAATGAACTCAACAGCATCTCTGAATGCCTTGGGGAACTTTACTTGGATGTCGCCATAGCCCAGTGGCATCTCTTCAGGAAGGTCTGTAACGCCTTCACCAGTATATGGGTTCAAACCACCACTGGCTTGCTTTGCTAACTCTAGGCCCGGCTGTGAGTATTCTGTGCGGAAGTCTGTCGGCTTTTTTTCCTGTTCTGGCAGCTCTGAGTCATCAACACTTGGAAGCATTGGGTCAACAGCTTGAGATTCAGCAGCTAAAAGTTGCTGTTTCAGCTTTGCTTGCTTTAGTTTTGCTTCTCTTAGTTTTTCTTCAGCCGTTGCCATTTTACAAACCCAACTCTTCTAGCCGCTTTAAGTATGCATCAAGTTGATTGCTGTCCAATGAATCTAGATCAACATCTTGCAACGCCGCTCTATCCATTGTGCTGAAATCAAAGTTTGTTCCAGACGCTTTACGCTCTGCTTCGATGCGTTTTAGCTCTTCTTGCTTATCTCTGACGTGACGCAACCAGTCACCAACTGTCTTATCGCCATCAGATAAGAAGATTGCCTGATCGTTTAGATAGGCCATAAGCTTGTTCTGTGCTTTGATCTTATCATCTAGCCATTTGATCAAATCAGCTTCTGGCAAGTTTGTTGGCAGCGCTGTGTTGAGCGCCATGTTCAATTCGCTTTCGCTTAGAGCGCCGAAAGTAACAGATCCTACAACATCTAGACCAAGACGGTTCTTGACGTTTTCAAGAGCGATTGTTGAAGCTTTCCAGTTGGGCAATAGATCAGCAAGCTGACCAGAGTTTGCACCACCGCCACCTTGATCTTCTGGCAAGAGAAGTCTTTTCGCTTCTTCTAGGTTGGCAATGTTTGTTCTAATTTCACCAACTCTTTCAAACGCAGCAAGTGCGGTGTCAACGCCAACAGTGCCAGCACGTCTTGCACCTGATCGCTCACCCTGAAGCTGAATGCCACGCTCTTCAGCTTCTGTAATGGCTTTCTGCGCTTCTTCACCAGTTACTTCGTTACCAAGGCCATCCACAACTTTGCGTGTGCCGTCGTTAAATGCATAAACAATTACACCGCCATCAAGTATTTTACTTGATTGAACATTTGCTGCATCTTCGTCTGTTCCACCCTTACTGTCAGTCCAATCTTCAGGTGGTACAGTGGCCCAACCTTGGCTTTCAAATTGTTTAGCATCAGCTTCGTTTTTAACGACAACAGGATCAAAACCAGTTTTAAAGAATTTGCGTTCTTTGAATGTAGTTGTGCTTGTGCTTGGCTTTTCATAAGGAGCCACAACTTTACCAGCAGCTTTCTCCGCTTGTATTTCTGATGGCGTCATGACTTGCGGCACACCGTCAACCATGACGTTAATGTATCCAGCCTTTGTAACCGTTGGTGGCTTCAGACTTGGCGCAAGAGACAACGCAGTCTGCATCCGCGCACGATCTGTCTCTTTCTTCTCTTTTTTCTTGGCAGCTAGGTAATCGGCTGGTGCTTGCATCGCTCCCACAGCAGATCCTAATACAGTAGCACCCGGCTGTGACGCCTGACGCCCCATCTCAAGGAAGTATTGCAACGCCGCCTCATAAGGGTCAGGCTTCTCAACTTCAGGGTAAAGCTGTTGGGCAAAGTCGATAGCCATCTGGCCACGCTTTGTGCCGCCAGCCAACTGACCTAAAATGGGAGTCAAAGCACCCATGTTACCCATGTCATTTACGCTGCTTCCTGTGGCTCCAAGGCGTGTTTTTGCTACCATGACCTACCCCTTAATCGTTTGCCATCTTATAGGCGCTGTACCCTGCGCCCAGACCGCTGAGAAGCTGCGCGTAAACTGATGGGTTTGCCTGATAGCTGGACCCTAGCTCATAGCTACGGCTTCTTGTGCTGTATGGTGTACCAGACAATGCACCAAGTGCGAAGTTGACCATCTCTTGTGGGTACATTCTCTGATCCATGTAATCTGCGTATGCCAAGTCGAGCGCACGTTGATCCAAGATGCGCTGCGCCTCGCCAGCAGAGATAAGCCCAGCCGCTGCACGGTTTTGCAGATCCATGACCAAGCCACCCATGTTTTGGTAGGCGTTCATCTGAGCGATACGAGCTGCTTCGTCTGTCTCGAAACCTTGGCGTCTTGCCTCTTCTGCTCCAAAACGTGCCGCACGTTCATCGCCATAGCGACCATACATGATGTCTTCTGCGCCGAATCTTGCAGCGCGATCTGCCTCTGCTTGCTCTCTGCGCATATCTTCTGCTGAGAAGCGACCAGAGCGATCTTCCATAAACTGACCGCGCATAACGTCTTCTGCACCAAACCGCGCTTGCTGATCTGCCATGAAGCGATCTCGCATGACATCCTCTGCGCCGAAACGCGCTTGGCGATCTTCCATGAATTGGCCACGCATGACATCTTCCGCGCCAAATCGTGCTGCACGATCTCGCTCTGCCTGTGCCAAGTCTTGGTCGTATCTCTGTGCCCCAAAGCCCACCCCTTCACGCGCTGCCTGTGCGCGAAGATCGCCAGCCGCTCTTGCGCCTACCCCTGCTGCTGTGCCTTCGAG
>Ga0181560_10003931_pt1 | contig 13601 bp, 10 predicted proteins | sample 011ome_20_FD_133751 | JGI IMG/M metagenome (GOLD analysis project Ga0181560, IMG submission 133751) | Coastal salt marsh microbial communities from the Groves Creek Marsh, Skidaway Island, Georgia - 011509CT metaG (megahit assembly) | ecosystem: Environmental > Aquatic > Marine > Intertidal...
CAGCGCCGAATCTTCGCTCAACGCAGTTGTACAACGCAGTGATGAACGGCTGTGTAGCCAATGAGTCCTCACCAGAGCCCAAGCGCCGTGGCGGCTCGCCGTGGCCTGTACTGGCACCCTGCGCTATCAATAACACTGCGTTTTTGCCGCGTTCTGAGGACAGATGCGCGCTACACTGTCGCCATCAACCGACTCTCAGGTGACTGCATGCAACTCAGCGATAAGGTCGCAATCGTAACTGGCGCTGCGCGCGGGCTGGGCCGGGCTTATGCCGAAGCACTCGCATCGGAAGGTGCGGCGGTGGTGGCCGCCGATATCAATGATTGCCAAGATACCGTTACGGCGATCGAGGCCACTGGCGGGCGGGCGCTCGCCGCTACGCTGGATGTGTCAAATAGCGACAGCTGCGCCACGATGGCGCGCCTGGCTGTCGACGCCTTCGGGCGGATTGACGTCTTGATCAATAACGCCGCCCTATATGCAGGCTTGCAAGGCGCGCGATTCGAAAATCTCGATGAGCAGCAATGGGATCAGGTTATGCAGGTCAACATCAAAGGGACCTGGCTCACGAGCCGTGCCGTAGTCGGTTACATGCGAGAGAGTGGTGACGGTGGTTCTATTATTAACATCACCTCGCTTGCAGCAGTATTTGGCCTCCCTTACGGACTCGATTATGTGGCATCCAAGGCTGCCGTGATCGGTATGACTCGGGGTATGGCGCGCGAACTGGGGCCAGATCATATTCGCGTCAATGCGGTCGCACCCTCTGCGGTAATGACTGAGGGCACCGAGGAGTTTTTTGGGGAAAAGTTCGAGAAGGCCAAGGCGGTTATCGCCGCAAACCAATTGATCCCGCGCAATCTTGAGACCACCGACCTTACGGGGACGATCATCTACCTGGCTTCGGATGCCAGCCGTTTCGTCACGGGACAAACCCACATGGTGGATGGCGGATCGTGGTTTTTATAAGCGCCACAGGCATCGCCTCAGCGATCGCGCTCAAGCGGGTTGCCTAGTCCAACCCCGGCTACCATTGCAAAAGTCAGGGCACAGTGCTCGCAACCTGCATTCGCTTCACTCCATATCGCCGTCTGGTATCACCTCAGAGAAGTCAAAGCGCATTTGATTGGCAGGCGCTGAGGCGCGGCGCACCCGCACCTTTTTCGGTGTGGCCGGGAGCCAGGAGTACTCCACTCCCGGCTCCAGAGGTTGCGCTTGCATTCTTTTCTTGAGCTCAGCGGGGGAAAAAGGCGTGTTCTGGCTCCATTCCATTGGGGCACCGTCGACGTCTGCGAGTTGATTTTGTCGCGCTCGGAAAACCCGTGAGCGACAGGTTGCCCCGCAAGTCTTTTGATCGGGTCTGCCGTGAAAAACACTTTTGCAGCCCAAACACATAATGCGAACTTTGGCGGCGGGGGCGCGTTTGGCATTGTGGTGTGCCACTCGGCAAGCATCACTGCAAAACTTACTCTTGGCCCGCTTGCGGCAACCATGCCGCGCACAAACTTGAAGTGAATTGTTCCGCAAATGGGTCATGTTTTGATCAATAAAGCGTTGTTTATTGCTATTTTCAGGTCTTAAAATGGTTTTTGAAACAGTTTTTTGACATTATTTTTACGGTGATTTATTACTAATATTTAACGTTTAAGCGGCGACCAGGTCATTGCTATGGGCAGATCCGCGACAAAAAGTACCAACACGACTGATTGTTATTACTCACATTGAGAAGGCATGGCGTTTTGATTAGGTTGCGCGCGTGGCAGGACGCCACGCCCTGCAGACAGGAGGTCAACCATGCAGGATTTACGAATGCTTATTGGTGGTGTTGTGATGTTGTTCATCAGTGCATTTCTGATGGCAGAACACTCACAAGCCAAAACCGGCGCAGTGCCAGTGACAACATTGAGCCAGATGCAGCACCCGGGGCAACACCAGATCGATTGAGCGCCTAGCGGGTGGCCAGGACCGCGGTTCGCGCCGCCCGGTCACGCGCCGGTAGCACTTGCAACGCGACGAGTAAGCAATGAGTATCTGACTGGGTCCTATCAGGCAACACCACTATGAAATCGCTGGAAGTGTTTTACGATCTGTCCTCGCCCTGGACATATATCGCGATTAACAACATTCAGCCGATCATCACTGAGACTCAGGCCGTGGTGCGATGGCGGCCCTTTTTGGTGGGCGGCGTTTTCAACGCCGTCAACCCGGAGGTCTATGCAGCGCGCGCTGAGCCAATGGCACCCAAGATCGTTCACAACTACCGCTGGTTGCATGAGTGGGCCCGGCTTGCCGCGCTGCCGCTGGTATTCCCGACGGCACATCACCCGGTGAAATCTGTGCTTGCGATGCGCGTTTGTTGCGCCTTGGAAGAGGATCCCGACGCATTACTGCGCTTTTCACTGGCGGCCTTTCACACCTATTTTGCCGACGGCAATAACATCGACGAGCCCGGTGTGCTTTTAGACGTCGCCAATGGCTGTGGCTTGCCTGGGCAAGCGCTGCTGGCGCAAGCCGCCACACAGCCGGTTAAAGACCAACTGCGTGCCACCACGGAAGAGGCCATTGCCAGGGGGGCTTATGGCTCGCCAACGATGTTTATTAACGATCAACTGTATTTTGGCAACGACCAGTTGCCGCTGGTACGGCAGGCCTTGCTGGAGGGTAGCGACGCCTCCTGAAAGGCGCATGTTCAATATCCCGTCTTCGCCTCTACTGGCCGCTAATCAACCCATCCGTCGTCTCCAGCGCTAGCGTCACTGCTCAGTTCGGGCGATGCACCCCCCTGTCTCCCTTGTAGCGCTGTCGGGCTCTGGCCGCCTGCGCCTCCTCTCGAACGATTTGTCCACCATGCCGGTAGTCCAGTAATGCATTGATTTCAAAATTTTTATGTCTGTATTCCGCTTCAAATCTAACTGGCGCATGTGGCCAATATCTTGGCGCAGTGTGGCAATCTATCGGTCAGGATTTGATCGATCCTTACTGAGAAGAAATGGCCCAGTTTGAGCCAGCAGATCAGTAGGAGACATGGAATGTCCCAACACAGCAACGCCTCGATTCAGGCTGCCCACAATGCGGCGCTCGAGGAAAAGCTTTATGCCTTAGCGACCCAGGAGCTCACCCAACAGACAGTGCGGGTGGGGCTATGGGCTAAAGCCTGGTCGATGGCCCGGGGTAACGACCGTAGGGCCAAAGCGCACTATCTGGCGCTTCGCGTCGAGATGATGCGCGCCGAGCATTGTTTACACGCCTCAGCGGCGGACTGGCGGCTCCGCGTGGCAATGGATCGTGCCGCATAATGCGCCCTTTCACTGCGAGCGCCTTACACTTTTGCAACGCAAGCGATCATCGAGCCGGTAATGTCATAGCAAGACAGAAACCTTAGATTGGCGCAGGCTGCCGAATGGCCAGTACGCCCCTGGCAACCCGTTGGCCCTTATGGCCATAACCTCAATCGGCCATCCCCTACTCCGTTACCGCGTTACCATCCTCATCGATAATTTGCAGTTCGCCCAGCTCCAAGTCGCGAATCTGCTGTTCGATTTTCTCGAGATCCCCAACAATCAGCCAAATCAGTTTATCGGGGTGCATCACTTGTTCGGCCGCCGCGCGAACGCCCGACAGATCAACCGCCTCATAACGACGCTTCAAAGAGCTCACGTAATCATCAGGGCGCCCAAAGCGATCGTTACTCAGCAAGGCATTCAGTACGGCTCTTGCGGTTTCGAACTGACCCGGCAGACTGTTCACGTTATTGCGCACACTTTTATCCAGTTCGTCCTGTCTTGCCGGTGCGGAACTCAAAAAATCATCCATTTCGCGTTTGAGCTCTTTGATGGAGTCGGCGGTTTTGTCAGTCTGCACTGGTGCATAGGCGAGCCAGGGTCTTTGACCTCGGGCATCCTGCATAAAGGTATAGGCACCGTACGCCCACCCTTTGTCTTCCCGCAGGTTCATATTGACGCGTGCAGTAAACGACCCACCGATGACATCATTCATGGTCAGGATGTCGATATTGTTATCAACACCGGTTGGCGGCGCGACATGCCCAGCGAGAATAAGTGACTGCGGCGCGCCCGGCTTGTCGATCAAGTAGACACCACCCTCTCCCATTGCCACCTCGGCAATGTTCTTCTGGGGCACTGCCATCCGATTTTCTTTCCAGGCACCAAAGTATTTGTTGAGCAAGGGCAACACGGCTTCCATGGTGGTATCACCGACCACAAACAACGTGCCATTACTAGGGCGGATCCAGGTCTGATGCCAGCCGATCAGGTCATCTCGAGTCAGCGCGTTGATCGACACCTCAGTCCCAGAGCCGGTAAAGGGAATGCCGTAGGCATGACCATTGCCGTACATCAGCAACGGCAGTGTTCGCAGTGCCAACTGCACAGGCTGGTTTTTCTCTTGCCCGATCCCGGCAATCCAGCGTTTTCGCAGACGCTCGAGCTCATCCTCAGGAAAAGCGGGTTCTTTTACCACCTCTGCAAACAGGTCAAGCGAAGGTTCTAACTGACCCTTCAGGGCAGAAAGCGTTGCGGTGGACGTATCCAGATCCGAGCCGGTTGAAATATAGGCGCCAAGCGATTCGGCTTCTGCCGCTATTTCCAGTGCATCGCGGGTTGCGGTGCCCTCATCCAACATCGACATGGTGAAGTCGGCCGCGCCCAAGGTGCCAAAAGAATCTGTCGCGTATCCAGCATCAAACTGCAGGGCAATATTGACTACCGGGACCGCAGTGCGCCGCGCTAACACCACTTTGAATCCGTTTTTGAGCTCCGCTCGTTCTACGCTCGGGAAGACCAAATCCGGCATTGCACCCACCGGTGGCAGGCCGGTGCTGCGATCAACCGAAGATGCCGTGCTGGCGAAATCCCCAAAGGGATACACCTCCAGTTTGTAGCGGCCGCGACCCAGCCACTCAGCCGCGGTCGCCTTGAGGCTCTCGGGCGTCGCCGCGTTGATCCACTCAAGGCGCGTTTTCCAAAACCCGGGGTCGTCGGCGTAAAGCTCGCTTTGTGCGAGGGTCACGGCTTTGCCGCCAAAACCCCCTATCTGTTCGAGACCTCTGACAACTCTCGCGTTGATGCGCGTCTGAACACGCTGCACCTCTTCAGCGGTTGGGCCATTGGCCAGAAAATCCTGCAACTCCCTCTCGATAATCGTGTTAACAACGTCCATTGAGGCGTCGGATTGGAGTGTGACGTCAATGTCGAACAGGCTGGCCAGTTCTTGTCTCTGTAACGAGGAGCTCACCTCTACCGCGAGTTGTTGTTCATAGATCAGGGCCTGATACAGGCGAGAGTTTTTGCCGCTCCCGAGAATACTCGCCACCAGCTCCAGCTCTGCAGCAGTGCGAGAGGTGCGCCCCGGTGTCACCCAATTGTGGAAAACGCGCGCCTGAGGCACGCGGTCATACATCACCTCATGGGTATCTGAGAGATGGGTCGGTACAGCCGCCTTCATGCGGGTTACAGGCGGACCGGCGCCGATGTCACCAAAATATTTCGCGGTCAACGTTTTTGCCTGATCGACGTCGATATCCCCTGCCAGTACCAGCACGGTGTTCGCCGCCCCGTAGTAATCTTTAAACCACTGCTGCACCGTTTCCAGAGAGGCGGCACTGAGGTCCTCCATCGAGCCGATGGTGCTGTGCCGGTAGGGATGCCCTGGCGGAAATAGCGCCTCCAATAAACGGTATTCCACCTTGCCGTAAGGCTGGTTATCACCCTGCCGCTTCTCGTTCTGCACCACGCCAATTTGGTTTTCGAGCTTTTCCTGCGTCACTGCGCCAAGCAGGTGCCCCATCCGATCCGACTCCATCCACAGCGCCATCTCTAGGGCGGGCGTTGGAACGGTCTCAAAATAATTGGTTCGATCAAACCACGTCGTGCCATTCATGCCCGTCGCCCCAACGTTTTCAAAGGGTTCAAAATATTCGCCGTCGTAGTTCTCCGAGCCGTTGAACATGAGATGCTCAAACAGGTGCGCGAAGCCGGTCTTACCCTCAGGCTCGTTCTTCGAGCCAACGTGATACCAGATGCTCACTGCAACAATGGGTGCTTTGCGATCCTCATGCACTACCACCGTAAGGCCGTTATCGAGCGTGAACTTGTCGTAGGGAATGTCGATGTCTGGAACTTCCGAAGACAGTGCAACGGCCGTATGAACAAATGACGACAGGGCTAACAAGTAAGCCACAACTCTTCTGTGCATGGTTCTCTCCCGAGCGCCCTGGCACGCCGCAGTAACGTGCGCTTGATCAGGCTTGGTCAGTTAACATTTATTTTGAATGCGGTAATTTACCGCAGGGGCTCCCACTCCAGTTCCCGGCACACGCTGTGCTACCGGCATCCACGCGTTCAGCTGCCATTTTGAACCATTCGCAAAGGTGGTTGCCAGTGGGGGCGAATCGCCAATGGTATGACACTATAAGTACCGCACTTCGTCACTCTCTCCAAAGCCGCAGCGGCAACTACTGAAACTTCACTCGGAGCCGTAGAATCCGAGTTGTCGCCACGCCTCATAGACCACCACAGCCACCGAGTTGGACAAATTAAGGCTGCGACTACTCATCATCATCGGCACTCTCAGCACTTGCTCCGTCGGCAAAGACGCTAATGTCGGGGCCGATAATCCCGATGTCTCGGATCCGAACAGGAGCGAATCGCCCGATTCGAAGCGAAACGACGCATAACACTGACGGCCCGAGGTTTCCACGGCAACCAGGCGTCGTTGCGGGAATTGCTGCTGGTAACTTGCCAGATCTCGCCACGTCTGGATGTCGGCGTATTCATGATAATCGAGGCCCGCTCGCCGAAGCCTGGTATCGTCCAACTCAAACCCCAGAGGCTCAATGATATGTAGCGCCATACCAGTGTTGGCGCACAATCTGATGATATTGCCGGTATTGGGTGGAATTTCTGGCTGACACAGCACAACATGCAAGTCGCTATCGTTGCTCATACTCTCTCCATCCGCCGCTTCTGCGCACTCCCATTGGTCTACCCCACACCATCGCCAACTTGGCCCGATCAATCGCTAGTGCATTGAGAAAACCGACTCGTCTCGAGGTCAATGCTCTCATATTCATCAGTGAAGCTCTGTGGCGCTTAACCAAACACCCATTGGCTTAGCCGCGATACATTCGGAAATATCAACTGCAAAAGTCTGCACTCACTATTTGTGCGTAGACTGTGGATGCCCAGAGACAATTTTATCCGCAGAGGCGGCTTGGCCCGGAGCTTACGCATATCATTTGCGGGTGCTCGAGCCGGCAGTGCCTTTGCAGTGGATAGCGCCTTAAAAAAAATGCGCGCTAGCTCACCCGACAACAATGCGCTGCTCAACCGCGAAGCCCGCCGCTTTGCCGGCCAGCTGGGCGAGCTGAAGGGCTCTTACGTAAAGATCGGTCAGCTACTCGCACTGCTGGGCGAGCATTTTTTACCTGCGTCACTCACCGATGCACTGCACGGGCTGGACGCCCAAACCCGCCCCCTGCCCTGGGCCCAGATGCAATCGGTTTTTCGTTCTGGGCTGGGTGCTCAGTATTCCGAATTGGAGATCGAACCTCAGGCACTGGCAGCCGCATCTCTTGCGCAAGTGCATCGCGCAAAGGTTATTTCGACCGAAGATCAGGTCGTTGTGAAGGGGCAGTATCCCGATCTGGTCGCGCTACTGGACGACGACTTCAAGACCGTAGTCAACATGCTACGACTGGCAAGGTGGATACCCGGAAGCCGAGACTTTGATAGTTGGCTCAACACGCTCCACACGCAGCTCTTGGCTGAGGTCGATTACCCAAGAGAAAAGAGGATGGCGCAGACAATGCGGGATGCGCTCTCCCAGCATCCGCAATTACAGCGCGCTCCGGTGACAGTGCGTGTGCCAAAGTTTTGGCCGGAATTTTGCCGCACCGACGTGCTGACAATGGAATATGTCGCGGGTCATCGAGCCACCTCTGTGGAGGTTGCGGCGCTACCGCAGGCTACACGCAACGAGCTTGGAAGGGTCATGTTGCAACTCTTTTTTGCCGAGGTTTTCGACTTGGGCTTGGTACAGACTGACCCCAACTTTGGCAATTACCTGATCAATAAGACGGGAAGCGAACTCACACTGCTCGATTTTGGTTCAGTTTTTGAGCTGAAGGAGACCCTGCGCGTCGCCCTCTGCGACACCATTATTTCCGGCTTAACAGACGATCAGTCTCGGCTCGAAAGCGCACTAGTCCAGCTGGGCTGTCTGGCGCCCGATGCCGGCGAAAACGCAAAGGCAACGTTCAAGGCCTTTATTCGCAATCTTCTGGAACCACTCCGCCCACCCAACACACTTCCACCGGCGTATCTCAACGCCGAGGGGCATTATTGCTGGGGACGCTCTGGGCTCATCAATCGCACTGGAGAGCAGGTGGCACGGTCCTTGACCAACAGGGAATTCGCGATTCCTTCTGGCGACTTTGCGATGATTGCGCGCAAATTGGCGGGCGTCTTTACCTTTATCGCTGTGCTTAATGCGGAGTTCAACGGTTACGAAATCGTTGCGCCCTACCTCACAGAATCGATGCCATGACGAGCGCTCGATAAAAATGGGCCAAAACACAGACAAGGCACAGCACGATGCCGCCAGCGGGAAGCAGCGAGCAGTGCCAAAAGGGCGCGCACAGCGCTTTGGGAAATTCGCGCGGCTGGCTGGCGGGGTGGCGGGCAATATGCTCGCGCATGGCACGATCCAATTGGCCTCCGGCAAGCGACCAAAGGTCAAAGATTTGCTCCTCACGCCAAAGAACGCCATGCGCCTCACCCGACAACTCGCTGAAATGCGTGGTGCAGCGATGAAGCTCGGACAAATCCTCTCTATGGATACCGGCGACCTGCTGCCACGGGAACTGGGCGATATTCTCGCGACCCTGCGAAATGCGGGCTATGCGATGCCAGATACACAACTGCAGGAGGTGCTAGCGCGAGAGCTGGGCCCAGATTTTGAGGCTAAATTGAAGCATTTTGAACGGCGCCCTTTTGCAGCGGCGTCAATTGGTCAGGTGCATAAGCTATCAACTCGGCGGGGCCAGCCAGCGGTGCTTAAGGTGCAATACCCTGGAGTGAGGGAGAGCATCGACTCCGACGTAGACAATTTGGCGACGTTGTTGCGCGTTTCGGGGTTATTGCCAAAACACATGGATATGACCCCACTATTGGCAGAGGCCAAGTCGCAACTTTATGAAGAGGCAGATTATGAGCAGGAAGCGCGATACCTGCAGGCATTTGTGCGCGCTCTGGGTGACGACGAGCGGTTTCTTCTGCCGCGCGTGATACCGCACATCAGCGCTTCCCGGGTCTTGGGGATGACTTACGTGCCGGGTGTGCCCATCGAAGACGTCGCTTCCGAAGACGCCCCAGAGCGCAACCGGGTGGTCGCATTGCTCTTTGAACTACTCATGATCGAGCTGTTTCAACTGCGCTTGGTACAAACCGACCCCAATTTCGCTAATTACCAATACAACCCCGACACGGGGCAGGTTGTGCTTCTCGATTTTGGCGCGTCACGGCGCTTCAGTGCTGCATTGGTGCGTGGCTATCAAGATCTTCTGGCTGGGGCAGTAGCAAGCGACAGAAGAGCAATGGTCAAGGCCGCAGAAAAAATCGGCTATGCCTTGGGTCCGGAGGGATCGCGATATCGTGAGACCCTTCTGGAACTTGCTGAAATTGCACTGGTGCCGCTCACGAGGAGCGCGCCCTACGACTTCGGTAACTCACCCATACCGCAACAACTCATGGACGGGATAGAACCCCTCAAGAGCAACAGTGAGTTCTGGCAGGTACCCCCGATCGATGTGGCTTATATTCACCGCAAGATCGGCGGACTGTTCATGCTTGCAACGCGATTAAATGCAACCGTCAATGTCCACGAAATACTTCTACCGTGGCTCAAAAAAGCGTAGTCATTGGGGGCCGCAATAGCTCCGCTGAGTGCACCCAACCAACCCCACAAAAAGATGTGGTGGAGCTAGGCGGGATCGAACCGCCGACCTCAACACTGCCAGTGTTGCGCTCTCCCAGCTGAGCTATAGCCCCACATCAGTCCCGACGAACGTCGAGGGCCGCAACAGTACGGATACCCTGAAAAACTGTCAAGCGGTGTACTAGTATCAGCACACCGCGGGTTGAGCGTCGCAAGATGCCTTTGATCTCGCCTATACGCAGGGTCGACCGCGCCATGGCAATACTGGCCACGGATTGCGCTCGAATGACGCTTCGGTAGTAAACTGTTGCCTCGATTACTGCAGAGGACAGCACCATGATCGCCAGAGGGGTTCTTATTATTCCCGGGATGCTCTTTATCGTTTACGGCGCCATGTGCTGGTACAACCCCGAGATGCCTGCTGAGTACGCGGGGCTGTGGGTGGCGCACAAAGACGGCATGGCGGAACTCGCCGCCATGTACGGCGGTCTGCAACTCTGCCTGGGGTCCATTATTTTTCTTTCCGGCGTACTCAAAGGGTATCTGCGCCCGGGGTTGTGGCTGGTGATGATGTGCCTGGGGGGGCTGGCCGCGGCTCGGGGCAGCGTCGCATTCGGTGATTTCGAAATGACGGTGCAGGCCGCCCGAGGTGCCACCGACGTGGCAATGAGCTCAGAGTTTTCTGCCTACACCTGGTACGCGCTGCTGTTTGAAGCGAGCTTTGCCTTGTTTGCCGGGCTCTGCCTGCTCAACAAAGAGAACCGCAACTGACCTCGCCTAGAGGCCCAGCGCGGCGTAGTCTTTCTCCAATCGTTTAGCGGCTTTCTTCGAAACACCCCCGCAAACCTCAATCGCGTGGCGCAATCTGGCCCGCGTTATATCGGGGCCTAAAATCGCCATGGAGTCGGGTATCGAATACGCCACCGGCTGCCCTGACAGCGCCACAAACAGCGGTGCAAAAAGCGCCTTGGGCTTGAGCGCCATGGCCTCTGCCAAAGCCTTAAGTGCCCCAAAGAGGGCGTCCCGTTGCCAATCCTGCTGCGCCTCCAAGCGCCACAACACAAACTGCAAGTGCGCCACCACGGGCTCTCTCGCCTCGGCGCTGTCACCAAAGGCTTCGGCGGTCTGCAGGATTTCACCCGACACCAGGTAGGCCGCCTGAGGAATCAGGTCCGAGAGCACCTCTATGCGCCCTTGCGCATGGGGCAAAATGCGATTGAGCATCTCCGGATTCAGCGCCCACTCGCGCAATCGGCTGGCCAACTCCTCCAGACTCAGCGACTCGCGAATCCAAAGCCCATTGAGCCATTTGAGCTTTTCAATATCAAAGATCGGCCCACCAAGTGAGACCCGCGTAAGATCAAAAGCTTCCTGCATTTCCTCTAGAGAAAATTTCTCCGCCTCGTTGGGCATCGACCACCCCATACGGCCGAGATAGTTCACCACCGCCTCGGGCAAAAACCCCATACGCTGGTAATACAGAATGCTGGTGGGGTTCTTGCGTTTGCTGAGCTTGGACTTATCGGGATTTCGCAAAAGCGGCAGGTGGCATAACACCGGCATGTCCCAACCAAAATATTCATAGAGCAGTTGGTGCTTGGGTGCCGAGTTAATCCACTCCTCACCGCGAATCACGTGGGTGATTTCCATCAAGTGGTCGTCCACCACGTTGGCCAAGTGGTAAGTGGGCAGACCATCGGATTTCAGCAGAATCTGGGCGTCGACCATGCTCCAGTCGAGTTCGATATGGCCTCTCAGCATGTCATCAATGACGCAGGCACCCTCGTCCTCGGGCACCACCATACGAATCACGTAAGGATCACCTGCGGCCTTACGTTGCGCCTGCTCTCCCTCTGTGAGCATCAAGTCGGAGGGCTTTAATGCGGTTGCTTTGCCAGCCTCCCGACGGGCCTCCCGCAGCGCATTTAGCTCCTCAGGAGTGCGGTAGCAGACAAAGGCGTGCCCTTTTTCAACCAACTCCCAGGCATAACCGCTGTAGATGTCAGCCCGCTCACTTTGCCGGTAGGGTCCTTTGTCGCCTCCCACATCGGGGCCTTCGTCCCAATCGAGCCCCAGCCAGCGGAGTGATTCAACAATTTTGGCTTCGGCCTCGGGGGTACTGCGGGCCTGATCGGTATCCTCGATACGCAAAATAAACTGCCCACCCTGAGCATGAGCAAAGCAGCGATTGAAGAGCGCCATATACGCTGTCCCCACGTGGGGATCGCCAGTGGGTGAAGGGGCAACGCGGGTTCTTACCGTCATGTGTTTACCGCCATGAGGCGCCACTCAAGAGCTTGTGAGGAAGCGCCAGTTTATCAAAGGCTGAGGTCCCCGTTGATCGCGATCATCCGCCATATTGCTCCGTGGACATCTGAGCCTCTCATCAGGGCCAAAACTCCGGTAGCATAGGCGCATTCTGCGGGCAGGTAATCAGCTTTGAAGCACTCTTTCACGCTTGGCGCCGGGCGGCGTCTCACCTTTGGCGCCGGGCGGCGTCGGCATCATCCGCCAGCGGCTAAGCTCCCATCTTCACTGCTCATGGTGTTATGGGCCCTGTGCGCCCTTCTTTTGGCGGGCTGTGGCGCTAGCGAAAGCAATGTCGTCAGTGGCAACCGCGACGGCGTATTGCACTACGGTAACGGCTCCGAGCCCCAGGGCCTAGACCCTCACGTGGTGACCGGCGTACCAGAGAACCACATCATCCGAGCCCTGTTCGAAGGTCTTGCGGTGAAAAACCCGATCACGCTGGAGCCCGAGCCGGGTGTCGCCGAGCGCTGGGAGTTCAGCGATGAGGGCAGGGTCATCACTTTCTACCTCAACCCAAACGCAAAATGGTCCAACGGCGACCAGGTCACAGCCGGTGACTATGTCTGGAGTTGGCATCGCGCATTACACCCGATGACGGGTAACGAGTACTCCTACATGCTGTTCCCGGTGGTCAACGCCGAGGCGTACCTCAAGGGCCAGATCACTGATTTCAATGAGGTGGGGGTAAAAGCGCTGGATGACACCACCCTCGAAGTCACGCTAAACGCCCCCACGCCCTACTTCATCCAGCTAATGGATCACTACAGCACGTTTGCCGTGCATCCCGAGACGCTGATGCAGTTTGGCGAGATGACAGATCGCTACACGCCCTGGACCCGCGTCGGCAATATCGTCAGTAACGGCGCCTTTAGACTCGCCGAGTGGTCGCTGAACCGGCGCATCGTCGTTGAAAAAAGTGATCTCTATTGGGACCGCGACAATGTGTCGCTCAACAAAGTGATCTTTTATCCCACCGAAAACGTGGTCAGTGAGGAACGCATGTTCCGCGCAGAACAACTGCACTACACACAGGTAGCGCCGCTGGACAAAATCCCTATCTATCGCGAGATGGCAGATACTCCCTATGTGCAGGCGCCCTATCTCGGCACCTATTACTACCTGCTCAACACCAAACGACCCCCCGTTGATGACGTGCGCGTTCGCAAGGCGCTCTCTATGGCTGTCGATCGCGATAAGCTCGTGCGCACGGTACTGCAAGAGACTGCCGTCCCTGCCTACTCCATCACGCCGCCAGATACGCTGGGGTACTACCCACCCAAACTATTTGACTATGACCCCGAACAAGCCCGCGCGCTGTTAGCCGAAGCAGGCTACCC
>Ga0181560_10003933_pt1 | contig 13598 bp, 5 predicted proteins | sample 011ome_20_FD_133751 | JGI IMG/M metagenome (GOLD analysis project Ga0181560, IMG submission 133751) | Coastal salt marsh microbial communities from the Groves Creek Marsh, Skidaway Island, Georgia - 011509CT metaG (megahit assembly) | ecosystem: Environmental > Aquatic > Marine > Intertidal zone...
CCGTCGCGGCCGTCCCTGAAAAACAAGCCGTCTGAGACGTCCGCCGGAAAAGGAAGCGCGCCCGAGTACGCCCAGCGGAGCGTGGCGCGGAGCGCGCGCCGAGTCACGCCCGCGCCGAGCCTGATCGCCGGCGCTTCCTTCGAAGCGCTTCGAAGGAAGTCGCCGCGGCTTTCGGCGGCCGCCTCGCCGCCCGGCGGCGCGCGCGCGAGCAGGGACGGGCACCGCGCGGCGAGGAGCGCGGCGTGCGCCGGCTGGCGCGTGCCGTCCGCGAGGACGAAGCACACGTCCGGGGGCGATACGGGGCGAATCCGATCGCCGATTCCGATCCCCGAATCCGAATCGGATTCGGCGATGGGTTCGGGGAGCGCCTCGTGGAGCGCGGCGGCGACGCGCGCCGCGCCGCCCACGCCGCCTTCGCAGGCGTCCGCGCCCACGCACGCGCACGCCAGGAGCGACCAGCACCGGATCTCGTCCGCGGTTTCGTCGTCGCCCAGGCTCGCGGCGCCCTCCTCCGAGGCGAGCGCGCCGAGCGTCTCGGCGAGCCTCGGATCGAAAAAGTAAATCAGGTTTGTGACACCTCGCGTCGCGGCGAACGGCGGGGAAAGCGACGCCGCCGTCTCGCGCCGCGACGGAGAGACGGGACGGCGGGTCGCGTTTGGGTCACGACTCACGACCGCGGCGCCGGACAAATCCGCGAGCCTCCCCGCCGCGGGAGGCTCGTCCTTCCCGTCCCGTCCCTCGCCGCGCGAATCGAAAACCGGCGGCGCGACGAGCTCGACGAGCGCGCGCAGCAACGCGGCGACGAGCGCGGCGTCGCCCGCGCGCCACCGGAACGGCGCGAACCACGAAGCCTCCTCCTCGGCGTCTTCCGCGTTCGAGTCGCCGCCGCGACTGAAAAAAAAGCGCTTCCGCTCATCCGCGAACCCCGCGCGCTCGCGCGTCGAGAAGGAGCAGTCCGCCGCGTCGTCCGCCGCGTCGTCCTCCGCGCCGGCGCCCGCCTCGCCGCGAACCCCCGCGCGCCGACGCCTCTCGGCGGCGGCGCGCGCCGCCGACGCGAGCTCCACGAGCGTCCCCGCGACGCGCGCCGTGGCGCCGGACTCGCCGAGCGCGGCACGGCCGATCGGCGTGCGCGCCAGCGCCGCCGCCAGGTACGCCTTCGCCGGGGTCGCGCCCACCCAGTGGGACAGGTGCCTCCCCACGCAACGCGTCCACTCGTCCCCGCCGAGCAGGTCCCGCGTCTCGTCCAGCGCGCGCGTCGCCGCCGCGCGCGTCGCGGCGCACTCCAGGAAGGCGCACAGCGCGCGCCCCGCGGCGGCCGCCGCCGCCTCGGCGGCGGCGTCGCCGGCGCCGGCGCCGGCGCAGGCGACGAGCGGCGGCGGCGCGGCTTCGGCGTTGTGAATCGGTCCGGAAGACGCCGCGAGGATAGAGGAGACCACCTGCTCTCGCCGGGTCGAGGGAGGCGCCACGAGCGCGACCGTCATCAGCGCCGAGCGCGCCAACGCCTCGGCGTCTTCCGCGCGCATCTCGGGTGCCTCGCCGGACACCGCCAGGCGCTCCGCCGCGCGCCACGCGTGCGCGGGCCCGGCGCGGGTCCACTCGCGTTCAGTCGACCCGAATCCTACCCAACCGTTCCCGACGCCCGAGACCGCGCCGAGCCCCGAATCCCCGAACGCGTTCGCCACCGCGGCGAGACCGCGGTTCGCCACGCCCGCGTCCGCCCACGCCGACGTGCTCTCGCGGAGCGCCGCCGCGACGCCGGCGCCGAGCAGCGCGGCGCGCCACGGCGGCGGGGGCGGCGAGGGCGCACCGTAGACCCGCCGCCTCGGCCGGAGCAGCGCCGCCGCCGCGGCGGTCGCCGCCGCCGCCGCCGCGCGCCTGGAGGCGGCGGCCGCGTCGGCCGCGTCGCGCGCGCGCGCGCACTCGGCGTGCGCCGCGACCGCGCGCACCAACGCCTCGACCGCGCGTCGCCAGTCGGCGCAATCGCCGGGCGCGGGGAGGTCGCGCGCGGCGGCGGCGAGCGCGCGAAACGCCGCCGCGGACGCCGCCGTCACGGCGGTAGATTGCGCGTCCGCTTCCCGGAACCCCACCCCCTCGACGCACGCGGCGGTGGCGCGCGCGAGGCGCGCCTCGGGGCGACACAGCGCCAGGCGGAACGCCTCCCGTCTCGACGCCAGCGCCGCCGCGGCGTCCATCGCGGCGCCGGCGACGTCGAAGCGGCGCTCGCGCGCGGCGCGCGCGGCGGCGGCGGCGAGCGCCTCCGCGAGCGCCGCCGCGGTCGTCCCCGTCTCCACACCCGCGTCCTCCAGGAAGTCCCAGAAGTCGCGCCGCGACGCCAGCGCCGCGGCGGCGATGGCCGCCGGTGCGACCGCGGAGACGGGAAGCGCGTGACTGCCTGCGGTTTCGCCGAGCTCGGCGAAGCGTACCAGCCGCGCCGCGAACGCCGGCGCGGCGCGCGCGGCGCGAAGCGCGTCGGCCACCGCCGGGTCGTCCAGCGCGCCCGGCGCTGTCGCCAGTCTCCGCAGCGACGACGCGGCGGCGAGCGCGGTGTCAGCGTCCGCGATGGCGGGATCGTGCGCGACGCGGGTCGCGAGCGCGGCGATGAGCGGCGCGCTCGGGCGCGTCGCGCTCGCGGCCGAGACGATGCCCAGGAGCGCGTCGAGCGATCGGCACGCGACGCGCGCCGCCGCGGGGGAGGGCGACGCGACGATGGCGGCGATCGCGTCCGTCGTCTGCGCCGCGCGCAGCACGGCCGCCACCTCGGCGCGCACAGGACCGCCCCGGGAGGGCGCGCCCTTGGCCCGCACGCCCTCCGCGGCTCGCGAGGCGAGAACCTCCAGCGCGCGCGCGCACGTGGCGTGCTCGCGCTCGTCTCGCCAGCTCTCGCGGCACCGCGTCCACCGCTCGGACGCCTCCTTGAGCTGGTTCGCGTTGAACCCGCTCCGCATCTGGCGCAGGCGCGCGAGCGCAGCGCCCGTGTCCCCCCGCGAACCCATCCTCGCGGACGGGTGCGCGGCGGGGAGTGACGCGCGCGGCGAATCACGAGACTCCGGTGATGAACGTCGTTGTCGTGTCGTAAAAGTGAGTGCTGCAAATCGTTTTGTATTCGACGCGCGTCTACACGGCGACGTCTACGTGCACCCGCGGGTTCAGGCCGTCCTCCGGCGGGAACAGCTGGTGGGTCAACGCCGCGACCTGCTCCTGCACCGCCACCTCGAAGAGCTCCTTGCGCTCCTCCAGGCTCAGCGCGCGCACCGCCGCCCCCGCCGCGAGCAACGCCTCGAGGACGCCAGGCGCGTCGCCGGCGTCTGTTTTTTCTTTTTTTCCAATTGGCGTCGGCGTCGCCTCTCTCTCCCGCGCGCTCGTTCCGTCGTTCGTCTCGCCCGGAGAAGGGGATCTCAGGAAAGCCTCTGAGAAGTTCTCAGAGGCTTCTTTTTCTTTTTCTGTCGCGAGCCGCGCGCCGGTACCCGGCGGAGACGCACGCGAGACTCGCGAGAAATCCTTAAGCTGGTCGGCGTCGAACGCCGTGTCCTGCCTCTGCAACAAAAGCGGACGCTCCCGCGCGGAGTCGCGCGGGCCGCGCCGGTTCGGCGCCGCCGCCGCATCTCCGCTCGCGTCGTTCTCCACGCGCCGCGACGCGAGCGAAGACGGAAGCGAGAGATAGCTCCCTGATTCGCCCACCGCGCGACTCCGCGCGTGTGGAGATCCGGCGGCGTGTCCCTCCCGCGGCGCGCGCATGGAGGGCCTGTTTTCGTTCCCCGCCTCGCTCCAGCCCCGGTCGGCGCGCAGCGCCGGCGCCGGCGGCGCGAGCGCGGCGGCGTTGGCCGAGCCGAGCGCTCGCGAAACCGCGCCGCCGTCGTGGTCGTTGCGCGCGAAGTCCAGCGCGCTGCCTGGCTTTTCGAAGCGACCGGACTTGTGGTGCACGCCCTGGATGGAGTCCGCGCAGTCGCGCACGCCGGGCGCGCCCGCGCGCCTCCGCCCGAACGTCTCCGGGCGCTGCGCGCCCGCGCGCACGACGGCGTCGATCTTCAGCTTGGACGCGCTCCCCAGCGTCTTGCGCTCGGCGACGCCCGTGCCGCAGACGGACCTCGCGCGCGACTCGCGCACCTCTGCCTTGCGCAGGGGAGACATCGTGCGCGCCTCCGTCTCCTTGCGCCGCGCGAACCGCTCGAGGCTCTGCAGGCGCATGGCCTCCTCCAGCGCCTCGGGGACGCGGACCGGGTGCGAGTCTCCGTTCGACACCGCGTGTTTAACGGGGCTGAATCGCGCGGGCGGGTCGCCCGCGAGATTCGAAGGCGGGGACTCCGCGAACGCGCGCGCCAGCGCGTCGCCGTGCGTGCGGGACGTGTCGTCGAACCCGAGCGCCATGGCCGGCGGGGTTTGCACCATCGTCGGACGCGGCGTCGCGCGACGCGGAAACTGTCTTCATCGAGAATCGACGCGTCGTGACTCGACTTCCGCCCAACCCGCGAACCGGCGGGGTCTGTGCCGCGAGCTGATGTCACATCACAAAGTGTGGAACGACGGCGGAAAAACGAAAAACGAAACGTTGCCGTGATGAAGTGTCGCGTTAAAACCTCTCGCTGAGCCTCGCGGTGATACTCCTGAGCCTCGAGTACACCTTCCCCGGCGGTGAGCCGAGAATGAGGTTACACAACGCGTCCCTGGCGATTTTGATGTTCTGGAACGAGCCCAGGATGCGGATGTGCTGGTCGGCGATGACGATGCGCGTGCGCGTGGCGTTTTCGATGGTGAACTTGGTCTTGCCGCTCTTGCCCGCCAGCCGCCCGATGCCGCGGCTCATGTGCTCGCCCTTCAGGGTCTGCTTCACGTCCTTCACCTCGAAGCACTCCAGGTACAGGTCGTCCAGCCGCAGCAGCGCCACCGCGTCTTGAATCTCGAACCCGAGCAGGAACGCCTGGACGAAATCCGCGCTCTTCTGTAACGCGCCCTCGTCCTCCGTCTGCTTGGTCGTCTTGAGCTCGACTTTTTTGGTTTTCAAGTTCATGCGCACGTCGATCTTCATCTGTTTCGTGATGGGCTCGTACAGCGCCATCCAGTTCTCTTTCAGCGGAGAGAACCGGTTCGCGGGCACGTTCACCTGTTGAGATTCGCGAACAACAGTGGGATCGTGAGTGTGACGCGTCGACGGCGACGCGGCGGAGACGCTCCGGCGCGCGAAACGCGCCCGCCGCCGAGACTGGAAAAAAAACGAGACGAACATGGCGCGTCGGAGGCGGCGGCGGCGGGTGCGGCGTTTCGAGACGCGCGCGCGCTCAAACGGCTTCGCGGCGGTGGGGGTTCGCGAAACCTACCTTGCGGTACTCCGCCTTCTTGCCGGAGAGCTCGGCGACGCCCAGGGGGGAGAACACCGGGCGCAGCACGTCGTCGAACGTCGCCGTCTCCTCGCCGGTCTCGGTGTTCACGACCGCGTCGCCTTTCCCGTCGGAGCTCTTGGTGACCTTCGGCATGGTGGCGGGCGGGCGCGCGAAGCGGCGAGCCGGCCTCGAGACGCGCGCTGGGCGGAAGGAGACTGACTCCGAGGTCTCCCGGAGGCGGAAGCGCGGGCGAGGCTTCCGGCGCGTGCTCCTCCGCGTGACGATTGTGCCGGCGCGCGAGTCGGCGCCGAGAAAGAAGGCGGCGGGCGCGTTTTCCGGTCATCGGACACGAGTCGAGCGCGAGTAAACCGTGGTTCTCGAGTCGTCACGAGACGAGAGGTAGTTTACGGTTCGTAATTCTCAGATCAGACGAGTTCAGTCCCGTATCCCACGAGCAAACAGTCAGAGACAGGTACCTATAGGCATAGGAGAGACGGGATTCAAGTCGGCAGTTTAAGTTTTGGCCCATTCTCGAGGGAGCAGTTCTCCGCGCGCAGCCTTGGCGCAGGGCCGTGCCGCGATGGCAGCCTCGGGGGTGACGCCGCTGGCGAAGTACAAGCTGGTGTTCCTGGGGGTGCGTACCTCGCGACGCGCGCGAGCCTCGCGCTCGTGCTCGTGCTCACGGCGCGAGCTTCGGAGATCTCGTTCGCCCGGGCCGCGTGCCCAACCGTCGATCCACCGCTCGAGGCGCGCGGCACGGGGAAACCGGCGCGGCGTGACCCACCGCCGCGACGCGTCGTTCGTTCCCCGCACGACCTCCCCGTCGCTTCCCCCGGTTCGCGCATCCGCGTGTCTTCCGCCCCCCCGCGTCGTTCCCTCGCCGTCGCGTCATCCGCCGTCTCTGACCCGGTCCGTCCTCATCCGAAAACCAACGACGAACGCTCTCGCGCTCTCGCGACGACAGGATCAATCCGTCGGCAAGACGAGCGTCATCTCGCGGTTCATGTACGACAAGTTCGACACGTCGTACCAGGCGACCATCGGGATCGACTTCCTGAGTAAGACGATGTACTTAGAGGACCGGACGGTGCGTCTGCAGCTCTGGGACACCGCCGGGCAGGAGCGGTTCCGGAGTCTCATCCCGTCGTACATTCGCGACAGCAGCGTGGCGGTGGTGGTGTACGACGTCTCGAGCCGATCGTCCTTCGCCAACACCTCGAAGTGGATCGAGGAGGTGCGCGCCGAGCGCGGCACGGACGTCGTGATCGCGCTGGTGGGGAACAAGACCGACCTGGTGGACAGGCGGGAGGTGAGCGTGGAGGAGGGGGACCGGAAGGCGAAGGAGGAAAACGTGCTCTTCGTGGAGACGAGCGCAAAGGCGGGGTTCAACGTCAAGGCGCTGTTTCGGAAAATAGCCGCCGCGCTGCCTGGGATCGAAGAGACCGCGCGGGCCAAGCCCAAGCAGGAGGAGCAGCTGGTGGATGTCACGCTCACTGCGACGCCGGCGCAGACGCCCAGCTCGTGCGCGTGTTGAGGACGAGTCTTTTTGTGACGCGTACGTATAGCTATCTACACCGCGGGACGTCGTTTCGTTCGTTCGCGGTCGCCGCCGAGACTCCTCTCCCCCGCGGCTACGCCTCGTTCATCACCGGGAGCACCAAGGGGTTCATCTGCGCCATGTATATGATGCCCCACATCATCCAGCAGCAGAACACCGAGCTCGCGAACAGCAGATGCGGCAACCTGCGGGGGAACGCGACGGCGGTCAGATTCGGCTTACCCTAAACCATTCGACGAGAAACGAAGAGAGACGCGAGATCTCGGGGCGAACGCGCGCGGAGAGGCGACTCGCGCGATGACATCGTCGTCGCAGACTGTCTCGCGCGCGCGCGTGTCACTGTTTCGCGCGTTCGGGGACGCACTGTCTCTCATGCGGCCTGAAGAACCAGTTCACGAACACGTAGAACCCCGCCTCGAGGAGCAGGAACAGGAAGGTGCCCAAAAAATAAGACATGACGACTCCCTCCGCGCGTCGCTGCGGCGCTCTCGGCGCGAGGGAGGGTCTCCGACGCGACCGAACGCGAGCGACCTCCGCGGCCGGTGCGAGTTTGAACGCGCGAGTCTACCCCGCGCGGTCGCGACGACCGTCGTGCGTGTCGCAGAGTGCGGGCGCGTACGCCGAGGCTCGCGAGTTTTTGTGCAGCAGACGGCCCGGCGATTTCTTTTTTCGTCGGACCCGGCAGCCATGGCAGCACTCGCCGACTCCGAGACCACCGTTCCGAGGTTCGTGAGCCGCCGCGTGGCGTTTGACGCGCTTTGAAAGTTGGCTCGAGGCGGCGGCGCGAGGCGGTCACAGAGTATCGCGCGGCCATGACGCGCGTTGCCTCCGCCGCGATCGTGCTCGCGGCGACGATCCTGGGGGCGGTCGACGCCGCCGCGTCTTCCCGCCCCTCCTCGAACGCCACCGCGGGCGCGGACACGTCTTCTTCCCCGTCGTCTCTTCCGAGCGCGTGCGGCCACGACGCGTCGCGTCCGCTCGTCGCGCGCGCCGGCGTCGTCACCGACGGCAGCGGCGCGAACGGGCTGTACCTTCCGCGGACCAACTGCTCGTGGGTCATCGCGCCGAGGCGGACGAACGCCTCCGACCCTTCCGCGTCCGCCTCCGGCGGCGTGACGCTCGTGTTCGAGCGCTTCTCCGCGGTGTTCGACGACGACTTTCTGTTCGTCTCCGACGCCTCGGAAAGCCTTCCTTTTCCGGTCGGTCCGAACGGCATACAGGACGACGTACGTCGCAATCAGACGACGCGTCCGACGCGTCCCCTGGCGGCGTACACGGGCGCGTTGCCCGTGCCGTTCGCCGCGCGCTTCGACGGCGTCGAGGCGCTGCGCCTCGACTTCGTGACCCGCGGCGAGAACCGAGACGCGGGGTTCGAGGCGCGGTACTCCGCGGGCGCCGCGTGCCCCGGCGGCTGCGGCGGCCGCGGGCGGTGCGCCGCGGGACTCTGCGCGTGCGACGAGGGCTGGACGGGCGCGACGTGCTCGACGCCCCTGCCTTTGCTCCCCACGAACGGCTCCAAGCTGGAGGCGGTCGCGGGCGTGGGGGAGACGCTCTGGTTCAAGCTCGTCGTCCCGCGGAGCGTCGGGGGGGGGAGAATAGACGACGTCGTCGTCGCGCTGGAGTTCCCGGGCGCCGCGACGGGCGCGCGCCCTCTGCTCACGGTCGCGCGCGGCTCCTCCGTCGGAGAAGCCCCGACGCACTACGACGCGTACGAGACGACGATCAACGGGTCATGCGGATCGTCCGGCGATTTGTGCGGGTGGACGCGCGCCGCCGACGCCGCGGGCGTCGCGGGCGCCTCTCGGCCGACGCCGCCGGACATCCCCCCCGACGTCCGCGTCTCCGGGCCTTCCGCGGCCTACCGCCTCGGGGGCGCGCCACTGCTGCAGCCGGACGCGTTCGGGCTCCGGGACATCCTGCTCCCGGCGTTGCCCACGCGCGACTACCACCACCGGGAAGCGCTGCGCGACTGGAGCCTGCGCCGCGTCGACCGGCACGAGCTCCGCCTGGCCGGCGCGCGCGGGGAAGCACTCGCGCCCGGCGAGTGGGTCGTGGGGGTCACGAACGCAGACGAGAAGCCTCTCCCGAGCGTCTTGGCGAACACGCGGCACTTCGGACACCCGTGGTGGGGTCCCAGACCCGGGTTCGAGGGCGCGGAGCGCCCAGTGCGCTTCACCGTTTCCGCGCGCGCCGTGCGCGAAGGCCACCCCGAGGACGCGTGCGACGCCACCGCCTGCGCGCCCGCCGGAGGCGCCTGCGAAGGCGCCGTCTGCCGCTGCGCGCGCCCACCGAGCGCGTCGAGCGACGATGACTCCCCCGGTTCGCGATCGCCCGCGTCGCTCGGGTTCCAGGTGGGTGAGCGGTGCGTCCTGCCCGCGGTTCCCGACCTGCGGGACGGCGCGCCGTCCCCGCCGTTCACGGTCCCGGTGGGCGGCTGGGCGTACGCGCGCGCGCTCGTCCCGGAACCGCTCCGCCCCGGCGCGTCGGCGGACGCGTACGAGCTGGTGCTCGAGCTGTCGCACCCGCAGGCGCCCGAGGCGTCGCTCGCGATGTTCGTCGCGCGCGCAACCGAGGACGGGGGCTTCGGGCCGGTCCCCGAGCTCGTCACGGAGTGCGCGGCGTTCGGCGCCGGCGGCGGGCCCTTCGGCGACGCGCGCTGCGTGGCGACGGGCGCGGCGCGCGCCGACTTCAGCGCGGGAACCCGCGACGCGCTGCGCGTCTTCGGTGCGTCTCCGGCGAGCGCAGCGCGAGCGTCGCGGCGACACGAGTTCCCAACCGCGCTGGATGTCCGCTACGACTACGCCAGGGTGGTGATCCCGCCGGAGGAGCTCCGGCCGGAAGGACGTTTCGGCGGAACACAAAACGCTTCGAACCCCGAACCCGTCGACGCGTACGTCGTGGCGGTGTGGAACCCCCCCGGGGCCAGCGCGGACGACGCGCGGGACGTGCGGCTCCGCGCCGCGTTCTTTCCCGTTCGGGACGAGCGCCTGGATGCGCCGCGGTGCGCCTTCGGGTGCTCGGGCGTTGGCGAGTGCGTCGAGAGCGGCGGCGCCTTCGCGGACGCCGCGGGCGCGGTCGCCGGACGCGCGAGGACCTGGACGTGCGCGTGCCCCGCGAACAAAACCGGCGCGTACTGCCAAAACGCCCTGACGCCGCTCCCGGTGGACGGCGCGCCGATGGAGCGCTCGGGCCTCGCGAGCGGCGGCTGGGACGTCTACGCGCTGGACTTTTCGAGCGCGGCGGAGGACGCGTCTTTTCGGTCCGCGAGCGGTCCGAAAAAAGAAAAAGGCGTCTTGGTCGAGCTGCGCCGCTCGCGCCGTTCGCCCGACGCGTTTCCGATGGTGTTCGTCAAGCGCGGCGCGCCGCCCGCCGCGTTCGAGGCGGTGTTCGCGCCGGAGATGAAAGGGGCGTCGATCGTCCTGGACCCCGGCACGAACGGCCGGAGCGTCGGGGCGTTGGGCCAGCCCAACAACTCGGCGATCGAGGTCGCCCTGCCTCCCGGCGCGCGCGTGGTGGGCGTTCGGTACGACCTCGCGCTCACGGCGAGGCCTCCCAGCTTCGCCTCGGAGGCGTGTTTCGCCTTCTCCGCCGGACGCGCCGGGTACGTCTCGGCGGCGTGTCTGTCCAACGCGCGCGCCGCCGGGCGTTTCAGGCTCGTCGGCAACACGCACACCGACGACGACGCGGACGCGCCCGCGGTGGCCTTCGACGTCCCTGACGACGCGGCTGATCGTGATGACGACACGAGCGCCGACGCCTCGAGTGCCGAGTCGCGCGTTGTTACCGTGGAGCTGTTCGAGGGGTACGACGACGTCGTCTTCGGCGACGGCGGCCGCGCGCGCGCCGCGACGCGCGAGCCGGGCGCGAGCCGGGCGACGACGCCAGACGCGACGTGGGAAGGCGAGCTCGAGATTTTGTACCACGAGCGCGTCGGGACGGGGTTCGACTACCGCGACGCGACCAGCGCGTTTTGCGACGGCGTGGACTGCGCGGTGGAGGACGACCACGAGGTGTTCTTCCCCCTGCGCGAAGGCGAGGCTTTCGGCGCGAACGAGACGACGTACGTGGGCGTGTACAACAGCCGCGCGGCGGCGCAGCCGGGCTGGGTCGACGGGACGCTGTCGCGGCACGAGAGCGCGCGCTTTTCGGAGCCCATGGCATACTCGATACGCGCCGCTGTATCCTCCGCGGAGTCGCCGGCGTGCCTCCGCGACTGCGCAGAGGGCGGCGTGGCCAGAGGCGCGTGCCTCCCCGACCGCGCGCCCGCCTGCGACTGCTTCGCCGGCTTCTTCGGCGCGGGCTGCGGCGTGGACCCCGAGCCGCTCCCGCTCGGGGCGGTGGTCCCCGGCTCCGCGGAGGAGGGGCACTTCGCGTACTACCGCGTGGACGTCCCGGCGCGCGCGCGGTCCCTGAACGTGACGCTGACCAAGCCGGCGCACGACACGGCGCGTCCGCGCGTGTTCCTCCGGCGAGATGCGCTCCCCGTGTTTTGCCGCTCGGCGGCGGGCGCGGCGAGCGGGTGCGCGGACGCGTACGACGCCGAGGCGTTCGTCTCTGTCTCTTCCGGTGGACTTTTTGACGCGCGAGGAAGCGTCGTCTGGGCGAATCCGTCTTCTTCGCCGTCTTCTCCCGCGGACGACGCGGATCGAGGCGGCGAGCCCGAGGAGACTTCGCGCGCGCGCGTCGGCGTCTCCGTCTTCGTCGCCTCGGTGGACCCGCAGTCGCGGGGGGGCGTGCGCGCGGGCCAGCCCGGGTTCGGCACCGCCGACGCCGACGCCGCCGCCGCCGAACTCAACCGGCGCCGAGCCGCGGCGTTCGACGCGGGCGACGCGAACGACCGTCCCGCGCCGAGCGCTTCGCCGAATTCTTCGCAGGAGAAGGAGAAGGAGAAGGAAGCCGACGACGACGATGACTGGACGCGGGCCGTGCTCCCGCCGGGCGGAGCGGGCACCGGCGCGCGCTCGGCGCCTCCGGCCCCACACGCGACGTGGTTCGTCGCCGTGTACAACGACCCCTTCGAGGGGCGCGGCGCGCTGCGATACGCCGTCTCCGCCAGCGCCGGCGCCGCCGCGGCGTGCCCCGGGGGCTCGCCGGCGTGCGGCGGGCCCGGGCGTGGCGCGTGCGACGCCGAGACGGGTGCGTGCGTCTGCGCGCCCGGGTTCTTCGGGGCCACCTGCTCGGCGCGGCTGGAGGCGCTCCGGGCGGAGCCGCGCGTCGACGGGAACGGCGGCGACGCCTCTTCTTTCGCCGTCGCCGCCGCGCGCAGCGAGACGCGCGCGTTGCGACCGGGCGAGTTCACGTTCTTCTCCTTCGAGGTGGCGTGTCGCGGGCAGGACGCGCGCGTGACTTTGACCAAGAACGCGTCGAACGCCTCTGACGGCTTCGCGGACGTCTTCGGGCTCGCGTTCGCGGTCCGGCGCGGCGCGGCGCCCGCGCTGGACGCCGGCGAGTATATCGCCGGCGCCGCGCTCGCGCCCGGCGACGACGACGCGAGCGTCTTGATCACAAACGCCGAGCCCGGCGTGTACTACGTCGCGGCGCGCGCGGACGGCGCGCTCACAGCCGACCCCGGCGACGTACTCGCCGGCGAGACGAACGCGTTCGGACAAAAGCTCTCGTTCGACGCGTACCTGGAGCTCGAAGCCTCCTCCTCGCCCAACGCGTTCAACGGGTGCGCGCACGGCGACGGCCGCCTCGTGGTGGAGATCGCGGTTTCGGCAACGTCCGGAAACGAGACGTCGCGCCGGTACGAGTGGCTCGGCCCCTCGCCCGTGGACGACACGGGCGTGGAAGGCGCGCCCCTGCCCGGTATCCCGTCCGCGGGCCTCGCGGACGTGTACGAGCCCGCGTACGGCGCGTGCGGCGCGTTCGTCGCGAGTCCTAACGGCACGAGTCCGTCGAACAAAACCTTGCGGACGTGCTACCTGGGCGACGACCACAGCACCGGGCGCGTCCTGGACCTGCCCGAGACCGCCGTCGGCCACGGGCGCGTGACGGGCGCGGCTGTGCTGGCCAAGTCTCGTCCGGCGCGGAACGACCGAGCCTACCACTACGTGTTCGGGGACATCCGCAAGCGCGAGGGGACGCCCGCGAGCGCGGCGCCTCCGAATGACGGCGGCGACGCAGACGCCGACGTCTTCTTCGCCGCCGCGCCCGACGACCCGACCAACTTCGATTTCGAGGCGTGCGACGAGCTGCTCAACGCCGACGAGGTGGCCGGCAACGTCTGCGTGACCGCTCGCGGCTCGTGCTTCTTCAGCCAGAAGACGCTGGCGTGTCAGGCCGCGGGCGCGGTCGCCGCGGTCATCGTCAACACCGACTTCGCGGAGGGCGCCGTGGACGCCTGGGTGGGCGCGCACGCGCCCGGGGAGATCACCATCCCGACGCTCGCGATCGGCGGGAGCGCGGGGAACGCGCTGCTGCGGGACATGACGGTCTTCGAAGTCGCGGCGGCGGCGGCGGGGACGCCGGCGGAGAACGCGACGGGGAACCGAACGCGCGCGCGCGCGTACGACCCCGCGCGCGTCCGCGTGACGGCCTCGGCGTACGCGTGCGCGCGGTCGCCGTTCTGCCCCGCGTGCGGCGCCGGGCTCGCGACGCCGGCGACGGCGTGCGCCGCCGCGCGGTGCCCCGGCATGAACGACGCGCGCTCCGCCAACTGCTCGGGCCACGGCGTCGGCGCCGACGGAGGGTGTCGCGTCGTCGTTTCGAAACAGAGTCGTTTC
>Ga0181560_10003939_pt1 | contig 13588 bp, 11 predicted proteins | sample 011ome_20_FD_133751 | JGI IMG/M metagenome (GOLD analysis project Ga0181560, IMG submission 133751) | Coastal salt marsh microbial communities from the Groves Creek Marsh, Skidaway Island, Georgia - 011509CT metaG (megahit assembly) | ecosystem: Environmental > Aquatic > Marine > Intertidal...
ACGACTACATGTACCCGAACTGGAGCGAGGTGGAGGTGAATTACGTGGACGGGTAAGTAGGCGCGGAGGGAGGGAGGGAGGGCGGCGCGTTCGGTCGCCGTGGGTGTTTCTGCCGAGTCGACGTGTAGAGCGAGTCGAAGACGCGCGAACTTTTCTCATCCTTCCATTCCGCTCGTTCACTTCGACTTTTTCGTCTCGTTCGCCGTCGCCGTCGCCGTCGCCTCGCGCGCAGCCTTCACCGCCTTCCCGCCGCTCGTGTCCTCCGTGAGTATGAACGCCGCGACCATGGCGAGGATGAACGCGGGCCAGTGCTTCCCGTCCTGGTGCCACGCGTGCGTCATCACCGCGCAGTACAGGACGCAGAACAGGACGAAGACGGGGAGCTTCTTGTTGCCGCCGTTTCGCTGCGCGTGTACGATCGCGAACGCGCACGTCAGCTCCAGGTATCCGACGACGTACATGAACAGCGTCGGGGAGAGGCGGAGGAACCCCCACGGAGATTTCGCGAACACGGTGAACTGCGCGAGGAGGTCCGCGTGCACGGGAGGCGCGATGGAGTCCGTGACCTGCGGGGGCGGGGGCGGGCGGGCGGGATGGACCGATGGATGTCATTTTCTTGTCGTTGGAGGCCCGGAGATTATGAGATTCGATCCGTCGCTCGCGATGGGGGGCCGCGTTCGATGCGCACCTTGTTCGCTCCCGCCATGAACATCATCAGCGAGAAGACGTACGTGAGCGCCGCGTTCAAGTTGACCATTTTGACGCTTTGAAACGTGTCTGCGGCGGGCGCGCGCGACCGCGTGTGCGCGCGCGCGACGCCGTCGACGAAAACGGGAGGGCCCGGGGAAGACCCGTCGTAACAGAACCCGCACCCGCCCGTCGTCCAGTCTCGAAACGTCGGAAAAAGAAAGACCAGCGCGGGTTCCGGATCGCTCATTCCGTCCGCCGCGCGTCCTTCCTTCCCCGCGCCCGCGCCCGCGATCGTCCGCGCGAACCGCCCACGATCGCCATGGGCGCTCGCGACGCGATGAAGAACGAGATCGTGCCGCACCCGCTCGTCGCGCTCGTCGCGCGCGTCGCGCTCCTCGCGCTAAACCTCGTCCTGTTCGGCCTCGGCGTGACGCTCCTCGTGATGAGCACGCGGCACGGGCACTACAGCAGCCTCATAAACGACGTGTACCAGCACGGCGGGCTCACCGTCGCCGCGTTCGAGGAGCCGGACTCCGCGCTGCTGCTCGCGGGGTTGTTCATCACGTTCATCTCCGTCCAGGTGCGCGGTCGCGCCGTTCGCGCCCGGCCGCCCGCCCCGCGCCGCGTGATAATTTTGGCAACCCTCCTCCAGTCGACACCGGAATGAAAATATCACGTCGCGAGTGTTCACGCCCCGCCCCCTACCCCCCTCCCCACCCGCCTCCTCCGCGCGCGCGATCGACAGGGTCTGTTCGGCGCGCTGACCGGGAACAGGCAGCTGCTGCTGTCGTACCACATCCTGTGCCTTTTCTTGCTCACCGGCGTCGTGTACTGCGCGGTGATGATGGGGATCTACCGCGACGAATCCGACGAGATGATCGGATCGTACTGGCGGAAACTCTCCCCGGAAGACTTACACTCCAGGCACGGGAAGCTCATGAAGGCGTTTAACTCGACGTTCCACAATGAAATGCACAAAGGCGTCGCCCTCGGCGGCGACGAGAACGGCGGCAACGCGACGACGCTGCTCACGAAGCACATGGAGATCCTTCAGACGTTCGACCGGGCGCGAACGGAGCGATACGTGCGGAGGTACTTCCACAAAGCCATGGGCGTCCTCATCGCCGCCGCGGTGTTCATCGTCTTCGCGCTGTTGACCTCCGCGCAGGTCATGGGTCTGAAGTACACCGCGAAGCGCGTCGGCGCGGGCGCGAACTTCGCGGGCGTGTTGTTCGGTCTCTTCGTGTTGGTCCTGTGCGCGGTGCTCGCGCGGAAGGATTATTACATCCCCGACGCGGTGACCCTGGACGTGGACGTGACGTTCCGCACGAGCGAGCACATCCCGAACGTCACCGCGGCGGTGAACGTGTTCACGACGACTCTGAACGAGCACCCGGAGCGGATCTTCGGGGAGTACTACTTTGTGCAGCAGGCGCCGCCGCCGCCGCCGCCGGCGCCGAACTCGCAGATCGGTCGCCGGCGGCTGTTGGCCCCGCCGGAGCCGGATGCCCCTCCCGCGCCTGCGGCTCCCCCAGGCCCTGATGCCCCTCCCACGCCCGCGGCCCCGTCCCCGCCGCCGCCGCCGCCGCCGGCGATGGAGGTTCCAGAGGGCGCGATGTGGGTCCAGGAAGTCTACCCCCCCAAAGACGCCGACGGCGGGACGCTCCTGTCGTTCACCCTCTCCTTCAGCGGCGTGAACGTGTCCGACACCGAGAGCGGGAAGGACATCAACGCGACGCTGACGGAGTCCGTGGAGGAGCGAATCATAAACGCCGGGAACCACATGGAGTCGCTGGACGTGGAAGGGAAAGACTTCGACGACGCGCCCGTGGACCTCCTCACCCCCGACGACGTCGTCGTGAAGAACCTCCGCCTCGGCGCGGACCACGCCATCGGCGGGCGCTGGGCCGCGGCCATCCTCGCCGGCGCGGGCGCGGTCGTGATACTCACCTCCGTCGCCGGCTTCATCGGCGTCACGCAAGGCTCGCAAGTCGGTCTCATCATTCACATCTTCATGTGCGTCGTCACGTTCATCTTCATCACCGCCGCGACCGGGCTCGTCGTGACGCACTCGGACGACACGAAGAAGTTCATCCTGTCGCACTGGCGCAACATACAGACCGGCGTCATCGGCGAGAACATCGAGGCCGCGGACGCGAGCGGGTTCGCGAATCAGCACATGCGAGCGGCGGCGGCGCTCGGGGCGATTCTCATCACGATTCTCATCGTCGCGTGGATCGCGTCCGCGTTGTCCCTTCTCGCGGTGTTCCAAGCGGAGGCGCGACGCCAGCAGGCGAGATACCGCGCGTTTCAGCAGAACAACCAGACCGGAGGTCGGTTCACGAAGATGCAGGACTGGGACGACGACTGGGACGACGACGGCTCGGACTGGGACGAGGAGAACGGCGGCTGGGGCAATGGCGACTGGGAAGAGGACTGGGACGAAGAAGAGGGCGGCGGCGGCGACGACGACTGGGGCAACGGCATCGGCAACAAGGAGACCGCGAGGCTCGTCGAAGGCGGCGGCGGAAGAAAGCGCGCGTCGAAGAAGAGCCGCAAGGCGGCGGCGAGGCGAGACGCCGCGAGCGGGCGGTCCGCGACGCACTCGCGATCCGCGTCTGGCGCCGGCGCCGGCGGCGGAGGCGGCGCGCTCGAGATGACCGACCTCGCGCAGCTCGTGAACGAGGCGCGCACGCACCGCGGCCGGTTCAAGCACCGCGGCGGGAAAGATTCGCGCTCGCCCTCGCCGACGTCGTACTCCAGGGAGAGCTCGCCGCAGCGCAAGGCACGGCTCGCGGCGCAGAGAAACACCCCCGGCGGGAAGGTGTCCGCCGCCGCGAAGGTCGGGAAAAAAATCGCGAAAGTCAGCGAGGAGAAGGTGATGAAGCTTCTGAACGGGCTCCTCGGCGGCGGTAACGGCGGCGGTAACGGCGGCGGCGGCGGCGGAACCGCCGTGCTGCGAGACGAGATCGCGCGGCCGTCGTACACCCGCGAGGAGATCGGCGCCGCGGTGGGGATGTTACGCGAAGCCGCGGCGAAGCGGAACCCCGACGACCCGGAGGCGGCGCTTCGAGCCGCGCTCGAGGTGGCGGGCGAGGGCGACGCCGGGCTGATCCGCGAGGCGTTGGGGGGCGGTGGCGGGGGGTTCAGGGTGTCGAGGCCGCGCGAGGACGCGACATTCACGCTGGAATGATGGATGAGCGAAGGGTGCGTACGCGTACTGTAAGGGTCGGGGGTACAGTAAGTTTATCGAGGAGAGAACCTAAAAGGTCCACGACTGCTGTCTGGTGCTGTGTGAACAGAACCCCACGTTGTTAACGCGCGAATCCTCCAGAGCCCCCCGCCCCTCCCGCGGCCGCGATGCTCCCTCCCAAGCGTCAACACACGCGATGGGAGGACCCTAAGGTGTGCCTCACGATCACCGTCTTAGGGTGCAGCGGCGACCTCGCGAAGAAGAAGACGTACCCCGCGTTGTTCGCGCTGTTCACGCACGGGCACCTCCCGCCGTCTACGATCGTCCTCGGGTACGCGCGCTCGAAGATGGACGACGATAGCCTGCGATCCCGCGTCCGCGACTTCCTCAAGGGCACCCCGGAGATGATCGAGAAGTTCCTGGGCGTGTGCTTCTACGAGGCTGGGCAGTACGACGACGCGAGCGCGACCGGGCCGGTGTTCGGCGGGCTCGCGTCGCGCTTGCGAGATTTCGAGCGCGAGCGATGCGGCGACGACGGCGTCGGGCACCGGATCTTCTACCTCGCGCTCCCTCCCAGCGTGTACCCGCCCGTGTGCGCGAACATCAAAGCCTCGTGCGCGACGACCGAGCCCGCGTGGACGCGCGTCATCGTCGAGAAGCCGTTCGGACGCGATCTGGAGTCGAGCGAGAAGCTCTCCTCCGAGATCGCGACGCTGTTCCACGAGTCGCAGCTGTACCGCATCGACCACTACCTCGGGAAGGAGCTCACGCAGAACCTCGTCGTGATGCGCTTCAAGAATCGCTTCTTAGCGCCGCTGTGGAACCGAGACAACATCGCGAGCGTGCAGATCGTCTTCAAAGAGCCGTTCGGGACGCAAGGAAGAGGCGGATACTTCGACGAGTACGGCATCATTCGCGACATCATCCAAAACCACCTCCTGCAGCTGTTGTGTCTCGTCGCGATGGAGAAGCCGTGCTCGCTGTCGCCGGAGGACATCCGAGACGAAAAGTTGAAAGTGCTTCGGTGCATGGAGCCCGTGAGCACGTCCGACGTCGCGCTCGGGCAGTACGGCGCGAGCGGGGACGAGGCGGCGGCGAACAAGCCGGGATATCTGGACGACCCCACCGTGCCGGCTGGGAGTAAAGCGCCGACGTTCGCGATGTGCGTGATGCGGATAAACAACGAGCGGTGGGACGGCGTGCCGTTCATCGTCGAGGCGGGGAAGGCGCTGGACGAGCACAAGTGCGAGATCAGGGTGCAGCTGAAGGACGTCCCCGGGGATCTGTTCTCGACGGAACGCGCCGCGGGGAGACAAGCGCGGAACGAGTTCGTCGTCCGGTTGCAGCCGGACCCGGCGATATACATGCTCATGACGGTGAAAGAGCCCGGGCTCGGGGTCGAGCTCGCGCAGAGCGAGCTCGAGCTGTTGTACACGCGCAAGTACGACGGGACGTACATACCCGAGGCGTACGAGCGTCTCATCTTGGACTGCGTGAACGGCGACCAGCAGCACTTCGTGCGGAGGGACGAGCTCGCCGCCGCGTGGAGCGTGTTCACGCCGCTGCTGAAGTACATCGACGCGGGGGGGTTAGCCCCGGAGGTGTACCCGTACGGGTGCGACGGGCCGTCGAACGCGAGGACGTTGCGGGAGCGCGCGGGGTACGTCCAGGCGAGGAGGAAGTAGTCTACTCGTACTGTAGACCAGCGATTGTTAACTCCCATCAGCTGGTTTACCCGGACGAACGAACCGACTTCACCGAGCCGCGAGCCTCGTCGACCGCACTCTATGTCACGCGCTCGCTCGATGGCAGCCCTCGCGAGCGCGGCGTGGGTTCGCGTCGCGCCGCGCGCGCGCGCGCGATGCGCGCACGGCGGCGGCGCGCGCGCGCGATGGGCGACGACCGCGGCTCGCGCGGTCGCCGGCGTCGAATCGTCGGAAGGCGCGACAACAGAGAAATCGACGACGCGCGACGCCAAGGCGACGCGGGAGCAGCCGGAGGAGACGCTCCTTCGATACCTCGCGTCCGCGTCCCCCGCGCACTTCGAGCCGCTGCTGAGCGACGACGACGCCGCGCGCGGCGTGGACGCGTCCATCGCGGCGTGGGACGAGCTCTCGTCGCACGACGCGACGTCGCTGACGGAGATCGTGACGCGCGCGAGCGGCCTCGCCGCCGTCGCCGCCGCCGCCGCGAAGGGTAGCCCTAAGCAGGGCGGCGGCGAGAAACGATCGCGATCGCGACCGGACCCTGCGACGTCCTCCGCGCGAGGGAAAGCCGCGGGGATGTTCAACGTCGTCCTCAGCGCGCTCGCGATGCGCGGCGGCGACGACGCCGCGGCGACGGCGACGTCGATCGCGTTGGAACGCATGCCCGCGCGCGGGGTGAGCCCAGACGTTGTGAGCTACTCCCTGACCGCCGCCGCGTGCGTCCGCGCGGGGGACGACGCGAGGGCGAGCGAGGTGATCGCCGCCGTGTCGAAAGCCTCGGGCGCGGGCAAGCGCGCGAACAGCAAGAAGAGTAAGAAGGCGAGCAAGCGACCGGGCGCGGGGGCGGCGCCGTTGGTAGTCGTCTACGAGGACAACCACTTCGCGGCGGTGAGCAAACCCGCGGGGATACTGACGCATCCTACCGGCGGCGCCAGCGTGGACAAGCGCTCGGTCACGCTCGTGGACCTCGCGCTGGACGCGTTCGGGGACGAGAACGTGAGCGCGCTGAACGGCGCGGACGCCCGGGGGATCGTCCATCGGTTAGATAAGCCGACGACGGGGGTGATGGTGATTGCGAAAACGGACGTCGCTCACGCGTTACTCGTGACGGCGTGGTACCAGAGGAAGGTTCAGAAGACGTACTGGGCGATAGTCGAGGGCGTGCCCGGACGAAGGCGACCCAAGCGGAGAGGAGACGCCGAGGGGGAAGACGCGGAGACGGAGGACCACCTCTTTGGCGTGGTCGACGCCCCCGCGGACGGCCGACCCGCGAAGAGCGACTGGAAAGTGCTGGAGATCTTCAATCTCCCCGACGCGACGTGCTCGCTCGTGGAGGTGACGCCGCACACGGGACGGAAGCACCAAGTTCGGAGTCACATGGGCGCGATCTTGGGCGCGCCGCTCGTGGGGGACCCGTTGTATAGACGCGGGAAGCCGGCGGCGACGCCGGCGGCGGCCGCCGCCGCGTTGACCGCGGACGGCGCGAAGCCGGGGAGCGTCATGTTTTTGCACGCCACGTCGCTGCGCTTGGAGCATCCGGTGACTGGCGAGCCGATGACGCTGAGCGCGCCGGTTCCAGACGCGTTCGAGGAGCTTCTGGGCGCGTTGAGGGCGGCGGCGAAGTGACGCGTAGTTTGATTTAACGCGCGACAAAGCAACGCGAACGCGCGCGTAGACCCTTGCGAAGTACGTCGTACTCCTCGGAACGAACGTGGTGTGCAGAGAAACATCCATCAGCCTCTGCGGCCGCCGCCGCCGCGGCCACCGCCGCCGACGCTTCCGCCGCCGCGACCGGCGCTCGGCCTCGTGCTCGGTCCCCCCGGGCCGCGACCGGGACGGTCGCCGCCCGGACCTCCGGGGCGATCGGGACGGCCGTAGTTCGGGCGGTAGTTCGACGCCTTCCCCGCGGCGAAACCGACGGCGCCCGCGCCGACGTACCCCGGGCGGTTGACCACGACGGTGTACTGCGGGGTTCCGGGATACACGCACACGCCGTCCACGTCGTACCACACCGCCGGTTCGACGCAGTAAGTGCCGTAGTACGTCGCCGCGACGGGAGACGCGCAGTGCGCGAGCACCGCCAGCACCGCGGCGACGCAGAACCACCACTTGTACCACTCCTTCATGGCGCGAGCGCGTGCGGGGCGCGAGAGAAAGTGCCCGGCTTGCTTCGAGCACGACTCGATAAGGTTTCTCGGAAGCGTACGAGTGAGCGCTGCGTCCAAGAAATTTTCACTCGGCCGGCCGCGGTGGGAAGGAGTCGCGTGAGGACGTCATCACGTCATGTCGCACCCGTCTCGTGTTCAGTATTATCAAAGAATATCGATCGGGTCAGTTCGTAGCCAGCACCCGCTACACAAACAGCTAAACGCCTCTCTTCATCTCGTCGCCTCCACATCGTCTCCGCGCGGTCCTTCCTCAACCGCCGCCACCCTCCACGTCACCTCCTCGCCAACTCTCTTTTTACATGCCGTACCCAGAGTTGTCCATCGCGTTACCCGCCACCGCCACCTTCTTCTCCGGGATCTCGCACACGACGACGTCGGAGGTGAGGAAGATCTTCGCCACGGACACGGAGTTCTCGAGCGCGCATCGGATCACCTTCGTCGGGTCGATGACCCCGCCGACCATGAGGTCCTCAAACTTACCCGTCGCGGCGTTGTACCCAAAGTCCGGGTCCTTGCTGTTCGTGACGCGCTCGACGACGACGGAGCCGTTGTCACCCGCGTTGGACGCGATCAGACGCATCGGGTACGCGAGCGCCTTGCGGATGATGTCCGCGCCGAGCTTTTGTTCCTCGTTCGGGAGAGCGGCTTTGATGTCCTCAACCGCGGCGGCGAGCTTGAGAAGCGTGCAGCCGCCGCCGATGACGATGCCCTCCTCGACCGCCGCCTTCGTCGCGTTCAGGGCGTCCTCGACGCGGAGCTTCTTCTCCTTGAGCTCCGTCTCCGTCTGCGCGCCGACCTGGATGATCGCGACGCCGCCGGAGAGCCTCGCGGCGCGTTCGTTGAGCTTCTCCTTTTCGTAATCCGCCTCCGCGGCTTCCATGAGGCGGTTGATCTGCTTCACGCGCGCCGCAACCTCGAGTTGCGTGGAGCCGTCGCCGACGATCGTGCACGACTCCTTGCCGAGCTCGACGCGCGCGGCGTTTCCGAGAACCTCGACGCCAACCTTGTCGAGGGACAGGCCGAGCTCGTCCTTCACGACGGTGCCGCCGGTGAGGATCGCGATGTCTTCGAGGTACTGCGACTTGCGTTCGCCAAAACCGGGCGCCTTGAGCGCGCAAATCTTGAGCGCACCGCGGAGCTTGTTCACCACGAGCGTCGCGAGCGCTTCCTGCTCGATGTCCTCCGCGATGATGAGGAGCGGGAATCCAACCTTGATGGCTTCTTCGAGGATCGTGATCATGTCGCGCGCCGACTTGATCTTCTTATCCACGAGGAGGAGCTTGCAGTTGTCGTAGTCGCACGTCATCCTCTCCGAGTCCGTCACAAAGTACGGCGAGACGTACCCGCGGTCGAACTGCATCCCCTCGACGACGATGAGGTTGTTGTCCACGCTGCGCGCTTCCTCGAGGGTGATGACGCCCGAGCGACCCACCTTTTCCATCGCGTCCGAGATCATGGTCCCGACTTCCATGTTGCCGCCCGCGGAGATGGCGCCGACGCTGGCGAGCTCCTCGTCGCTCACCTCCTTGCTCAGACCCTTGAGCACGCCGATGAGCTCCTTGACCGTGGTCTCCATGCCTCTGGTGAGCTGCACCGGGTTCGTGCCCGCCATGACGATCTTCATCCCTTCCGTGATCATCGCCGCGCTGAGCACCGTCGCCGTCGTCGTGCCGTCGCCGGCGAGGTCGTTCGTCTTCTGCGCCGCCTGACGCACGAGACGCGCGCCGACGTTCTCGACCGGGTCCTGGAGCTCAACCTCCTTCGCGACCGTCACGCCGTCGTTCACGATCTTCGGCGAGCCGTACTTGGACTCGAGGACGACGTTGCGGCCCTTCGGGCCGAGGGTCACGCCGACGACGTGCGCCAGCTTGTCCACGCCGCGTTGCATCTTCTTGAGCGCCGCGCCGTCGTCCGCGTTGAAGTAGAGCTTCTTCGCGGCGGCGGTCGTCGTCGTGTTGACCTTGCGCGCGGCGCGGCGCGCGGGGAAGGACGCTGCGGGTGGGTTTGGGGGAAGGGAGCGCGGGGCGTCAGTCTTCGGTCGCGAATCGAATCGAATCGAATCGTCGGAATGGAAGCCGCCTTCTTTTTTATCGGCGCGCCGAAACGCGGCGTCCGCGGACGCGTCGGAACGCGCGGCGCGTCGCGCGCGCGACGTCTCCGCGCGTCGTAAAACGCGAGACGCGCGTCTAATATGTCGCGATGAACACGACGGCGTCGCGGAAGTGAATCGCGGGGACGTCGAACGCGAGCGAACGCGCACCGGGAAGCTTGGAGGACGCCTGGCGGGGCAGGCCCATCGGCGCCGCCGTCCTGCGGAGAAGAGATTCGACGTTCGGAACGGGGGCGAGGATGTCGTCAGCGACGCGTTCGAATGCGCGCGTCGCGAAGTGACGCGACGATCTTTGTGGAAGGGATCGAACAGGATGAGGGCGCCCGCCGCGACGTGGGATGGACGGACGACCGCGCCGTGGCGCGGCGCATTCCGACCCTCGCCGCGTTGCGGCTAAATTGCCCTACATCCCTGAAATCGCCGCGATGCCGGAATCGCGCGCCGCACGCGCCGCGCAGGACGCGCGAGCGACTCGGGGAAAAACTCGAGGGCGCGGACGCACTTGGAGCTGAACGCAGACATCATGATGGAGGCCATGATGACTCGACTTGTACCGTGTCGCGTGTGAGGCGAGCGGATGTGTGCGCGAAGACGGCGTTTCGAGCAGCTTTCGAGAAAGCGCACGGAAGGCAAAATTTTTATCCGAAACGCGTTGATCGCGAGCGTCGCACGGTTCATCGGTTCCGACGTCGTATCTAGGGTCGAGTTCACCCCAGATCACCTTTCAACGCTACGTGCACCCCGAGCGTGACGCTACGTGCACGCTACGTGCACGCTACCTCCCCGCGCTCACCGCCGAACCCCGCGCAGCGCGTCCAAAATCGCGCCCTCTTCCCGTCCTAACCCCGGCCCCAACCCCCCCTTCATCCTCTGACCCACGAGCTCGCTCACGAACGCGTCGATCGACGGAAGCATCCCGCGCCGCGTCCCCGCCGCGCGAAGCAACCGAAGCACGCTCCCCGCGAAATCCCCGCTAAACGGCGGCGCGGTGAACTCCAACACCTCCCCGACGAAATACCGCAAGTGCGACGGATCCACGAGCGAAGCCCACGATTTCGTCGCCACCTCGAGCGCGGGGAGCACGACGCCGCAGGCGACCACCTCCACGGCGACGTCCATCACCGCGAGGTGCAGCTCCTCGGATTGCGCCTTCCCCATCGCTTTCAACGCCACGGTGACGACGTCCAAAACCTCCGCGCGAAACCGCGGCGAACGCTTCGCCACCGTCTCCGCCAAAGAGAGGTACGCGGCGCTCGACGCTTTCGCGCGGACCGGGTCGCGGTAGTGGTCCGGGCTTCCTAACCCGCTTCGAACCCAGGAGAGCACCCCCGCGGCGACCGCGGGGATCTGCACGAGCTCGCCGAGCGCCGCGACGTTCGGTTGTTGGCCGCGCGCGGCGCGTTCGCACGTCGACAACGTCTCCGTCAGCGCCGCCTTCGTCGTCGTCGCTTCGTCGTCGCCGACCGTCGTCGCGAGGACGAGGAGATCCACGCACGCGTCCCTCGACTCTGGGCGGACGACCCCGCCCGAGCCGGCCCACCGGAACGCGTCGTCGAACAGCGACCGGAGGAGGTCGGGGTGCCGAAGCGGCGCCTTCGACGGCTTCGTCGCGCCCGCCGCGTCTGCGTCCCCGAGGTACATGTCGTGGAACTTTCGAAGGATGCCCTGGGGGAGGCTGCCGCCGGCTCCGCCGAATTCCTGCCTCTCCCTCGTCTCCGCCGCGGCGAGGAGGAGCTCCCCCGCCGCCTCCGTCGCCGCCGCGTCCGCGTCCGACGCGCACAGCAGCGGGGCGATTTTTCGAACCGTGCTCAACCCGTGCGCCGCCGCCGCCGTCGTCTCGAGTTCCTGCGATATCCTCACCGCGAGCGCCCTCACCTGCGAATTAGAACTTCCCCCGCCGCCCACGCCAGCGTCGCCGCCGCCCGCGAGGTCCGCGAGCATCATCTGCGCGAATAAGTACGTCGCGAGGGACTGGCAACACGCGGTTTTGATCGCGTCCGCGGCGAGCGCGCGTTTCTCTTCGTCGTCCCCCGCGTCGATCAACGACCGGAAGTGGTACGCCAGGAGTTCGTGGAAGATGCTAAAGTACGACGCCGCGGCCGGGCCGAGCGCGCGGACTTCGTCCGCGTGGCCGTGCTGCCACGCGTGCTGGATCGCGATCGTGATGAGGAGGCAGTTCGGGTGCGCCTCCGCGAGCGCGAAGAGCACGGCGCGGCATCGATCGGAGTTGAGCAGACGCTGGAGCCACTGCGGGCGGCCTTTCACCGCGTCCACCCTTCTCGTGTCAAACTTTTTCTTGATGAGCTGCTCGAGGAAGTGCATCTCGTCGTGCCGGACGCGCGTGCGCCAGTCGTTCAGCGCGTGCGCGGTCGCGTTCGCCGCCGCTTCCTTCGCGAGCGACGGAAGATTCCCCGCGGATCCTTGGTTCGCGCGATCGCCGCCGTCGCCGTCGCGCGAGAACGGCGTCCGCGGCTTTGTTGTCGCGCCGCCCTGCGGGGTGTGATCGTCCCCGTGATCGCCGACGCCACCTTCCCTCTTCACCGCGCCTGAGTTCGCGACGTGCGCGCTCGGGGACGCCGCCGCGGAAGCGCTCGGGATCGCGCTCCCGCCTCGCCCGATCGACGCGCGCTTCGATTTCCCTCCCCCGCCGACGCCGTCGCCCTCCTCCGTCGCGGCGAGCCAGCCGCACACGAGCGACGTCATCTGCGCGTACCCGCGGTAGTTCTCGGACAGGAGCTCGATCGCCGCCGCGGGCTTCCCGCCGCTCGCGACGTACTGCTGCAGCGTCGCGAGGACGCCCTCGTTCATGACGCCGTCCTTCGCCGCGAGCTTCCGCTCGAGCTCGAGGAGCTTCGCACTCGAGGGATCGAACGAGACCGCCTTCTGCGCGACGGGCGCGGATATCGCGGGCGGGTCCTCCTCCGCCGTCGTCATGGATGGAAGAACCCGGGGACTCGCGCGGGGGCGCGCCCGGACGAGTGCCCGCCTCCTCGAACGCCCGCTCGCGCTCGGGGCGGTTTTCAGATTGGATTGTTCTGTTGTTTTCAGATCCCGCGAGAAAGCGGAGGCGGGAGCCACAACGACCCCCGCGTCGACGCGCGACCCGGGCGCACTCGAGCGGCGAAGGAACGCGCACCGTCGCCGTCGCCGTCGTCGTGGATGGGGGCGCGACGCCGTCGAATCAACAAGGAGATAGTCAGCGGCTACGCGCCGGCCGAGCCCGACGAGGAATCGCTCGGAGGCGACCGCGCGCGGAGAGCGCACAAGCCCAAGCCCGCGGACGACTTCGCGTGGCCGATATACATCGCGTGGGCGCTCGTCGCGTTCGTCCTCATCTTCGCGTTCAAGCTCCATCTGTTGTAGGAGACGGGGACGGGGACGGGCGAAGGGCGCGGCCGCGATCCGCTCGGCGTCGACCCTCGGACCGAGCGACGGCGACGCGCGTCGCGATGCCGCCGCCGCCGCGCGGCGATACGATCCGGAAGCTCCTGCTCTACTCCGTGGCTATCGTCGTCGCGCCGCTCGCGACGTACGTCACGATGCAGCGATTCGTCCTCCCGCGCTTGGCGAGCGCGTTCGGATGGTCGGTGTGGGCGGAGGAGGCGGAGAGGCACGCCACCGTCAGCGGCCTGTGCGCCGTCGCCGCCGCGCAGTGCGTCGTCGGGTCGTACGTCCTTCGCGCGATGGCGGAGGAGGAAGGCGGCGGCGGCGGCGGCGGCGG
>Ga0181560_10003949_pt1 | contig 13575 bp, 14 predicted proteins | sample 011ome_20_FD_133751 | JGI IMG/M metagenome (GOLD analysis project Ga0181560, IMG submission 133751) | Coastal salt marsh microbial communities from the Groves Creek Marsh, Skidaway Island, Georgia - 011509CT metaG (megahit assembly) | ecosystem: Environmental > Aquatic > Marine > Intertidal...
GCCGCGGGATCGTCTGCGATCAACACCAGCGCGATCTCCCCGCTCGCGCGCCCGCACAGCCGCCCCAACCGAGTCACCGCGCAGGTAAACGTCGAGGACACCTCCCCGCCGACGAAGACGCTCCCGCGGCGCCGCGACTGCTCCGCGAGCTCGATCCCTGCGTGGGTGAACCGATCGGTCAGTCGAACGTCTTAGCGGTCAAACGTTGAAAGGGAAGCGCGGGTGAAGAATGACGACGGGAAAAGTCCTTAAGGAACGACGTGCACCACGCGAACGGGGTCGTATGGGAAGCAGTCTCACCTGCGTTGACGACGTCCGTCAGCGGCACGACGGCCGCGCCGACGGGCTCGCGCTCGAGGGCGATGGTCCCCACGAGCGTGGTCCCGGCGAGACCGTCGAGGCGCGTCGGGAGCGTGAGGTTCGCGACCGGTTCGTCCGCGGACGCCGACGGCGTCGGCGTCGGCGTCGGCGTCGTCGGCGGCGGCGGCGCCGCGGCCTCCGTCGCCGCGTCGGCACCCTCCTCGGCACCCTCGACGGCACCCTCGACGGCGGCACCCTCCGCCGCGCCCTCGTCGCCGGACTTCTTCTTCTTCGAGAACAGCCTCGACATCTTCGCGTACGCCTTGGCCTTGGCCTCCTTGGCCTTCGCTTTGTACTCCGCCGTCTTGCTCTTGGGGTCGAGGGTCCGTACGAGCGATGATATCGGGGTGGAGTTGAAAGGCGTCAGTTGGAGTTGAAAGGCGTCGAGGCGTGTCGGGATTGAAAGCGAGGGACCCTGAGCGGAGAGAATCGCCGGGAGAGAAAGTCCTCAAGGATCGGCGTTCACCACGCCGACGCGGTCGTATGGGGACCGGCGTGATGAGAACGCGCCTTGGTCCCGGCGCCCGGCGCCGCCGCGACCGCGCCCGAGGCGTCGGGCTCGCCGCCGCCCTCCCCGGGCGTCGGCGGCGGCGGCGGCGGACCGAGCGCGAACATCGGCAGCGCCTCCTGGTTCCACACGACCTCCACGACGGTCTGCGCGCCGAGGGTGCCGTCCGCCTCGTCCGCCGCCGTTCGGGGATCCGTCGTCGTCCGCGTCGGCGTCGCCGCGCCGTCCGCCGCCGACGCGGATCTCGTCGACGGATCTCCGACCCACCACGTCCCTGCGCCGCACCCGCCGCCGTTTGGGCCCTCGCACGTGAATTGGCACACCGCGGGCGGGCCGTCGTACTTCCCAGCGGCGCCACCCACGCCCGCGGCGACCGCGAGCCGACGCAGCGCGTCTCTCAAGTCGGACGCGCTCACGCCGTCTTTTTTGCCCCCGGCGGCGGTCTTCGCGTCCGCCGCCGCCGCGCTCTTCGCGGTCGCGTTGTCCTTCTTCGGCGACGTCAGCGACACGGAGTTGCGTCGAGACGGCGTCGCGTCCGGAGTTCCGGGCTCCGTTCCGTTCGCGTCCTTCGGCTGCCGTAACGTCACGTCGTCGAGCGTTACGCGGAAGTTTACGAGCCGCAGCGTCGCCTTCACCATCGTCGCGCCGGCGGCGGCGGCGCCCGCCGTCTTCTTCGCGGCCGCCGCCGTCTCCCCTCCCGCCGCCGCCGCCGCCGCGACCTTCGCGTGGAGGTGATCCAATACCTTCGGCAAATCAACCTCGCACGACGCGTACACCGGCGCGTGGTCGCTCGTGCACAACGGCTTCGCGGCGTCGTACTCCGCCACGCGGACGCCGCGCGACGGCAGCGAGTGAAACAACACTCGGTCCGCGTACGACGGCACCCTCTTCCGCGAGTACTCGCACCGACGCTCGCGCTTGTTCGGGTCGTACTTGAACGTCGGCGGGAACCCGAGTGGGGCCTCGCGGAACCCGTGGAGCGCCGCGCCGCGTCGCCGCTCGCGGTTGAGTTGATCCGCGTCGAGCAACGCCGCGAAATCGCCCGCCGCCGCCTTAGGGTCGTTCCATACAAAGCGACGTCAGGGTGGAGTTGAAAGGCGTCAGGTGGAGTTGAAAGGCGTCTCGGTGTGTCGGTATTGAAAGCGAGGGGTGGACAGAGAGACACGCCGGCAAAAGTCCTTAAGGATCGGCGTTCACAACGCCAACGCGGTCGTATGGGGACCAGTGTGAGATAGAACGCACCTTTTCGTTCACCGCGTTCCACCCCTCGACGTACCGCGCCGCCGCGGCGGCGATCTCGTCGTCGTCCTTCCCGCTAATCTTGACTTCCTCGTCCTCTTCCTCTTCTCTGCGTCGGTCGCGCACGAGCGGCGCGGCGGCGGCGTCGTCGAGTCCCTCCGCGGGCGCCCCCGGCGACGTCAGGGGCCCCGACGTCGCCGTCGCGTTGAGAAGACTGGCGTTCCCGCCGCCGCCGAGAGGAGGCGGCGTCGTCGCGCTGGAAACCCCCGACTCCCGCGCGGCCGCGTCGGCGGCGGCGAACGCGGCGACGGCGGCTTTATCCCGCGCGCCGCTCTTGTTCTTGAGCGCGGCGGCGATGCTCGTCGAGCTCGTGTCGAACCCGCGCTTCCAGCTCTTGTTCCACCCGCGGCCGGTCACCACCCCGGGGTCGATCCTGTAGTTGAGGTCCCCGAACACGAACACGTGCGACGTGCACGCGAGGAGTTCCACGGCGTGCGCGTGATCGCGCCCGTGGTCCACCTTGGCCTTCGTCTTTTCCTTCCACTTCTTCGAGATGGCCGCCATCGTCGTCGGAGACGCCATCGTCGTCGGAGTCCGCTTCGCCGTCGGGCTCCCGGGGGACGTCGGCGGCGTCGCGCCGGTCGACGAAGCGCCTCCGCCTCCGCCTCCGCCTTCAAGGTCTGGGTCCCCTCCGGGTCCCGCGGCGCCCCCCACCGCGCTTGCGGCGCCCTCGTGCGCGTTGGCCGTCCCCCCCGGCGGCCCGCCGCCCAACTTTGCCGGCCTCGAGCTCAGCCAACACCCGCTCAGAATGCGCGCGAGGGAATCGTTCCTCGCGAGGACGTGCTTCGCGCCCTCGTGCGCGGCGAGGTGCGCGGCGACGAACGCGATGCTCTCCCCGCCGTGCAGCGCGAGTCTGACCATCAGCCCCCCTTTGTTCCCGACCGCATTGAGGATCCCCGTGGCCTGATGCCCGACGCGAATCTGTGAAGGGCGGGGGCGGGGCGGTCCGCGCGTGGCGACGAACGGAGTTCGGGCGGAGTTCGGGGCGCGTCAGAAGCGGTGAAAGTCAAAGTCCTTAAGGAATGAAGTTCACAACGCGAACGCGGTCGTATGGGGACCAGTGTGCGAGAGGCGTCGCGGCGCGTCGGGATTGAAAGCAAAGCAGCGAGGGGTAGTGGGCGCAGAGAAACGACCGAACCGCCGGGAGATGATAAAGTAAAGTCATCAAGGATCGGCGTGCACCGCGTTCTCACGCGGTCGTACGGGGACCTTTCTGTGATACTACGACGCGCGCACCTCCGCGACGAGATCCGCGACTGGCGCCGCGGCGAGGACGATGAGGCGCATCTGAAGCAGCACGCTCGTCTGCGCGACGACGTATCCCGGCCCCACCGCGGCTTTCACGACGTCGAAGAAGTGATTCCGAACCTTGATCTCCTCGGTGACTTTCGTGGAGGAGTAATACCCCGCGGCGGCGCCGACGAAGAAGCCGACGGGCGCGAACGGCCCCGCCGCGACCGCGCCCGCCATCGCTCCCGCGGCCATCCCTCCCGCGCGCGTCAGCTTGGAGCTCTTCATGAACCCGAGCTTCTTCACCTGGTACGCGTTCGCGTCCTGGAGCTCCGCGGAGACGAGCTTCGGGGAGAGGTTATGCTTGGCGTGCGGGTACGACGCCTCCTGCGCCGCGATCGCGATCACGTCGTGCCCGCGCGCGCGCGCGAGCCACTCCGCGCACGCGTCCATCTGCGGCGCCTCGTTGCCGAGGTTCCACGTGCCGACGAACACGGAGACGCCGCCGCTGCCGGGCGCGTGCGGCGCGCGTCCGGCGGCGGCGGAGGAGGGAGACGGCGCCGGTCCCCCTCGCGTGTCCGTCATGGTGGACGCGCGGCGCGGGCGGGGGCGCGCGGAGACGGACGGACGGGATGGATGGAGTGACGCGTCGACGATTCTCGCGCTGACGTTTCGTCTGGTCCGAGACGAGACGAACGAGAATTTCCTGAGAATTTCGGTGTTCGGTGCCGCATCAGGCGCGGCGATTCGCCACTCGCCTCGGACGCCGCGATGGACGCGCCGCCGACGACGACCGCGGAGGCCCCCGTCGTCGCGACGGACCCGCCCGCGCCGGTCTTGAGCGCGGAGTCGTCGTACGACGCGGACCCGCCGCCGCCGCCGCCGCCCGGGGAGGACGACGCCGCGGACGCGAACGCGGAGGAGACGAAATCGAGATCGCCGGAAGCGGACGGGGACGGCGATTCCGCGACGCCCGCGCCCGCCGTCGTCGACGCGGACGACGACGCGACGCCGATGTCGCCCGCGGACCCGCTGTTCGCGACCGGGGCGGCGATCCAGGAGGACGCCTCCGACGCGCCCGACGTCGACGCCGCGGCGCCGCCCGCGGCGACCGCGCGTCGTCGACCGCAGACCGCGCGTCCGTCGCGAGGAGGGGCGTCGTCCGCGAGCGCGAGCGAGTCGTCGAAACCCCTCCCTGGGAAACCCTCGAGCGCGTCGTCGCGCCCGAAGAGCGCGATGCGCCCGGCGAGCGGCCTGAAGTCCTCGCGTCCGACGTGCGTCCCGATCCTTCTCGCCGCCGCCGCCGCCGCCGTCACCGCGCCTTCGCGCGACGAACCACGACGCGATTCGTTCGTCGTCGTCGACTCGATTCAACAATTCGTTCGTTCGATCCAATTCCGTTCGCGCGATTCTGACATCCATCCCCCTCTCCTTCACACACGAAACGCACAGGAGCGCGGCGTTAACATTCTCCGCGTCGGACTTCCCGAAAACCTGGGGCTCCCGCCCCGGCACCGCGAAGACGGACGCCTCCGGGAAGACGAATTGGTCGTGGGCCTCCTACCAATCCTGCCCCGCGCCCTACGAACATCTCATCCCGTCGCGATGGAAAGACGGGACGCTCTCGAAGGACGAAGCGAGCGCCCTGGGCGACCGTCTGTATCGCGACGCGAAGCGAAGGCACGCGAGCGCGGTCGATAGGATGAACGTTCAGCCGGCGAAGACGCGGTGGAGCGGCCGCGAACGAAAGACGCGGGAAGAGCTCGCCGAGGCGTTCGATCGCCTCGCCGCCGACGGCGTGAGGCGCGTTCTATCTCACACTGATCCCCATACGACCGCGTCGGCGTGGTGAACGCCGATCCTTAAGGACTTTTCTTCCCGGCGTTTGTTTCTCTCCGCCCACCCCTCGCTTTCAGTCCCGACGCACCTCGACGCCTTTCAACTCCGTTTCTGACGCCTTTCAACTCCGCCCCGACGTCGCTTTGAACGATGGAACGACCCTCGACAGACTCATGGAACGCCGCGCGCAGAAACCAGAGCCGGTGACCACGGGACGGTGGACGCAGCGGCTCGAGGGCGGGCCCGTTCTCGAGGCGGCGCCGAAGATGACCAAGGTGGAACGAGTCGCGGCCGGGATCGGGCAGTTCCGGAAGTACCGACCGGCGAGTCACCGCACGCGCGCCAAGATGCTGGAGTTGTATCTCCCGGACGCCACGGACGAAGAGCGCGAGATTCTGATGAAGACGAAGGGCCGCTCCGACGCGGACGAGCCCGAGGAGCTCTCCGCCGCGGAGCTGGAGAGCGCCGCGGAGAAGGAGCTCGACGACGCGGCCGCGATGAAGGAGGACAGGCGAGAGGCGATGCTGAACACGTCGCGGAAGATGGCGGAGACGGCGCGGGCGTACTTCGCCGAGCAAGAAGCCAGGGAGGCTGAGCGCGTTGAGGTGCGTTCTATACACTGGTTCCCATACGACCGCGCTGGCGTGGTGAACGCCGATCCTTAAGGACTTTGCCCGTCGTCTCTCTCCGCCCACCCCTCGCTTTCAATCCCCGCCCTCGACGCCTTTCAACTCCACCTGACGCCTTTCAACTCCACCCCGACGTTCGCTCGTATGGAACGACCCTGAGGCGATGAGAGCGCGGCAGGCGGAGAGCGCGGCCAAGGCGAGGGCGCACGAGCTGAAGGTCAGGGCCGCCGCGATCGCGGCGCGGGAGAAGCTACGAGAGGAGCAGAAGGCGATGGCGGAGCATTACGAGCAGGAGCAAGCCAGGCTGACGACGCTTCACGAAGCCGCCGCGAAGAAGCGTCGCGCGGAGATTCGCGCCGAGGACGAACGGCGGAAAGAGCTCGACCGCCAGCGAGAGATCGATAAGCGCGCGCACATGAAAGCGCTGCGGGAGAAGCAGCGCGCGAGGGAGGCGGCGTGGGCGGCGAGGATGGAGAGCGAGGACGGCGAGCGCACGACGGGGATGGCGGTGGAGATTCGGGAGTTCCAGAAGCGGATGGACTCGGCGAGGCGAGCGGACAGCGCGCGGCGGAGAGACGCGCAGCGCAGGGAACGACGCGAAGCTAGGGAGAAAGAGGCTGAGTACCGCGAGCATCTCCAGAGGATCGCGGACGAGCAAGCGGAGAAGGCGGCGCAGAGGTTGAAAGAGATTCGAGCGGCGCAGAAGAAGGCGGCGCGCGACGCCGCGAAGAAGCAGGCGGAGCGCGTGGAGAGGCTCAAGCTCGAGGAGGAAGCCGCGAGGTCGAAGGACGAAGAGATGAAGACGCGGATAGCCGCGAGGAAAGGCATCGAGGGCGGGTATTGAAAGCGGGGGACCCTGGGCGGAGAGATGCGCCGGGCAAAGTCCTTAAGGAACGGCGTTCACCACGCGAACGCGGTCGTATGGGGACCAGTGTGATACGAGCTCGTCGCGTGATGAAGAAGAACCATGATGTCGGCGAAGCGTTATTCGTTTACGTTGTGTTGTTAATTAATACCTTCGTTGCTGTGCGTCGTCGTTTCCCTCGGAGCCGACGCCTCCGCGCGCGCTTCCTTCTATCCCGCCGCGTCGTCGTCCTCCCTCCGTCGCCTCCCTCGTCGCTACAAAGTCGCGTCCACCCCCGCTCCCCCCCTGACGTTGACGTTGTCGACGGACGCGGCGAACAGCTCCCTGACGATCGCCCTCGCGCGCGCCTCCGCGTTGGCGTCCCCCGCCTCGATCGCAGCCTCCACCGCCGACGCCGCGGCGAGCAGCGCCGGCCGAGAAGCCATCTCGTCGTCAAACGTCGGAGCCGCGAACGGCGTCGCCGGCGCGGACGCGACGCCGTCAACGACGAGGTCGCTCGCCGCCGCCGCGCGCACGGCGTCGATCGCGGCGACGGAGGAGACGTCCAGCGAGACGAGCTCCTCCGCGGCGGACCGGAACGGCGGTTTGAACGACGCGTCGATCGGCGCGTTCGGGTCGTTCGGGTTCGGGTTCGGGTTCGGACCCGTCGCCGCCGCCGTCGCCGCGTCGCCGGCGGGACCTTCGTTCCACGCGTCGAGCCCCCCGAGCGCCCTCGCGACCGCGCGGAGGTTCACGCCGTCGGCGTCGTCCTCCTCGTCGTCCGCGACGCCATCCCCCGCGTAGTTCCCGTTCCCGTCGTCGTCGTCGTCTCCCCCCTCTTCCCCCCCGAGTCGCCGCCGCCGCGGTTGAGCGCTCGTCGGCGCGCGTCGGAAGAGACTACTCGTCGTCGTCGGCGCCACCTCCCCCCGTCCCGCCGCCCCTCCCTCGCTCGGCGGCCGCGCCGGCGTCGCCGGCGCGGACGCCGTCGAGTACGCCGCCGCGACCGCGACCGCGCTCGCTTCCGCGCGCGCGCGCAGCTCCTCGGCCGCGGTCACGAACACCCGCCGCCGCGCCGCGTTGCCGCCTCGAGCGCCGTACGGCGACGACGCGCCGGCGCCCACCCCGGGGGTCTGACGCATGATCGGGAGACCCCGCGCCGGGGTCGCGGGCGCGGAGTCCGCGCGCGTCGGCCGCGGCGGGGACATCCACGGCGGCGGGATGCCGCGCGTCGCGCCGCCGCCTCCGCCGCCGCCGCCGCCGTCGCCGCCCCCGTCGCCGTCGCCATCTTCCTCCGAGATGGCCGGCGGCACCGACGCCGCCGTCGCCGGTCGATTCACCATCCGGCGGACGTACTCCGCGCGGACCGCCTCCCTCGCGCGCGCGGCCGCGCCGACGATCGCGTGCGTCTGCGCGTTCGCCGCCGCCTCCGCCCTCAGCGCCGCGTTCTTCTCGCGGACGTGCTCCGGCGTGAGGCCCTCGGGTAGCGTCGCGCGGCACATCGGGCACGTGCTGTTATTATTAGTACACGTACACGGGTGTGACGTCGGGGGCGGCGACGAGAGGCGTCAGATGATGGACTGATGGAGTCGAAAGGCGTCGAGGCGCGTCGCGATCGAAAGCGAGGGACCCTGGGCGGAGAGAAACGTCGCGCACGCCACCGCGTTCTCACGCGGTCGCGCGGGGACCGACCGACGCGCGCCGAGGACGCGCCTGAAGTCCGCCTCGCGGCATCGCACGAGGCACGCGCGATGGAACACGTGCATGCACGTCGTCGTGAAGAGTTCCGCGCCGTCGTCCAGCGGGGAGTAGCATATCGCGCACATCTCCGCGCCGTCGTGGTACCCCGCGCACTTCAGACCGGACGCGGGCGTCGGCGGGGCGTGGACGCCGACGCCGCGGTCGAAGGCGTCGCGGTCGGAGGTTCCGAGACGCCGCCGCGCGGCGGTGGACGGCGTCGTCGTCGTCGACGCGGCCGTCGCGAAGCACAGTCTTCGACGGTTCGCGGTCGCGGGCGTGCGCGTCGCCGTCGTCGTCGCCGCCGCGGTCGTCGTCGTCGTCGTCTGCGGCGGCGGCGCGTCTTCGTCGGGCGCGTCGTCCTCGTCGAGCGACCGCGGCGTCGTCGGCGGCGTCGCGTCCGCGTCCCGCGCGTCGTCGTCGTCGTCTCGCGTCATCTTGTTCGTTCGCTCGTCGTCTCCGCGCGCCCCTCGGGACGGACGACGAGATGGACGGAGGACGCCCCGGACCTTCGCCGCGCCGCGTCCGCAGCCTACGCTACGCGCGCCGTCGTCGACGACCCACCCCCGACGCGGGCTGTGACTCGCGCGTCGCGCTCGACGCCGCGCTCGGTATCGCCGCGCGCGCGCGATGGGACTGACGACGCGAACGCGAGGTGGGCACACAGCTGGCACGGCAAGAGGGGGAACAAACAGATTCGGCCCGTCAAGTCTGGCTGACGACCAGCTCGAGAAACGAGAAACGAGAGAAAGACGCTTGAGAGGCGAGAGACGACGCGAGGACGACGATGATGACATGACGCGCGCGTGCCAAAGAAAGAAAGAGTAGTCCCTCTATTACACGCATCACTCGCGGCCGCTCCTCGGCGTCCCCGCGCCGCTCCCGGACGCGCTGTCGCCGCTCCTCGCCGACTTCGCCGGCGACGGGGACGCGGCGACGGGCGAGGCCAACGCCGACATCGTCCCGCTCGGCTCCCGCCCCAGCAGCATCTTCCGCCGTCTCAGCGCGTCGTACACGTCCCACTCCAGCGCGCCCTTCCCGTTCTTCCCGGGAGATAACCCGATCGCCTCGCTCACGGAGAGCTCCGCGTGCGGACCGGACCCGCCGCGCGCGGTAACCGTATCGTTCGCGCGCGTCTCTCGCATCTCGCGGACGCGTCGCAGCGACTCTTTGTTCACCTCCGCCTCCGCGCGTCCGATCGCAATCTCTTCGAACGTCTCCACCGCGTCGCACAGCATCGCGCTGACAGACTCTCGGAGCTGGCGCAGGTACCGCGGCTTCCACGGCGGTTTCCTCGGCGGCGTGCCCGCGGGTGGAGCCTGAGCCGCGTCGCCCCCAGGGTCCGCCTCGGCGTCGCCGCCCTCCTTCTCCTCCTCCTCGGGCGGCGGGCCGTGCGCCGCCATGGCCGCCGCCGCGGCGTCGTCGACACCGGACAGCGCGTTCGCGAGCGACTCGCTCGCGGCGACCGCGAGCAAGTCCGCGCGTCCTTCCGGGAGCAGCGCCTCTTCGATCGCGCGCTCGTAGTCGCCGCGAAGGTTCATCAAGACATCCGACGGCGTCTCAAACGGCGCCGCGTCTTCGCCCTCCGCCGGCGGCGGCGGCGCGTCCGGGTCGACGTAGTCCGGGTTGTTCTCGATCGCAGCCTGGAGCGAGTCCAGCTCCTTCGCGACCGCGTCCACGGCGCCGGTCCAGACGCTCTCGTCCGGGGGCGGCTCCTCGCCCTCCGCGGGCGGCGGCGGCGGCTCGGGTTCACCCTCGATCGCGAACCGCTTCGCGCGCGCCTTCTCGCGAATCTCCCTCAACGCGACGAAGCCCTCGTGCGTGTAATACACCCTCGGTCGTCGCCCGCGGTTCCCCGCGCGCCACAGCGCGGCGTCCGCGTTGCTCTCCGGCCCGCGCTTCGTGAGGTCGGTCGCCGTCGCCGTCGCCGGGGTCTTCACCGCGCGTAAAACCTTGGACGCGTCGGGGTGGAGTTCAAAGGCGTCAGTTGAAGTTGAAAGGCGCCGAGGGCGGGGATTGAAGGCGAGGTGTGCGCGGAGAGACACGCCGGGAAAAGTCCTTAAGGATCGGCGTTCACCGCGCCGACGCGGTCGTATGGGGACCAGTGTGAGGAGAACGCACCTTGGACACCGCGGTGGACACCTTGTGCACCATCTCCTTGCGTTCCATCTCGTTCGTCAGCCCGCGTCGCGGATGCGAGTGCTCGTCCTCCGGCGTCGCGAACCCTCGCAGCGTCACCGCGGGCATCGGCCCTTTGCGCAAATTCGGCCTCGTCTCCACCAGCCACTTGTCCATGAACATCCCCGGCTTGTCTGATGAGGCGCGTTCCGTACGAAGCGACGAACGTCGGGGTGGAGTTCAAAGGCGTCAGAAGCGGAGTTGAAAGGCGTCGCGGTGCGTCGGGATTGAAAGCGAGGGACCCTGGGCGGAGAGAATCGCCGGGAGAAAAAGTCCTTAAGAAACGGCGTCCACAACGCGAACGCGGTCGTATGGGAACCAGTGTGAGATGGGACGCGCCCGACTTGAACGTCCAGACAATCTCCTTCGACTGCCCGGGCAACACGCTGCCCTCGACGTCGGCGAGGTAAAACGCCTCGGGTCCCGTCCCCGTCGCGTGCGGCAGCGTCCGCGGCGCGACGCGCTTCCACTCGTACCACAGCGCGGTCGTCCCCGTGTTGACGATGGTCGTCGTCGCGCGCGAGACGCCGCCGACGACGATCGTGCTCGTCGTGCATCGATCCGACGAGAGGTGCGCGTGCGGGCCGAGGAGGGAGAGACGCAGCGCCTCCGCCGCCGCCGCCTCAGGGTAGTTGTCCATACGAGCGATGATATCGGGGTGGAGTTGAAAGGCGTCAGAAGCGGAGTTGAAAGGCGTCGAGGTGTGTCGGGATTGAAAGCGAGGGACCCTGGGCGGAGAGAATCGCCGGGAGAGAAAGTCCTTAAGGATCGGCGTTCACCCCGCCGACGCGGTCGTACGGGAACCAGCGTGAAGGAGAACGCACCTCCGCCTCGAGCTTCAGCGCCTCGTTGTGCTCGCGCGCCGCCTCGTCCGCGCGGAACTTTTGTATCGTCGCCCACGTCTCCACGCTATCGATCGCGATCTGTTCCTCGAGGTCGTCGAGCGTGATCGGGGCTTTGGAGATGCCGAGCATGCGGGCGCGGACGCCCTCGCCGACGACTTCGAAAAAGTCGACGTCTTCGCCGCGATCCCCCGGGAGGATGGCGTCCACGCGCTTCTTCAGGCGGCGCTTCCGAACCTCCATGAACGCGGAGTCCAGCGCGGGTCTCCCTTTCGCTCTGGAGTAGGACACGCCGTGCTCGGGGTTGAACCTCCGACGCACCTGCGTCGTGTCCACGACGGACATCTCGTCGCGAGAGATCCATAACCCGCTGAGGGTCGTTCCATACGAGCGAACGTCGGGGTGGAGTTGAAAGGCGTCAGTTGGAGTTGAAAGGCGCCGAGGGCGGGGATTGAAAGCGAGGGGTGGGCGGAGAGAATCACCGGGAGAGAAACTCCTTAAGGATCGGCGTTCACCACGCGGACGCGGTCGTATGGGGACCAGTGTATAGAACGCGCCTGAAGATGTTCCCGACGGGGTAGTACCGCATGTAATTGTTCTTCAGAGACATGCGCCACTCCCAATGGCACCCGCCCTCGCGCTCGTGGATCGGGACCGCCATGTCGAGATGCGCGAACACCTCGTTCTTCCGTCGCCACTCGTCGCAGCGCGCCATCGCGATGTCGCCCACAGATTTCCCGTGCGCCGCCGCGTGCGCGCGCATGAGTTTTTCCCAGCTCTCGCGTCGTCGCTCCCACTGATTCAACGCGTTCTCCTGAGCGATGTTAGTCATCTTCACGTGGAGCTCCCACCCGACGTCCTCCTTGCTCTTCTGCGCGAGCTCGGCAGCCTCCGCGACGCGCGCGTTTTCGAGCTGGTTCGCGAAGTTCGCCGCCTCCCGTCGTCTCTCGGTGAGGACGCGAAACGCTCTCTGGTAATGCCGAACGAATTTCCCCCCATTCACGTCGCGCGCCGCGCGGTCCAGGTGCGGCGGCAGCTCCGGCAGCGCCTCCGGCGTCGGCGGCATCTCCAGCTTCGCCTGCTCGATCTTCTTCTGCAGCGTCCGCTCGTACTCCCCGACGTCGCCGAGGACGGCCCATTCCCTGCGCTTCCCGGACCTCGCGTCCGGCCTCGGCCCCCCCGGCGCGATCGCGCGCGCGGTCGCGGGCGCTGGCGGTGGGCTCGGCGACCGCGCGCGTCCGTCCGCGCGGGTCTTCGGGCCCCCTCGCGAGCTCGCCGCGGACGCGGACGTCGTCGCGTCGAACCCTCGCGTGAAGTCGAACGCGTGCCGAGGCGGGCTCGCGAGGGAAGAAGACCCGCGCGAGATGGTCGACCTCGGCGCGCCGCTCGACGCCGCGCGCCCGCTCTGGAAGAGATGATGATGATGAAGACGATGCCCGCCCGCGTCGCGGGCGTCCGCGGTGCCCCCCAGGGCGTCGCTCTTCGTCGCGCTCGACTTGAGCTTCCGCACGAGGATCTTGCGCTTCGGCGCCGCGGTGCTGCCCGCTTCGGACGGCGTCGCGGCGCGCGACCGCGACTGCGCTTGCTCCAGCGCGGTCATCTCCGCGGCGACGCGCGCGGCGCAATGAGAAGACGCGCGACGTTGCTCCCCCTCACCGCGGTTGACTGACTCTCGACGACCGCGCGGGGGGTCGCCGTGACCCAAAACGGGCAACTCAGTGTGCACGGGCAAACAGTCAGGTCAGCGCGCTCGCGTACTGTACACTACACGTACGAAAAACTACTTTTCGGATCGAAAAAAAATAGCCCTAAGGTTACGCACATCCACGAGGAGACGCGAATTTTATGAACGACTAAAGCCGTCGCGTGAGATAGATACTGTAACACTGTACGTAAGTTATATATAAACAAAAGGACGCGCTCTGCTGGGTACGAGTACAGCACGCGCGCGCGGCAGGTCGAGGGAAACGAATTTCCCGCCGCGGACCCGCCGCGCGCGTGACGCGTGACCGACCGCACGCAGAGCGTGTCGTCGACGCGCGAATTAATCCATCCACCCGCGAACGCGAGTATAAACACAGTGACCCCCCCCCCCCCAAGGGCCCGGGGCCC
>Ga0181560_10003954_pt1 | contig 13567 bp, 13 predicted proteins | sample 011ome_20_FD_133751 | JGI IMG/M metagenome (GOLD analysis project Ga0181560, IMG submission 133751) | Coastal salt marsh microbial communities from the Groves Creek Marsh, Skidaway Island, Georgia - 011509CT metaG (megahit assembly) | ecosystem: Environmental > Aquatic > Marine > Intertidal...
CCCATACGACCCCGTCGGCGTGGTGAACGCCGATCCTTAAGGACTTCGCCCGGCGCATCTCTCCGCCCACACCTCGCTTTCAATCCCCGCCCTCGGCGCCTTTCAACTCCATCTGACGCCTTTCAACTCCACCCCGACATCGCTTCGTAGGTTCCCGGCGCGCGCGGATGACGATTCATCATCTTCTTCTTCTTCTTCTTCAACGACGGTTCGCGTCCAAGCCGTCGCCGCCGGGTGCGAGCATAACCTCGCGCTGACGAGCGACGGCGCCGTGATGCGATGGCGCGCGGGCGACGCGCGAGCGACCCCCGAACGCGTCCGGGGCGTCGGCGTCGGCGACGACGTCGCGACGTCGATCGCCGCGGCGAAGCATCGGTTCGCCGCGGTCACGGACGCGGGCGACGTGTACACGTGGGAAGAACCACCAACAGAAGTAAAGGATGTAACGTATGAATGTGGAGCGTTTGTGGACGACGACGACGACGACGAAGGCGGCGGCGGCGGCGGCGGCGGCGCGTTTCCCCCGGGGTGCTCGTTCGCGTCGTCCCCGGGGAAAAGTTTCGGCGGGAGAAGTTTCGACGGCGGCGGGTTCGGCGTTCGCAGGGTGCCGAGTTTCTCGACCGGATCGCGCGCGCCGCGCCGCGCGCCGCACGGCGTCAAACGCGCGGTCGCGGTCGCCCTCGGCGAGAAGCACGCGCTCGTCATGTCCCGCGCGTTTCGTCCGGCGTTCGACGACGAACCGACAAACGGCGGCGACGACGGCGGCGGCGGCGGCGGCGGTGAGACTGCTTCCCATACGACCCCGTTCGCGTGGTGCACGCCGTTCCTGAAGGACTTTTCCCGTCGTCACTCTTCACCCGCGATTCCCTTTCAACGTACGTTTGACCGGTAAGACGTTCGACTGACCGATCGCTTCACCCACGCAGGCGGCGGCGGCGGCGGCGACGAGAAAAGCGACGACGAAAGCGAAAGCGAAAGCGAAAGCGACGACGACGACGACGGTCGCGGTCCCGCCGCCGCCGTCGTCCCGCGTCTCTCGCGCATCGCCCAGCGCGTCCTCGCGACGCGCGTCCTCGACGTCTCGAACGTCGTGGACGTCTTGGACCTCGCCATCGCGCTCGGCGCCGACGCGCTCGCGTCGTACGCGAGGTTCTTCTCCTCACACTGGTCCCCATACGACCGCGTCGGCGTGGTGAACGCCGTTCCTTAAGGACTTTGCCCGGCGTCTCTCTCCGCCCACCCCTCGCTTTCAATCCCCGCCCTCGACGCCTTTCGACTCCGTCTGACGCCTTTCAACTTCACCCCGTCATTCGCTTCGTATGGAAAATGACCCTCAGGTTCTTCGCGCTGGCGAACCTCGACGCCGCGCTCGCGGAGCGAAACTGCGAGTGTCTGCGCGGGGGGAGGGACGCGTCGCCGGCGCTCAGGGACATCGAGCGCGCGTTCGCGCGCGCCGCGGGGCGCGACGACGTCACCGACGACGACGACGACGACGACGAGGAGGAGGAGGACGACGACGACGAGGGCGTGCGCGCGCGAAGTGGACGCGTCGCCGTCTCCGAGCTCGTCGCGCGCGTCAGGGTCGACCCGCCCGCGCCGCCGCCGCCGCCGCCGCGAAGACGAAGACGATCGGAACATCGCCCCGGGGAGGGCCTTCCGCCGCTGTCCCCGACGACGCCGACGATCGCGCCGCGCGGGACGAGCTGGCTGACGGCGCCGACGGCGCCGCTCGTCCGCGGCGCGGCGCCTTCTGTCCGACACTGTCCGACACTGTCCGACACGCGGTCGGTCGCGTCCTCCAACACGCGTCGCGCCGCGGAGGCGGCGGCGTCGAGAGCGCACCGCACGGCGTCGCGCGGTGGTCGGTCGTTCTTCCTCGCCGGCGGGCTCTCCCGGGCGTTGGCGAGGTCTTCGGCGGCGGCGGCGGAGGAGGACGAAGACGTCGCGTCAGTCGCGGCGGCGACGACTCCGGCGTGGTCCGCTGCGGGGGGCGGCGGCGCCGCGTCGCCCACCGTCGTCGCGGGCGGCGCTGGCGCTCGAAGCCCGATGGGAGGCGGCGGCATGCGCGCGATCCTCGACGCGCAGGCGCGCGAGTCCGCGGCGGCGGCGGCGGCGGGCGAAGCGTACGCCGCCGCCGCCGCGCGTTTGCCCTCGCGTTTGCCCTCGCGTCCTCCTCGGTGCGACGACGGCGGCGGCTCCTCTCCCGTCGTCGGCGCGGTGACGCTCTCCCTCGGCGCGCTCGCGGGGCTCGGCGCGTCGTACGGCGGCCGCGGCGCCGCGCGAAGAACCGGAAACGGCAGCGTCGATGGCGTTACCTCGCCTACGTCGAACGCGTGGGGCGGTGGCGGCGGCGCGTCTTCTTTTTCGTCGTCGCGGAGCCCCGCGGGCGGCGGGACGTCGCCGTCGCTCGCGGCGATTCAACGCGAAGAAGAAGAAGCCGCGGCGGCGTATGCATCGTCGTATAATAATAATACGTCGTCGTCGTCGCCGCGCCGCGTCACCGGCGGGTTCGCGGTCGACGGCGCGCAGAGCCGGTCGTGGTACGTCCCGGATTCGCCGCCGCCGCTCGCGGGAGGGGGTCTGCGGGATATCTTGACCGCGGAGGAGGAGAACATCAAGGCGGCGAAGGCGGCGGCGAGGGCGCTCGCGGTCGCGGAGGCGGCGGAAGCTAGGGAGGAAGCCGCGAGAGCTGAGGAAGCCGCGAGAGCGGAGGCGAAGGCGAAGGCGAAGAAGCCGAGAGAGAAACCGGCGGGTGCCAAGAAAAAGAAGAAGAAGGGCGCGGAGTCGCCCCCCGCGGAGAAGGGAGGCGCGAAAAAACCGAGCGGCGGCGGCGCGAAGCGACGGCCGCGGAAGAGGGAGAAGGATACTAAGGAGAAGGCGGGCGCGGGCGGCGGCGCGGACGGAGGCGCTGATTCGCCCGACGCGACGGGCGGCGCGTCGCGGCGGCGGCCGCCGAGGCGCCGCCGCGTCGAGAAAGGCGGCGAAAAAGGCGGCGAGAAAAGAGGCGAGAAAGCGGCGGTGGCGGAGGGGGCTCCGAAACAGAAGCCGCCGCCGCCGCCTCCGCGCGCGCGCGAGCCCCTCGTCGCCGCGACGACCGCGTCGTAGCCGCGGTATCGGTCCGCGAACGAGCTCGATCGGGCGGCGCCGAAAGTACGAAAGTAGTATGATATCTAGCTAGTACAGTACGTTTTGTATGAGAAACTAGTCAGAAAACGGACTCCGGACCTTCGATTGGCCGAGATAATCCGAGAGGTTCGGCATCGGCACACCAAATTGCTACCATCTCGTCTGCACCACGTGGTTTTTTATCGATCAGTCCTCCGCGGTGACGCGTCGCCATACCCGCACCCGCGTCGCGCACGGACGACGAGCGCCGAGCGCCGGTCCTCGATCACGCGCGCGCGCGTCGAATCTCGCGTCGAGCGCCGGAGCGTCGCGTCGGGGACGACGCGCGTCGAACGCGTCGCGCGCGCGAACGTTATCCGGAGCTTTCCGTCCGATCCGCCCGGCGCGGCGCCAGCTGGATCGATCGATCTCCGCGTCGTCAGTCGATCGATCTCTCCCCGGCGTCGTCGCGTTCGAATCTAGGGCCGATCGCGGCGGCGCGGCGCGGCGCGTCATGGCGGCGATGTCCGGTCAGGTCCCGCCGGATAAGATGCCGCAGGGTGTGTCATACACCGTCGACGAGAGCGGCGGGATCGCCGCGCCCGAGGCGTCGAAAGGGTTGACGATGGCGCTGGCGTCGGTCCGGCACACGTTCACGGTCAGCGACCCGACGCTGCCGGATTGTCCGATCGTGTACGCGTCCGACGGGTTCTTGAAGATGACCGGGTACTCCGCGGAGGAGGTGATCAACCGCAACTGCAGGTTCCTGCAGGGCGAAGACACCGATCGCGACGACGTGCAAAAGATTCGCGACGCCGTGCAAAAAGGCGAGCGTTTGACCATCAGGCGCGTTCTATACACTGGTCGCCATACGACCGCGTTGGCGTGGTGAACGCCGATCCTTAAGGACTTTTCCCGGCGTGTCTCTCCGCCCAGGGTCCCTCGCTTTCAATCCCCGCCCTCGACGCCTTTCAACTCCAACTGACGCCTTTCGACTCCACCCCGACGTTCGCTCGTATGGAACGACCCTCAGACTCCAAAACTACAAGAAGGACGGGACGCCGTTCTGGAACCTTCTCACGATCGCGCCGGTGAAGATGGAGGACGGCACGGTCGCGAAGTTCATCGGCGTGCAGGTGGACGTAACGGACCGGACGGAGGGCGAGGTGGGACGAACCGTCGGCGACGGCGGCGTCGTCGGCGCCAAAGGCGCGTTCTGTCATCTCCGGGCACTGGTTACCGTACGACCGCGTCGGCGTGGTGAACGCCGTCTCTTGATGACTTTTCTTCCCTGCGGCGCATCTCTCCGCCCATCAGGGTCCCTCGGTTTCAATCCCGACGCACCTCGACACCTCCTTTCAACTCCGCTTGCTTCTGACGCCTTTCAACTCCACCCCGATATCATCGCTCGCTCGTACGGACCCTCGACCCAAAGACGAGAAAGGCTTGCCGCTGCTCGTTCGGTACGACCAGAGACTCAAGGACCAGAACTACCCGGGCGTGGAGGACGTGGAGAAGGCGGTCATGAAGGGCGAGGGGATCGACGCGGACGCGACGAGGAACTCGCGCGCGAGAGAGGGGCTGGACATGGCGACGACGATGGAACGCATTCAGCAGTCGTTTCTCATCAGCGACCCGTCGCTGCCGGATTGCCCGATCGTGTTCGCGTCCGACGGGTTCTTGGATTTCACCGGGTACGGCCGCGAGGAGATCTTGGGGCGGAACTGCCGGTTCTTGCAGGGCGCGGGGACGGACCGCGACGCGGTGAAGGAGATTCGGAACGCGATCAAAGACAACCGAGAGTGCACGGTTCGCCTGCTCAACTACACGAAGCAAGGGAAACCGTTCTGGAACATGTTCACGCTCGCGCCCGTCAGGGACCACGCGGGCGAGGTCAGGTTCTTCGCGGGGGTGCAGGTGGACGTGACCGTGTACACGGACGCGGACGGCCGCCGCCTTGACAGCGTCGAGCTTCTGAGGCAGACGAAGGCGCCGACGCCGCGGCACTCGGGCGACGACGAGGGCAAGTCAAAGTCGAAAGCCGCGACGAAAAAAGTCTTGGAAGCGATCGGCGGGCTCACCGCAGCGGACGGCGAGCTGCCGTGGGCGAGGATGGTCGGCCGCCTCGGCGCGCCGAAGCCGCACCAGGCCGGAGACGCGAACTGGGCGGCGCTGCGGAAGATCGTGGCCGCGCACAAGGCGGCGGGGAGACCAGGCGCGTTCCATCTCACACTGACTGGTCCCCATACGACCGCGTCGGCGCGGTGAACGCCGATCCCTAAGGACTTTCTCTCCCGGCGCATCTCTCCGCCCATCCCACCCCTCGGTTTCAATCCCCGCCCGCGTTGCCTTTCAACTTCAACTGACGCCTTTCAACTCCACCCCGACGTTCGCCTGTATAGAGCGTTTGGCGCCGGAGGATTTCACGCCGTTGACTCGGCTCGGGCACGGCGACGTCGGCGCGGTGCACCTCGTGAGCCTGCGCGACGCGCCGAGCGCGAAGTTCGCGATGAAAGTTCTCGTGAAGCAGGAGATGATGGATCGAAACAAGCTTCATCGCGTGCGGACGGAGGGTCGAATTCTCGAGGCGGTCGATCACCCGTTCGTCGCGACGCTGTACTCGGCGTTTCAGACGGACACGCACCTGTACTTTTTGATGGAGTACTGCGAGGGCGGCGAGCTGTACGAGACGCTGCAAAAGCAGCCCGGGAAGCGCTTCACCGAGGCGACGACCAAGTTTTACGCCGCGGAGGTTCTGTGCGCGCTGCAGTACCTCCACCTGATGGGCTTCATCTATCGCGACTTGAAGCCGGAGAACATTTTGTTGCGTCGGAACGGACACGTCATCGTGACGGACTTTGACCTCTCCTACTGCGCGTCGAGCCGCGCGCACGTCGTCATGATCGACGGCAAGGGCGAGGACGTCGTGGCCGGCGGCGGGAGCGCGACGACGAGCGGGAGCGGGAGAGGGAGCGGCGGCGGGGGGGGAAGCGGCGGCGGCGGGAAGAAGGAGCGTCGGCCGTCGGACGCCGGCTCGGAGAGTTCGAGTTCAAGAGGTGGGGGGGGCTTCTGCGGCAAGGGCGGCGGCGGCGGCTCGAACCCCGCGACCCGCCGCGACACCCCGCGCCTCGTCGCGGAGCCGTTCGCGTTCACCAACTCCTTCGTCGGCACGGAAGAGTACCTCGCCCCGGAGGTGTTGAACAGCACGGGGCACACGAGCTCGATCGACTGGTGGGAGCTCGGCATCTTCATCCACGAGTGCGTGTTCGGGCTGACGCCGTTTCGCGCGTCGAAACGCGAGCAGACGTTTCAGGCGCGTTCTAGTATCACACTGGTTCCCATACGACCCCGTTCGCGTGGTGAACGCCGATCCTTAAGGACTTTCTCTCCCGTCGTCTCTCTCCGCCCAGGGTCCCTCGCTTTCAATCCCCGCCTTCGACGCCTTTCAACTCCGCTTCTGACGCCTTTCAACTCCACCCCGATATCATCGCTCGTATGGAACGACGTTTCAGAACATCATCTCTCAGCCGCTCAGCTTCCCGTCGAACCCGCCGACGAGCCCGGAGCTGAAGGATTTGCTCTCGCAGCTGCTGCGACGCGATCCGAGCGAGCGGTTGGGGACGAGAGGGGGCGCGGAGGAGGTCAAGGCGCACCCGTTTTTCAAAGGGGTGGACTGGGCGTTGCTGCGTTGGAAAGACGCGCCGCTCGCGAAGAAGCCCGATCCGCCGAGGGCGGACGGCGGCGGCGACGAGGTGTTCGAGATCGAAGTCTGAGAGAAGTCTGAGAGGTCTGTTTGGGGAGAAGAGAAGAGAAGTCTCAGTCTCTGGATGGAGACGTCTGAGGCGGGCGGGCGGGCGGCGGGACGTCCCCTCGACGACGCGAGGGAGGAGCGTTTGCATAGCATACAATAGTAGATTCGCATCATTCACGAGCGCGTCGTTCATCGTATACACTTATCGCGCTCGGGGTCGGTCCGTCGCGGCCGCGCGTCAGTCACGACTGGTCCGCGAACCCCCCCCCCGCGGCCTCGACCGCCTCCTCCTCCCCCCTCAGCGCTTTCACCAGCCGGTGGTCTCTCAGCTCCGGCTGGATCTCCACGACCTTGTTGATGAGGACGCGGCACCCGTCTAGATCTCGCCGGCACTGCAGCTTCAACGTCGCCCAGTTGAACATCGCGTCGACGCACCTGATGAGCGAGTGACACGTGGGAGGATGCGATTGGTCAGGTGCGATGACGTGGATGCTATCGATTGGTCGAGATATGAATGTGATCAAGGCGACACGTTTTTGACAACACGTCGGTTGACACGTGGCGTGCGACGTACTTTGGATCGACCTCGACGCAGCGGAGGTAGTACGCCTCGGCTTCGTCCACGGCGTCGCCGCCGCGCTCTTGGAGAATCATCGCGAGGTTGTTCATCGCGTCCACGTGCGCGTTGTCCAGCGCCGCCGCCGCGCGATAGCACTTCTCCGCGTCGTCGAACTTCTCCAGCGTCTGGTAAAAGTTCCCGAGCCGAAACCGCGCGTTCGCGTCCGTCGGCGCGCTCTCCACGGCGCCGAGGAAAAAGTTCCGCGACTCCGCAATGAGCGCGTCGAACGCCATCTCCACCTTGGCGACGCGCGCCGCGCCGCCGCCTCCCTCCGCGTTCGCCGCCTCGAGCGCGTCTCGCCGCGCCACCTTCAGGCCCTCGAACGAGGTCCCGCGCGAGACGCGCAGGATCTGCTCGGGGGTGTCGTCCCCCTTGGGCGTCAGCTCGAGCCGCCTGCGCGCGGGGGCGTCGTCCGGGGACGAAGACGACGACGACGACGACGACGAGGCGGCGACGCGCGAGGCGGCGCGAGGGAGCCGGCGGGGCGACGCGCGCGGCCGCGGCGGCGCGGCGCGGCGCGTGGCCGGCGCGGCGATCGCGGCCGCGCGCGCGAGCGACGCGACGGACGACATGGCCCGCGCGCGGCTCGGAGTGCGGCGCGGCGACGGGCGGAGAGTGCATTATTATTCGCGGATAGAGTCAGGTTCAGGTTCGTTCCTGTCCGCGTGGTGCTCGCTGACATCTTCTCTAATCGAGCGTCTCGAAGTCCGCGGCGCCCGCGCCCTGGTCGCTATCCCTCGGGCTGCTCCCGCCGCTCTTCTCCTTCCCGTCCCCGCCGTCCCCGCCGCCGCCGTCTCCTCCCCCGCCGTCGCCGCGTCCGTTCTTCGACGCCGCTCTCTCAGCCTTTTTCGCCTCTCGCGCCGCCGCGACTTTCGCCTTTTTCTTCGCGCGTTTGCTTCGGTTCTTCTCCAGCTTGGCCTCCTCCATCGCGTCCACCTCCGCGCGGCGCTTCCGGAACGCCTCCTCGGCCGCGTTCGCCTTGTCCTCCGCGTGCATCGCGTTCAGCCGCAGCATCTCTCGGCGGCGGTGCATGCGATACGTGTGGAATTCCCCTGAGGGTCGTTCCATCGTTCAAAGCGACGAATGTCGGGGCGGAGTTCAAAGGCGTCAGAAGCGGAGTTGAAAGGCGTCGAGGTGTGTGCGTCGGGATTGAAACCGAGGGACCCTTGATGGGCGGAGAGACACGCCGGGTGAGAAAGTCCTTAAGGGATCGCGTTCACCACGCCGACGCGGTCGTATGGGGACCGGTGTGAGATGACAGAACGCGCCTGAGCCGGCGCCCGCGGTGGAGCCCGCGACGATGTTGTCCGCGAGGGGCACCGCCTCGGTGATGTAGTTCAGCTTCGCCTCGAGGTCTTTCACCGGGTCGCCGGTCTTGCCCTGGGGAATGACGGATGGTGGTTTCGGTGGGGTAGGGTTACGAGGGTTAGGGTTATTAGGGTTTGGTGTGGGGTCGGCGGGCGGGACGCGGCGCGGCGCGAGCGGCGGGGTTCGTCGGAGCGACGATCGCCGAGCGACGATCGATCGACGCGAGATCTCCGCCGATCGGGGGGCGCACCTCGTTAGGGTCGGAGGCTTCGTACACCGCGACCTGCTGCTGCGTGGAGTCGAACGTCACGACCTTCGCGACGTTGCCCGGCCGGTTCTTAAACTCCTGCGGGCGCGACATGACGGCGACGGCGGCGTGACGACGCGCGGTCGCGCGAGCGATCGACGGACGATGGAAAGGCGGACGACGATCTCGTCGAGTCGCGCGCTTCGCTTCGCTTCGCTCGCGCGCGGGCGGCGGCGACGACGGCGCGACGAGGGCGGCGACGGGCGGCGAAGACGCGGCGAAGACGCGGCGAAAGTCGCGCGCGCTTCCTCGGGGGGTGGAGGGTCCACCGCGCGCTGCGTTGTGCGCGACGGACGAGCGGAGGGGCGCATGAATTTCTTCGTTGAGTGTTCGCGCGTTGATGACGAGTCCGCCCCACGTTCGTCGCTCTCATCAGTGTCGGCCACGCCGCCGCCCGCCGCGCGCGATGGCCGACGACGACGCGTTTCGCCTCGTGCATTTCCACGACTCCGACTCCGACGACGAGGAGGAGGAGGAGGAGGAGGATGGGGAGGTCCCGCCGCGCGCCACGACGCGACGCCGCCGCCGCTGCGCGCTCGTTTGGGCCGCGGACCAGCGAGTGTTGCCTCGAGGGTGCCGATGCGACGACGACGACGACGAGACGACGGTCCGATGCGATCGCCACGCGCGGCCCGCGTCGACGACGCGCGCGAGAGACGCGGAGGAGGAGGAGGACGACGACGACGACGGCGTCATGGACGGCGGCGAGCGCATGCGCCTCGGGCTCGTGTGGACGGGCGTCCGCGGCGCGTGCGCGGCGGTGCGACGCGCGATCGCGATGACCGCGACGGTCGACGACGACGACGACGGCGACGGCGGCGGATCGGGCGCGACGGGCCCCGGGACGCGCGTCGTCGAGCTCGGCGCGGGGATGGGCGTCGTCGGGATCGTCGCGGCGCGTGCGCTGCGATCGTCGTCGCGGAAGAAGAAGAGGAAGGACGCGGTGATCATCACGGACAAGCTCCCGCGGGCGGTGTCGCTGTTGCGAGAGAACGTCGCGATGAATCTGAATCTGAGGCGCGTTCCACACACTGGTCCCCATACGACCGCGTTCGCGTGGTGAACGCCGATCCTTAAGGACTTTTCCCGGCGCTTCTCTCCGCCCAGGGTCCCTCGCTTTCAATCCCCGACCTCGCCGCCTTTGAACTCCAACTCGACGTTCGCTCGTATAGAGCGCCCCTGAATCCCGACGACGACGACGACGACGACGACGACCCGCGACGGGGCGGCGGCGTGAAAACGCGCGTCGCGCGCGTCGACTTCAGGGACGACGCCGATATCGACGCACTCCTCCGTATGGATCCGTGGGCGGCGCGGGACGGGGACGGGGACGGGGACGGGGACGGGGACGTCGTCGACGCGTCGAAGAAATCCCCAGCCCCGGCTCCGTTCGACGTCGTCGTCGCCGCCGACGTGGTGTACGACTTCGACGTCGTCGCGCCGTTGCTGCGCGCCGCGCGTAAGCTCCTCGGCGGCGACCTCGCTCAAAAAAATAGTAATAAACGCGCGAGAGACGGGCGTTTCATCATGGCGCACACGGAGCGCCGGCCGCCGCTGCCCCGCCCGGAGAACACGGGCGAGACGCCGCCGCTGTCGCCGGATCCGCACCTGGCGGCGTTTCTGTCGAAAGCGGGCCCGCACGGGTTTGCCGTCCGCGACGTTGCGTTCGACAAAAAGGACGGCGAGGAGCTCGTCCGCGTGTTCGAGCTTCGACTGGTTTGAGACGCGAGCGTCGTCCGCGCGCGCGCGTAGAAGATAACTTAAGACGCCGTCGCTAGGTAGGTAGACTAGCTAGGTTCAGAATTCAGGGTAGTTAGACTAGCGTTTGCCTCAGCGCCTCGTAGGCACGAGCTACGACGACGCCGCCGCCGCGCCGTCGCCGTCGCCCTTCTCCTTCTCCTTCTCCCGCCGGCGCCCTCCTCCCCATCCTCCTAATACCCCCCCCACGCTCGCCGCGAGCTTCTCGTCCATCTCCGCGCGGCTCGGGTCCCCCTTGTCTATCATCACCTGCATCAACTTCGTCGGGTCTTTCAAGAAGAGCTGCGCGAAGAAGCACGCGAAGATCGGGACGTCGCTGCCGGACGCGATCGACGCCTGTGATTGGGGCGGGAAGGTATGCGATTGGTGAGTGTGTTGATGACGTGGACGTTTCGTTGGACGAGAGAGAGCGACGGGGGGAGGAGGGCGGCGCGGGAAGGCGGCTCGAAGGTCTCGGCGGGGGTCGCACCGCCATCGCGACGAATCCGATCGCCGTCCACGCGTTCTTCTTCCGCTTCTCGTCCGCCTCTTTCGCGGCGGCGACCGACCGCGCGACGGCGTTCGAATCCGTGCTCGAATCCGTGCTCGAACCCGTGCCCGAATCCTTCGTGAGCGAAAGCAGCATCGCAGCCGTCTCGTCCTCGTCTTTCAAGCGAGGTTTATCGAACCCCTCGCCTCGCCACGCGCGCGATATCGCGCCCGGTAATAACGCCGCGGGGGCGAGGTAAAAGAGGAACGTCGCGAGAAACGCCAACGGCGCGAGCGCGTACGCGACCCACCCGCCGCCCTCCAAGCCCGCGAGCGCGAGTTTCAGCGTCGCGGACGCGTTCGCGAGGAGCGCGGCGAGGCACGCGGCGCCGCCGACGACGCAGACGACGCGTTTCGCCATCGCGAAGACGCGACGGCCGAACGCGAACCGTCGGCCGCCTCCGAGTCTGCGCGAGCGAACGTCGGGCGGAGTCGAAATGCGTCAGGGGTGGAGTTCAAAGAAAGGCAAAGATGTCCGGGACCGCCGGCGCGAGGAGATAAAGTGAGTCCTTAAGAAATGGCGTTCACCACGCCGACGCGGTCGTACGGGGACCGGTGTAAATATGAACGCGCCTCAAGCCGCCGACGAATCGAATCGCCATAAACGCCGGCGCCAATAGAAGCCACCAGCTCGCGCCCTCGCCGCCGGCCGCGCCCGCGGGCAGCAGCAGCGCGTACCCCAAGTGAATATCGAGCCACGCGGGGCGGCACGACCGCGCCCACGGGTACTCGGGGGGCGGCGGCGACGCGCCCTTCGCCGCGGCTCTCTCGCGTCGACGCCGGATGCGCCGCTCGCGCCAAAAGTACCTGGCGACGACGCGGAGGGCGGGTGGGCGTCGGTCGGTGCTGACGTGGCGATGACATGGACGCGCGATGCTCGCCGACGAATCGACACGTGGAAAACGAGGAAGCCAAACGGCCAATCAAATCGCGCGGTTGGTACACGTGGCGCACCGTAACGACGCCGTCGCCGCCAACGCGGGCGCGAAGACGAACGCGATCCACTGCAGCGCCACGAGCGGCGCGCCGCCGCACTCGCCCAACACCGCGCCGGTGTAGTACACCAGCACGCCGCTGAACGGGTTCAGACGCCCGAAGACCGCGGGCACGATGTCCAGGCGGCGGTCGTAGAGCCACTCCGGCATCGGCGCGATCGTGTCCGGCGGGAGCTCGCGCGACGCGTCGACCGCTCTCGCGGCGAGCAGCGCTTCGGATCGCGCGTTCGCGTCGCGCGTCGCGGTGGCGGCTTCGACGTCGTCGGGGACGTCGCCGGTCGCGGACGCGAGGTCGTCCGCGAACGACGACGACGACGGCGACGGCGGCGGCGACGGTCCGCCGTCGTCGTCTCGGGGCGACGCGCGCGACGCCGCGAGGGAGATCCTCCCGCGCGTCGCGCGTCGTCGCGAATCTTTCATCTGAGGGTCGTTCCATACGAGCGATGATATCGGGGTGGAGTCGAAAGGCGTCAGGTGGATTTGAAAGGCGTCAAAGGCGGGGATTGAAACCGAGGTGTGTGCGGAGAGACACGACGGCAAAAGTCCTTAAGGATCGGCGTTCACCACGCCAACGCGGCCGTATGGGAACCAGTGTATAGAACGCGCCTTAGACGATTTCGACGACGACGATCTTCGTCGCGGTCGCGACGCGGTCGCGACGCCGCCGCCGCGCGCGACGACGACGCGGCGAGACGCGCGGATCGCGACCGGCGCGGCGGACGCGCTCGGCGCGACGCCGCGGAGGATCATGGCCGCGCCGGCCGGACCGAGGAGGCGCGACGGGCGTCGGTTGTGATGAGCGAAATATCTCGCGCGTTTTTTTTCGAGAAGAGAAAATAAAAAGCACAGAAAAAATAATTTAATAATAAAACCACCGCGGCGCGCCGCCGCTCCGAGCCCGCTCTCACAGCCCCTCGAACGACGGCGACTCCGCGCCCTCCGGAAACAACCCCTTCACCGTCACCCGCGGCGGCCCTTCCAAACCTTTCCTGTCGTCGCACACCGCCATCGCGCCCTCCTTCTTAAAGTCCGGGACGTCGGAAGACGGGCACGGCGTGATCAAGCACTGAGGAGGGAAAACGGGGCGGAGTCGGAAGGCGTCAGTCGGGGCGGAGTCGAAAGGCGTCAGTTGGAGTTGAAAGGCGCCGAGGGCGGGGATTGAAAGCGGGGGGTGGGCGGAGAGAGACGCCGGGAAA